>OGIE01000827.1_pt1 | contig 45524 bp, 43 predicted proteins | sample 1571581 | NCBI WGS metagenome assembly OGIE01 (sample SAMEA2582021, study PRJEB24529) | metagenome | biome: Human gut stool | place: China | collected 2011 | reverse complement strand
ATTGCCATGGTACAGGATATGTATCCAAACATAAGAAGATTCAGGTAAGTATTCCGGCCGGTATTGACAATGGACAGAGTATCCGTATCCGTGATAAAGGTGAACCGGGAACAAACGGAGGACCAAGAGGAGATTTGCTTGTAGAAGTTATGGTAGCTCGTCATCCGATTTTCCAGAGACAGGATATGAATATCTTTTCTACTGCACCAATTACTTATGCACAGGCAGCACTCGGTGGAGAAGTCCGCATCAGTACGGTAGACGGAGACGTTATGTACGATGTCAAACCCGGAACGCAGACCGATACCAAAGTCCGCTTAAAAGGAAAAGGTGTACCGTCCCTTAGAAATAAAAATGTACGTGGTGACCATTATGTTACACTGGTTGTTCAGGTACCAACTAAGTTAAATGAAGAGGCAAAAGAAGCACTTCGTAAATTCGATGCCGCCTGCGGAAATCGTCCAAAAGAAGAAAAAGAAGAAACTCCGGAAAAGAAGAAAAAAGGCGGATGGGAAAAATTCAAAGAAACCATTAAAGAAACATTTGAAGATTAGTAAAAAGAGAAGAAAATTTGTGATTGTTTCACATTTTTTCTTCTCTTTTTTTCGTTGCAATCTAAAAAAATTTCCCTTATAATAGGAATGTTAAATAGATAAAGTGGGAGAGTTTATGAGAAAATGGGCAGCATAGTGGTTCTAAAGCAGATGGTGATGATATTTGCGCTGATTATACTTGGATATTTCATGTATAAAAGGAAGTTTGTATCAGAAATGGTGATGAAGGATTTATCAGCAATTGTTGTAAACATCTGCTGCCCTGCAATGATTCTTGCAAGTGTGTTTCAGGATATGTCAGATATTTCCAGAAAAAATGTAGGGATTGTAACGGGAATTGGTATTGTGTATTATGTTCTGTTGATTGTGTTTGGTTATGCATTTGTAAAGATTTTTCGGGTACAGACGAAGGAAAAAGAAGCATATGTTTTGATGAGCACGTTTGGAAATGTTGGATTTATCGGATTTCCGGTATCACTCGCAATTCTTGGACATAAATCAATTTTGTATGTAGTGATTTTTAATTTTCTGTATAATATTTTTATCTTTACATTTGGGATTGCATTGGTAAGAAAGGGAACAGAAGGCGATAAAAAACAGTCCTGGACAGATATTTTTACCCCCGGTTTTGTCTGTTGCATTTTTGCATTTTTGATTTACTGGTTTCAGCTTACCGTTCCGGAGACGCTTCAGAATATCGTAACTTACTGTGGAAATGCCTGTACGTTTCTTTCTATGATGGTAATCGGAGCATCTGTAGTGGGGTTAAATCCGAAAAAAATAATTGAAAATCGAAAGCTTATGCTATTTGAATTATTGCGGTTTCTGGTCTTACCGGTTTTAATTGCAATTTTGTTAAAACCAATTCTTCCAGATTATATTATGCGTGCAACCATTATTTTAATGCTGGCACTTCCAACCGGAAATATGCCGGTTATGTTAGCGGAACAGTATAATAAAGATGCACATACGATATCAGAGGGAATTATCTTGTCGACTGTATTATCGGTAGTGACAATAACGATTGTATTTATGTTTGTATAAGAGAGTATAGATAAAGTATAGATAAAGAAAGGAAAGACTAACTATGAAGTGGAATAAAATTACTTTGGAAATCAGAGAAGAAGTAGAAGATATTGTCATTTCCACCCTTGCGGACATCGGGCTTGAAGGTGCGGAAATTCAGGACAAACAGCCGTTATCCGAACAGGATAAAAAGCAGATGTTTGTAGATATTCTTCCGGATATGCCGGAAGATGATGGAGTTGCATATCTGAATTTTTATCTGGATGAGGATGAAGATGTCAATGCAATGCTTGAAAAAGTAAAGGCAGAATTAGAAGAGTTAAGAATGTTTGTAGACATCGGTTCCGGAATGATTACACTTTCCCAGACCGAAGACAAAGACTGGATTAACAACTGGAAACAGTATTTCAAGCAGTTTTATGTAGATGATATCTTGATTATTCCATCCTGGGAAGAAGTAAAAGAAGAAGATAAAGACCGAATGATTATCCATATTGACCCAGGTACAGCGTTTGGAACAGGTATGCATGAGACCACACAGCTTTGTATCCGTCAGTTAAAGAAATATGTGACAAGCGAGACAGAACTGCTTGATGTCGGAACAGGAAGCGGAATTTTATCGATTGTAGCATTGAAATTAGGAGCAAAACATGCAGTCGGAACAGACCTTGATCCTTGTGCAGTTCCGGCAGTAGAAGAAAATAAAGAGGCAAATGAGATTCCGGTAGAAGCTTTTGATATGATGATCGGAAATATCATTGATGATAAAGAAGTACAGGATAAAGTTGGCTATGAAAAATATGATATCGTAGTTGCTAATATTTTAGCAGATGTATTAGTTCCACTGACTCCGGTTATCTTAAATCAGATGAAAAAAGGTGGAATTTATATTACATCCGGTATCATTGACGACAAAGAAGAAACTGTTGTAAATGCGGTAAAAGCAGCCGGTCTTGAAGTGTTAGAGGTTACACATCAGGGAGAATGGGTGTCTGTTACGGCCAGAAAAAATTAAGGAGCAAAAAATGTATCGTTTTTTTGTAGAACCGTCTCAGGTAGAAGAAACGGTCATTCGCATCTGTGGCAGTGATGTCAATCATATCAAAAATGTACTGCGGATGAAAACCGGAGAGGAAATCCTGATTAGTACCGGAGAGACAATGGAATATACGTGCTACATTGAAGAATTTTTAGGAGATGAAGTTACTGCGCATATCATGTATGCACAGGAAGCAGGATATGAACTTTCTTCTAAAATCTATCTGTTTCAGGGACTTCCAAAGTCAGACAAAATGGAATGGATTATTCAAAAGGCAGTAGAGCTGGGTGTGCATCAGGTGATACCGGTGGCAACTAAGCGAGCAGTTGTGCGTCTGGAGGGAAAAAAAGAGGTAAACAAGCAGCGTAGATGGCAGGCAATTTCGGAAAGTGCGGCAAAGCAGTCCAAACGTATGTATGTGCCGGAAGTCAGTCATGTGATGAGTTTTAAAGAAGCCCTTGCTTATGCAAACAATCTGGATGTGATTCTTTTACCTTATGAGCGTGCAAAAGGGATGCAGGAGACAAAAACAATCATAAACAGTATAAAACCAGGTCAGTCGATTGGAATTTTCATAGGACCGGAAGGTGGTTTCGATGAAAAAGAAGTCGAACAGTCAATGGATGAGGGTGCAAAAGCAATCACTCTTGGAAAACGAATTTTACGAACAGAAACAGCGGGATTGACAGTGCTTTCAGTTCTGATGTTTGCTTTGGAGGAATAAAATAAAATGGAAGCATATCTTGATAATTCAGCAACCACACAGTGCTTTGAAGAGGTAAGAGACATTGTAGTAAAAACTATGATGGAAGATTATGGAAATCCGTCTGCAATGCACAAAAAAGGCGTGGAAGCAGAACAGTATGTAAAAGATGCGACAGAAAAAATTGCAAAAACTTTAAAAGTTCAGGAAAAAGAAATTTATTTTACATCAGGCGGAACAGAATCCGATAACTGGGCACTTGTTGGATGCGCTTATGCAAATCGCAGACAGGGAAAACACATTATTTCTACCGTGTTTGAACATGCAGCAGTTTCAGCACCGCTTGCAGCATTAGAGGAACAGGGATTTGAAATAACAAAAATTCCGGTTGATGCAAACGGAATTCTTTCGATGGAAAAACTGGAATCTGCAATCCGTCCGGATACAATTTTAGTTTCTACGATGTATGTCAATAATGAGGTAGGAGCAGTTGTTCCGGTGGAAGAGATTGGAAAGCTGGTTCATGAAAAGAATCCGAAAACAATTTATCATGTAGATGCAATTCAGGGTTATGGAAAATTCCGTATCTATCCAAAACGGATGGGAATTGATTTGTTATCTGTAAGCAGTCATAAAATTCATGGACCAAAAGGAGTTGGGTTTTTATATGTAAATGAAAAAATAAAAATTCAGCCGATGATTCTTGGCGGTGGACAGCAAAAAGGCATGCGTTCCGGTACAGATAATGTTCCGGGAATTGCAGGGCTTGGAGTGGCAGCGAAGAAGATTTATGAAGATTTCGATGAAAAAATTGAACAGTTAAAGGAAAATAAACTGTATCTTGCAAAGAGACTTCAGGAACTGGATAATGTCTTTATCAATGGTCCAAAACCAGAAGATGGAGCACCGCATATTTTAAATGCAAGCTTTGTCGGAGTCAGAAGTGAGGTTCTGCTTCATACCTTAGAAGAAAAACAGATTTATATCTCAGCGGGAAGTGCCTGCTCCAGCCACAAAAGAGCCGCAAGTGCAACTATGCTTGCGCTTGGAGTCTCAGCAGAACGCAGAGAATCTGCAATCCGTTTCAGTCTAAGCGAGATGACAACAAAAGAGGAACTTGATTATGCGGTAGATGAAATCGCAAAAGTACTTCCGGTGCTTCGGAAATTTGCACGACATTAAGATGTAAAAGAAGTCAATGAGATAAAAAAGAATAAAAGACAATATTATGAAGTGAAAGGAAACGATATGTTCAAAGCATTTTTGATAAAATATGCAGAGATTGCAATTAAAGGAAAAAACAGATATATTTTTGAAGATGCGCTTGTAGACCAGATTCGTCATGTATTAAAAGAAGTAGATGGCGAATTTTCAGTCGTAAAAGAGCGTGGTCGAATTTATGTCTATGCAGACAGTGAATTTGATTATGATGAGACAATAGAGGCATTAAAACGTGTCTTTGGTATCTTTGGAATTTGTCCGACTGTAGTATTAGAGGACAAAGGCTATGAAGAGTTATCCAAAGAAGTGGTTGCTTATGTGAAAGAGATGTACAAGGATGAGCCAAAAACTTTCAAAATGGATGTGCGTCGTGCAAAGAAAAGCTATCCGATGACTTCTATGGAAATGAACGCACAGCTTGGCGGGGATGTACTGGATTCCTGTCCGAATATGAAAGTGGATGTGCATGAACCGGATGTGATGATTCACGTGGAAGTCAGAGATAAGATTTATCTGTATTCTGAAGTAATTCCGGGACCGGGAGGTATGCCGGTTGGAACAAATGGAAAAGCGATGCTGTTATTATCCGGCGGAATCGACAGTCCGGTTGCCGGATACATGATTGCAAAACGTGGTGTTAAGATTGATGCTGTATACTTCCATGCTCCGCCATATACAAGTGAAAGAGCAAAACAGAAAGTCGTAGACTTGGCAAAATTAGTAGCAAAATACAGTGGACCGATTCATCTTCATGTTGTAAACTTTACAGATATCCAGCTGTATATTTACGAAAAATGTCCGCATGAAGAATTAACCATTATCATGCGTCGTTATATGATGAAAATTGCAGAAGAATTTGCAAAAAAAGACGGTTGTCTCGGATTGATTACAGGAGAAAGTATCGGTAAAAAAACAGTTCAAAAAAGTAAGAAAAGAACAACAAGAGCCAATAAAAAAAGAACAACGGGTGTAAAGGCCAATACGGTTGTTAAATCGGCACCAGTTACCAGTGAAAAGGTAACTGAAGTCAAACCAGTAGAAGTACCAAAAAAAGTTGATACTGTTGAATCAACACCAAAGACAACTGTTCAACCAAAAGAAACAAGTGAAAAAGTTGTTGCTGCTGAATCAGCACCAGCTGTAAAAACAGCGCCTGCTAAGAAAGCGACTACTAAAAAGGCTACAGCTGCTAAATCAACAACAGCTACAAGTAAAAAGACAGCTACTGCAAAATCAAAAACAACAACTGAAAAAGTTGCTGCCAAAACAACATCAACTAAAAAAACAGCTTCTACTAAGAAAGCAACTACTAAAAAGACAACAACTGCTAAATCAACAACAGCTACAAGTAAAAAAACAACTACTGCTAAACCAAAATCTGTAAAAAGTGAAACACCTGTTGAGGCTAAACCAACAGAAGTTATTCAAGAAGTTCCTGTTGAAAAATCTCAACCAATTGATTTAGGACCTCGTAGAAGTGTTGCTTTTATTGGTTCAGAATGTTATCCATTTGTTAAAACTGGGGGATTAGGGGATGTTATGTCAGCTCTTCCAAAGAGTTTAGCTAAATTAAATATGGATGTTAAAGTTATTATTCCAAGATATAAATGTATTCCACAAAAATTCCAAGAAAAGATGGAATATAAAGGCTCATTTTATATGGATCTATGTGCAGATGGAAAACAATATTATGTAGGTATTATGGAATATCAAGAAGATGGTGTTGTTTACGATTTTATCGATAATGATGAATTCTTCTCATGGGGTAATCCATATACTAATCTTATCGATGATATTCCTAAGTTCTGTTATTTTAGTAAAGCAGCTCTTGCAGCACTTAATTATTTAAATTGGACACCAGATATTGTACATTGTCATGATTGGCAAGCAGCTTTAGTTCCTCTTTATTTAAGAACAAGCTTTAAAGATACAAATGTAGGACGTGCAGGTGCTGTTCTTACAATTCATAACTTAAGATTCCAAGGTATCTATGATCGAAAAACAATTCAATATTGGTCAGATCTTCCTGATTATGTCTTCAATAAAGATTGTATGACACAAAATTGGTTAGATGCGAATATGTTAAAAGGTGGTATCACTTATTGTAATAAATTAACAACAGTAAGTAATACGTATGCTGGAGAAATTCAAACAGAAGAATATGGTGAAGGTCTTGAAGAACATTTGAGATATCATAGTAGTAAGATTTTAGGAATTGTTAATGGTATTGATACGGATATTTGGAATCCAGCAACAGATAAACTTTTAGCTGCGCAATATGATAGTCAATCTGTTATCAAGAATAAAAAAGCAAATAAAAAAGCACTTCAAGAATCATTAGGATTAGAAGTTGATGATCATAAAATTGTCATTGGACTTATTTCACGTCTTACAAATCAAAAAGGTCTTGATCTTGTTAATGATGTTATTCCAAGTATTATGGATGAACATACACAAGTTGTTGTTTTAGGTACAGGAGATACGATGTATGAAGATGCTTTCCGTTATTATGAAAATAAATATAAAGGAAACTTCTGTGCATATATTGCTTACAATGAAAACGTCGCTCACAATATTTATGCAGGATGTGATGCTTTACTAGTACCATCAAGATTTGAACCATGTGGACTTACACAACTTATTAGTATGAGATATGGTTCTATCCCAATTGTAAGAGAAACAGGTGGACTTAAAGATACTGTTCAACCTTATAATCTATTTGATAATACAGGTAATGGCTTTACCTTTGATCGTTATGAAAGTGGACTTCTTTATGATGCAATTAATCGTGCTAAAACACTTTATTTTGAAAATAGAAAATCTTGGGATGAAATGGTTGTTCGCGATATGAATAAAGATGTCTCTTGGCAACAAAGTGCAAAACAATACAAAGATATGTATGTAGAATTAACACCAAAATATTAAAGCAATTTAAAAATGCAATGTTATTTAACGTTGCATTTTTTTATCCCATAATTTTTGACAAAACAAACAAGAAAGAAACATGAAAAAGTTAAATAAAATTCATAAAACTTATCTATGATAATACACGAAAGGAGGAACAAGAACTTACTTAAACTCAAAACTTAATTATCAATTTCCCTTTTTAAAAAATAATAATAGATAATAGTAAAAAGCAGATCTTTTCCCTTCCCTTGGATCTGTTTTTTTGTTGTAACAATAAAAATTGCATTGTAACAATCTAATTGTTACAATGCAAAAACTGATGTTACAATACTAAAATACCAATAAAATTAAATGATACACAACAAAAGAGGCAAGCCAAGCAATAAGGCATTGTCCAAAGACAACAATCAATGCCCATTTACCATTAAGTTCTCTTTTGATTGCAGCAATCGCTGCAATACAAGGTGTATAAAGTAAACAGAAAATAAGTAAAGATAAAGCAGCTGGTGTTGTAAGTGACATCAACAATGATTGGGTTGAACCATAAAGAATAGATAATGTCGAAACAACACTTTCCTTTGCCATAAATCCTGAAATAAGGGCTGTTGAAATGCGCCAGTCACCAAATCCTAATGGATTAAAGATTGGAGCAATATAACCAGCAAGAATAGCTAGAATACTATCTTTTGATTCAGTAACAATATTAAATCTTAAATCAAAAGTTTGTAAGAACCAAATAACAATGGTTGCAACAAAGATAACTGTAAAAGCTCTTTGTAAGAAATCTTTAGCTTTTTCCCATAACAATTGACAAACATTTTTAGCACCAGGCATACGATAATTTGGAAGTTCCATAACAAAAGGAACAGGTTCTCCTTTAAACAAGGAACCTTTTAAAATAAGAGCAAAGATAATTCCTGTTAAAATACCAAAGATGTATAAAAATATCATGACTAATGCGCCCTTACCTGGGAAAAAGACAGAGGTAAAGAAAGCATAGATTGGAAGTTTTGCTGAACATGACATAAATGGTGTAAGGATAATGGTCATTTGTCGATCTCTTCTTGAAGAAAGTGTACGACTTGCCATAACACCAGGAACGGTACATCCAAAACCAATAAGCATAGGGACAATACTTCTCCCAGATAACCCTATTTTTCTAAGTAGTTTATCCATGATAAATGCTACACGAGCCATATAACCACTATCTTCGAGAATTGATAAAAAGAAAAATAAAGTAACGATAATCGGTAAGAAACTTAAAACAGTTCCTACCCCATTAAAAATCCCATCAATGATTAAAGAATGCAAAGCAACATTAATTTGAGCATTTGTGAGTAAAGTGTCAACATAATTTGTGACAACAGTCACCCCACTTTCTAAAACTCCTTGTAAAAAAGCTCCAATAACATTAAATGTTAGAAAGAAAACAATTCCCATGATTCCAATAAAAGCAGGAATTCCTGTATATTTTCCTGTTAAGAATTGATCAATTTTTTGACTTCTTAATCTTTCTTTACTTTCATGTGGTTTTTTTACAGTTTGTTTACAAATATCTGTAATATAATGAAATCTATTACTTGCTATAGCGGCAGAACAATCAAGACTACTTTCTTCTTCTAATTGAATACGAATGTGTTCTAAAGTTTCTTTTTCGTTTTGACTTAGATCAAGTTGTTCTAATAAAAGTTCATCTTTTTCAACAAGTTTACTTGCTGCAAAACGTAATGGAATCTTTGCGTTTGAGGCATGATCTTCAATTAAATGTTCAATCGCATTTAAACAACGATCAATCGCTTTGTTTTGTTGATTGTCTATATGTTGATAGAATTGAGGTCTTTCTTGATAATAAGCAACATGTAAAACATGACTGACAAGTTCATCAATTCCTTCTCCTTTTGCTGCAGAAATAGGAATAACAGGAACACCTAAGTATTCTTCTAAATCATTGATTAATACAGTTCCCCCATTACCTAACATTTCATCCATCATATTTAAAGCGACAACCATTGGCATATTAAGTTCTAGAAGTTGCATTGTAAGATAAAGATTTCTTTCAATGTTTGTAGCATCTACAATATTAATAATAGCTTTAGGTCTTTCTCTTAATAAGAAGTTTCTTGTGACGATTTCTTCACTACTATAAGGTGACATAGAATAAATACCTGGTAAATCAGTAATCAGAGTATTTTGATACCCTTTAATTCTTCCATCTTTACGATCAACAGTAACTCCAGGAAAGTTACCAACATGTTGATTTGAACCTGTAAGTTGATTGAATAGTGTGGTTTTACCACAGTTTTGATTTCCTACTAAAGCAAATGTGAGTAAATCACTTTCATGATAGATTTGATGATCATTCATTTTATGATAACTTGATTCACCATAGCCAGGGTGATCTTTATATTGAAAAATGAATGAATCATTTTTATTTTCTGTTTTTTTAGTTATTTCTTTAATTTCAATTTTATGAGCATCTTCTTTCCTTAAAGTAAGCTCATAATCATGTATTTTAATTTCCATAGGATCACCCATCGGTGCATACTTTACCATGGTAACCTCTGTACCTTGAATTAATCCCATATCTAAAAAGTGTTGTCTTAAAGCTCCTTCTCCTCCAACAGAGAGAATAACAGCACTTTTTCCAATAGCCAATTCCTCTAATTTCATAATTTTCCTTCTTTCCTTTATAAGGATAACTTTTTAATAAAAGAGTTGCAATGATGAAACACTTTTTTTAACATAATTATTCCATTTTATTGTTAAAGTATCTCGGTATATTAAAGTCGGAGGTAGAAATGTATGATAAAAAATGCACTATTAAGTTTAAAGAAAAATATAGGAAAAACGATTTTATTATTTGTAATTATTGTTGTAATTACAAATCTCGTTATTGCTGGTTTATCCATTCAATCAGCAACACAAAAATCAATGGATCAAATTCGTAGTAGTTTAGGAAACGATGTAACTCTTTCTGTTGATTTTAGAAACATGATGAAAAATAGAGAACCAGGTGCAGCCGTAAGTAATGAGACATCATTAACAACAACCATGGCAGATAGTTTAAAAAATTTAAAGTATGTAGAAAGTTATAATTATCAAATATCTACATCAGCTGATAGTGATTCTATTTCAGCAGTAGAAAATAAATCGGATAATAGTAATAATCAGCAAGATACAAATAAGCCAAATGATCAACTAGAACAAGCTTCAAATCAAGGTGATTTTACGATCAGTGCTAATACTACAATGGAATATTTAGATTCATTTACAAACAGTAATTATACCTTAACAGATGGTCGTTTGCTTACAAGTGATGATGCAAATACAAATAACTGTGTCATTGAAACCAATCTTGCAAGTGATAATGATTTAAGTGTTGGTGATACTTTCGCTATTACAACAACAGTTAATGATGAAACAATTACTCAAGAACTTACAATTGTAGGTATTTATGAAATTCAATCAACAAATGAAATTGGTGGTACCCATTTCAATAATCCAGTAAACACGATTTATACTGATTTATCAGTTGGGCAAACACTTACTGGAAGTAGTGAAAACATTACATCAGCAATTTATTATTTAGATGATCCAGAAAATGCAGAAGCTTTTGTAGAACTTGCGAAAAAGAAAAATGATATTGATTTTGATACATTCTCATTAGATGCCAATGATCGTCTTTATCAACAAAATGCTTCTTCTCTTGAAAGTATGCAATCATTTGCGAAGATGTTTGTATGGATTGTAGTGATTGCTGGTAGTGCAATTCTTTGTTTAATTTTAGCTCTAACAATTAGAAATAGATATTATGAAATTGGTGTTCTTTTATCACTTGGACAAAGTAAAGTTAAAATTATTGCTCAACAACTTATTGAAATAGGGTTAATTGCAGTAGTTGCTTTTGTGATTTCTTTAGGTACAGGACAATTAACATCTCATTATATGGGTAATATGTTAGAAAGTGGTTCTTCTTCAAATGTCATGCAAATGGATCAAAAAGATGATCAACCAAATGATAATCAACAAAAAACTAATACACAAACAAAAGAAAATTTCCTAGGAAATATGATGGAAGGACCATCAAATCAAGAATTAGATGTTTCAATTACAGGTGAAAATGTCGTTCAACTTGCCGGTGTTACAGCAGCAATCTGTATTGTTTCTATTGCAGTACCTGCAGCCTATGTATTAAGACTTACACCTAGACAAATCTTATCTAGAAAGGAAGGTTAAGATGGAAAAATTATTAAAATTAGAAAATGTAAGCTATAGTTATCGAGATGGTAAAGAAAAAAATAAAATTTTAGAACATGTTTCTTATTCATTTGAAAAAGGTAAAATATATGCTGTTGTTGGTGCGAGTGGAAGTGGGAAAACAACAACTCTTTCCCTTTCATCTGGTTTAGATAAACCAGATGAGGGAAAAGTCTTATTCAAAGGAAAAGATATTCAAGAAATAGGTTTAAATAAATATCGTCGAGAAGATATCTCTATTGTCTTTCAATCATATAACCTCATTTACTATATGAATGCTTTAGAAAATGTTATGTCTGCTTTAGAAATTGCAGGGATCAAAAGAAAAGATAAAAAAGAATATTGTTTATCTATTCTTGAACAACTTGGACTTTCCAAAGATGAATGTAAAAGAGATATTCGACAACTATCTGGAGGACAACAGCAAAGAGTTGCGATTGCACGTGCTATTGCAAGAGAAGTCGATTTGATCCTTTGTGATGAACCCACAGGTAACCTTGATGAAAAGAATTCAATAGAGATCATGAATACTTTCTTAGATTTAGCACATATTCATCATAAATGTGTTATTTTGGTAACCCATTCACCTACTCTAGCAAAGATGTGTGATGTATCTTTAAAAATTAAAGAAGGAAAAATAGAAGAGGCTGTAACAAAATAAAATAAACAGCTAAAAATAGAAAAAGAATATTTTGAAGAATAATTTAAAAGTAGTAGTTTTTCTATCACTTTTTTGTATTTTTAATCGCAAAAGTATAAGAAAATAAAAAGTTCTGCGGTTTGAAATCGCAAAGCTTTACAAAATAGGTGAATTTGGCGAATATATTCTTTAAAAAATATTAAGAATTTTCTTCCCTTCTTTTTAATAATTCTTTGTTATTTTAAATAAGGATGAAAATGAAACAAAAGTGGACCCCATGTCCATTTTATTATAAACGTAATCCTTTAATATCTTTAATACGTGAAAGAATAATATTACAACTACAACTAATAACCCCTGGTAATGTATCAATAGTAGTATGTAAGAAATCCTCCATCTCACTATTAGAAGCAGCAACAGCGTGTACATGTAATTTGTTTTTTCCTGTAACACGATAAATTTGAGTAACAATATTATTTTGGTTTAATATTTTTATAACATCAGTAAACGAATTTGACAATGTTTCAATTTCAAAATAACAAGATATAGCGCCACTTATTTTTTGAGGATTGATAATTGTCGTATATTCTTCAATAACCCCCTTTTTTTCTAATGCTTGAATTCTAGCTTTTACAGCAACTCTAGAAATCCCTACCTCTTTTCCGATATCAGAGTAAGAAAAACGTGCATTTTTTATTAATAATTGAACAATTTTTTGATCTATTTCATCAAGTCCATTTAAATACATAATCATTCCCCCGTTAATCATTTATTTAATACTATCATGCTCCTTATTATAAGTAAATCTTTTAAAAAATAGAGATATTGACTGAAAATAAATATTTGATTATAATACTTACAAAACGTAAGACGGATATTACGAAAGGAATATAAAAGATGAATAGAGATTTAACAAAAGGTTCAGTTTTAAAGTCTATGCTTCTTTTTTCAATTCCAATGATTTTAGGTGATTTACTTCAACAATGTTATAACATTGTTGATACATTGATTGTTGGTCAATTTCTTAGAAAAAATGCTCTAGCAAGTGTTGGCTCATCGTTTACCTTAATGACATTTATAACATCTATAATCCTTGGTTTATGTATGGGAAGTGGAGCGTTGTTTTCAATTAGATATGGACAAAAAGATGAAAAAGGATTACAGGAAGATGTATGTGCATCATTTTTCTTTATTGCACTCATCACGTTTATACTAACAGTAATATCTTATATTTTTCTTAATCAGCTTTCTGTTTTTTTACATGTTCCACATGAAGTGTGGGGAGATATGAAAGGCTATCTTATTGTTATTTTTATAGGAATACCAGCTATTTTTTTATATAACTATTTTGCTTCTTATTTAAGAGCTATTGGTAATTCAATGACGCCACTTATATTTTTAGCTGTTTCGGCAATACTTAATATTGCATTAGATTTATTTTTTGTTATTGTATTAAAATTAGGAGTTGAAGGTGCAGCTATTGCTACGGTTATTTCCCAGTATCTTTCGGGTATTGGCATCAGTATTTACTCACTTATAAAAAATATGCAGGTACGAGCAATTATGAAATTACAATATTTTCATTTAAAGAGGGTTCATAAAGTGATCTCATTTTCAGTTCTTACATGTATTCAACAATCAGTAATGAATTTAGGTATTTTAATGGTACAAGGGTTAGTAAATAGTTTTGGAACTGTGGTCATGGCAGCATTTGCTGCTGCTGTTAAAATTGATGCTTTTGCATATATGCCAGTACAAGATTTTGGAAATGCATTTTCTACTTTTATTGCTCAAAACTATGGTGCAAAAGAAAAAATGCGTATTCAATCAGGATTAAAATCAGCAGTTTGTCTTTCTATGGGATTTTGCATAATTATTTCAACTGTTGTATGTATTTTTGCTAAAGATTTAATGACTATTTTTATAGATGAAAAAGAAACAGAAATTATTATGGAAGGTGTCAAGTATTTAAAAATTGAAGGTGCTTTTTATTGTGGAATTGGTTGTTTGTTTTTGTTGTATGGTTTGTATCGTGCTTTAGGTAAACCTGGTATGAGTGTCATTCTTACAATATTTTCTTTAGGTACACGTGTTGTGTTAGCTTATGTTTTATCCGCAATTCCAGCGATTGGTGTTACTGGTATTTGGTGGTCTGTTCCTATTGGATGGGCACTTGCAGATTCAATAGGATTAATTTATTATAGGTGTAAAAAAAAGGAATTGCTTTCTTTTAATATTGGGTAGGAGCTGGGCATATAGGAAAAAATGTGATAAAAATTGCTCAGGCGTCAGATATGGATATTATGGTGTATACAAGAACGCCTAGAGAAGATCATGATGGAATTCATTATGTATCATTGGATACTTATTAAAGAATAGTGATTATATTTCTTTGCATTGTCCATTAACTAATCATATGTTTGTAGTTTGTCTTTTCTACATTTTCTGCTTTATAGGAAATGCATTTGTAGGATCCTATCGAGGAATCGGTAAAGTAGATGTCCCTTTTAAAGGAACAACGATGCATGTTACATTACGTGTTATTTTATCTTATTTACTTATTCATCAATTCTGTGGCTTTAGGTTGTGGTATCGGTTGGATATTTGTGAATATTTATCAAATATATGCATATAGAAAATTAAAGTTGTAAAAAAATAAGTAATAATTTAATAATCATAATAATAAAATCTATAATATAACCGCAATAATTTATAAAATAATGCCTTTTGTTGATACACCTTTTGTTAAGATATTAACAGGTGTAAGAAGATGTGGTAAATCAACAATATTAAAGATGATCCAAAAAAAATTAAAAGAAGAATACCATATTACTGATGAACAAATTTTGAGTTATCGTTTTGATTCAATGGAATATGAAGATATGACATCAAAAGAGCTTTATCAAGAATTAAAAACAAAGATTTTAAATACTAAAAAATATATTTATTCTTAGATGAAATTCAAGAAATAAATGGTTGGGAAAAAGTAGTAAATACACTCGCTTCTGATTATGATGTTGATATTTATATAACAGGTTCAAATTCTAGAATGATGTCTTCAGAAATATCAACATATTTAACAGGAAGGTATGTTACATTTTATATTTATACATTATCTTTTGATGAATATTTAACGTTTAAAAAAAGCTATTCAACAATTTATAATATTAAACAAGAGTTTAATCAATATGTACGTTTAGGTGGTTTTCCTGCGACACATTTACAAGAATACTCACAAGATGAAGTCTATACGATTGTTAGAGATATTTATAATTCCACAATATTTTCAGATATCGTTCGTCGAAATCAGGTAAAGAAAATAGATCAGTTAGAAAGAGTGGTAAAATATACTTTTAATAACGTTGGTAATACTTTTTCTGCTAAATCAATTTCAAATTATTTAAAGTCTGAGCAAAGAAAAATAGATAACGAAACAGTTTATAGCTATTTAGAAAAACTGCAAAAAGCTTATATTCTTCATAGATGTTCACGTTATGATTTACAAGGGAAATCTATTTTAAAAACACAAGAGAAATTTTATTTAGCTGATATTTCTTTAAGATATGCTGTTTTAGGATATACAATAGATAGCGTAGCATCATCATTGGAAAATATTGTTTATTTAGAACTTAAAAGAAGAGGGTATGATGTTTGTATTGGGAAGTATAAAGATAAGGAAATTGATTTTGTTGCAACAAAACAAAATGAGAAAATTTATGTTCAAGTGACACAAGAAATTAAATCTGAAAAAACACAAAAAAGGGAATATGAACAATTATTAGAAATTAAAGATAATTATCCTAAATATGTGGTTTTAACAGCTAATTTTGCAGGTGGTAATTATCAAGGAATTAAAACAATGCATATAACAGATTTCTTATTAAGTAAGGAATATTAAAAACAGATGACTACACATGGAATCATCTGTTTTTTCTAATTATAATTAAAGCATTAAATTTGTTATTCCTACATTTTACTTAACTTCTATAGATTACGATTGTTAACTTACTAGAATATTTTATTTAAAACTGCTAAACTTTCTAGAAATGTATATCTATGTTACAATAAAAGTAGTAAATCATTAACAATGCGATGAGGAGATGAGTTTATGATTAAGAAAGAAAACTTACCTGAATGTCCTGTAGCAACAACTGTTTCTTTGATAGGAAGTAAATGGAAATTGTTGATTTTAAGAGATTTATTAACGGGGACAAAACGTTTTGGACAGTTAAAGAAATCATTACCTGATATTTCTCAAAAGGTATTGACGGAGTCTTTAAAATCAATGGTTGATGATGGAATTGTAGAACGTGTGGCTTATCCTGAAGAACCACCACGTGTAGAATATAGTTTAACAGATTTAGGAGAATCAATGAGACCAGTGATTTCTGTAATGGAACAATGGGGAAAGGAATATAAGGAAAGTATTTAGGGTATAAAAAAAGCACCTTTTTTAATAAAGTTGTTCAAGCTAAATTAAAAGAAAAGGTGCAATACAATTATATATGATTAAAAATAATTTTGTATATCATTTTCTATTATTTGATGAAATTCATCAAATAATAGATTTTTTTTATCTTCTAAATGTCTTACTTCACAAATGATCAAATAAAGGATGATTTTGACGTAGATTAATTTGATAAGTGAGTTCTTTTAATTGATTAAAAAGTAAATGATGGTTTTGACAATAAGCCATCATTTCTTTTTTCATAAAAGCAGGAATTATAAGATAAGCCAGATCGATTGTTTGTTGGTATAGGCTTTCTAAAGCATCCCAAACAGCAAGATTTAAAATAGTAATATTGATTTCATCTTGGAAAGATTGTTGATTAAGAGTATGATAAATTGGTTTTAAAGCATAATCCCCATTACCAATAGAAATTTTTAATGATACTTTTTGATGATTCAAGTTTATTTTCATCAATTTTCTTTTTCTTTTACCATATTATGAGCAATCATTAATACTTGTTTTCCTTTATCTGTAAACTGTGCCCCTTGATGATTTCGATAAATAATCTTATACCCTATTTCATTTTCAAAACTTTTAATGACATTACTTAAGTTTGGTTGTGAGACATAAAGATTTGTAGCTGCTTTGTTTAAAGAACCAAATTTTTCTATTGCTATTAAATATTCAAAAACTTCTAATTTCATCTAATCACCTCATTAGTATTATAATAAAAAGAGTTATAATATAAATTTATAATATTATATTTGAATTATATTTCTCAATAAATTTAAATCACTTTATACTTTGGGTGAGGTGATAGAGATGGAAACACAATTAATTAAAGGAAAACCGGTTAAAGTTATTATAGCTTTTGCCTTGCCTCTGTTGGAGTAATAAGTCCTGTTGTTGATTTATTATTAGGTCTTGCAATTGGATTAGCTAATGGGTTATCTATTGTAATAGCTCAAAAAATAGGTTCTAAACAAAGAACAGAAGTAAAAAAGGCAATGATTAATGGTTTATATATTATGATCGTATTAGGATTATCTATTACATGTATTGGACTTATGATTCAGTCTACTTTATTTCAATGGATGAATGTTTCTAAAGAGTTATTACCAGGAGCTCTTAGTTATGACAGTATTATTTTTATAGGAGCTTTGTTTAGTGCACTTTATAATTATGAATCTGCTCTTTTAAGAGCTTATGGAGATAGTGTAACACCTCTATTATTTTTAATTCTTTCAGCAATATTAAATATTGTTTTTGATTTAGTTTTTGTTTTGATTTTTCATTTAGGCATATCAGGAGTTGCACTTGCTACGGTTATTGCATAATTGATTTGTTGTTTATTATGTTATTTCTATATGAAAAAAAGATTAGATTTATTTTCTTTTAATAAATAAGATTTTAAAATAGATTTTATTTGTATAAAAGAAAATCTAAAAGTAGGTTTACCGATGGCTTTTTTTCAATCTTTGCTTGCTATTAGTTTTTTAATTGTACAATCAGCTTTAAATTCATTAGGAAGTCAAGAAGTAGCTGCTTATACAGCAGCTTATAAGATGGATTCATTAATGATGCAGATGTTAGCGGGTTTTGGTACAGCCATGTCTACTTATACTGCTCAAAATTATGGACAACATGCTTTTGAAAGAATTAAAGAAGGAAGTAAGTCTATGTTGGTTATTACTATTACTTTGAGTATTGTTGTTACTATTATGGCGCATCTTTTTAATAAGCAATTTATGATGTTATTTCTTTTACTTCTTGGTTTTATTTTGTTCTTTATTGTTCGTTTTGTTTTAACAGGTTTAGGGGAAACTTTTATTCCTTTAATAGTAGGTATTTTAGAAGTTATTGTGAGATGTTTAGGTACTTATTTTTTAGTTTATCCTTTAGGCTTTACAGGCATGACATATATTAATCCTTTATGCTGGATTACTTCTACTTTTTTAATTTGTTGTCTATATCCTTACTTATTACACAAAGCATTTAATGGAAAATGATTTATTTCATTTTCCATTGATGTTTTTTTAAATAAACATGATGATCATCTTTAAAAGTAATCCCTTCTTTTTCTAATAATTCTTTTTGTTCAAACCAACCAGGAACAAGCCTTCCTTGAAAATTAACGACACGATGACAAGGATAATGTCCATAATAGGAGGCATTTGCTAGTATTTTACCTACTAAACGACTATTTTTTTCTCTACCAATTAAACAAGCAATTTGTTTATATGTTGCTACACATCCTTTAGGTATTTCTCCTACTGTTTCTAATACTTGATAAATTAATTCTTCATTCATAATAATCATTCCTTTTACTTTAAATTATTATAAAAAATGAATGAAAGATAATCAATTTATGTTAGTATTATTTAAGGAAAAGGAAGAGGTAAATATGAAAATTGTTTTATTAAACGGAAGTCCACGTAGAGGTGGAAATACAGAAATTATGATTAATACATTTATGGAAAATGTTAAAGATCATGATGTTGTTAAATTAAATATTGCATCAATGAATATTAAAGGATGCTTAGGATGTAAGTATTGTTGGTCACATCAAGGGGAATGTGTTCAAAAAGATGATATGGAACAAGTGTGGACACATTTAAAAGAAGCAGATGTTCTGATCTTTGGATCACCAATTTATTGGTTTGACATGACAGCCCAATTAAAAACTGTTATAGATCGTATGTATGCAGGTGGAAGCACAGGGTTTCATTTCCACAAAACAGCTTTATTATTAGATGCTGGAGCTGATCATGTTTTTGATGCAGCAATAAGTCAATATAAAGCTATGACATCTTATTTAAAATGGGAAGATCTTGGTATTATTTGTGTTCCTAATATGGAAGATAAAGGAAGTATGAAAGAATCTTCAAAATTAGCAGAAGTTATTCAATTAGCGAAAAGTCTTTAAACAAGAGGGTTTAAAGTAATGAAAAAAGTTGCATTTATATGCGTTCACAATTCTTGTAGAAGTCAAATTGCTGAAGCTTTAGGAAAACATCTTGCAAGTGATGTTTTTGAAAGCTATTCAGCAGGAAGTGAAATTAAAAATCAAATAAATCCAGATGCTGTTCGTTTAATGAAAAAATTGTATGGAATAGATATGGAAAAGACACAACATCCAAAGTTGATTAATGAAATCCCTCAAGTAGATTTGCTTATATCTATGGGATGTAATGTTGGTTGTCCATATGTTGGTAGAGAATTTGATGATAATTGGCAACTTGATGATTCAACTGGAAAAGATGATCAAGAATTTATAAAAGTGATTTATGAAATCGAAGAGAAAATATTAAAACTTAAAGAAGAACTTATGGAATAAATATTTCGTAAGTTTTTTTACTTTTTTAACAAAAAAAGAAGAAAAAAGTAAAAAAATAAACGATATATATAGTAGGAGGAACTACTTATGCAACAATTAAATCTTATAACAAGCTCTAATAAAACAATCATGTACGATCAGTATTGTAAAATGCTGATAGGACATCCTTATATACTTGCAAGAATCATTTCTTGTTTTGTTGAAGAAGCAAAACATCTTTCATTAGATGAAATAAAAAAACTGATTAAAGGAGTCCGTATTGGTGATAAAATCGTTAATCCGCATTTTCATTTAATGGATAAAGAAGCTTTTATCAAAGATGAAGGCTTGATGTGCTATGATATTTATTTCTATATAGACTTACCACAAGTAGATCAATCAACCAAAAGAGTCTACATCAATATTGAAATCCAAAACAAGGCAAGTCCAAGGTATCACCTTGTCACAAGAAGCATCGCTTATAGCTCAAGAATGATTTCCAGTCAATGGGGAAGAGAATATGATAGTGAAAATTATGATGGAATGAAAAAAGTATATTCATTTTGGATCATGCCGCAAGCTACAAAGAGTAAAGATGGCTGCATCAATCAACTCAAAATAGCAGAAAATCATTTAAGTGGAAATTATGAAGAAAAAATAGAAAGTTATGATAAAGAAGAACAACTTATGATATACTTAAGCAAAGGGCATAGTCCTAATGATAAGTATGAAAGCTATGATGAAATACTAATGCCTATAGGCGCATTATTGAATAATACATTGAATTATCAAGAAAAGAATGAAGTAATAAAAGAATATGGCTTAGATGATGAAGAATTTGAAGAAAGGATGAGAGATATGTGTAATTTAGGAGAAGTTATCGAATTAGAAGCGTTAGAAAAAGGGACAAAAAAAGGAACACAAAAAGAAAGAATTAGAAGTATTAAAAATATTATGACAAAACTTAAAATGTCTTTTAAAGAAGCAATAGCTTTTTTAGAAATTCCTGAAGATGAAGTATTAGAATTAGAAGATGCATTTAATAATGATTTAAAGAATAAGAATTAAATTATTTGAATAAAGGGGACAATGCTAGGCATTGTCCTCGATTTTTAATTAAAGAGTTTTTGATCTTTTCCAGAAGGAACTTTAAAGAGGATAACAAGAACAAAACCTACTACAATAACAATTAATGATAAAGCAAATAGGATTTGATAAGAAGAAATATCAAGTATTTGTCCTGCAATGTTTTGAAAAATAATAGAACTTAGATTTCTTAAAGTTTGTACAAAAGCAAGTGCTGTAATTTGATGTTCTTTAGGAACAAGTGTACTAACAATTTTTAAATTAATCATAATAAATAACATACCTGAAGGATGCTTTGTAATTAAAGTAATAATGACTTTAAGTGGTAACCAAACATTTAAGGCATAACATAAAAATTGAATAGTAATCATACTATAGGCAATGATAAGTAGTCTTTTATTAGTAAGTTTATCCATGAATTTATGTGAAAATAAAACTAGAGGTGCTTCACATAAGACAGCAAAAGATAAAATAGTAGAAACAAGACTTACTTTTAAACCATCATTTTGAAACATAGCTGGAATATAGGTATTAGCCATATTGGTAATTCCTTGGAAAATAGCAGCTATGATTAAATAATATAAGTATTTATGGTTATGAAAGAGTGTACTTGTTTTTGTTTTTTCTTCATTGTTTTGTCCAAGTTCACTAGGTGTTTTGGTACCTAGTAGGCCAATGATACAAAGAATCATTGTAATGATAAAACAAATAAAGATGGCTGATGGCGAAATAAGTTGATAAATCATTCCTGCAAGCCATGAACCAATAGCATAACCAATGGTTCCCCATATTCTTATTTTTCCATATTGATAAGGAGAAGAGGATGCAATCTTTTCCATAACAGGATTTGTCCCATTAATTAAAGTTAATACAAAGCTATAACCAATTGTAATTGTAATTAAACTATCTGCAAACATAAAGGCAAGGCCACCAATACCTGCTAAAGTAAATAAAACAAAGTTAACTTTTTTAACATCATAACGATCACTAAACATACCAATCACTGGTTGAAATATCATAGATGTTAAAAAAGAAGTAGAAACAACTAAAGAAACTTCACTTGCTTTAAAACCTTTACCTAATAAATAAACAGAAATTAAAGCAGAGAATACAGCCCATGATAAATAATAGAAATTATACATGAGAAAATAACTTAAATAACTATTTTTATAACGTTCTAACATAAAAACCTCCTAATGAAATACTTTTAAATCTTTATTGGTTGGTACTTTAAAAAAGAAAACAAGGACCATACCAATAACACTACAAATAAATAAAACAAAATAAAACATTTGATAACCTGTAAAATCAATCAAATAACCAGCAAGCATTTGAAAGACAATAGATGCAAAGCTTTTACAAGCTGAAACAAGAGACAAAGCTGTGTTTTGTCTAGCATTATCAACAATGGTTGAAATAATTCTTAAATTAATCATTACAAAAGCCATAGTAGCAACTGTTTTTGTAAGAAAAACAATCATGATTTGGATAATAAGTGAGGATAGAAAACTAAAAGTAAAAAATTGAATGCATAGTAAAATAAAAACACTCATTAATAATTGTTTATTTGAAAAACGATTCATATAAAAATGAGATAATAAGGTTACAGGTACTTCTGATAAAGTAGAAACAAAGATAACATTTGAGACGTTATTAATTGGTAATCCACTCTGTTTTAACATAGCTGGTAAATAAAGATGATGTACATTCGTAATACCATAAAATAAGCAAACAATAATTAAATAATAAGGAATATGTTTAATCTTAAAAACAGATGACATCGAAATCTTTTCATTTGTCTTTTCAACAGGAGGTAGAATACTTTGCGTACCTAATAGTCCTATAACACATAAAAACTCCCCTATTGCAAAGAAAACATAAAGACTAAAAGATCCAATGTTTTTATAAATATATCCTGATATGATTGTTGCAATGGCATAGCCAATGGTAGCCCACACACGAATAGAACCATATTTGAATCTTGATAGAACAGCCATTCTTTCAATGATTGGATTTGTTCCATTGGTAATTGATAAAACAAGACTATAAACAAGTGCAATTAAATAAATATTTTTTAAGAACATAAAGACAATTCCTAAAAGGCCTGCAATTAATAATAAAACACCATTAACATATTTTGATTCATAAACATCATTTAATTTACCAATAAAAGGTTGAACGATCACAGATAAAATAAATGAACAAGAAACAACAAAACTTACTTGTGAAGCACTAAAGCCTTGATCCATTAAATAAACAGATAGAAATCCTGAAAAGAAAGCAAGACTGAAAAAAAAGAAAAAATACATTAAGAAATAACTTAAATAACTATTTTTATAATGTTTTAATAAATCCATTTTTTCCTCCCTTAATTTTTTATATAATAAATAAAGAGGTGATGACATGCTTTTACAAGAACAAATGAAACAAGATATTTTCTCGTATAATGAAAAAACAATCATTGATTTCATATTAGAAAAACAAGAACAAATAAAAGACTATTCTACTAAAATGATAGGTGATGAAACCTATACAGCCCCTTCTACCATCATTCGAATTGCCCATAAACTAGGTTTTCAAGGATGGTCAGATTTTAAAGAAGCTTTTTTAGATGAAGTCATCTATTTAAATAATCATTTTCAAGAAATAGATCCTAACTTTCCTTTTACAAATCAAGATACAATGATGCAAATTGCTCATAAAATAACACAATTACATATTGAAAGTGCTAAAGATACGGCATCACTTATTCAACATGATACTTTACAAAAAGCTTTGCGTATTATGGCAAAAGCAGATGTTATTAAAGTATTTGCGGTAGCTAATTTAAATTTTATTGGTGAAGAATTTGTATTCAAACTTAATCGTATTCATAAAAGAGCCTATATTGAACCTGTTCAAGATAATCAATTTCAAGATGCTATTATGACAACCAGTAATGAATGTGCTATTTGTTTATCTTATTCAGGAGAAACCCCTACTCTTTTAAAAACTGCACAATATTTAAAGGAGAATAATGTACCTATTATCGCTATTACAAGTCTTGGTAAAAATAGACTTTCTGATTTAGCGGATGTTTCTTTAAATATTTCTACTCGAGAAAAATCATTTTCTAAAATTGCAGGATTTACTTCTTTGGAATCTATGAATATTGTTTTAAATATTCTTTATTCATGTTTGTTTTCTTTGAATTATCAAGCAAATTTAGACTATAAAATTAAGGTTGCTAGAAGAGTAGAAACAAATCGTAAAATAGATAATGAAATTATTGAAGAACTTAAAGAAGATTAGTTCTTCTTTTTTATTTCAAACAATCATCTAAAATATCAATTCCCATTTTTAATAAGTCACTACAGCATCTTTTCTTCTCTTTATTTTCCTTTAAAAGAGTATGGCAACATAAACTTCCTGCCTGTTCTTTAAAATCCATAGCTAAACATTTACCACAAGCATAACTTTTAAGTTTAGACTGAGGATTTTCCACATTTCCATCACATGTTTTCAAACAAGAATAAATCATAGCAATTAAAATAGGAATACAACACATTTCTTCTAAACCAGCAACGCCTCTTCCAAGTCCTTCTGTAAGTTTGAAGAGTTCTTTTTCTTCAAAGGGTAAAATATCTTGATAGCTACAAATTAAAGCTTGAGCACAGTTATAACCATGCGTATGTAAAGATAATACTTTTTCTTCTCTTTGACTCATCACTTCTCACCTCGTTTACTAGTTTATTGATTTTATTTGTTTTTGAAATATAAAAAAATGTAAATGGAGCACCATTTACATTTAAGAAATATTTATTTTATTTTTTTGTAAATAAGATTTACATAAGGCATAAGTAAATGAAATAAAACATATAACAAAGAAGCATAACAATACCACATGGTTTTCTTAATTCTTGATGTTTCATTGTACCAAACCATAGAATTAAACCAGCAATTATTGCAATAATTGTATCAACCATAAATTTACTTTCAAAAGGAACATTACAAATAAGAGAAGTTGTCCCAATAACAAAAAGAATATTAAAAATATTACTTCCTACAATATTACCAATCGCAATTCCAGCATTACCACGTTTTGCTGCAGTGACTGATGTAACAAGTTCGGGCAGTGAAGTTCCAAAAGCAACAATAGTTAAACCAATAAAGCGTTCACTCATACCAAAATAACGAGCAATAGCACTAGCTCCACTTACCGCAAAATCACTCCCTTTAACAACTAAGATTCCTCCAATAAGGATGAATATAAGACATTTCCAAACGGGAATATCTTTTTCTTCTTCTTGAGTTTCATTATTTCTTGCCATGATAAATAAATAAACAAGATAAGCAATAAAAAGAATCCAAAGGAAAATACCTTCAATAAAAGTAATTTTCATATCCGTCATACCACAGATCATGAGAATGATTGTTATAAAAATCATAAAGGGAATTTCATAACGAATGGTTGATTTTTGTATTTTTACATTGGTGATCAAGGCTGTAATTCCTAAAATAATAAAAATATTTAAGATATTACTACCTACCACATTTCCAATAGTAATCCCCGCATTTTGTTGTATGGCAGCCGTAATACTGACGGCAGCTTCAGGCATACTGGTTCCCATAGCAACAATTGTAAGACCAATGATTAATTGGGGAATACCCAGTTTTCTAGCAATGCTTGCCGCCCCTTCTACAAACCAATCAGCTCCTTTTACTAGAAAAATAAAACCTACTAATAAAATAATAACTTGTTGAATCATAACGATTACTCCTTCCTTTTATTTTGCAGTAGGTATAAAAAAAGCGGACTCCTACTGCATTGCAGTAAAAGTCTCGCTATTCAATCACTTTCCGAGTTATAAATTTTATAACTGTACTGACGAAGAAGTGAACCAAGTGCTTGGCAAGCTACTCCCTTTTATGAGTTCATTCTATCAAATAATATTTATTTAAGCAACTTTAAATTAATTTTAAATATTTAAAGGCATTGTATAAACCATCCTCATTTACATCATCAGTAATATAATCAGCAGCTTCTTTAATTTCAAAGCCACCATTACCCATCGCAACATTATAAGCGCAACATTCAAACATCGACAAGTCAATTTTAGCGTCACCAAAAGAAATAGTATCTTCTCTATTTACTTTTAAATAATCTAATAAAACTTCAATGGCATGTTTTTTATTAATTCCTGTAGGACCCAAATCACTAAATAATGCAAGTTCCCCTTTTCCTCCCCAAGTATTATGTGCTAAATGAGGAAAGGCAGTAATTGCATCTAAATGATCTTGATAATCACGAATAATAAAGTCTATTTTATTAACATCTTCACGATAAAATTCATCTCCATGAATTAACGTAAAAGAATCAATAAAGCTTTTTGCCTTTTCTGTTGCATTTGAAAGATCTGCACCTTTACCTTGACCGTATTTAATCATGACAGCTGGTCCATCTTTAATCATTTGTTCATTACAATAAACTCCACTATTTGTTTCTAAGTAAAAAGCAAGTTTTCTTTCTTTACACCAATGAACAGCCTTTTTTACTTCTTCTAAAGGCATTGCTTGATGCATAATGACATGATTATGATCTTCTACATAAGTACCATTACCTAAAATCATCCCATCTAACTCACATAGATTTCTTTGTAAGATTTCATCTTTAGAACAACCTGTACAAATATAGACTTTATGTCCATTAGCTCTGGCTTGATCAACAGCTTTTCTTGCTGAATCAGGTAACTTTGTTTCATAGTCAATTAAAGTTCCATCAACATCTAAAAATACAATTTTACTCATACTTTTCTCCTTTTTCTTATAACTTCATTGTACTAAAAATAAAAGGGAAAGTCATGATAATCTTAAAAGTCAATACTATAATGTTGATGGAATTAAAAGGCACAAACATCACTTGGTTCGCTAACAGTCTTATTATATTAAAGTCTTTTATTCAATTTGTCTCAAGTTTAATAAGTGATATAAAAGAGATACACAGGAGAAATATCTATATGAGAAAAGATTTAGGAGATAAAATGCAATTTATGCCTTTACCTGTTTTAATGCTTGCAACATATGATCAAGACGGTAAAGCCAATGTCATGAATGCTGCTTGGGGTGGTGTTTATGATTATAATCAAGTTTATGTATCACTTTCTAAACATAAAACAACAGATAATTTAGAATTAAAGAAAGCTTTTACTTTATCATTTGCGACAAAGAAAACTGAAAAAATTTCTGATTATTTCGGTGTTGTTTCGGGAAATAAAGAAGATAAGATTGCTAAAAGCGGTGTCCATATAACACCTTCAAAACATGTTGATGCACCAATTATTGAAGAATATCCACTTACTTTAGAATGTACTGTAGAATCTTTTGAAGATGGAAATTTAATTGGAAATGTTGTGAATGTTTCTATTGATGAAGATTATTTAGATGAAAATGGTAAGATAGATGTAGATAAAATGGAAATTATTGCTTTTGATATGTTCAATAATACGTATCGTGTTTTAGGGGAAAATGTTGGTAAAGCTTTCAAAGATGGTTTTGATTTATAAAAAATAGTGCATCGTTTGATGCACTATTTGTAGTTGTGATAGTAGCGTTCTGGTAAAGGAGCGTGTTTTTTATAGTTTTGAATATATAAAGGAAGATAAATAAGAGCTTCTTTTAAGGTTTGTTGGTAGATTTTATCAAGAATATCATTATATTTTTCCATTTCTTTATTATGATGGTAGTTAATAATTAAACCTTGGAGTTTATGAAAATTGAATGTGAGATGGAAACATCCATAAATAAGCCCCCTTTTTAAAAAGCTAGGGGCTTTTAATAAATGATCAATTCTTTTTAATCCTTTAAGAGCTTTTTCAATATCTAAATAAGATAGTTCAGGGAAAAAGGATTGAATAGTACATATTTCTTTTTCTTTAAAGCGAATATGTTCATAGATTTCTTTATGCAATGGATCTTGATGATTTCTTTTTAAAAGAAGACGATCGTAATCAGATTCTATTTCAAAATGATCCATATTTGTATTTTTAATCATCCTTTTAATATAAGGGTGCATTTGACTATCTAATAAATAATGACAAATAAAACCAAGAATATAAGCAAGTTGTGCTTCACTTTGAATAATATCTTGTGCCTTTTCAAAGAAAGTATTAGCTTTTTCTTGATGCATCTTTCTTGCTATTTTATTCCATCTTTCATAAAAGAAAATATCTGGACCATGAAGACCAATTAAAAAACAATTTTCATTTCTAAGTAATAAATCTTTAATATTTTGATCATCAAGATGTTTATAAACATCTTTACCAAAACAATAATGTGTATATCCAGCAGGCATTAGAGAAGTTCCTTATATTGATCTTCTTTAAAACCAACAAGAACTTTGTCTTTTGTTTCAAGTATAGGTCTTTTAACAAGCATACCATTAGTAGAAAGTAGTTCTAATTGTTCATCTTCACTTAAAGTCGGTAAAACATCTTTTAAATGTTTTTCTTTATAAAGATTACCTGATGTATTAAAGAATCTTTTAAGTGGTAAACCACTTTTTAAATAAAGTGCTTTTAATTCATCTTTATTTAGTTTTTCTTCAACAATATGTCTTTCATCAAATTCAATTTGATGATCTAATAAAAACTTCTTTGCTTTTTTACATGTAGAACATTTTGGATAACAAATAAATAACATAAATATCCCTCCTGAAACTATCATATCAAAATTACTACTAAATGAAAAATAATAAGGCTTATTATTGTATACTATTTCAAGATGTGATAGAATTTACTCAAATAAAGATAGAGGCGCAAGATGTTATGAGATTATTATTATTTGATGCAACAAGGTAATGAAGGAGGAGCACTTGCCGAAAGATTGTATCTATTGCATGAGGTAGAATCTTGGGTGTCTAGGAAAGACCTATTCAACTGTCATTATCTAAAGGTAATGGGGAGCTATCATTGATAACGAATTTTTTGTTGCAATGATACTCATTGCAATTTTTTATTTGTCACTTTTTATAAGAGGATGAATAAAATATAGGGAGGAAATTATGAACGATATTATTGAAGCTATAAGTTGTGAAAAAGAAATTATTCAACTTAAGTTATTAAATGTACCAAAACATCCTAAAATGATTGCGAAAATCTTTTCTATATTAAAAGATGAAGAAATTAATGTAGACATGATTTCACAAGTTACTGTTGATGATTTTGTACAAATTGAAATTACATTAGATCAAGAATTCCAATTAAAACTAAATCAAGCAATCATGAAATTAAAAGATGAATTTAAACAAATTCAAATTTATCAAATTAGAAAATACGCTAAAGTTGCGGTTGGGGGAAAATTGGTGGAAACAACACCAGGTTTAGCAGCTGAAGTATTTGATGTCTTAGGACAAGCTAATATTCACTTTTATCAAATTACGACAAGTAAAAGAACAATTTCTTTAGTTATTGATAAAGAGAATTTAGATCAAGCAATTCAATTATTAAAAGAAAGATTTCATATTGAGGAGGATAAATAAATATGACAATTTTTGAAGGAAGTGCAGTCGCACTTGTATTACCAATGTTTGATAATGGAGACATTGATTTTGAAGGATTTAAAAGACAAGTTCAAAGAATGATTGATGGTGGTGTACAAGCTTTACTTGTTAATGGAACAACAGGTGAAACAGCTACAATTACTATTGAAGATGAATTTAAATTATTAGATATGACAATGGAACTTGCGAAAGGAACAGGTGTTAAAGTTATTTGTGGAGCTGGTTCTAATGATACACAAACTGCTTTAAAGAAAGCACGTTATGCTAAAGAAAAAGGAGCAGATGCTATTCTTGTTGTTACACCTTACTACAATAAAACAAGTCAAAGAGGATTAATTAAACACTATACAACAATTGCCGATGCAGTTGATATTCCAATGATTTTATATAATGTACCAGGAAGAACAGGATTAAATATTTCGGTTGACACAGTTGTTGAACTTGCTAAACATAAAAATATTCAAGCTATGAAAGATGCTACAGACAATATTGCTTATGCGATGGAAGTGTTAGCTAAAACAGCTGATTTAGACTTTGATTTATATTCAGGATGTGATGATAATATTCTTCCATTTATGGCAGCTGGAGGAAAAGGAGTTATTTCTGTTACTTCTAACTTATATCCAGAAGCGGTAGAAAAATTAACACAATTAATCTTAAAAGGAAATCTTAAAGAAGCTCAACCTTTAGCTTATGCTTTAGATCCTATTTCACGTTTATTATTTATTGATGTTAATCCAATTATGCCAAAAGCTGCACTTGCGAAAATGGGAGTATGTGGTGAACATTTAAGATTACCATTAATTGAAACAACAGAAGAAAATAAAAAAGCTTTATTTGATGCAATGGATACATTTGAAAAATTGGGGTATTAAGATGAAGGTATTATTATATGGATATGGTTTGATGGGTAAAAAAGTAGCTCATCAATTAAGAACACAAGAAGGTTTTGATTTAATTGGGATTGTTTCTTATGTATTTGATGAAAAAGCACCAGAAGCAATGTACAATAATTTAACAGAAGTTCGAGATGTTGCGGATGTGATTATTGATTTTTCACATCCTAACAATCTTGATGATATTTTAGCATACGCTAAAAAGAATAGAACAAAAGTTGTTTTTGCGACAACTGGTTTTTCTAAGGAACAATTAGATAAGATTGAAGAAGCTTCTAAAGAAATAGCTATTTTCCAATCTTATAATACAAGCTTTGGAATTCAAATGGTCACTAAGATTTTAAGACAAGTAGCTAAAGAATTCTATGATAATGGTTATGATATTGAAATCTTAGAAAAACATCATAATCAAAAGATTGATGCACCATCAGGTACAGCAAAGCTTTTATATGAAGTAATGGAAGATGAAATTAAAGAAACAACACCTGTTTATGATCGTAGTGCACTTCATGAAAAAAGAAAGAAACAAGAAATTGGTATTCAAGCACTTCGTGGTGGAACAATTTTTGGTGAACATGAAATTATGTTTGCAGGATTAGATGAAATTATTGAAATTAAACATACAGCTTTATCTAAAGATGTCTTTGTTCAAGGTGCGTTAGCTGCAGCTAAAGCTTTACAAGATAAAGAAGCTGGTTTATTTACATTAAAAACACTTTATTAGGGAGAAAAGAAATGGTTTTACAAACTGAATTTGCACAAATTAAGGGAAATGATTTATACATAGATGATGTGAAAGCAACTGATTTAGTTAAACAATATGGAACACCACTCTATGTTATGTCTGAAGGACATATTAGAAAACAATTTAATACATTAAAAACAAAAATGATTGATAAATATGAAAATACATTACCATTATTTGCATCAAAATCATTTTCATGTAAAGCAATCTATAAATTAGCAATGGAATATGGCGTAGGAATTGATTGCGTTTCTGCAGGAGAAATCAGTGTTGCGTTAAAAGCAGGATTTGATCCTAAAAAGATTTATTTCCATGGGAATAATAAATTACCTTCAGAAATTCAATACGCTTTAGAAAATGGTGTAGAAAACTTTGTCATTGATAACTTCTATGAAATTGAACTTGTTGAAGAAATTGCTTCAAAATTAAATGTTAAAGTCAATGGACTTGTCAGAATCACACCAGGTGTCTATGCAGGTGGACATGATTATATTCGTGTTGGAGCCAAAGATACAAAATTTGGTTTTTCAAGTCATGATAATACATACTTAAAAGCAATTAAAAAGGTTATAGATGCACCACATATCAATTTTGATGGAATTCATTGTCACGTTGGTAGTCAAATTGAAGAAATTCAAGCTTATGTACTTGCAATGAATAAATTTGTAGATATCGCTTATGAAATCTATGATATCTTTGGAATTGTTATCAACAAATTAAATGCCGGTGGTGGTTTCGGTATTCAATATACAGCAAGTGATCATCCACTAGAATTTGATGACGTTGTTTCTACAATCATGGATATTATTTATAAAGGTTTCGATAAAAGAGATATGAAACGACCAATGGTCTTAGTAGAACCAGGACGTTATTGCGTAGGTAATGCTGGTATTACTTTATATACAGTGGGTTCTTATAAATATATTAGAGATATTAGAGATTATATTAGTGTCGATGGTGGAATGACAGATAACATTCGTTCATCATTATATAACGCTAAATATGATGCTGTTATCGCTAATAAAGCAGGACAAGAAGCAAATCATTTAGTAACAGTTGCTGGTAAAAACTGTGAATCAGGAGATATTTTGATTAAAGATATTATGTTACAAGATCCCCAACCAGGTGATATTCTAGCAATGTTCTCAACAGGAGCTTATCACTATTCAATGTCTTCTAATTACAACCAATTACCTAAACCAGCAGTAGTCTTTACATACCAAGGTAAATCTAAAGAAGTCATTCGTAGACAAACTTTTGATGATTTGGTTGCATATGATGTAGATTAAAAAATATAAATTAAATTAAAATAGCCCTTGTAAAACGGACATAAGAAAAAGTACTTTGATACTTAGTCCTGTTTTACAGGGCTTTTATTTTATATATTGGGTAATCAAATAATTTGGGGACAACCCAAATATTACAAGAAATTGAATAATAAAGAGAACAACCAAAATGGTGGGTATATTATAAAAAATAATTTTATAATATACCCGAGATGACCACCGAGATGAAAAATTTTTAAAGGGAATACAAAATTAGTATTCTCTTTTTATATATTTATTATTTGATACATTGTAAAATATATATAATAAATTGTTTAAGGAGATTCTTCTATGAATATTACAGGTTATAACTTAGAAACATTGAGGAAAAAAATAAGGGATTTACAAGAAGAAAATAACAAATTAAAAGAATTGTTAAAAAAATCAAATATAATATTTGATGAACAAACGAATAATATAACAAATAATCTAACTGAATATAATGAAGATCAAGGTGCTTGTATAAAAGATCAATATATTACAGGTGAAATGGCTGCTATTTTTTTAACAATATTTCAAGGTAGGAGAGACGTCTATGCATTAAGAGGTTCACGAGGTGGTTATTTTCCGCAATGTAATAATAGATGAAATAGTATGTGTCCTAAACAAAACAATGTAAAAACATCATGTACAGATTGTCCGTATAAGCAATGGAAAGAATTAAACAGAAATGTAGGATTAAATCATTTGCTTGGTCATAAAGATAATTGCACAGATGTAATAGGTATTTATCCTCTTTTAGAAAATGATACATGTAAGTTTATTGTTTTTGATTTTGATAATCATGATGAAGAGAGTATAGATAATAATGATTGGAAAGATGAAGTAAATGCGTTAAGAAAAATTTGTGAAGAAAGTAATATTGATGTTTTAATAGAAAGGTCTCGTTCTGGAAATGGGGCACATGCTTGGATAGTATTCAAAGAATTTATATCAGCATCTCTAGCAAGAGACTTTGGCTATTTACTAATAGAAAAAGGAGCTGCATCAATTAACTTAAAATCATTTAGATATTACGATCGAATGTTTCCTACACAAGATCATAATCAAGGGCTTGGGAATGTTATAGCACTTCCATTACAAGGTAAAGCGTTAAAAAATGGTAATAGTGCTTTTGTTGATGAAAATTGGAATGCTTATTATGATCAATGGTTGGTTCTTAATAAAATTAATAGATTAACCAAAAAAGATGTTGAAAGGTATATTGATAAATGGAAGATCGAATTAGCAGAAGGTAAAGGATTATTGATAAATTCTAATCGAGAAGCGAGAATTAAGCCATGGAAAAAAGATGAGCCTTTTTATAAAGAAGATGTTGTAGAAAAAATGACAATTGTGCTTGCTGATGGTATTTATATTGATACTTTGAATTTAAGCCCTAGAATTCAAAATCAAATAAGGAGTTTAGTTGCTTTTGATAATCCAATATTTTATAAGAATAATAGATTAGGGTACTCGAATTGGAATCAACCAATGGTTGTTTATATGGGAAGAGATATTAATGACTATATTAAAATTCCTAGAGGATTAATGGAAAAGATTAGTGATAAGTGCTCACAGGCAAACATTCCATATGAGATTATTGATAAAAGAGAAAGAGGAAAACCAGTCAATGTAGAATTTAAAGGACAATTAAAAGATAATCAGAATACAGCGGTAAATGAATTATTAAAATATGATAATGGTATTTTAAACGCAACAACAGCGTTTGGGAAAACGGTTGTTGCAAGTTACCTTATTTCAAAAAGAAAAGTAAGTACATTGATTGTTATGCAAAGTGTCAGTTTAATCAATCAATGGGTAGAAGAGTTACATAAATTTTTAGATATAAATGAAGAATTACCAACCTATCAAACTAAAACGGGAATAATTAAAACAAGGAATGATGTTATAGGGGTTCTTTATGGAAATAAAAACACGTTAACTGGGATAATAGATGTTGTATCTGTCAATTCAATTTACGATAAAAATGGAAAAAGTAAGTTAAAAGATTCTTATGGTATGGTGATAGTTGATGAATGCCATCATAGTGCATCATCTGTATTTGAAAATGTATTAAATAAAGTGAATTCAAAATACGTTTATGGTGTTTCAGCAAATGATAAGAGAATCGATCAATTAGAAAAGAAAGTTTATATGTTGATAGGATCTATAAGACATCAATTCACAAGTAGACAAAGGATAGAACAACAAAACATTGATCATTTTATTTATCCACGATTTACACGAGTTATTAATTTAGGTGATAGTAAACAAGATATAAATAGTGCGTATTCATTAATAGCAAAAAGCACAATTAGAAATGAAATGATAATTTCAGATATAAAAGAATGTATTAAAAATAAAAGAAGTTCTATTGTTTTAACTCGTTATAAGGAACACGCTAAATATTTATATGATGTTTTAAAGAAAGATGTGCTTGATAATACTTTCTTGATTTATGGTGATAATACTCAAAAGAAAAATAACGAAGTAAGAAAACAATTGTTAGAAATAAACCAAAATGAATCGTTTATTTTGGTTGCTACTTCACAATCTGTAGGTGAAGGGTTTAATGTTCCAAGATTAGATACACTTTTTCTTACAACACCAGTTTCAGGAGAACCATTAGTAGAACAATTTTTAGGAAGAATTAATAGAGATTATGAATTTAAGGAAAGTGTTATCGTATATGATTATGTAGATTTACATATTAGCTTTTTTAACAATATGTATAAAAAGAGGCTAAGAGCTTATAGAAAAATTGGTTTCGACGTTATTACAAATGTAGTAAATAATAAACAAGAAGCTCATCATATTTATAATTATAATGATTACTCTGAAATATTTGCTCAGGATATTCATGAGTCAAATAAGGAAATAATTGTATGTAGTCCACAATTAGATGAAAAGAAAATATTTGAATTCATTGATTTGGTGAAGAATAAACAAGAAAAAGGAGTTACGGTCATTGTTATTACAAGAGATCCTAATAATTTGCAGTTTGATAATCCTGATTATGCAAATTACTTAATATATCATTTAGAAATGGCAGGTATAATTGTTGAATTATGTGAAAACCTAGATAATCATTATGCTATTATTGACCAAGAAATTGTATGGCATGGGGGAATTAATTTATTAGGTAGACCAGATATTTATGATAATTTAATTAGATTAAAATCCGTTGATGTTGCATCGGAGTTGTTAACGTTAGATAAGGATGAATAAGATCAATATGATAATGATAAGAGCGCACGTGAATAATATAGATTAAAAAACAAGCCTCATAAGCTTGTTTTTTAATATCCTCTCATATGCCATATTTGTTCAGTACAGTCCTCAATAGAAAGATTTTCTTTGTTTCTAATAAAGTTTAAAAATGAATTTTCACTTAAGTTCTCTTGTCTTAAAGTTCCGATGATGCCAGCCATTGAAATACGATCAATATTTTTAGAATTAAGTATATCAATGATAGTATCTTCTGTTTGATTGAAGAAGCTCATTTTGGTCCTCCTTTATGAAATTTAATTTCTAAAGCATCAAGTATTGATTCATAATTTGTAATTTTATTATGAATGATAGGGTCATGATTTTCAACTGTAATTTCATATAAATTATTATCTAAATCAATATAATAAGTAAAATAATCAACAAATATTTGTTGTTTTTTCTTGTTAAATATTAAAGAAATTTGTTTTTGAATAGAAGGCATTTATGGAAGTCCTCCTATTTTTAAATGTTTTTTGTAGTACATATAATATCACCTCATTATATATCTGCAAAAAAAACATTTTTTTCTTCTTTTTTATTTATTTTTTATCATTTTTATCCAGTTTTTACTGGCAAATTCAATTTCATCTTCATAATCATCAAAATCATTATAATAATAAAGTTCATATTCTTTATGATCTATAAAGAGATAACCATAGTTATAGTTTTCTAATTCAAGTTGAATGAAAATTGAATAATTTTCATAATTCATTTGTAAGAGAAGCTGTTTTATTTCTTCTTCATTTTTATTGGTAGATAGGATATGTATTTGATCATCTTTTAGATGAAAAGGATTATTTTTATAAAAAGGTTTAATTTGTATTTTTAATGTATTCATAAGTCACCTCAAAAATATTATAAGATATTTTTCAAAAACTGAAAGATTTTTGAAAAAAGAAAAAAAGGAAGTATAGTGTAAACGAGGTGGAAAAATGCGTAGATTTGAAAGAGAAGTAGTAGATTATGAATTAATAAAAGCAATGTTGAAGGAAATGAATATTGCAAATATTGGTATGAATGATGAAGATGGGTATCCTTATGTTGTTCCTTTAAGCTTTGGCTTTGAAATGACAGGTACACATTTAAATATTTATACTCATTTTATGAAAGAGGGAAAATTAGTCAGTCTTTTAAAGAAAGATCCTAGAGTATGTACTGAGTTTAGTATTTTTAATGATTTTCCTGATAAGAAATATAAAGGGCATTATCATGATTACCGTAGTGTCATCGCTAAAGGTAAAATGAATATGGTTGAATATGATAAGGATCCTGAAACTTGGGAAAAGGGATATAATTTGCTTTATACATGTAATCATCGTGAGATTAAACCTTTAAGTGAAAGAAAGGTTGTGCCTGATATTTATATTGGTGTGATTGAATGTGATTTAAAGGATGTTACGGCTAAATCTGAGTTTCCTTTAAGGACAGTTGAAGATGTTCCTTTTTTAAATGTTTATGAACAAGAGGATGATGAAATTCCTTTCGATATATCGGATATTATTGCAGATAGAAAGGCTAGAATGAAGTAGGAGAATCATTTTGATTCTTCTTTTTTTAGACAAATTAAATGATATGTCTAAATTTATGTGAAAAAATCAACAAATATTTAATAAACAATTACTTAATAGAGGGGTTTCATGTATAATAAATTGGACGTAATTGTTTTAATTAAAGAACAATTAAGGGAGGAAGGAAAAATTAAATGAGTATGAAAAAATACGAGGAGTGGGATGCAAATCACAAGCATGACAATCCTCCAAGAGAGAAAATTGTTAAGTTAGGTAGAAAGATTACCGATGTAGCAGGTCATATTTTTGGTGGCGTAAAAGTAGAAGATCCAGAATATTGGGGACTTGCTGAAATTATAAGTGATGAAATGGCTGACATTGCTTTACAAATGAAAAAACGTACACCTTATACTTTTAAAGAAATGTGTAAGTTATGTAAGATTGAAAAAAATCAAGAAGAAGCATTTCAAAAATTATTAGATGAAATGAGTTATATTGGTTTACTTGAATATGATTATGGTTATCACTATGATCATAATGGTCGCACTGCACCACAAAGTGAAAGAAGATATATCTTACCAATGTTTGTACCTGGAAGTGCAGAGTTATTTAATATGGAAGAGTTACCAGATAGATCAAATCCACGTATAACAAATCATCCAGATGTAGCTGCTTTCTTTGAACGTATGACTTATATTCCACTTGCTGGAATTACACAAATGGTACCACCAGGTGGTGGAGGAATTGGAATGCATGTTATTCCTGTTGAAAAAGCGATTTCTATGGAAAATGAAGCGATTGATATTGAAAAATTATCTTATTGGTTAGATAAATATGAAGGTAAAATTGGTGTAGGAAGATGTTCATGCCGTGCTTCAAGAAAAGCAATTGGTGATGGATGTGCTGATGATGATTTCGGTTGGTGTATCGGTGTTGGTGATTTTGCGGATTATTGTCGTGAAACTGGTAAAGGACATGATATTACTAAAGAAGAAGCTTTAGCTATTTTAAAACGTGCAGAAGATAATGGTTTTGTACACCAAATAACAAATATTGATGGCGAAAATAAAATTTTTGGTATTTGTAACTGTAATGTTGAAATTTGTAATGCTTTAAGAACATCACAATTATTTAATACACCAAATATGTCGCGTTCTGCTTATGTAGCTCATGTAGAAAAAGACAAATGTGTGGCTTGTGGAAGATGTGTGGAATATTGCCCAGCAGGTGCTGTACGTTTAGGACAAAAATTATGTAAAAAAGATGGTTCTGAAATTAAGTATCCAAAACAAGAATTACCAGATGCTACAAAATGGGGACCAGAAAAATACGATTTTAATTATCGTGATAATAATAGAATTAATACTCATGAAACAGGAACAGCTCCTTGTAAAAGTGCTTGTCCTGCTCATATTGCAGTACAAGGTTATATTAAAATGGCATCTCAAGGAAGATATCAAGATGCTTTAGCGCTCATTAAAAAACAAAATCCATTCCCAGCTGTCTGTGGAGCGATTTGTAATAGAAGATGTGAAGATGCTTGCACACGTGGTAAAGTCGATGAAGCTTTATCAATCGATGCAATTAAAAGATTTATTGCTGAACAAGATCTAAATGCCAAAACGAGACATATTCCAAAAGTTGTGATTCCTGCAAGTATTCATATGGATCATTTTGATGAAAAAATTGCGATTATTGGAGCAGGACCTGCTGGTTTAACAGCTGCTTTCTATTTAGCTGAGACAGGTTATCGTCCTACAGTGTTTGAAAAAAGCGAACATCCAGGAGGCATGTTACGTTATGGGATTCCATCTTATAAATTAGAAAAAGATTTATTAGATGCTGAAATCGATGTCGCAAAAGCGATGGGTGTTGAAATTAAAACAGGAATTGAAGTTGGAAAAGATGTAACAATTCAACAATTAAGAGAACAAGGTTATAAAGCTTTCTATATTGCTATTGGATGCGCTGCTGGTCGTTTACCAGGACTTGAAAATGAAAACGCAGAAGGTGTTATGACAGCTATTGATTATTTACATGATGCAAACTGTGGTAATGCACCATTTGCTGGAAAAGTTGTTGTCGTCGGTGGTGGAAATGTAGCCATTGATGCTTCTCGTGTATCTGCAAGAAATGCAGCAAGTTCAGTACTTCAATTTAGCTTAGAACAAGAACAAGATATGCCAGCTTCAGTTGAAGAAATCAAAGAAGCAAGAGAAGATGGTGTTACAATCAATTGTGGTTGGGGACCAAAAGAAATTCTTGTAGAAAATGGTAAAGTAACAGGTATTGTTTTCAAAAAATGTTTATCTGTAATTAATGATGGTAAATTTGCCCCTGTTTATGATGAAAATGAAACTATGACAGTTGAATGTGATCGTTTAATCTTTGCGATTGGACAACAAAGTGTATGGAAAGATTTATTAAAAGGTGAAGATGTTAAATTCAATGGACCAGCTATTGAATTAAATCAAGTGACTTTCCAATCAAGTAAAGAAGATATCTTTGCTGGAGGAGATGTTTATACTGGACCTAAATTCGCAATTGATGCCATTGCCCAAGGTAAGATTGCTGCTGAATCATTACATCGTTATGTTCATAATGGACATATGGAAACAGGACGTAACCGTTGGGAGTTTAAACAACTTGATACAGATGATATTTTAGTAGAAAGCTATGATCGTGGACCTAAACAAGTTGAAGGTATTAACCTAGAAGTTAAAGATCGATTCAAAGATAATACACAAATTCTTACAGAAGAACAAATTAAAAAAGAAACAGCAAGATGTTTAGGATGCGGAGCAACAATCGTTGATGCGAATAAATGTATTGGTTGTGGGGTATGTACAACTAAATGTGAATTTGATGCTATCAAACTTCATCGTGATCATCCAGAATGTTCTAATATGGTTGTGGCAGAAGATAAGTTTAAAGCAATTATCCCTTATCAATTAAAACGTGTAAAAAATATTATTTTAAAGAAAAAGGTAGAACATTAAGATGCATGAATTAGGTGTTACATTTTATGTTGTTAAAGATGTAAAAAAAGTTGCGCAAGAAAATAAAGTTGATAAAATTGATTATGTGAAGTTAGAAATTGGTGAAGTTTCTGGTGTTGTTCATGATCAATTGATTGATTGTTGGAATTGGGCAAGAAAAAAAGAAGCAGTGACAGAACATGCAAAAATGTATATAGAAACATTAGAAGCAATTACTTATTGTGAAGATTGTCATGGACAATATCGTACGATTGATTATGGTAAAACATGTCCTTATTGCCATAGTGAAAATACTTATTTATTAAGAGGTAATGAGTTTAATATTAAGGAGATTGGTATTTATGAAGATTCTTGAACTTAAACAAAATATATTTAAAGAAAACGAAGTAACTGCAGATAAAATTCGTGAAGAATTTAAAAAGCAAAAAAAATTAATGATTAATGTGATGTCTTCTCCCGGTTCGGGGAAGACAACAACATTACTTCGTACCATTGAAAGATTACAAGGTATTACTCGTATAGGTGTCATGGAATGTGACATTGATGCTAGTGTTGATGCTGTTACGATCGAAAATGGTGGAGCAAAAGCCATTCAATTACATACAGGTGGTATGTGTCATATGGATGCAGCGATGACTCAACAAGGACTTAATGAAATGGGAATGGATGATGTAGATCTTATTTTCATTGAAAATGTTGGAAATCTTGTTTGTCCTGCAGAATTTGATACAGGAGCAAGTATTAATATTACGATTTTATCAGTTCCTGAAGGGGATGATAAACCAGCTAAGTATCCATTGGTTTATACTGTTAGTGATGTTGTTTTAATTAATAAAACTGATACATTACCTGTCTTTGATTTTAATAAAGAATTAGTAGAACAAAGAATCCATGAATTAAATCCTAACGCTCAAATCTTCTATATTTCTTCTAAAAAAGATGAAGGTTTTGAACCTTGGATCAATTATCTAAAAGAAAAAATGGAGGAAGTAAACCATGGCTAAAGTAAGAGTAATCGAAGTTCATGAAAATGTTTTTAATACGAATAATCAAGAAGCAGATACTCTTCGCAAAAGACTAAAGGACAAAAAAGTGACAATGATCAATGTAATGTCTTCTCCTGGTTCTGGAAAAACAACACTTCTTTCTCATGTAATCAATGAAATTAAAGAGGATTATAAAGTAGGAGTGATGGATGTTGATATTGAAACATCACTTGATGCACAAAAGGTAGCAGATCTTACAGGTGTTCCTTCTATTCAAATTCATAATGGGGGATTATGCCATATTGATGCAGAAATGACAACAAGAGCAGTTGATGAATTTGGTGTCGATGATTTTGATCTTCTCTTTTTAGAAAATATTGGAAATATTGTTTGTCCTGCAGAATTTGATACTGGGGCACATAAAAATATGATGATTTTATCAGTTCCTGAAGGAGATGATAAACCATTAAAGTATCCTTTAATGTTTAGTGTATGTGATTTGGTTATTATTTCTAAGATTGATACGCTTGATTATTTTGATTTTGATATTGATCAAGCTAAAGAAAATATTTTAAATTTAAATCCAAATGCAAAAATTATCTGTTTAAGTGCAAAAACAGGTGAAGGTATGAATGAATTCATTCAATGGATCAAAGAAAATAAAAATAATTAAAAAGGCATAGTTAGGCTATGCTTTTTCATTTAGGTCTTTATTTAAAATTTCTAGAAAAGCTTCTTCAGCTTTAGAAAACAAACGATACTTTTTCCAAATAAGATTACTTTTAATCATAAGAGGTGGATTGAGTGGTTTAAAACATAAAGAACTTTCAGTTGTTTCATGATAAAGATGTTCAAAAGTTAAAACATAACCAACATCCTCTTCACACATCAATTGGGCATTATAAAAAAGATTATAAGTAGCGACCACATTAAGTGCTCTTTGATTACCTCCTAACCATCCTGCAATATTATTTTTAACCATCTCTTGATTAGATATAATAATTGGCTGATTCATTAGATCCTTAGGTGTAATGAAATCTTTATTCGCAAGATTAGAATCCTTTTTCATAAGAATTCCTTCAAGGTCATAACCAGGAAGCTTTAAATAATCATATTTAGAAAAATTTGCAGGTTCCACAACAATCCCTAGATCAAAAATACTTTGATCAATCTTTTCTTCAACATATTGTGCATTTCCACTATAAAGATGAAATTTAATATGGGGATATTGTTTTTGAGTTTTAGCGATAGCTTTCATAATAACACGATTACATATACTTTCACTACATCCAATATGAATATTTCCACTAATATATTTTTTATTATTTCTAAGATAATCCTCACTTCTGTCTACAAGATTTAAAATCTCAATAGCTTGTTCCTTAAATAACCGTCCTTCTTCGGTTAAAGAAACAGTTCGCGTTGTACGATTAAAAAGTGTTATTTTGTATTCATCTTCTAAATCTTTAATTTGTTTAGATAGAGCCGGTTGGGAAACATTTAGTAACTTAGCAGCTTTAGAAAAACTTTCCTCTCGAGCAACTGTTATAAAGTATTTTAAGACACGTAATTCCATTAAATCACCTCAACATAAGTATATCATTATTTATAATTAAAAATAATAAATATCTATAATATATAAGTATTTGTAATTATAAATCTTCTTTTTTACAATATTCTTGAAAAACAAGGAGGAAAATTATGAGCGCATTATCAACTTTATTCCCAGTATTTTTTATGATCATTTTAGGAATGATTGCCCGTATTAAAAACTTTATTAGTCCTAAACAAAAAGAAGGAGCCAATCATATTGTTTTCAATGTATTGTTTCCTATCTTAATTTTTAATGTTTTATTTACTGCTAAAATAGAAGCTTCAGCAATATTGATTGTGCTATATGTTTTAGCTGCTTTTACACTAGCTATGATTTTAGGTAAATTTATTTCTAAATTTACAGGAAAAGAAATGGGTCATATCTCACCTTATTTACTTACTACATGTGAAGGAGGAAATGTTGCATTACCACTTTATACATCCATTGTAGGTGTAGCCTATGCAAGCAATACAGTTATTTATGATATTGCTGGAACAGTGATTGCTTTTATTATTATTCCTGTACTTGTTGCTAAAAAGACATCCGGAAATACAAGTACTAAGGAATTATTGAAAACAATTTTCACAAATTCATTTGTAATAGCGGTTATGTTAGGAATCGTTTTAAATGTTTTAGGTGTTTATGATTTATTGTGTCAAAGTGCTTTTATTGATGTTTATACAAATACGATTCAACAAGCAACAGCACCCATTGTAAGCCTTATTTTATTAATTATCGGTTATAATTTAAAAATTAATAAAGATACTATTGGTTCATTATTAAAACTTGTTGGAGTAAGAATCATCTTCTATATTCTTGTCGTTGCAGGATTCTTTATCTTCTTCCCCCATTTAATGGCAGATAAGATCTATATGATGGGTGTATTGATTTATTTTATGTGTCCGACAGGATTTGCAATGCCTATGTTGATTTCACCAATTTATAAAGGTGAAGAAGATGAAGACTTTGTTGCAGCCTTTATTTCATTATTCATGGTTATTACTTTGATTGTTTATACATGTGTGGTTTTATTTGTTGCATAGTTTGAAAATTTCATATTTTTGACATAAATATATTTTATAATAAAGATAATTGAGGAGGAAAAAAAGATGAAATTTAGTGAAGATTTTTATTGGGGTGGAGCAGTAGCTGCTAACCAATGTGAAGGTGCATGGAACATAGATGGACGTGGAATGGCACGTACAGATGTAACAACAGGTGGTACAGTAAATACACCTCGTATGGTAACTTTTATTGATAAAGATGGAAATAAACAAAAGTTACCAAATCATGGATTTAAATTACCAGAAGGAGCTCATTTTGCTGTCTTTGATGATGAACTTTATCCAAATCATGATGGTATTGATTTCTATCATCATTATAAAGAAGATATTGCTTTACTTAAAGAAATGGGATTCAAGATGTTTAGATTATCTATCTCTTGGTCAAGAATCTATCCAACAGGAGAAGAAGATAAACCTAATCAAGCAGGATTAGATTTCTATAGAAATGTATTTACTGAACTTAGAAATGCGGGTATTGAACCATTAGTTTCTATTTGGCATTTTGATACACCACTTGCTTTAGAAGAAAAATATGGAGATTGGTTAGATCGTAAATATATTGCCCTTTATGAAAAATACGTAACAACAATCTTTAATGAATACAAGGGACTTGTTAAATACTGGTTAACATTCAATGAAATCAATAATACAATCAATTTCTTACCGGATAATGCCAGTGATGAAGCATATCAAGAAGCTTATCAACATTTACATTATCAATTTGTAGCAAGTGCAAGAGCTGTACAAATTGGACATCAAATTGATCCTGAAAATAAAATTGGATGTATGATTTGTGGTATTACTTATTATCCATTAACATCTGATCCAGAAGATATTTTATTTAATCGTTCTAAATGGGAAAAAGGTATTTTCTATTGTGGAGATGTTCAATGTAAAGGTAAATATCCAACATATGCGAAACGTTTATGGAAAGAACATAATGTTAAATTAGATATTACTGAACAAGATTTAGAAGAACTTAAAAAAGGTACAATAGATATGTATACTTTCTCATACTACATGTCTCAAGCAGTAACTACTCATGAAAATGATGATGCTGTAAGTGGAAATATGTCATTTGGTGTACGTAATCCATACTTACAATATTCTGATTGGGGATGGGCATTAGATCCTAAAGGATTAAGATATTACTTAGAAATGATCTATGATCGTTATGAAAAACCATTAATGGTTGTAGAAAATGGTTTAGGTGCTTATGATACAGTAGAAGAAGATGGAAGTATTCATGATAATTATCGTATTGAATACTATCGTGCTCATATTGAAGAAATGGCTAAAGCCATTGAAGATGGTGTAGACCTTATTGGTTATACGACTTGGGGATGTATTGATTTAGTTTCTGCAGGAACTGGAGAAATGAGAAAACGTTATGGTTTCATTTATGTAGATAAACATGATG
>OGIE01000812.1_pt1 | contig 45904 bp, 34 predicted proteins | sample 1571581 | NCBI WGS metagenome assembly OGIE01 (sample SAMEA2582021, study PRJEB24529) | metagenome | biome: Human gut stool | place: China | collected 2011 | reverse complement strand
CAAATTCTACTGTTGAACCGTTTTCTGCACCTTCGATGTGGTGAACGAACAACTTCTGACCAGCTTCTGCTTTGAATTGCTGACCGTTAATTTCTACAATTGCGTACATCTTATATAATAAATGTATAAGTTAGCTCCGGCGGGTGGTCTTTAATCACTTAAAGAGCTCTTTATCGAACCCGTTGCGGAATAATCGGGCACAAAAGTACTTCTTTTATTTGTTTCAGACAAATATTTCCTTTATTTTTTTGCTGTTGTAACAGAAGATAATCAGATATATAGCAAACCGGATAAATTCTCCATAATAAACCGGTGCGGATATGCTCTGAGTTCGTCAGCGGTAGTCATTCCATTAAGGACACCTGCAAAATCTACTCCCGCATTTTGTGCTGTTTCGGCATCCACAGTACTGTCTCCGATGTATAAGGTTTCTTGCGGAGTCCTGCCCAAGTGTTCGAGAGCGAATTTTATTCCTTCCGGTGAAGGCTTGGCAGCTTGTACATCTTCTCCGCCTACCACTATGTCGAGAAAGTTTTCCGGCAGATACTCATCCAGAAAACTAAGTATACGGAAACGGTATTTAGTAGAGATAATGCCGATGCGGGCACCTCGCTCTTTTAGTTCTTTCAGAGTAGAGAGTGTATCAGGAAAAAGGCGGGTATTCACGTTCATGTGAACATCCGCTTCCAGTCTGTACTCTTGTCGAAAAGCGGTGAGCTGTTCCCAGTCGGTGACTCCGGTCAGTATGCTGAAAGATTCTTCCAATGTTTTACCAATGGTACGTTTGATCGCTTCGTCAGTGACATTCGTATATTGGTGACGATTAAGTACATTTCTGAAACAAGTAACGATACCCCGTGATGAATCGGCTAGTGTATAGTCGAAATCGAATAAATAAGTTTTATAATTCATTATTTTACTGCTTCTACTGTATATCCCTGTTTTTTCAGTAAGCTTAATAAGCCTTTATTACCCGGCAGGTGCAAAGCGCCGACTGCAACGAAGGTAGGAGCGGCTTTCATGATAGCCGGTAGTTTCTGTGCCCATGTTTTATTGCGGTCGTAAATTAGGGCATCTTCTTCTGTGGGAAGTGCATCACATTGATTTCCTTTACGCTCTTCGTTGATTTTCAACATGGTTTCCAAATCTTGTTTCATGTAGGCATCTGTCAGTCTTTTGAGGCTTTCCACCTCTTTGTCGATGTTATTGAGGGTACACATGAGCAGTTGGGCTTGGCGTTGCAGGGAAATTCCATTGTATAGCAGGTTAAACTGGAAATCCGGAGTTTCCAGTCCATCCACTTTTTTTCCTTTTTGTGTTGCCTGAGTCTGGAAATAAGTATCGAGCTGTTCTTGCGGATTATAGTTTCCGATGTGCTTGATGTACGCCACTACTGCTATGTTGTTCAGTAAGAAAGCCGGTTTGATTTTGGGTGCCATGTTGAGGTCCATCATCAGGTTCTCCTTGCAGAATTTATTAGCGGTTTCGTAATCTTCCGGTGAGAGGAGGGTAGTCAGAGTCGTATCGCTTTCTATCATCATCATTTTCTGCATCTTCTGGATGGTGGCCGGAGACTGGATATCCGACATTTTCAGTTCTCCATATACCTGTTGTGTTTCATCCATCGCTTTCTGTAGTCCGGTAATGCCGTCTTTGACACTCAACGGAGCGAGATGGTGAGTCCCCATAATGTATGAAGGGCTGCTAAGTCCGTTACCAGATACTTTCCATAAAAGCTGTGCGTTTGCGCTTAACGCTACGCAGATAAATATGACTGCTCCAATAAACGATTTCATGATTCTATATGTTTTTAAGTTGATAATCAGCGTATTCTTCCTCCGGATATCCAGTGTCTGGTGTAATAGTCTTCGCTCAGTCGACTGACAATCACTCCTTTGCTGGTACTGGCATGAATGAATTTCCCATTTTTGAGATAGATACCTACGTGAGCTACCTTTTTTCGGGAACGGCTACTGCTGAAGAATACCAGATCGCCTTCTCGCAAATTCCGTTTGGCGACTTTGGTACTTTCTTTTCTCAGGTCTTCGGTATTTCGCGGAACCTGAGTACGGTATACTTTCCGGTATATCTGGTAGGTGAGTCCCGAACAGTCGGTACCGCGTTTTGAATCACCGCCTCCACGATAAGGAACACCAATCCATTCGGCCGATTCCAGATAGAGTTTGTGGTTATCTTCCATATTGATGTCCACGCCCAGCAGGATGGAGGCGCGTGCCAGTGCCTGGTAATCCAGACGGGGAGCAGACGTGCGGCAGGAACTAAGGATAAAGATCAGTCCTGTCAGTATGAAGATTAGTTTGAAGTTCACTCCCATCGGCTATCTTTCTTTTCGTATATCGTAAAATTATAAGTAACTTTATTCTTCTACATTGAAGTAGTCTTCCAGTTCTTTTTCAGCTGAATTATTCTCATTCATAATATCCCGGATGATGACGCCATTCTCCAGCAGGGCAATACGCGGACATACATCTATCGTATGATTCAGATTGTGGCTGGAAATGATTACAGTTGCATTATGCTCTTCGCTGTACTTTTTGAGCATATGTTTGATAATGGATTGCGAACTGGGATCGAGGAAGTTGAACGGTTCGTCGAGTATCAGCAACTGAGGATAATGAAGCATGGCGGAGATGATGCCGATTTTCTGTTTATTACCGGCTGAGTAGTTACGGATCAGTTTCTTTTGTCCGATCACTTCTCCGCTCATCAGACGTTCGAACGGCAGAAGGCGTTCGTCCACCTCTTCTTTTTTCAGTCCGTACATTTTCCCGATAAAATAGAAATACTCTTCCGGGGTAAGGTAGTCTATCAGAAATCCATCGTCAATGAAAGCACCTGTGAAGTTTTTCCAGTCTTCACTTTGACTGACGTCAATTTCGTTAATGACGACATTCCCATTATCCGCTTTCAGTAAGTCGAGCATCAACCGGAAAAGTGTTGTTTTACCGGCACCGTTGTTTCCTACCAATCCGAGCATATCGCCTTGATTGATTTCATAGTGATCTATGTTCACGGCTAACTTTTCGCCGAATTTCTTTTGAAGATTATTGATGCTTATCATTGTCTTGGTATTTTTATCGTAAATGATTAATCGGTTCAATCGTAAATCTCTTATTGGCGACTGTCTCTGAAGCCTTCCATATTCTCGTATCTCCGTTTCATGAAACGCTTATAGACGTTTCTGATCCAAAGCGGAGAAGTCAGTGTGAATCCAAGCCCGATGGCGAACAGGATAGAGTAGGCGGCCGTTTCACCCAGAAACGCATTCAACACAGAATACAGGATCAACGGGATACCGAAAGCTCCGAAGTTGACAACCATTTGTATGGCGCTGTTGGTCTGGCGGCTTGTCACTTTCTCGTTCAGTGCTACGGTCTGCTTATTGTAAACAGCCAGTTGGAAGAAACAAAAATAGATAAAACCGGTGGTATAGAAGAACCAGGCAAAGATACCCAGTAAGGGAACTTTATCCATTACAATGGCGGGAATCATCAGGACAAATGGGACGATCTCGCCGATAGTATAGATATAATATTTTGCTTTCAGCAGACTCATGATGGATTCTTTGCGGGACATTAGTCCATCGATGTAATTGCCTTCGAAGGACATGAGTTGCGAAAGGATGATCATGCCGAATACGGCAAAGTTGTAAACACAGATAAAGGTAGTCATGGTGCTCGTGTCATAAAGGCTTGAAAAGCTCAACAGGCAGGAGAAGGCGATGACTACAAGGAGAACATTGCGCAATGCACCTTTGCAACGCCGGTTGCGCAAAAGCATTTTTAATTCCAACCGCATATATTCACCAACTTCTCCGTATCGCTCGAAGAATTTGTATTCTGAAACATGCTTGATGCGGGTATCATCTACTTTTGCCAATTCGGCGTAGATGAGGCCGGACATGATTTTGCGGTTAATCAGCCATAAGATGGCTATGACAAGAATGGTACCGAGGAAACAGAGAATATTCCCGTTGATATATCCGTCGCCCAGGTCCATAAAGAAGTAGAACAGGGGACTGTCTTCGGGAATAAAGGCAAGGCAGCCCAGTCCACCGTAGAAAGCGATGGGAAGCAGCACCCACCAAATACGTTCATTGATTAGTGTGCGACATAACAAGTACCAGTAATTGTTGGCAACGATCAAAAGCCAGATGCCTATGAGATAGGTGAGTACACCTGAGATACCGAAATATTTGGTAATGGTAATGAAGGAAAAGGGGACGAACATAAACAACCAGAACAGGTTGAACAGACTAAGTCCCGAACGGATAAGCAGGAAATCGATGATCCGATTTCGTTTAACCGGCAACAGGAGGTAAGGTTTTACCTCCTGCGTCGGTGTCTTTTGGAACGGAATACGCAAGAGGAAGTCAAGTGCCAGAATAAATATCAGGGCAACGGCATTCATTACATGATATGGTTCCCGGTTGGGAACCATATCTGCAAAACCGAATGCAAACGTCGTACCGAAGAATATCAGGTATCCTGCCCAAAAAGCAACCCCGATATATCCGAATATTTTGGCAACTTTGTTCTTTTCATACATCGGATGCCGTTTGGAGGCGAGCCGTCCATGTTTGCGTAATTCGTTAAATATCATCATACTGTTGGTATGCTATAAAAGTTTATTTAGCTTCTTCTTCAGGTACGGTCATGATGACTTGGATTTCGTTGTTCTGTTTCATCAGCTTGGCAAGGAATTCCTGTACATCTTTTGCTGTGATGCTGTTGACCAACGTTTCATAGTCTTTTGTATAATCGATACCTGTGTAGAAATACTCATCCAGATTGCCCAGCCAGTAGCCGTTTTCCTTTTGGGCGTCTTTGTATTTTTTCAGCATATACTCTTTGATCTTCTGCATGTGTTCGGCAGACGGACCTTCTTTGGCCATTTTTTCCAACTGTTCGATGACGATGCCCGATAGTTTGTCTTTCTTGGCCGGATCGGTCTGGAATACAATCTGAAGCACGAGTTGTTCTTTCGGATATTTGGTGAGGCTTCCGCTGCAGCTTACGCCATAAGTACCGCCTTCTTTCTCACGGATTTCTGCGGTGTAAACCATATCCAATGCCTGATCGAGGATGCTGAGAGTAAGGTTGTTGCGTAAATCATATTTGCAAGTACCGTTGAACAGGAACATGATGGTTGCCATCGGTGTTTCTTGTTTCTTGGCAAACTCGTTCTTGTATTGACCTTTGCGGATTTCCATCTTCGTATCTTTGAAAGTCTCTTTGCGATTGATAGATGGCAGACCACCCAGATATTTGGCGATCATCGGTTTCATTTTCTCAACATCAATGTTTCCTACAAAGTAGAATGTAAAGTCGCTCGCATCTTTGAAACGGTCTTTGTACATTTCCATTACACGGTCATAGTCGATCTTGTCCACCATGTTTTCTTTCATGCTGAAAGAACGTGGGTGATTGCCGTACAATGCATAAGAGACTGTATCACTGAATGCGGTCATCGGATTAGCGTCAGCATTCTGCAATTCGGCTTTCATGCGGTTCTTGTATGATTCGAATGCTTCGTTGTCCTTGCGGGGAGCAGTGAAAGTCAGATAAGTCAGCTGCATCATTGTTTCAAAGTCCTTCGGAGAACAACTGCCGGAAACCGTTTCTGTTGTTGCGCTCACACCGGCTCCTACAGAAGCACGTTTGCCTGCAAGTGCTTTACTCAAATCTACTTTGCTGAAGTTACCGATACCACCAACCATTGCTACGCTGTTGATTTGAGAGATATTCAGAATCTCTTTGTCGGGGAACTGGCTGCTACCACCAAGACTGGTACCTTTCATCAGAATCTGGTCAGCTTTGTAGTCGGTTGTTTTGATATATACTTTCACACCGTTGGACAGAACAAGTTTTGTTGTTCCGTAAATATCTCCGGCTTTTTCAGAAACGATCTTTCCGCCTTTCGGCTCTTCTTTCAGCAATGGTTCGTTAGAAACTTTGTCTTCGTAAGGCTTCAGATCGAAAGATTTCATTTGTTTCAGCAAAGCAGCGATTTCTTCTTTCGTCGGGTATTTTACACCTTCCTTCTCCGGACCTGCCAACAGTACTACCTGATTGTTGTCAGTGATCAGCTGTTGCATCACTTGATTGATAGCCGCTACCGGAATGTTTGGAGCCAGCTGATTCATCATTGCATATTCGTATTCAATGCCCGGCATCGGTTCATTGTCAAGGAAGTTACTGATGTATTCGTTGACATAAGTGTCGTTTTTCATCTTTTCGCGTTCATTGTAAGCAGATTCTACGCGTTGCAGATAGTTGGCACGGGCACGGTCATATTCAGTTTCGGTGAATCCGAAGCGGCGTGCGCGTTCAGTTTCTTCGAGAATCGTTTTCATGGCCAGTTCGATACCATCGATTTTGCTGCTGGCGTCTACTCCGAAAGCACTTTTTGTCTTGGCTACGAAGAAGTCGCCATAACCTGCACTTGCACCTGTAAAAGGAGGATTCGCTTGCTGACGGATTTCTGCCAAACGGCTGTTCAGCATTGTAACTCCCATGCTAATCATGTATTGAATGCCGTAATAGTTGATTGTATTCTTCAGTGAATCCGGGAAGGCTTCGCTCTTGAAGAAGAAGCTGATGGAAGGAGTTTCGATTTCCTTGTCCGTACCGATAAAGATTTGCGGTTCCTGATTGTCTGCTACCGGATAGTAGATACGTTCAGCCGGATTCACCGGAGCTTTCACGTCTGCAAATACCTTTTTCAACTTTGCTTCCATTTCATCTACATTGATGTCGCCGACAATCATGATACCTTGCAGGTCCGGACGGTACCATTTCGCATAGTAGTCACGGATGTCCTGATAAGGGAAATTGTTGATTACATCGAGGCTTCCGATTGGCATACAGTCTGCATATTTGGAATCCGGATACATGACAGGCAGGGCATTGGTCATGATGCGCTGCATACCACTGTTACGGCTTCTCCATTCTTCACGGATCACACCACGTTCTTTGTCGATTTCCTTGTCGGCAAGGTTGATGGCGCTTGACCAGTCGTGCAGGATCAGCAGACAAGAGTCTACTACACTGACGTTGTCGGTAGGTACATTGCTGATTCGGTATACTGTTTTGTCGATACTGGTGTATGCATTCAGGTTTGTTCCGAACTTGATACCTTTAGTCTCACACCAAGGCACGATGCCCAGTCCGGTTTCATCACCCGGGAAGTTTTTTGTTCCGTTGAAAGCCATGTGTTCAAGGAAGTGAGCCAGACCGCGCTGTTGCGGCTCTTCAAGGATGGAACCCACTTTCTGTGCAATGTGAAATTCGACGCGTTTTTCTGGGAGTGCGTTGTGTCGGATGTAATAAGTAAGCCCGTTGTCAAGTTTACCTATGCGGACATTTTTGTCCACGGGCAGTGTTTGCATAGGTTGTGCAAGCACGAGTTGGAAGTTGCAGCATATAAAGAGAACTGCAATAAAAAATCCACGTAATAAATGTTTCATGTTCTATTTAGTTTATAAAAAAGTTGTTTGAAATATCTGTCGTATTCTTTTGTGTATAATCACAAACGGGCAGAAAAAAGAGTTATTTGATAGCTTCCCGTATTCTGACTAATTTCGTTAATAGTCCTTCCAGAAGGTCCAGCTTCAACATGTTTGCTCCGTCGCTCTTGGCTACGGCGGGGTTTTCGTGTGTTTCGATAAAGATACCGTCGGCTCCTACGGCGATGCCGGCTTTGGCTACGGTTTCGATCAGTTGGGGCATACCACCGGTCACTCCGCTGGTCTGGTTGGGTTGCTGCAATGAATGGGTGACATCCAGTATGACCGGATAACCGAACGTTTGCATTTCCGGAATCCCCCGGTAGTCTACTACAAGGTCCTGATAACCGAAGGTTGTTCCGCGTTCGGTCAGCATCACGTTCTTGTTGCCTGCTTCCACCACTTTGTCAGCGGCAAACTGCATGGCGAGCGGAGAGAGGAACTGTCCTTTCTTGATGTTAATCGTCTTACCCGTTTTAGCAGCAGCAACCAGTAAATCCGTCTGACGGCAAAGGAAAGCCGGAATCTGGAGAATGTCTACGTATTCGGCAGCCATCTCAGCCTCGTCGGCCGAATGGATATCCGTCACTGTGGGCACTCCGAAAGTATCATGTACCTTTTTCAGCACTTTGAGTGCCTTCTCGTCACCGATGCCTGTGAATGAATCAAGACGCGAACGGTTTGCCTTGCGGTAAGAACCTTTGAATACATAAGGAATCTGTAATTTTTCAGTGACTCCGACCACACGCTCAGCGATGCGCATTGCCATCTCTTCACCTTCTATTACACATGGACCGGCCAGCAGAAAGAAGTTACCGGCAGGATTGTTCTTAAGTTCGATCATTTTATTAATTACAAGTTACTAATTACTTATTTATAGTTTCATGAGTGAAGGGCTGTTTTTCGCCAGAAGCCCGGTTCTGTTGGCTAATTCGGAATAATCAGGGTCGTCTTTTCTGATAATACGCCTATTTCCAGTGGGAAATGTCTTGCCAGCAGGCGACCGTCCAGATCGACGGAAGCATTCTGTGCGCGGAGCACTTTTACTTTTCTTGTCCGATAGCTTTTCACCATCTTATGGTTCAGGATTCTTCCCTGAATCAGCATCCACAATCCCGAAATGATTTGCAGGAATTCCGGACGGTAGATGACGGATACATCCAGCCAGCCGTTGTAGGGTACGGCACTCGGAGTCTGTCCCCAGCCCCAGGCGCTTCCTACACATACGGTCATGATGCGCCCGCGGATGTGCTCGTCATTGATACGAAGGTGCATCCGGTATAGTTTGCGTTCGAATATCAGCGAGAAGAGGGCGGCAACGTACGACAGGAATTTCACCCCCCAGAAACGTTTGGTCTGGTCGGTGATTTTCACAATCCTTGCGCCTAGCCCGATGTTGACTGCATTGAGGAAATAACGGCGTTGGTGTTCCTTGCCGTCGTAGAAGTTGCAGAAGCCTACGTCTATTTTCTTGAGACGGTGGTTGATGATACAGTCTACGGCAGGTTTGTATTCGGTACTGAGTCCCCAGTATTTGGCAAAGTCATTTCCTATACCGTTCGGGATCATGCCAAGGGCGATGTTCTCCTTGTCTTCGGCATCAGAGAGCATGATACCGTTGATGGCATCGTTCAGCGCACCGTCGCCACCTACGATGACAATGGTACGATAGCCGTTGTTCGCCAGAATTTTGGCAAGACGTTCTACAGAACCGAAACCTTCGGATTGTACATAGTCATAGTTGACACCTTTGCTGTCCATGTACTCCTTGATTTCTTTCCATCGTTTCTGTACCTTTCGGGTACCTGCTTTGGGGTTGTAGATCACTCCCCATTTTCCAGGTTCTACACTCATAACCGTATTTCTATCCTAACTGTATTAACAATCGCATTTTTTATCTTTCACAGACCATTCGTAAATGACTGGCAAAGATACTAATTCCCTCGCAGTTTTTCTATCACAAAGGCTATCTTTTCTTCCATAGGCAGCTCTGCACTGACCCAGTGGATGGTAAATCCCCGACGTTCCATGCCGCGGAACCAAGTCATCTGACGTTTGGCGAACTGATGGATGGCCGTCTCCAGCTCAGTGAACATCTCTTCGTAAGTCAGTTTGCCTATGACGTATAACGTCAGGAATTTGTATTCCAGTCCGTAATAAATCAAGTCGTCCGGTGAAATACCTTGTTCTGTCAATCGCCTTACTTCGTCCACCATTCCTTCGTCCAGCCGTTGTTTCAACCGTCGGGTGATCTTCTCGCGACGCAGTTCCCGATCGATATCTACTCCGATGATGAGGCTGTTCAACTTCGGAAACTCCCGTTCGGGAACCGGATGCACGGCATAATACTCCTCAATTTCTATCGCGCGGATTGCACGTTTCACAGTATCCACATCCGTAGAGTTGTGCAATGTTTTATATTGCTCCAGGATTTCGGTCAGTTCTTCGAGAGAGTGATTAGCCAGACGGGCACGTAATTCCGGATTTTCCGGTACCGGCATCAGTTTATAGCCTTTCAGTACCGATTCCAGATACATACCTGTCCCTCCACATAAAACGGGCAGACAACCTTTTTGTTTGATGGATTCGTAAGAAATCAGGAAATCCCGCTGATATTCGAAAACATTGTATTTATATCCGGGATCGGCGATATCAATCAAGTGATAAGGAATTGGATGTCCGTCGACTGTATAATCTGCCAAGTCCTTGCCCGTACCGAGGTCCATTCCCCGATAGATCTGACGAGAGTCGGCACTGATAATTTCTGTATTCAGTTCATGGGCTAATGCTGCAGCAAAAGGAGTTTTCCCTGAGGCTGTTGGCCCTAATATGGTGATTAAATCATAGTCCGGCATAGCTTTATTCTTTAATGACGGCAAAAATACAAAATAATTTTGACCCAGTGGGTTATTTGGATGCTTTTATCTGATTATTTAATAGGAAGCAGAACTCAAATTTGAACTACATAAAAGTTTGAAGAAGCGTTGAGAAAAGCTACTTATTAATGGTCTGTAGGATACGACATACCTTTCCATTCTTGTCCACGCCCTCAATAATGATATCTTCGGGAGCTGTGCTGTCCGGTGTATAGTATTCTATGGTCGCTTTGCCTTCGGCGTCTAACCGTAATTCCGGATTCCAGTAAACGGTACTCCGGAAGTCCGAACGCTGAGCGTTCTTTTTCTCGGGAGTATCATAGGTGGGGTGATAGAATTCTACGGACTCACTGTATCCCAGCGGTGTATAAGTGATAATTCCTTGCGCTGGTCTGGCCGGAAGATTTCTAGGGTCTTTCAGAGTGATGACAACGGCACCTCCGGAAGCACGGGGACCCAGTATGACGGCATCTGCTCCTCGAAGCAGACTGATACTGGACATGTCACTGACTTGGATATCCTTCAAAATATCGGAAGCATCTTCATACACAATATCATCGATAACAATGATTGCCGGTTCGGAATTGTTACGGATATGTATCTCACTTCCGTTCGTGATTGTAACGCTGGGTAGTCTGCTGGCTGCATCAAAAGCTGTCTGACCGTATCCTTGCAGTCTGTCTTCTTCTACAGTATAGGTGTTGATACCCCCCGTATAGATACTTTTTGAGCTCGGACGTTCCCGCTTCGCTGTAACTGTTACTTCTTTCAGATTGTACACACGCATTCCCCCTTCCATGTAATACTGGTCACGGGTATTCATCAGATAATCTTCCATAAAGGTAGTTGCTCCGTTAAAATAAGGGGCTTTATGCGTAGCGACCGGGTACTGGGGAGGATCCATTAGAATATCTACACCGGCAAATCCTTTCTTGGTGCGTGCCTGAACAAGGAATGTCGTGCTGTCTCTGAATGAGGTATTGACGATGAACTGGCCTTTCTCGTCTGTTTCGGTGGTGGCTATGATATTGTATTTGGGAGCCAGTACACAGATGGGACCTTTCTTTACGTTTGCTCCGAAGAATCCCATGATTCGTCCGCTGATGGTTTGTCCTTTTTCTATATAATTTGTGAAATTCAGCGAAGGAGTGCGGAGAACATTTTCCATTTTATGCCTGCGCCAGCCATGTGTCATCATCAGATAGTCGATGGAACGGAGCGTCCGGGCGTCCTGATTCAGAAAATAGAATGCGGGGTCTTCCACATATCCTTTCAGATCCGAAGTCAGCAGGAGATTGGACAGGATATTATCGGCGAGAGAGTCGGGCTGAATACTTTTTCGGTCGGTGATGCTGACAGAGAAAGTACCTTCTACCGGGTTGCCCTCGCTGTCTTTGGCAGCGATCTGTAAAGATACCTTCTCTCTTTTTCCATACGTCGGTTGGTCTGCAGTGATTTGCCATTGATTCGGCTTATGATCCGGAACGAAAATCAACCGTTCGCTAAGTGCATTTCCTTGTTCATCAATCAGCATGAAGTGAGTGATCCCTTCCGTAAACAGGCTGTCATTCATCTTTCCGAAAGTTCTTTTCGGATTGATGGGTTGTAAAATGGCCAGTTTGCCACGGGTATGTGCAAGCAGAAATAGTTTCTGAGGCCATTCGGTCGCTTCTGTCTTTTGGATTTCGTAGCGAATCTCCTGTTTATAGTGCGACATGGCGATGGAGATTCCTTTCGGTTCTATGGCAGGAAGGTCAAATCGCTTGGTAATACTGTCATTAGTTCTTACCGTAACATAATAAGTCTCATTGTTGACGGGATTCATCGTGAAGATGCCCATGCCGTTGTGTTCCGAACGGAAATTGGTAAGTGTGTCTCCTTTAGAGTTGAACAAGAAACCTTCGATCTCTTTAGAGAAGCCATCTGCTCCCTGTGCTTTGAAAGCGACATTCTGATGAGGAATGTTGATCAAGGCACCGCCTTCGGGGAAAAACTTCACATCGAAATCATTGGTAAACACAGGAAGATGGAAAGTCCGTTTGTAGATATATTGCGGATCGTCAAATTCTACTTCTATTCTGCGCGCTACCGGAGATTTTAAATCGGGTAGGGAAATGGAAATCCAGCCGTTTTCGTCCGTCTTTTTTTTGCCTTTGTTTTTTATCTTACCATTCTCAAGGTATAGGTATTTGATTGTTGTATTTTCAAAAACAGCCTGTACGTTGCTTGTAAATTTGATCTTGGCAGTGTAATGTGTATCATCTTCTTGCTGATACTCGATGCTCGAAACGATGGTATTGTCAATAGAGTTTCCTATCTTGATGTTGCGCGAAAAGAAAAAGTCGGGGTCTTCATTCAGCATCCAGTTGCTGTATCCCCGCAGGTAATAATCGCCTGCCGGAAGGGTGGCAGGGAGGGTGAAGGCGTTGTGGAATCCGAGAGAATCTCTGCGGATTTTCTTTCGTTCCACAATGGAGTCGGAACGGTTGATCAGTTCCGTAATGATAAAATTACTTTGTGCGTTGTTCTGATGGGTGATGGCGTTCACCAGATAGCCTTTGAACCATATCTTTTCTCCGGCTCCGTAGAAAGGCTTGTCCAGATGGAGGTACAACTTTTCTTTAGGAATTCTTTCCATCAGACTGAAGTTGGCGATAATCGTATCTTGCATGGTCTGTGCAGATAGCGATGAGAAATATAGAAGGACTCCCAAGAGTACTGTGATACTTCTTTTACTTTGAAGAGTAGTGGTGTTTTTCATATATTGTGTTTTTAACTTTTATGCATCCAGATTGAAAGAACTTTTCGCTTCACAGCCAGTATATTAATGACTGATACGATGAGGAATAAAAGAATACCCATACTGACAGCTACCCATAACGAACCGGTTTCCAGTTGCGGGAAGAGGAGTCTGATACTCTCTATGTAATAGCTGCGCAGCCAGCATACCAATCCGACAGATAAAATCAGTACGATGATGTTCAGTCCTACGGTCAGTATCTGATAAGGCAGCGCTACCCTGTTGGGGCTGTAGCCTATCAGAAGCAGACTTTCGAGTTTGGTTGTATTCTTTTGGAGCAGTAAGAATATGCTGAGCATCAGGATATAGAATGACAGGATACTGATGAATAAACCTACTCCCAGCACAATACCTACGATAAGGCGAAGGAAATAAGTGGTCTTTCCGGCATCCAGTTTTCCGTCTTCCGTCTCGTAGCCTTTTTTCTGAAAGTAGCTGGCAATAGAAGAGTCGGCGGGATTGCTGACCTCGATGATCAGTCGGGCAGGTTGTGCCTCCGCGTCGGGGGCGAAGTTCTTGTTTGCCCAGTTCATGAAAGACTGCGGAACGAGAATCGTATTCAGACGGTTGGAAAAACCGACGATGTTTCCCTTGTATTGTTCTACCCGTCCGTTGCCCCGCATCATGATGTCCATCTGAATAAGTCCCATTAATCCTTCTGACAACTTAGGCAGACTGCGGCTTTGAGCGAAACCGAAGTTATACAGATTCAGATAATTGCGTGGGATAATGATGGGAATGGTATGTGTTTCTTCGTCAAAGTGCCATTTGTCGAGTTTGATATCTACAAATTCATCGGGAACTGACTCGAAGAACATATCCGTAGAGAGATGAATACCCGCTTTCTGCATCCCCAATCCCGCCGAAACTTTGAATTGAGAAGGAATGAAAGCTCCTATCGTTTTGGTAAACGACTGTTTTTTCAGATCGGCGATATCTTCGGGAGAGAACGTATTGCTTTTTCCGGCAAAAGACCCGAGCGTACTGATTTTCTTGGTTGCTATGATGAAGTCTTTTTTCATAAAGCTGTCTCCTTCGGTGAATACGGGAATGACATCTTTGTAAAACTGTACGCTGAGCAATACAATCATCATGCCGAACAAGTTGGCTAAAAAGAAACCGGCTAACTGACCGATACTGATATGTTGGCGGAGAAGTTTCCAGACAAGGGTATTCATTATTTTGTATTTTTATATTTTTAGGCGCGAATGACGCAGATTCTATTATAGTTGAAGCACCTTCTTGTATGGCAGTTCGATATGTTTGCCAATGGACGTGGCGATGACTCCGGCACCTTGTTTTCCGGCTTCGTCAATGATGATTTCTCCCATGATGCGGCTGTTCTCATCATCCAAATGGCTGATAGGCTCATCCAGAAACAGGAAGTCGAACGGCTGGCAGAATGCACGGATAAAAGCGACCCGTTGTTGTTGGCCGAAAGAAAGTTTTCCGGCTTTCACGTTCAGTTTATCTGAGATACCCAGCTTCTCGAATAATGAAAGAATCTCTTTTTTCTTCTTGTGTCCGGTAAGGTTATTCTTCAGTTGTACGTTTTCTATCGCTGTAAGTTCGGTGAAGATACGCAAGTCTTGAAAAAGCATACTCAGTGAATGCTTTCTCAGGTCTACCCATTGCTTCACGGAATATGCTTTGATATTGGTTTCATCGAAATTGATAATTCCTTGATAATCGTTGCGATAGCCGTAAAGATAGCTGCACAACGATGATTTTCCGGTGCCTGAGGCGGCTTCTATCAGATACATTTCTCCTTTCCGGAAGATAAGGTCCTGATGCCATACATCAGAGGTCACCGAATTACGGTCAGCAAACACTTGGGGAAGTGTTTGCTGTAAGTGAATACTATTCATGCCGTTCATTGACGAATTACATGCCGGCGAATTGCTTGGCAAAATCTACGATTTGTTTGAGGGCATTGACATCTTTGTCTTTCAGGCAAAGGTCTGTTTCGCTTGTTTCTCCTTCCGAACTTACGGATAAATAAGAAACTTTGGAAGCGAGATCAGAATAAGTCTTGAACTCCTTGCCTCCGAAGCCTACCAGCATCTTTACGACCGGTAAATCCAGTATGGCTTCTGCATTGATGGCCATAAATACGGTCTTGCCTTTCATGTCTGCTGCGTAAGGAGCGTCTTTGATCGATTTGTCAACCGTTTTGCCAATGCTCTTGTAGAGCAGTTCGTCATTGGTAGCGTACATCTGTTTGTCCTTGATGCCGAAAAATATATTCATGCCTCTTGTTTTGTAGACATACTCGTCTTTGCCCAGTTCCATGATGTCTTCTCCTTTTCTCATGCCCAGTGACTGCTTGTTCTTGTAAAGAGCTTCAAGAGCATTCCCATTCTTTACATCAGCATAAGCAAGAAAAGTAGGGGCACTGTTTATGGTTACATTGATCAGCCCGGCAGAGATATCGCCGTTGAATGAACTGAACAGTTCTTTTACTTCATCCGCTTTGGCGATAGACACAGTGCTGCGGAATTCTTTATTCTCACTCAACAGATTGTAAAGTCCGTCTCCTTTTACGCCCATATTGATGAACATCAGCGTAGATGCCGGAAAGTATTTCACGAATGTGCCGTTTGTCTTTCCAAATGATTCCATTTGTTTTTTCAGAAGCGCTTTGACGGCGTCGTTCTCCGTGTAGTTTTCTGTTTTAAGGGCGATCTTGCCTTTTTCGAAGTTCAGTCCGCCTAGGATGGTAATGTCTTCCGGTTTGATTTCAGAAGGAAGTCCCATGCTGATCTGGCTTCTGTAAGTAGAAGGGATTGCTGACATGGAGGCGAAGAAGTTGATATCACTCTTTTGCTTGGCTATTTTCTGGAAGGCTCCGGATTTCGCAATGCTGTTGTCGGCAGTCTGTTTCATTAGTTTGGTGATGGCTTCTTTGGCTGCTTCTGTCTGAGAAGTTCTGCTGGCAGAGATAATGATTGCAGTGGTTTCATTGAAAGCAAGCAAGTTTCCGTTCAGGGTAGTGAAGCTATATCCGTCCGCTTCGCTGACCGGCTGGCAGATTTGTTCTTTTGCCATCACATCGAGGGAAGCGTGCAAATCGTCTTCATTGCTGACTTTGGCAACGAATGCACCACCGGAAATTTGGGGAGAGCTAAAGATATAGATCGGTGCTTCCGGATCCAGACCGGATGCTCCCGGATTGTTGATCACCTTCTCCAACTGTTGGAAAGTGGCAGCATTCATCCCGCTTTTCATTGCTTCCAGCAGTTTCTGTTTAGCAGCTTCATTTTCTTTGTCGTTCATTCCGGCTTTGTTGGCCAGTGATTTCAAATCAATAGAGGCAACAGCCGTAGCGTCTGCCGGTATTACGTTCGTATATTCCGTTTGTTTGGAACATGCTGCCAGAAACACAATCAGTACTGCCAGTACCGAGAGCCGTGAGATCATTTTCTTTGCCATACTCATACTATTTAAAAGTTATTATTGGTTCAATAAGTTCATTGTGTGGCAAGCCACGAGTGCCGCTGTCTCTGTCCGAAGCCGTGATTTACCCAAGCTGATGGGAGTGAATCCGCATTCGATGGCTTTCTTCACTTCCTCTTCGCTGAAGTCTCCTTCGGGACCGATCAGAACGAGAGCATCTTCTCCTGCTTTCAGTACATTTTTCAGCTGAGGCTTTTCGCCTTCGTAACAGTGAGCAATAAATTTCTGACCTTGAAACTCTTGTGCAATGAACTTGTCGAAGTCCGTCATTTCGTTGAGTTTCGGCAGGCGAGCCTTAAGAGATTGCTTGATGGCTGATATCAGAATCTTTTCGATCCGTTCGGTTTTAATCACCTTGCGTTCGGAAAAACGGCAGTTGAGAAAAGTCAGTTCGTCAAATCCGATTTCCGTAGCTTTCTCGGCAAGCCATTCATTGCGGTCCATATTTTTGGTCGGCGCCATGGCAATGTGCAGATGACACGGCCAGAGCGGTTCCTGAAAGATTGTTTCTTTGATGGCTACAAGGCAACGCTTGTTGGTTGCAACCGTGATTTCTGCTTTATAGAAATGTCCCTTACCGTCCGTAAGAGTGATTTCGTCTCCGATACCCAACCGCAGGACGCGGGTACAATGTTGTGCTTCCTCTTCCGGAAGTTCGTAGTTTTTCTGTATATCGGGAGTATAAAATACGTGCATAATTGGTTAGTGGTTTTGATTTCTTGAATTGATCCGGTCGCGTATCTTGGCAGCCAGTTCGTAATTCTCGTCTTTGATTGCTTGCTCCAATGCTTCTTCGAGTGACATTGAAGTAACGTTGCGAGGCAGATCCCGCTTCTTTTCGTCTTCCGCTTCTTCATCAGACTCTTCAGGATGTCTTCTTTCCTCGTTCGATATCCGAAGGCATTCCTGTTCCAGAATGGATTCATAAATGAGGATCGGACATTCGGCACGGATTGCCATACCGACAGCATCCGAGGTACGTGTATCGATACGTATAATTTCTTCGTCTTTTTTAAGGTAAATGTAGGAATAGAAAATACCGTCCTTCGCCTTGTAGATCAATACGCGGAGCAAACTAGCTCCTAATACGCCGATAATGGTCATGAACAGGTCGTGTGTCAGAGGGCGGGGAGTTTTGACCCCCTTCATATACAGGGCGGTTGCCTGAGCTTCAGCGGGACCTATGATGATAGGCAGTTGCCGTTCACCGTTCACTTCACCCAACAGTAGGGCAAAAGCGCCTACTTGCGCTTGGCTATTTGTGATATTTAAAACTTGTAATTCTACTTTTTTGTCCATTGTTCTTTTTTACTTAATTTACTTTATTCTCTCGTTGGTGTTTGTACTTGAATACCAGAGCAAACAGGATGCCGATCACCAGTGCATACGCCGCAAAGATAAACCAGATGTCCGGCCATTCACGGCTCACTAGTTTGCCATCAGCATATACTGAGAATGCGTCTACGACAGCACCGCTGGCATATCCTCCGATGATGGCACCCAACCCGTTGGTCATCATAAAGAACAACCCCTGGGCACTGGCACGGATGGAGGAACTGGTTTCTTGTTCAACAAACAACGAACCTGAAATGTTGAAGAAGTCGAACGCCATACCATACACGATCATGGAAAGAATCAGCATCCACAGACCGGAACCCGGATCTCCGAAGCCAAACAGCCCGAACCGGAATACCCAGGCGAACATACTGATCAGCATCACTTGCTTGATGCCGAAATGTCTCAGGAAGAATGGTATAGCGAGAATAAATAATGTTTCAGACATTTGAGAAATAGACAGCAGGATCACCGAATGTTTTACTCCGAAAGAATCTGCAAACTCCGGAATACTGGCGAAGCTCCCGAGGAAAAGGTCACCATACGTGTTGGTGATCTGCAATGCTGCTCCTAAAAGCATGGAGAACAGGAAGAAAATAGCCATTTTCTTTCTTTTGAATAATACGAATGCATCCAGTCCGAAGGAAGAAAGTAATGTTTTCTTTTCTGTCTTGGCCGGTTTGCATGCCGGCAGGGTGAAAGAGTATAAACCCAGCAAGAGTGCGGATGCACCGCCTACATAAAGTTGTGCGCTGGAGTTCTTGAATCCGGTAAGGTCTACTGCCCACATGGCGCAGATAAAACCAATCGTTCCCCATACACGGATAGGAGGGAAGTCCTTGATCAGGTCGCATTTATATTGTTCCAGTGCATTGTATGAAACGGTATTGGCCAGTGACAGGGTAGGCATATATACCAATAAATTGAGTAGCATAGCCCAATACATCTGGTCATAATTCGTAACGGTAGAGGCATAGAAAAGACAAGCTGCCCCTGCGATGTGGCAAAGTCCGTATAAACGTTCGGCATTGAACCATTTATCGGCGATAATACCAATGATGCCGGGCATGACTAAAGAGGCAATACCCATGGTGGCGAAGATGGCACCGATCTGTCCTCCTTCGAAGTGGAGTTCTCTGCCCATGTAACCCCCTAGTGAAATTAACCATGACCCCCATACAAAGAATTGCAGGAAGTTCATAATGATCAAACGAACTTTTATACTCATGACTTTTCTAATTTGTGTTTCTCTTTTTACGTTAATAATAGATGCAAATATAATATTTTCGTTGATTGGGTGGACAAGTTAATCGATAAAAAGGGGATAAAAAAGCCATAAATGCGAAGAATAGTGAAGAATTGCTGTTAAAAAGAGGGTGGATAGGCATATAAAAAAAGAAGGCTATCTATCCCAGACAGCCAATCTTTATTAACCTTAAATCTAATACCATGAAAAACACAGTGCAAATGTAGATGTTTTATGTTATATAACATGGTCTTTTGCGAATTTTCTGCTTTTATTTAACATGTTTTAGACTTTGGAAGGCTTTAATCCCATTTTGGGGAGATTGAAGTATGAGTTTATTACGATTTAGTTATTCAACATACAGCACTAATCCTTTCAAGTATTCCCCTTCAGGATGATAAATGTTCACTGGATGGTCTGCGGGTTGCGTCAATTGATGCAGTATGCGCACGCTACGTCCGGACATGGCGGCAGCTGTAAAAACAGCCGTACGGAAATTTTCTTTGCTGACGGCTTGTGAACAGGAGAAAGTGAATAAGATGCCCCCCGGTTTGATTTTCTCGAAAGCCTTCACATTCAGCTTACGATAACCTTGCAGGGCATTGCGCAAAGCATCCCGGTGTTTGGCGAAGGCGGGTGGGTCGAGGACAATCAGGTCGTATTGGTCGCCCATGCGATCCAGATATTTGAAGGCATCCTCGGCAAAAGCAGCGTGACGGCTATCGCCAGGGAAGTTTAACTCTATATTCTTATTGGTAAGGTCGATTGCTTTGGCGGAACTGTCTACCGAATGTACCAGTTTGGCATTGCCACGCATGGCATAAACAGAGAAGCCTCCTGTGTAGCAGAACATGTTCAATACAGAACGGCCATTGGCGTAGCGTTCCAGCAGAGAGCGGTTTTCGCGCTGGTCTACGAAGAAGCCTGTCTTCTGGCCTTTCAGCCAGTCGATATGGAAATTCAATCCATACTCCATAGCTACATTGTCCGTGCTACCTCCTTTCAGAAAACCATTTTCCGGGTAGAGGTCGGCTTTGAAAGGCAAGGTCGTTTCAGATTTATAGTAGATATTCTCTATTTTATCTCCCATCACTTCGCTGAGAGCTCCTGCTATTTCCATGCGGTCGAGGTGCATGCCGGCGGAATGTGCCTGCATCACAGCGGTGCGGGCATAGATGTCTATTATCAGTCCGGGCAGGTTGTCCCCTTCGCCATGTACCAGTCTGTAGGTATTGTTAGTTGGGTTTTCGGCAATGCCGATGCTGCGGCGCATCTCGTAGGCAATACTGAGCTTGCGTTTCCAGAAATCAGAGTCGATGTTTTCGTCCTGATGGAAAGATAGTACGCGCACAGCTATGCTGCCAATCTGGAAATGTCCTTTGGCGATGAATTCTTTCTTGGAAGTGTAGATTTCAACTACCTCGCCTTCTTCGGGTTCACCGTCGAAGTGGGCAATAGCACCGGAAAATACCCAAGGATGAAAACGCTTTAATGACTCTTCTTTACCTGATTTTAGATATACTTTGTACATGCGATTAGTGATTAGCAATTATGGGTTAGTGATTAATGACTCGTGGTTGGCGAGCGGTTCGTCCGGTGCCAGTTCATAATCACCGGTTGTTTTTAATTCCTGTAATCTGTTATAGATGTTGAGACATGCCCATGCATCTGTGGCTGCGTATTGTTTCTGAGGCTCGGTCAGGTGCTCAGCTTCCCAGTTGGAAAGGCGTTGTGACTTGGAAATCTTTTCTCCGAACAGGATACCGTAAATTTTCTGCAAACTTTTGTCCTGTATGCCGAACATACGGACATACTCTTGCAGTTCGATGCAGGCGCGTTGTTCGAAAGGGGCGCGTTTGTGCAGCATCATAAAATCGTCCCGCAATGAGAGGCCAATTTTGGTAACTGACGGACTTTCCAGCAATGAAATGATAGGCAGTGTCAGCCCTGTCTGGTTCAGTCGGAACAGAAAGCAATCTTCTTCTGAGGATACTTGCAGCAGGGCTACTTTATGCGATTGCCCTTTGGTGAATGACGGGCGCGTTTCGCTGTCAATTCCCAGTAAGGGGTATTGCTTGAGGTAGGTGACAGCCTTTTCGGCTTCCCAGGGGGTCTGGACAACGTGTATCCGTCCCGGAAAGAGTACTTTTGGCATGTCTTTGATAATTTCTTTATTGATAGTTTTCTTGATGACCATAATTAAATTCTTTATTCGTGATGATGGTGTCCGTGACAGTGGCAATCATCATCGTCGCAATCGCATTCATCTTCCATTTCGTCTTCTTCGTCAGATTGGTAGTACTTCACGTCGTGCAAGGCACGAAGGGTGTTCACCAATCTTTGTCCCCAATATTCCTTGAACTGTTCCTGGCAAATGGCCAGAGAGTCGTTCATCGTTTCGTTCAGTCCCAATTGGAAAACGAAAATAAAATCTTTGATGGCCTGGTAAATATCCGCCAGGTCTTCGGAAATATTCTTTTTGATAGGCTGGTCGCTGTAGACCATATCTTGTATGAATACATCCAGATAGTCATCTTTCTCGGCAAGAATGTCGCTAAGGTTGATGCGGAGCACTTCATACGTTTCTTCTGTCACAAAACTTTCAGGTGCTTCATCACCAATCATTTCAGTTTCGGGCAACATGGCTGCTTTGAGGTAGAGCAGCGGAAGTATTTTTAATGAGGTATCGACAAATGTATCACGTCTCATCGTCTCCGCCTGTTCCAGAAACTTGCAGAACTCAGCAGCTACGGTGACGAATTCCACTACATTACGGTCGAATATCACTTGGCTTTCTTTTTTCATATCTACTTGATTTGAAGCGCAAAGATAGTGTAAACCGAAAGCAGAAGCAAATTTATTTGCATTTTACTGAGGTGCCATTTCATTTATTATCACATGATATTTATTTCCTCTGTTTCTTTTGCGGCTGCTGATTCCGAGTTTGCGGAGTACGCGCCCGAAGTGAGCTACTTTGTTGATAAACAGTTGGTATTTCGCCTTTTTCTGAAGGAAAGAGATAATTTCCATAGGTGTCATCCATTACTCTTTCCTCTTCTTCTTTACCCATTGCAGGTAGTTTTTGTCTAATATGTCGATAGATTTGCCCATATTTTGCTCCTTTATTTTCATGCCTCTTACAAAAGTAAGGTTTCTCTTTTTGTCAACAAATTACTTCTCTTAATTTATTTTTAGGTTATTCCATTAGTTGGAAGCAGCCGCCTTGTCAAAAGATAGAGGACAAGGCGGCTGTTCAGGTAGCTATTATAGACTATTATATAATTGACCTAATCTTCAAACTTTTGTTAGAACATGAAAGTAAACGTGGCCTGTATCTTTTTGTTTTGGTAGATTTTGTAAGAATCATCATCCGACTGATTCAATAGCCCTTTAGATACAGAAACACTCAGCATGAAACGGTCAACCTGAACACCTGCACCATAAATCAGGCTGTAGTTAAATCTTTTCATATTACCCCACTCATCGTCATCATATATATTTGTGAATGTCTCACTCTGTTGATTTTCACTCACCTTGACCCGCGAATACAAACCTATGTCAGCCGAAAGACCGCAAGTGACATAACATCCGATATGTTTTGAAAAGTCCAGTCTGTATATTCCTTGTAAGGGAATTGAGAGAGTCACTTCGTTAAAAGACAGTTTTCGGTCTGTTTCCGAATCCGGTTTACCCTTTTGTGCGTAATATCCTACATACATTCCGGTATTAATGCCCAGTCCGAAAAAACTCGGGGCAAAATATTTGTCATAGCGGAATCCAAGCTGACCGCCGGAAATCGGTCCTTCACCAAAATAACTACGTTTTTCTGTTGTTCCTGTATTCAGATACTCCCACTCCCATTCTTGTTGCAAGTAAGCAAAGGAAACACCACAATTGGTGTGACCCATCTTTATCCGGAAAGGGTTCGTAGGACTCTTTGTGTCGGGGCAACCCACATCTTTCTTTTGTTTTTTGACTTCCTTTTTAACGGACTGCGGATCCTTTGAAAATATAGCTGCTGCTTCGCGAGCCGCAAGGTTGAGATAAGTCATACATTTGATTTGTCCCTGCCCTTGTTTCTCTATTTTGGCAGTGGTTGCATTAATCTGCTTGCAATAAATACGATAGAAACCGTCCGCATGATGCACAACTTCGGTAAGAATAAGTTTCTGGATACCCAATAACTCTCCGGCCTCCAGACAAGCCTCCTTTTTAAAGCCCGGACCGTGGGTAGCGATTATAGTGGAAGTAACCACATCAATTTGCTCCCAGGCCATAAGGGTATATTCTTCATTATCACCTAAAATAAAACTGATTTCTTCCCTGACGCGTACCTGATCCTGAGGAGAAAGTTTGAAGTTAGCTCCAAGAGGTGTTGTAGGACTAATTACAGCTACCAGATCTTCTGCCTGTAAAGACATAGCAGACACAAACAACAGAACGAATAATAGATTTAATTTTTTCATGGCATTCTTTTTTTTGATTATTAATTCATATATATAGTTTCTCAGTTATTTTCATTGCCGACCGTTATTCTGTACACATGGACGCGACCTCCTCTTTATAGTATTTATCGGCAAGCTCCATCATAGCATTCATCCGGTGCATTTCAAGGTTCATCCGCATTTGCGCATCTTCCTTCTGAGCAATGGCATCTTCTCTTTTCTTATCTGCTATTTTCCTTTCAAGCCGGTCTACCAGTGCGTTGGCTTCCTGTGCACATTGCGTTGTCCGTATCTTCGAGTAGGCAAGGAACTCCAGGGCTTCCTGATAGTTTTGCCCGGCATCTAAGATTCGAGCCTGTCGGATGGCTTCCGTGCAATTGGAAGACAAATACAGTTGATAATATGCTTCCGATTGTTTGATGGCCTCTTCATAGCAAGATGCCTGTTCGGGTGTGGACATCAGGAGGGCGATTGCCTGTTTGTATTGACTTTTTTGTGCCATAAGCGCTGCTCTTTGGAAGATATGCTGTGAGTTGTTTTCATAATAGTTCTGAATGATATGTTGCCCATTCTTCAGAAAGTCATTGTAATCTTTATCAGAAGTGGAGATGGCAACCAATGCATTATTGATGGCTGCCCGTCTGTTTCTGCCTGTACCCCGGTATCGTTTGGAAATAGAAGTGAAGATGTGACCGCTTTCCACATTCCTTAGATTCAGAGACAGCTTTGCGTTGACCATATATAGATTGTTCGTTCCGCTTTGCAACACGCTTTCTTCTTCAATGATGAACGAGGGAACCATGACGAGCCCAAACACTTTGTATGCCGACATATGACCGGAATGGGTCATGATGTCCGTTACAATACTTTCCAGATTCTGCCTTTGCGGTCCATCCAGTTCGGTCTGTGCAGGGATGGTTATGGCGATGATATTATTGCCCGCCTGCCCGAAGCTATGCTGACAGAAGAAAACCATTGCGATTAGAAAGAAGATTCTTTTAAAATCGTATATGGGCTCTATGATTAGGGTCAACTGCCCGTTGTCATCAGTATATCCCCTGAAGTCATCCTCAAAGGCGTACTCTTCTCCTAATTGCAATTTAGCATTATACTGACTTGGAAACTGATAATCTAGCGTTATGCATATCTTGTTTTTCCGGTCAGTGAATTCAATATAGGGCCAGGTGTCCGAACCGATCTTGGGGTTTATCCGGTAGGTGAAGCTTTCCATGCCATAGAAGTCAATGCAGTTGCCCGTATGGTCATCGTTGAAGGTGATGGCGGTATACGGACTCACATGTTTTCTTTCGCAATCGGAAGGAATGATAGCCCATCGTCCTCTGATTTTGGAACGCGCTATCTGTATTGCTTTACGGTGGTAATGAAGCAGGAGAGTGGCAATCAAGATGTTTAATGCTAATATGATATAAAGTAATATCATAACGCATAGATAGAAGATGCCGCTCCTGCCGGTTTGGATATTCAACTGCGCCATAATTTGAAAGGATGCGAGGGCAGTGGAATAGAGTACATACCAGACTGGATTATCAAGTGCACTGAACACAATCAATAAGAAATAGCTTATTGATAACAGATAGACGTAGAAGTCCGGTTCGGTTTCATTTAGATAAATGTTTGCTATAAATCCCAGAAATATAGCAGGAAAGGTGAAAGTGTTTCTTTGCATAACTGTTCGATTTTAGGGTTTAACTTTTCATTTTTGCTCTCTCGGTATGGTGCAAAGATGAACGGTTTTTTCCCTAAAAAAGAAAGGTAATCAAGGTATAGTCAAATTACTTTTTTTACCTGCCTGTATGCCGCTTAAAGCAAAGAATAGGGGAGATTTGAAGATAATAGGGTAGATCAGGAAAATGTGTTTTACCTGATATGCCTGTAAATAAAAGAGTGGAAATGGACTATTTAAACGCACTGAACAACTCTTTCCACAGCGCTAAGATTTCCTTTTTAACCGGATGCCTGTTTTCTCCCGAAAGAATTCTCGGGAGTCTTTTATTCTTGCCTTTATCTTTATAGTCGGATACATTGGCATTGTTGACGAGCTTTCTTTCTTTAGACTCTTCTTCGGGATAGTAGGACAACGTCAATATCTGCTGAGGGGTTAACTTCAGGTTGACTCCCGACATGCAGACAAAGGCTACTTTCTCATATATCTTGTTATTGGGACATTCGGTCTGCACCACTTCATTGAAGAATACTTTATCGTGGATGTCCAAAATGATTTGCCGCAGGGCGCTCACTTCTTCAAGATGATCAGGTTTTAATGCATTAGCTATTTTTTCCGCTAATCTATCATAAACGTTTTTTCTTACTGCTTCGAAAAGGGTATGTACTTCATTCTTTTCATTTTCATACCCAGCGGCATCTGTTTTCAACCGTTCTTCATCTATATCAGATGAAAAATAACGTTCTGTTTTCTCCCGTAATTTTTGCAGATTGCTTGTGTCACAGTTCAGTTGGTGTGCTTCGATAATCTGGCACCAGCCTTCGGCGGCTTTTCTCATCCACATCCTTTGTGTGTTGAGTGCTGCAATTCCGGCTTGAATGTTTTCGTCTATTTCCTGCTCACATTCGTTTAAGAAAGCATATTTGGTTTCTTCGTTTTCGGGAATTTCTTTGAATTTATCGAATTTCAGATAATGATAAACAGTAAGACGGGACTCCAGCGATTTTATATAACTGGCCTTTTCCTGCTTTCTGGCTACTTCTATTTCGTGTTTTTTCCGCTTCTCGGCCTCTTCTTCTTTCTTTTTCTCTTCAATAATTCTTTGACTTTCTTCCGCTTTCTTTTTCTGCTCGTTCAGTTCCTTCTCTTTTTCTTCTCTTTTTTTGTTCAGGTCATCAATCTGTTTTTTTAACCTCACAGTAATCTCGTCCTTCTGCTTATGTGTCTTTTCAATCTGCCTTTTATATCTTATTGCTAAAACAATGAAGATGATGAAAAGAACAAATGCACCGGCGACAGAGAGCCATTCTGTGGCACTTAATACCGTTCCTTCATCATAATTCGTGACCCATACGGGAGGGACTCCATTCTCTATCAGGCAAACGCCTATGTCGGAGGAACAGACATAGAAATCATTGTTCATCTTGAAGGAGGAATGGGGGTGGAAAGGGATGTCGGAAAAATAGGGTAGGTGCGGTTGGTACGAATTGGCTTTAAGCGTATACCATGCTATTCCTTTCGGGGGCAGTAGATACAGGTTGCAACCCCGGTCGTTTTCCAGAACAGCCAGCTTTTGGGCATAAGCGGGGATTGAATATTTCCGCTCAACGGTGTTGGAGCGGTAGTTGTAAATATAAACATGGTCACCGGAAGAAATCGCCCAGGTGTTGTTGCAGGCGGAGACTGACAGTATATTTGTCGGACTTTCCACGTCGGGCCGGTTTGAGATTTCGCTTTTAACTGAATTTCTTCCTTCAAACAGGCCAAAATTCAATACGCCTACCTTGTAGCCCTGTGCACTTGCATCGATGGTTGATATATATCCGGCCTCATTGATGTCGTCCAGCAACTGCCCGTTCCATCTTAATTTTATCTCTTCCGGCTCTTGTGTGCGGGATATGTACCACAAATGATTTCGTGTTCCCAACAGTAGAGAATCTTTTTTGAAGACTTTCATTGCGGTGACTTCATCATCGTCTAATATGGCTTTATGCTTCCAGTCGGTCAGTTGGATGGTGGAGTTGACGAGGAAGATTGTTTTTTTAGGAGGAGAACAAACCTGTAAGCCACTTTCGGTCAGGAAATACAATTGCTCATGGGCATAAGCCATCATGCGTACCCTCTGATGACGGGAAAGTTGTCCCAGCCTATGGGCAATCCTGTCGTTCATACCCAGCATGTAAAGGTTGTACTGATTGTCGAGAATGAAAATTTCGTTGTCATTTTTGCGGCAGGCCGCCATAATTGTTTTTCGGGTTGAAGAGATATTCTGGTGCGGATAGACTTTAATCAGCTTGTCGTAGCTGACGAAATAGTATCCGGTCCGGGTTTTCAGGAAAGAATTTTTGTCTTGCAAGCTGGCTGGTATAATGCAGCGTTCGCCGTCTACTATTGCTTTTGATTTTTCAAAGATGCGATATTCATAACAGGGGTCTTCACTCCAGAAGAGAAGTTTTGCCATGCCTTCATTATCTGATAATTGCATTGCGCTGTGATTATCGGTTTTTCCTTTCAGCATGGAGTTTTTGCCCAGTACATACAGTGTGTCATGGTTGTCGATGGTGGAATAGAAATAGTTTCCTTTGTACAGGCGCGTATGGCTGTTTTGGTTGATATCCAAATGATAAAAACCGTCGCGTGCGGTATAATAAAGTGAACCGTCGCAATCGGGATTTAATGTGATAGAGCGTATCGGGTATTCCGGCATACCCTGTATGGCATTCCTGTCGGACGATAATTCCATTGCCACATCTCCTGAGTTTTTGTCAGAGAGCATTTTCTCTGTTATTTTCCAAAGTCCGTTGCTGGTAGCGATATAGCGGGCTTTATCCTTTGGAGAATAAATCCAGTCGTAAGCAGAATAACGGTTGAGTTTTTTAGGTGAAATATTTGTGGTGTCGCACAAGAAGGTTTTTATAACCTGAGCTTCCAATAGGTCTGTTCTTATCTCTACAAGTCTGATACCTTTATTGCGCACACTGACCAACAACTGTATTTTTTGTCTGTCGGTATGGCCGAGTGATTCGATTTTGTATATTTTGTCACCGCCTTCGGCCACTTTTACCGCACGAATCAGGGAGTCGGGAATAAAAAAATAGATGCTTCCGTTGTCTGCACTGCCCAGCAATAGCGTATCGCCTGTAGCAGTGGCGTTTATGGATGACAGTGTGGTGCTGAATGTCCAACTGTCATGCTTCAATTCAGGAAATGATACCGTTGGCTCAGTGCAGCTACATAGCAGCAAAATGAGTAGAAATAGATAAAATTTCGCCTTAAGAGGTGTTTTCATGGCACTTTCACAAATGTATATTTACTGACTTGACTGATAAACAGTGGCAAGTTATGGAAAAAATGTTAGAAAACAAAGAGGGGAAGCGAAAACATTCCTTTCGTCTATAAGTGCATACATTTTCTGTTCAGTACTATCTTTATTCCTATTGAAAAGGTAATGCTGATTATTAGTGCTTTACAAGGAGTTAAGAGTTTGTCGACAGGGAGTTAACTCTTTGTTGACAAACTCTTAACTCCTTGGCGACAGGGTATTTACTTCCTTGATATAGGGAAGTGTACCATCAGGAAAAGATGGATGGTGCTACAGGGAAAAGTATCTGAATATAGCGCTTACTTGAATTAATTATGTACATTTGCCAGTGAAAAGAGCAAGTGTAGGTAAACAGTGAATATAAATCCTAAATATAGCAATTGAACTTTTGTTTTCAAACTAATTATTATAATCTATGACAAAACTCTTATTCCTGGGAACTCTTTTGTTCTCCACAGTGTGTCTGAATGCCCAAACATCCGGGTATTATCAGGAAGCCCCCAATCCTATAGCCGCCAATCCGGCTTTGTGGTCTGAAGTGAAAATCCCTCAAGTCAGTTGGGGAAGTACGGATATGCGGTACAAGAAAGAAGAACCCGCTGCCATTCGTAGAATACAGAAGACAATCAATCTTACGGCCTGGAAAGGAGAAAAAGTATCTGCTCAACTGGTAGTATGGACTCCCGAAACACTGAACAATCTGACTTTAATGGCCAGTGACCTGACTTCCGAGCGTGAGAGCATCAGTAAAGACAATATTCAGGCCAGTTTTGTGCGCTACGTCCTGACCGATGAACTGAATAAAGACGGTTTAGGTGCATGCGGTTACCGCAACAGTGCGGACTTCGACTCCACCCTGGTAGCGGATGTGCTCGACCATCTTACCCCCTCCCTGATGATTCCTGCCAACTCTGCCCAAGGAGGTTGGATTAGCATCCGTGTGCCGCAACAAGCCAAAGCCGGAAAATATACAGGAACGGTCACAGTGAAGAACGGAGACGTTGCCTTGTCTGAACTGAAACTGACGGTCACAGTGAAGAACCGCACCCTTCCTGCCCCTTCCGAATGGGCTTTCCATCTGGATTTGTGGCAAAATCCTTATGCCGTGGCGCGCTACTATAAAGTGGAGCCGTTCAGCGAAGAACATTTCAACCTGATGCGTCCGCTGATGAAGCTGTATGCTGATGCAGGCGGAAAAGTGATTACCGCTTCCATTATGCACAAGCCTTGGAACGGGCAGACTTATGACGCATTCGAAAGTATGGTGACTTGGTTGAAGAAAGCTGACGGTAGCTGGTATTTTGATTACACCGTGTTCGATAGGTGGGTGGAATTTATGATGAGTGTAGGTGTCAGGAAGCAAATCAGTTGTTTCTCCATGGTGCCTTGGCGTCTTTCCTTTCAATACTTCGACCAGGCGAGCAATTCCTTTAAGTTCCTCAACGCCAAACCGGGAGAAGCTGCTTACGAGGAATTTTGGCTCACCATGCTGAAATCGTTTGCCCAGCATCTGCGGACAAAAGGATGGTTTGAAATTACTCATATTGCTATGGATGAGCGTCCCATGAAAGACATGCAGGAAACCTTGAAAGTGATTCGCAAAGCTGATAAGGATTTCAAGGTTTCATTAGCAGGAACTTATCATGCTGAACTGGTGGACGAGTTGGACGACTATTGCATTACGATTGCCGAAAGATTTCCGGTTGCAACAATCCACTCACGCCGTGAAGCCGGAAAAGTAACCACCTATTACACCTGCTGCACGGAACCCCGTCCCAATACCTTTACTTTCAGCCCACCAGCCGAAGCCGAATGGTTGGCATGGCATAGTGCGCGTGAAAACTTGGATGGTTACCTTCGTTGGGCGTTGAATAGCTGGGTGAAGAACCCGTTGCAGGATAGTCGTTTTACGGCGTGGGCGGCAGGTGACACTTATCTGATTTATCCCGATGCTCGTTCGTCCATCCGCATGGAGCGTTTGACCGAGGGTGTGCAGGCTTTTGAAAAAGTACGTATTCTGAAGAAGGAATTCAGGAAGAAGGGCGATAAGGGTGCCATTAAGAATCTTGATAAAGTATTGCAAATGTTTGATGAACGGAACTTGGGGGAAGTGCCGGCTGCTATTGCTGTCAACAAGGCTAAAGAGGTAATCAACAGATACTGAGAAGTATTCGGCGGAAAGGGTTGTTGATGCCTCCTCTTTATTTGAAGAATATTTAGAAGACAAGGTTGGGGGGAGAGCAATATTTTTATTACTTTTGCACCAATCTATCATTCTACGTAAGAGACTTTATTTATGGCAAAGAAAAATTCAACAAAAGATACGGAACAATCCCTTTCCCTGTTTGGTAAAATAAGGGCGATTTTAAAAAACGAAACCATCCACTTTGTTGTCGGGCTGATACTGGTGATTTTCTCAGTCTACCTGCTGCTCGCCTTTTCATCTTTCTTCTTCACGGGAGCGGCGGATCAGAGTATTATCGATTCCGGCAATACTCAGGAATTGGCTTCCGTCAATAACGGTGTGAAGAACTATGCCGGTTCGCGCGGTGCGCAGTTAGCAAGTTATCTGATAAATGACTGTTTCGGCATTTCATCTTTTTTTATTCTGGTCTTCCTCGCTGTGGCGGGATTGAAGTTGATGCGCGTTCGTATTGTTCGCCTTTGGAAGTGGTTCATCGGTTGCTCGCTGCTGCTGATTTGGTTCTCCGTTTTTTTCGGTTTCGCATTTGTGGAACAGTATCAAAATTCCTTCCTGTATCTGGGTGGTATGCATGGATACAACATCAGCAACTGGTTGACATCGCAAGTTGGTGTGCCGGGTGTTTGGATGATTCTGTTGGTGACTGCCATCTGTTTTCTCATCTATCTCAGTGCGCGTACTGTTGTCTGGTTGCGCCGGTTGTTCAGCCTCAGTTTCCTGAAGCGGAAGCAGAAAGCGGAGGAAGAGGAAGAGGAAGAGGGTAAAGCCCCGGAAGAATTTACGGATTCATGGACGGCAAAGGGAAAGAAAAAGCCTGTTTCCGCTCCTGATGTGGTAGAACCTGATACGGAGGAGGAGGCTTTCGTTGCAACTCCTGAACCTGCGGAAGAACCGGAGAATGAAATAACGTTGGATTTGGGCGGTATTACTGAAAAAGAGCCTGCCAAACCATCGCATGAGGAAGTATCTATGATTATAGAGACTCCTGCCCCGGAACCTGCGTCTTCCCTTTCGGATAAGCCTGTGGTTGCTGAACCTACTTTTGAAGTGGAAACTGTGGAAGAAGATGAATATAAAGGTCCTGAAAAGGAACCATATAATCCCCGCCTTGATTTGGAGAACTATCGTTTCCCATCTATTGACCTTATGAAGCATTATGAGAATGCCGAACCGACTATCGACATGGCGGAGCAGAATGCCAATAAAGATAAGATTATAAATACGTTGCGCAGTTTCGGTATTGAAATCAGTACGATAAAAGCAACCGTAGGTCCTACGGTTACGTTGTATGAGATTACTCCGGAACAAGGGGTGCGTATCTCCAAAATCCGTGGTCTGGAAGATGATATTGCCCTTAGCCTTTCAGCGTTGGGTATCCGTATCATTGCGCCTATCCCCGGAAAAGGAACCATCGGTATCGAAGTGCCGAACTCTAATCCGAAGATTGTTTCGGGACAGAGTATCATCGGTAGTAAAAAGTTCCAAGAGTCTACTTACGATTTGCCGGTTGCCCTGGGTAAGACGATTACCAATGAGGTGTTCATGGTAGACCTGTGCAAGATGCCGCACATGCTGGTTGCCGGTGCTACTGGTCAGGGTAAATCTGTCGGACTGAATGCCATCATCACCTCCTTGCTTTATAAGAAGCATCCGGCGGAATTGAAGTTTGTGCTGGTAGACCCGAAGAAAGTAGAGTTCAGTATTTATTCGGTAATCGAACATCATTTCCTCGCTAAATTGCCCGATGGAGAAGATGCCATCATTACGGATGTAACCAAGGTGGTGCAGACATTGAACTCCATCTGTGTGGAAATGGATACCCGTTACGATTTGCTGAAAGCTGCACATGTGCGCAACATCAAGGAATATAATGAGAAGTTCATCAATCGCACGCTGAACCCCGAAAAGGGACATAAATTCATGCCGTATATCGTGGTGGTGATTGATGAGTTCGGTGATTTGATTATGACAGCAGGTAAGGAAGTTGAGTTGCCTATTGCCCGTATTGCCCAGTTGGCGCGTGCAGTAGGTATCCACATGATTATTGCCACTCAACGCCCGACTACGAATATCATTACAGGTACGATTAAGGCGAACTTCCCTGCCCGTGTTGCCTTCCGTGTGTCTGCCATGATAGACTCACGTACTATCCTCGACCGTCCGGGAGCTAACCAGTTGATTGGTCGCGGTGATATGTTGTTCTTGCAGGGGGCTGACCCGGTGCGTGTGCAATGTGCCTTTATCGATACGCCGGAAGTGGCGGATATTACTAAATTCATTGCTAAGCAGCAAGGATATCCTACTGCATTCTATCTGCCTGAATATGTAGGTGAAGATGGTGGAAGTGATTTGGGGGATGTGGATATGGGACGTCTTGATCCTTTGTTTGAAGATGCGGCCCGTTTGATTGTCATTCATCAGCAAGGGTCAACCTCGCTTATCCAGCGTAAATTTGCCATCGGCTATAACCGCGCAGGACGTATCATGGACCAATTGGAGAAAGCCGGCATTGTGGGACCAACACAAGGTAGCAAGGCGCGTGAAGTGCTCTGTGTGGATGAAAATGACCTGCAAATGCGCCTGAACAATTTACTATAATTGCTGTTAAATAAATGATGAAGAATGTTCTCTTAGTTTATATCTGTTTGTTCGGTCTGTTGCTGCCGGCTTCTGCACAGCGATTGGATGCAAGGGAGATATTGGACCGTACAACCGATGCTTTCCGCCAGTCGGGAGGTATACAGGCGGATTTTACTGTTCAAACTTATTCAAAAGGTACGTTGGAAAGTACTTCTACCGGACTTATCCGTTTGCAAGGAGAAAAGTTCCTGCTGGATGCTGACGGGGTGAAAACCTGGTTTGATGGTCGTACACAGTGGAGCTATCTTGCCGGTAGTGACGAGGTGAATGTTTCTGAACCTACTCCGGAAGAGTTACAAAGTATCAATCCTTATGCTTTATTGTCCATATATAAACAAGGATATCACATGAAGTTGGGTAAAACCAGTACTTACAGTGGAAAACCTGCCTATGAGGTGGTGTTGACGGCTTCCAGCAAAAAGCAGGATTTGCAATGTGTCATTCTCTATGTTTCAAAAGATAGCTTCCAGCCTTTGTGTATCAGTATGAGCCAAAAGGGGGGAGGTAGTGTGGCTATCCGCATAACGTCCTATAAAACAGGACAGTCTTACAATGACAGCTTCTTTACTTTTGATAAGAAGGCGTATCCGACGGCGGAAGTGATTGATTTAAGATAAGAAGCCTTGTCAACTGAAATTCAAATTTATGATATAAGTGTTGAAATACTAAATAATAGAATGATTATGGAAACAGAAAAAGTAAAATGTCTGATTATAGGTTCTGGTCCTGCCGGCTATACAGCTGCGATTTATGCGGGGCGTGCCAATCTTTGCCCGGTGCTTTATGAAGGATTGCAGCCCGGTGGTCAGTTGACAACTACTACAGATGTGGAGAACTTCCCCGGTTATCCGGAAGGTATCGGCGGTCAGCAATTGATGGATGATTTGCGTAAGCAAGCGGAACGTTTCGGTGCTGATATGCGTTTTGGAATTGCAACAGCTTCCGATTTGAGTGTAGCACCCTATAAAGTGACGATTGACGAAGAGAAGGTGATTGAAACTGATACGTTGATAATAGCGACAGGTGCTACAGCCAAATATTTGGGATTGGAAGATGAAAAGAAATATGCTGGTATGGGTGTCAGCGCTTGTGCCACTTGTGATGGGTTCTTCTATCGTAAGAAAGTGGTGGCAGTTGTCGGTGGTGGTGATACGGCTTGTGAAGAGGCTGTTTACCTTGCCGGATTGGCTAGTAAGGTTTATCTGATTGTACGTAAACCCTTCTTGCGTGCTTCTAAAATTATGCAGGAGCGTGTGATGAAGCATGAGAAAATAGAGGTGTTGTTTGAGCATAATGCTGTAGGCCTGTTCGGAGAGAACGGCGTAGAAGGTGTTCATTTGGTGAAACGTATGGGTGAACCGGATGAAGAACGCTACGATCTGGCTATTGATGGTTTCTTTCTGGCTATTGGTCACCAGCCGAACTCAGAAATCTTTAAGGAATATCTGGATACGGACGAAACAGGCTATATTATTACAGAAGGTGATAGTCCCCGTACAAAGGTGCCGGGCGTATTTGCTGCAGGTGATATTGCAGACCCGCATTACCGTCAGGCTATTACGGCGGCAGGCAGTGGATGTAAAGCTGCACTTGAGGCGGAGAGGTATCTTTCGTCCAAATGCCTTATTTAATAATACCTTATATTTAATAAAGAAGTCCCGGATTGACATTGCAATCCGGGACTTTTTCTATTAATATACTTCTATTTCATCCACATACAAATCCGAAGGGATAACATCTCCCGGTGTATCCTTGCGGCAGTCTATGCCATTGCGCAATGTTCCGCCACTTTTTAAGATTACTTTGATATAACGGGCCTCGGTTGGTATACATTCCAGTGTATCAGTGAACGTTTTCTTGCCACGTTCGGGATATTCACGGGTGTAGGAAGCCTGTCCTATCTCTTTAAACTCTTTTCCATCAGTTGATACTTCTACGCGAGCTGCACTTGCGGGTAGTACACGGAAAGCCGGATTATAAAGCGTTCCGAAAGTCACTTTGCTGACGGTGACTGGTTTTTCCATATCAACGGAGAATACAAGCTCATTATTATTTTTCTCGTTCAAGCCAAATGTCACCCATGGTATGTAGGAAGCGGTATTTCCGCGTTTTCCATTCGTCAATCCTAAAGTGGTGCTGTCTGCACCCAGCACATCGTTCTCTCCGAATATATCACCATTCATCCAGCCACAGTGCGGAGCCGTAGTATATTGTTTTCCGGCTATCAGGTTTGCATACAACTTCTTGCTGTTTACTTTTCCCAGCATCTTGCCATTCTTGAAAGCTGCTGCTTGCAAGTCAATGCTCCTTTCCCATATAAATGGCTCGGCGTAAAGTTCAGACTTAGCAGTCGGTGCACTTCCATCCGTTGTATATCTGATTTCAGCGCCCGGATAGAATGTTTCCAATACGGCTTTCAGCGTACCATCGTAAACATGAGTATTGATGTTCACATCAAAGAAGTTGCGGCAAGCTTTCACATTCATAGCATCCATACGTTCAAAGTCTTCCACCATGCGGCTCCGGAAGCAGTCCCAGTTTTTTCTGCTGTTCTGCGTCCAGCCTGTTTCTGCCAAAGCTATGGCGCGGGGGAATGCTTGATAGTCACGACGTTCGTCATTCTGCATATATTCATTCCATATATTGCCTTGTACGCCGATGATATGTTTCTTAACCAACTCTTCCGAGTCGTCGGGAACAGGGTTGTAACTATATGTTTTCTTCAATGTATGATACCCTCCGATAGTGGTTGGCGCTATTTCCGGTTCTTCCTGATATTGGTCCAGATAGGCATAACCATGCGGTGTCATGATGGCATCGTGTCCGGCTTTGGCTGCATTTATACCACCTTGTACGCCATGCCAGGACATGACGGTTGCATTCGGGGCAAGTCCACCTTCCAGTATTTCGTCCCAACCAATGATATTTCGCCCTTTGCTGTTCAGGTATTTCTCCATACGGGTTATGAAGTAGCTTTGCAGTTTTTCCTCTTTCGTATGCTTCTTGCCATCCACGGCATTCGGAGTCGTGTCGGCTTTTAAACCTAATTTTTTGATTAATGCCTGACAGTGTGCGCAATTTATCCATGCATCTTTGGGACATTCATCACCACCGATGTGAATATATGAACTGGGGAATAGCTCTATAACTTCATCCAATACATTTTCCAGGAATTGGAAAGTTTCTTCTTTGGGACAGAATACTTCCTCGAATACTCCCCATGTACCGGTCACTTCATAGGTTCTATCAGGGTTGCAGGATAATTCGGGATAAGAAGCTAAAGCGGCAAGGGCATGTCCCGGCATTTCTATTTCGGGGATGACTGTGATGTATTTACTTGCTGCATAGGCTACTATGTCTTTGATTTCCTCTTGTGTGTAATATCCTCCATGTTCTTTTCCATCAAATATTTGAGGCCAGTTAACGTAGTAATAGTCTATCAAGGTCTCTTTTCGTTTTGAACCTATTTCTTGCAACTTCGGATATTTTTTGATTTCTATCCGCCATCCCTGGTCGTCTGTCAGATGCCAGTGGAAGGTGTTCATCTTGTGCATGGCGAGCATATCGATGAATTTATAAATATAATCGGTTGTAGAGAAGTGACGGCAAACATCGAGCATCAGTCCGCGATAGGGGAAACGGGGTGCATCTTCTATTTCTACAGCAGGTAGAGACCAGTTGGCGTTTTTCACAGTTTCTTTTCCATAAATGACAGGCGGTAATAGTTGGTACATGGTCTGCACACCATAGAAGAAACCGTTGGGGTGTGATGCTGAGAGGGTGATTCCATTCGGAGCGATGGATAATTTGTATCCTTCCTTGGGCATTCCTTCTGTTGTAACAAAATGGATATTGGACGCTTCCGGATTTTCCTGTGCACTGGTTTGCAGGGAAATACCGGAAATCAACTGAATGCGGGCTGTCAGGCTGTCTGCAATGGCTTGCACTTCCGGAGTGCAATCAGTAGTAACGACAAAAACTTTGTTACTCAGTTGGAAACGCCCTTCCTGAGGGATCATTTGATTGGGCATCGGAACGATATTATATTCGTTCACTACCTCTTTTGGGGATTGCTGACAACCGGAGGAAGTCAGCAGCAGACTTGCTAAAAGCAAGGAGCTTAGTCCTTTTTTCATGGCATTAATGTGTGTTAAGTTTATAAATCGGGTAAAAAGAGGAAAGAAGCCGGTGATTGTCATCAGGGGGGGAGACAAGACCCTTCTTTAACCTATTTTACTTATTTTCTTCAGCTTTTCTTCATCAATGATCTTTATTTTCCGTCCGTCGATGGTGATTAACCGTTCTGTGGAAAATTGTGATAAAGTGCGAATGGCATTGGAGGTTGTCATGTTCGACAAATTGGCCAAGTCTTCGCGTGATAGATAAATACTGAGGGTAGAGCCATCTTCTTCCAGTCCATAGCTTTCTTTAAGGAAAAGGAGTGATTCGGCCAATCTTCCGCGAATATGCTTCTGCGTCAGGTTGACGGTGCGTTCGTCGGCAATACCCAAGTCGATGGATAATTGCTTGATAAAGAAAAGGGCAAGGTCATTGTTTTGTGCTACCAATGTAGTGATGGCACTCATTGGTATGAGACAAATGAGAGAAGGCTCGAAAGCAGCAGCAGCGGTGACGTAGTCTTCTTTAGCGAAATAGGCACGGTAACCGAAGTATTCAACAGGTTTAATCATACGGATAATCTGGCTTCTTCCACCAACACCGTCCTTGTAGATTTTCACCTTCCCGTTCAGAAGGCACATGAGATATTTCGGAGTTTCACCCTCGCAATGAATGACTTCATTTTTCTTATAATTCTGGAGCGTGAAATGGTTAGCGAGAAATTCTCGCTGTTCTTCATTCAGAGGCTCCCACATATCGGCTATCAGCTCCGGAACATTCACGTCTGACAAATTCATTTTTACCATAACTGCTGCAAAACTGTGTTATACAGCACAAATGTAAAAAGAAAAAATTAAATATTGCACAAATATGACAAAAAGATGTCGTAGGGGGGGAGATGAAGGAAAATCTATATATTTACGATTAGACGATTTACGATTGAAGTTTGTATTGTTAAACAACTGCTCATTAGCAGGTGGGTTTATGATTGTATGAGTAACTCCAACCGTAAACCGTCAAATCGTAAATCGTAGTAACTTAATTGTTTATCGTAGTATCTCTATCCCCCTCCCTGCGGGGGAGGGGCTAGGGAGAGGCCTACTTTGTAAACAGCAGCTCCCTATATTTCGGAAGCGGCCAGATTTCATCATCAATTTCCATCTCAAGGTGGTCGATGTGGTCACGGATACTTTCCAGATAAGGGCGTACGGTTTCTTCGTAAGCGAAAGCCTTGTCTTTGTAGTTATCCATGTGGTTGGCTACTTTGCGGGCTTCGGTCATTTCGCGTACTTGTACCTTGATGGCTGTTACGCGCTTGGAAATTTCGCGTACAAGCTCTTTCCGGTCGGCACTGAGGACTTCGTATTCTTCGGGAGAGAAGGTCTCGCGCAGGCCACGGAGATTTTCCAGCAGACGGTTTTGGTAGATAACGGCAGTCGGTACGATGTGGTTGATGGCAAGGTCGCCCAGCACACGGCTTTCTATCTGTACCTTCATGGTGTATTTCTCCAGTTCTACTTCCAGGCGGCAGGCAAGCTCCGTTTCGTTGAAGATACGTTCGCCGATGAGTACGGAACGGGACTGGTTATCCATGTAGTGCATCAAGGCTTCGGGAACGTGGCAGATGTTGGTCAGCCCACGGCGGGCGGCTTCCTGCTTCCATTGTTCGGAGTAGCCGTCACCCTCAAAGCGGATAGGCTCGGAGGCGATGATGGTCTCTTTCATAATGCGGAAGATGGCTTCATCCTTGCCGACTCCTTCTTCCATCAGTTTGTCGATGGAGACTTTGAATTCGTTCAACTGGTTTGCCATAGCTGCATTGATGGCAATCATGGCGGCGGCACAGTTGGCGGACGAACCTGCGGCACGGAACTCAAAGCGGTTGCCGGTAAAGGCGAATGGAGAAGTACGGTTACGGTCGGTGGTATCCAGTAATATTTCGGGAATACGTCCGATGCCTAATTTCAGTGTTGTCTTTTCTTCCGATGTCATCTTGCTGCTGCTTATCTGGCGAGCTATCTCGTCGAGGATGGAAGACAGCTGTTTGCCCAGGAAGATGGACAGAATGGCGGGAGGTGCTTCATTGGCTCCCAGACGGTGGCTGTTTCCGGCACTCATGATGGAGGCGCGCAGCAAGTTCTGGTTTTTGTATACCATCATCAGTACGTTTACCAGGAAGGTAAGGAACAGCATGTTTCCTTTCGGATTCTTGCCCGGTGCAAACAAATTGATACCCGTATCGGTGCAAAGCGACCAGTTGTTGTGCTTGCCGGAGCCGTTCACGCCGTTGTAGGGTTTTTCGTGAAGCAGTACGGCGAAGTGATGCTTGCGTGCGATGCGTTTCATCAGATCCATCACAAGCTGGTTGTGGTCGTTGGCAAGGTTGGCATTCTCAAAGATAGGCGCCAGCTCAAACTGGTTGGGAGCTACTTCGTTATGGCGGGTCTTGACCGGGATACCCAGTTTGTGACATTCGATTTCCAGTTCTTTCATAAAAGCTGTGACACGTGGGGGGATGGAGCCGAAATAGTGGTCCTCCAGCTGCTGGTCTTTGGCCGAGGAGTGTCCCATCAGGGTACGTCCGGTCAGACAAAGGTCCGGGCGGGCATTGTACAGTGCCGAGTCGACGAGGAAATATTCTTGTTCCCAGCCTAAATTGGTATAAACGCGTGTGATATTCTTGTCGAACAACTGGCATACGTCTGTCGCTGCTTTGTCTACGGCTGCCAAGGCTTTGAGCAATGGAGTCTTGTAGTCGAGCGCTTCGCCGGTATAAGAGATGAAGATAGTGGGGATGCAAAGTGTGGTATCTACCACAAAGGCAGGTGAGGAAACATCCCAAGCAGTATATCCTCGTGCTTCGAATGTGTTTCTGATACCCCCGTTGGGGAAAGAGGATGCATCCGGTTCCTGCTGGATGAGCAGTTTGCCGGAAAAACGTTCAATCACTTCCGTTCCTTCTCCGAATTCGATGAAGCCGTCATGTTTCTCGGCTGTTCCGTCCGTCAGAGGCTGGAACCAGTGCGTGTAGTGGGTGACGTTGAGGGACTTTGCCCAACTTTTCATGCCGTTGGCAATCAGGTCTGCCATTTCGCGGTTGATGGGAGTGCCTTTTTCGATGGCGTCGGTCACGGCTTTGTAGGCTTCACGAGGCAGGTATTCCTGCATTTTCTTACGGTCGAAGACATGGCTGCCGTAGTAGTCGGACAGTTTGTTTGAAGGGGTGGTCACTTCAAGAGGTTGCCGATTGGCAAGTTCTTGCAAAGCAAAAAATCGCATTTTTGACATATAAGTCTCTCCTTTTATTGGTTGTTGGGCGCAAAAATACATGTTTTTTCTGAACTACCCCCTCTTTTTTAGGGGGTATTCTCGAAAATATTAGTGTTTTTTGAGAATAGACCCCCTAAAAAAGTCTGCTTGTTATGGAAAAACGACCAAAAGCTTGCGTTTGTTACATGCCATGATTAGTAATCTTTCCGCATCACGATTAGTAATCTTAGTGCGTCGTGATTAGTAATTTTCATGTGTCACAATTACGAATCATTCTGTACATGACACTTGTGGCACCCTTTTTATAACAATTAATATAGGTTCGTATTTATCTCGCACAAACTATGTGTGCTTGTGTATTATTGTCTCTCGCGCGTAACATATGTTTTATAATAAAGGGTGTCACAAGTGTCATTCCCGCTTCTTTATGGAACATGTTTTTGCATTACACAAATTCTTCCGTATATTTGTCCCGATTCTATAAGGAGAAATTGCGGTTGAAACGTTTGTTGTTTATATGGATTTGGATTTGCTTCTTGTTTTCTTTTGTACAGAAGGCAGGGGCGGAGCGTGTATCTTATCCGGTTGACAAACATGTGAGTTCGGCAGACTCCATCATGGAGAAAGTCATCTTCTTTGCCCCCCTTTATGAACGTATTATTGAAAGTTACAAGGCTGAGCTTTACATAAAGGGCTGGGTGAATATCCGTAAGAAGAATCATATTCTCCGCTACATCCCTTCCATGTTCCGGCCCAAGAAAGGGGTGCGGGAATATATGATGGAAACTTATAGCGATTTGCATTTTACTGCTCCCGACATCTATGACCAGAAGGTAAAGGCAAGTGTCGGTACTGCTTCCGAGTTTTGGGAAATGGACGGACGGCTGCCGGAATATTTTCACATCAACATCTATTCTTCTACCTTATTATATGACAAACTACTCTCTCCTTTAGCACCCAATGCCAAAAAATATTATACCTATCGGATTGATACGGTGATGGGGGAACGGCATGCCCTTCAGTATAAAATCCGTTTTATGCCAAAAAGCAAAAGCTTTCAGCTGGTGGGCGGTTATCTGATTGTGAGTGATAACGTGTGGAGTGTACGCGAGATGCGTTTTTCCGGACGTAATGAGATGGTGCGGTTCAATAATCTGGTGAAGATGGGTAATGTGGGCGATTCGGACGAATTTCTTCCGTTGCAGTATGATGTGGATGCAACGTTTCGTTTTTTGGGAAATGTGGTAGATGGCACTTATGAAGCTGTACTCGATTATAAGAACATCATTCAGAAAACTTCTGGCAGTGATATACGGAGGTCGGTGAAGAAAAGTAAATATGACTTGTCCGATTCATACACGTTGCGTACTGATACGAATGCTTATCTACGTGATACTGCTTACTTTAAAACTTTGCGTCCCATTCCTTTGACTCCGCATGAGGAGACACTGTATCAGGATTTCTTCTTGCGTCGGGATACGCTCGCCCGGAAAAAGAAACCGGTGAATAAGAACTTGGAGTTTTGGGGGCAGATTGGAGATGCATTGATCAGTCGCTATACGGTAGACCTTGATAAATTGGGGAGTGTGCGCTGTTCACCACTAATCAATCCTTTTCTTTTGAGCTATAGCGGCAAGCATGGAATTTCGTATCGGCAGGAGTTCAAGTACAACCGTATTTTTACCGGTGATCGCCTGCTGCGCATCGTTCCCCGGATAGGTTATAATTTTAAGGAAAAAGAGTTTTACTGGAGGGTGAGGTCCGATTTTGATTATTGGCCCCGTAAGCGTGCAGCATTGCATCTGGAGTTTGGTAACGGTAACCGGATTTACAGCAGTGATGTGCTGGACGACCTGAAAGCCATCCCCGACAGTATTTTTGACTTCAACCAGATACACTTGGATTATTTCAAGGATTTGTATCTGAATCTGCGTCATAGCTGGGAAATAGTAAACGGTCTGTCGCTGGAAGTGGGTGTATCCATGCACAGACGTACGGAAGTGAACCGCTCCCGGTTTGAACTGAACTACCCGAGCATGCCGCCTACCAAGTCGGCCACCCGTGCCGGTTCCGGAGGTTCATCCTTCTTTCCGAATTTTGACCCGAATATCCTGAACAAGTTCCGCCATACCTATAATAGTTTTGCTCCCCGCGTCCGCCTCACCTGGACTCCGGGACAATACTATTATATGAATGGCGACCGTAAAGTAAATCTTCATTCCAAGTATCCTTCCATCTCAGTAGATTGGGAGCGGGGACTCAGTGGAGTGTTGCAGAGCAGTGGTTCGTACGAGCGTGTAGAGATTGATTTGCAGCATCAGGTTTCTTTGGGCTTGATGCGTGATATTTATTGGCGTTTTGGTTGGGGAGAGTTTACCAATCAGAAGGAACTGTACTTTGTGGACTTTGCCAATTTGCGGCGTTCCAATCTTCCTATGGGTTGGAGTGATGATATTGGCGGGGTGTTCCAGTTGCTGGACGGCCGCTGGTATAACTCTTCCCGTAAATATATCCGCGGACACCTTACCTATGAAGCGCCTTTCCTCCTGCTCCGCCATCTGATGAAATATACCCAATATGTATTGAATGAACGCCTGTATCTGAATGCATTGGTGGTTCCTCACTTGAAACCTTATCTGGAAGTAGGGTATGGTATTGGTACACATATATTTGACTTTGGCTTGTTTGCCAGCTTTGCAAACTGGAAGTATCAGGAAATAGGTTGCAAATTTACCTTCGAACTGTTTAACAGATAGCAATGTGGTAATGTGATTAATGTGCCAATGTGTCAATGACCAGGGCGTGATGGCGTAGCATAAACATAGCGCAGCCAATTAGCCAATTAGCATATTGGCACATTATCACATTAATCAATTGTCAATTATTGATTCTTTTGTAACTTTGCTGCAAATTACTTGGAGCTATGGGTATAGTAATAGGAATAGATGTGGGTGGAAGTACCACGAAAATCGTTGGAATCAATGGAGAACAGATACAGTCTCCAATGTTTATTACGGCTACCGACCCGGTGACTTCCTTATTCGGAGCATTCGGTAAGTATATTTATGACAATGGTATACAGCTGGCCGATGTGGAGCAGGTGATGCTGACGGGAGTGGGAAGCGCATTTGTCAACAGCCCTCTATATGGACTGCCTACTCGCAAAACGGATGAGTTTATTGCCAATGGTTTGGGAGCTAGACATGCAACGGATATAGACCAACTGATTGTAGTCAGCATGGGTACCGGCACTTCTTTTGTGAAAATAGACGGAGACAAGGTGCAGCATATTGGCGGCTTGGGGATTGGTGGAGGTACCTTGCAGGGATTATCGAGGTTGCTGTTGAAAACTCATGATATTCATCAGGTGTCCGAGTTGGCTGAGAAAGGGGATGTAACTCGTGTCAACTTGCAGATAGGTGATATTTGCAACACTGCTTTGCCTGACTTGCCAGTGAGTGCTACCGCCTCTCTTTTCGGGAAAGCAGATAGCAATGCTTCTCAAGAAGATATTGCCTGCGGTATAATTTATACGGTACTTCAAACCATTGGAGGAGCTGCTGTACTGTCAGCTTTGAACAGTCCTATCAAGGATTTCGTTCTGATAGGAAATCTCACCCAACTGCCCCAGTGCCGGGAGGTGTTTTCTAAAATGGAAGCCATCTATCATGTACATTTTCATATACCGCCCTATGCTGAATATAGAACAGCAATAGGAGCGGCATTGGCATACGTAAAAGAAAGGCAAGGGTAGTGGTTACTTCTTGCCTGCCTTCTTCATATAGCTGTTTATCAAGGTACATGCGGGAGCGGCCACCGTACCGTGGTCAAATCCCTCCATCTGATAGAGGGTGGTTTTTTGTCCCAATGCTTTGAGGAGAGCATACAAATGGGCGTTTTCCTCATAGCGTGCCAGCATCTCCAACTCTTTGTCGCCAGTGATAAGTATCATGGGTGAAGCGTCTTTTCTTACGTTATTGGAAGGAGCATATTTATCTATAATCGGAGTGTCGGAAGGCAGCCCGCGTTCTTTGCGGATGGTATAATGAGTGGTGGTCTGTCCGCTGATGGGGAAAGCGCCTGCCAGGCTGTTGGCATCAATATTCCACTTTGCCAGGTAACTCTTGTCCAGATTGAGCATCAGACAGAGATAACCACCGGCTGAATGACCGGCTATGTATATTTTGTCTTTATCTCCTCCGAATTCTTCTATATTCTCGAAAGTCCAAGCAACGGCCTCTGCGGCATCTTCCGTGTAGGCAGGATTTTGGGCACGCGGGCTGAGTCGGTAGTTTACGGCTATCACGGCGTAGCCTTGCTCCAGGAACTCCTTCGGAAAATGTTTTTCTCCGGCTTCCAGTCCTCCGCCGTGGAACCAGATAAGGGTGGCAAATCCTTTTTTATCAGTAGGATAATGGAGGTCGAGCTTACAACGCTCCAGCTTATAACTGTCCTTTTCGCCGGGATGAAGATAGGAAATGTTCTTTTGCGTACGGTAGTTGTTGTCCGTTGTCTGATTTTGGCTATAACATAATAATGTATAGCAAATGATGGAAATGCATGCGATTATCTTTTTCATGATAAATTATTGAGATTATGTATAAATGAAACGATGCAAAGGTAACATTTTTTTTATTCTTTAATTGATTATTCCACTGCTGTTTTGAATGCTTTTTGTTTTGTAGTTCAAGAAAATACTTCTATCTTTGCGCCCGATTTACAATGAGTCAACATAAAGTCTCACTTAATTAACGAGTTAAACAATTTATTTATTAATGGAAAATTTAAAGAATGTAGCTCCTATTGAAGACTTCAACTGGGATGCTTATGAGAACGGCGAATCAGTAGCCAGTGCAAGCCACGAAGAACTGGAAAAGGCGTATGACAATACGTTGAACAAGGTTAACGACCGCGAGGTAGTTGATGGAACCGTAATCGCAATGAACAAGCGTGAAGTAGTTGTGAACATCGGTTACAAAT
>OGIE01000810.1_pt1 | contig 45984 bp, 43 predicted proteins | sample 1571581 | NCBI WGS metagenome assembly OGIE01 (sample SAMEA2582021, study PRJEB24529) | metagenome | biome: Human gut stool | place: China | collected 2011 | reverse complement strand
GCGCAACAGCGGGTAGTAGGAGCAGAGGCAAATCGTATAGCAGCTTCAAACGCGGCTCCGCCGCGCGCAGACACCCGATTCAGCAAGCGCCGCAGCTCTTCGAACTGCTCGCCTGCAATGTGAATTTTCTCTGGGAGGGTGCAAGGGAGGGGTATCTCTTTTCGAAAAAGAGATACCCCTCCCTTATCCGCGTCCCCCACACCAGGTGGGAAAAAACCGGAACTTATTGTTCCAAAAGGAACCGTGCGATATTTTCTATTGCAACAGAAGCCTTTCTAATGGGAAACATCTGAAACACATGCCACATCCCCTCGCTGACCTGCAGGCGGCAGGGAACGTTTGCGCGCTTCATCGCCTGATAGAGTTGTTCTGAATCCGAATACAGGATCTCGTGGTCGCCGACCTGGATGAGCGTCGGCGGGAAGCCGGTGAAGTCGGCAAAAAGTGGGGACAGGTCGCTCGAACGGTAGTCTCTTCCTGCGGCGTAGGCGAGGCGCACGGCTTCGATGTACTCGGGCGTGAGCATCGGGTCGATCTCCGCACGCTCTGTATAGGACTGGCCGGACATCGTCATGTCGGTCCACGGGGACATCAGGATGAGCGTGCCGGGGAGCTTGCGGCCCGCCGTCTTGAGGCGGTTGCAGAGCACAAGGGCGAGGTTGCCGCCCGCGCTGTCGCCCGCGAGGACGATATCGCGCGCGCCGTAGCCTTGGAGCATCAGATAGTCCCACGCGCGCAGCGCGTCCTCGACGGCGGCGGGGTAGGGGAACTCGGGCGCGAGGCGGTATTCAAAGCTCAGCACATCGTAGCCCGTCGCATGCGCGAGCTTGGACGACAGTACGCGCGAATAGCCGAGGTTGCCGCTCGTGTAGCCGCCGCCGTGGCAGTATAAAATCGCATGGCGGCTGCCGTGGGGGGCCTTGAGCCGCGTCCACGCCGCGCTCATGCCCGAGAGGGCAAATTCCTCGTAATCCATGCCCGTCATCGGCGCAGTCAGCTTGCCGAGGACCTCCTGACTGCGGCGCTGACGCTCAAGCTCTTCGGCGGTCATGCTTTCTGGCGCACCGGCGCTGTGCAGCGCCTTGAGCGCACGCATCAGCGGGTCGAGATGCGCGTTCTCGGCCTCGCTCTTCTTTTTGCGGATGATGCGGAGTTTGGGTTCCATAGCTCCTCCTGAAAAACAAAATTCTTTGGGAGCATGATATCATAATTTCGTAAAAATGCCAAGGAAAAGCCGCATCTTTCTTGTAGCACGGCGCGCTTTGTGCTACAATAAACCTCTCAAGACCGCGCAGAGGGAAAGAAGGAACATCGGATGGCCAAGCCCAACAGCAAATGGTATAAGCTCGACTCCGCGGGCACGCTCTACTCCGCGCTGCAAAAGGAGGAGTATTCAGCCATCTACCGCTTTTCCGCTCTGATGGAAAAAGACGTCGACCCCGCGGCGCTCCAGCGCGCCATCGACCGCTGCATGCCGCGCTTCCCGACCTTTGCCGTGCGCATCCGTAAGGGTGCGTTCTGGTACTATTTGGAGCACAACAGCGCGCCGGGGCCGTTTTTGAAAGAGGACGTGTCCGACCCCTGCCAGCCCGTGCGCTTCAAGGAAGACAACGGCTGGCTCGTGCGCTTTTACTATTACCGCAACCGCATTTCGATTGAGGTCTTCCACGCGCTTTCCGACGGCGGCGGAGCCATCGTCTTCTTCCGCACGCTGCTGGCCGAATACCTGCGCCAGACCGGCGTTGATATCCCTGCGGGGAACGGTGTGCTTGATTTGAACGAGCCGCCGCGCGAGGAGGAGATGGAGGACGCCTATGCCCGCTACGCAGGACACCACGCGCTGGGCCTCCACCGCCAGCCGACGGCGTATCAGAATACCGGCACAAGCGAGCCGTTTTACACGTTCCATGTGACGATGGGCTTCGTGCCGCTCTCGAAGCTGCGCGAGGAGTCGAAAAAGTACGGCGCGTCGATCACCGAATACCTCTCCGCTGTGCTCATTTACGTCATTTTGGAAAAGCAGAAGCGCGAAAAGCCCTACCGCCTGCGCCCCGTGGCGCTGGCCATCCCCATCAATCTGCGCGGCTGGTTCCCGAGCGAGACGCTGCGAAACTTCATTACCACCGTCCGCCCGTATATCGACCCCGCGCTCGGCGACTACACGTTCCCCGAGATCGTCTCGCAAGTGCGGTATTTTATGAAGCTGCACATCAACCGGCAGGAATTGCAGGCGGCGTTCACGGGCAACGTTCGCTTTACGGAAAACTTTTTCCTGCGGCTCATTCCGGTCGTTTTCAAAAATCCCGTCATGGCGCTCAATTACCGCCTGCACGGCGTGAGGCCCTATTCCTGCACATATACGAACCCAGGCGCGTTCACCGTGCCGCCCGAAATGGCTGAGCATATCCGCGGGGCGGAGGTCATTCTGGGACAGGCGACGGTGCCGCGCTGCCACTGCGCGTCCATCAGCTATGGCGACACGATGGAGATCACCTTTGCCGGCACGCAGGCGGAGACGGACACCGAGCGCGACTTTTTCCGCTTCCTCGTGCGCGCGGGAATCCCCGTGCGCGTAGAGAGCAACCGATGAATAGCAGATCGAAAGAAGGAATTTGATGTCATATTGTGTCAAATGCGGCGTGGAGCTGGACGAGGGCGCGGAGCGCTGCCCGCTCTGCGGCACGCCGGCGTGGAAGCCGGATGAGACCGAGCCGCGCTATTTCCCGACCAAGCCGGCCGAGGTGCCGAGAGCATCGCGCAGAGCCGCCGCCGCACTGCTAACGGCGATGCTCGCGTCCGTGTCGCTCTGCTGCGGGCTGCTGAATCTCATTTTGCCGACGGAGCACCCTTGGGCGCTCTACGTCGCGGGCGCGGCAGTGATGCTGTGGATCTGGTTCGCACTGCCGATGCTCGTGCGCGGCATCCCAATCTTCTTCCGACTGACGGTGGACGTCGCCGCCATCGGCATTTACGTGTGGATCATCTCCGTTGCGCTGCACGGGGGGCGCTGGTTCCGCGGGCTCGTGCTGCCGATGCTCGGCTGGGCGTGCGTCGTCGTATTCCTGCTGAGCTTTCTGCTGCGCGACGGCAGGCGCTCGCGCCTTTCTTCCATCGCCATGTGCATCGGCGCGGTGGGCCTGATGGCGATGGGCGTCGAATACTGCCTTGACCGGTATTTTCTTGAGGTGTGGCAGCCGAGCTGGTCGCTCGTCGTGCTTGTCATCTGCATCGGGCTCATCATCCCGCTGCGCATCGTGCGCCGCGTCCCGTCGCTGCGCGAGGAAGCGCGCAGACGCTTCAATATGTGAAACCTGCTTCTGAAAATGGAAAACCCGCCCTGACGCTTTTGCGTCGGGGCGGGTTTTGTGATGTTTGCTTACAGCAGCAGCCAGCTGAGCACCATGCCGACAAGCAGTGTGATCCCGGCGGTGAGCAGGACGAGCAGAAACTTCTGATAGGGCCGCTTGCCCGCTTCGACCTTTTGCTCGATCTCATCGAGCTTTCTGCCCTCGCTGAAGGCCAAGATCTCCCTGTAGGACTGGACGTTATTTGCTTTTTTGATGCGCTCGAGGCGGAGGGCAAAGTACATCGCGCTGCCCCAGAGCAAAAGCTCCGGAATGAGGCCGTACAGGCCGAACCACTTGATTAGAGGCACGGGCAGAATGATCGTGGCGGCGAGCAGGACAGTGTAGATGATGGCGTCGCGGTTCATGGCTTTGACATCGGCGGCATTGACTTCCTGTTTCATGGTTTCCAAATCTCCTTTGATGAGTTGGTCGAGCGAAACATCGAAGAGGGCGCTGAGCAGGAGCAGGCTGTGGATATCGGGGTAGCTCTTGCCGTTTTCCCACTTGCTCACGGCCTGCGCGCTCACGTGGAGGGCTTTTGCAAGCTGCTCCTGCGTCATGCTTTTGGAGAGGCGCAGCGTTTTGATCTTGCTGCCGATGTCGATGTTCATAAAGGCAAAACTCCGTTTCTATAAAGTGCGGACGTCCTTGATGAGTTCAGTATAGCCGATTGCGGGAAAACGCGCAATGGAGGGGGAGTTTCGCGCGCTCAAACGGCGGTTGAGCGCAAAAAGGACGGAAGATGCTTTTCTTCCGTCCTTTTTATGCAGTTCCAGTCGAATCAGTCGCCGACGCCGGGGTTCAGAACCTTGCCGACGTTCCACAGGTGCGCGACCTGCTGCGCGGCGGCCAGACGTTCCTCGGGGGACTCGTAGCTTGCGTGCGCGGTCTGCGCGCCGCAGTCGACACAGGTGACATAAACGCACCAGCCCTGCTCATCCTCCACCGTACCGGTGCCGCGGCAGTAGGGGCAGTCCTGCAATTCGATCTCATAAATCGGGTCCATGGTATCATCCTTTCCTACCGCGCAAAATTGACAGTTTGCGCGGAAATAACCTAATGACCGTAGTATAGCAGGGAAACGGGCGCTTTACAAGCAAGAAAATAGCAAAAATGGGGCGCTCGCAAGCGCCCCGCTTTTTACACGTTTGACGACGGAACAGGAAGCTGGTACTTTTCCACGTAGGATTCGTACGTCCGCTGGAAGCTGCCGTCGGCAGTCTTGGCCTGGCGCAGCGTTTCGTGCAGGTTGAGGTTATGCGCACGGGCGTCGATGACGCAGCCGGCGATGTTGGAGCAGTGGTCGGATGTGCGCTCAAGGTCGGTCAGAAGATCGGAGAGGACAAAGCCAGCCTCAATGCTGCAATGGCCCTGCTGCATGCGCAGGATGTGGCGCGTGCGCATCTGCTCTTTGAGCGTGTCGATGACCTGCTCGAGCGGCTCGACCTGTTGGGCGAGCGCGACGTCCTGCGAGGAGAAGGACTTGAGCGAGAGCGAAAGGATCTCGCGGATGGCGGAGGTGAGAATGGCGAGCTCGTTGAGGGCGCTGCCGGAGAACGTGAGGCCCTTTTGCTCCATCTCCTCAGCGGAGGAGAGAATGTTGACCGCGTGGTCAGAAATGCGCTCAAAGTCGCCGATGGTCTTGAGTAACTCGGTCGCCTCCTCGCTCTCGTCGCGGCCCATTTTCTGCGTGCTGAGCTTGACAAGGTAGGTGCCGAGGATATCTTCATAGTGGTCGCAAAGCTCCTCATCGTCGTGGATGCTCTGGGCGAGCTCGGGCGTGTTGTGGTCAAGGGCGGTGAGAGCGTTGTTCAGCGCGCGCACGGCGCAGTCCGCCATTTCGCGGGCGACGGCGCGGCTCTGGCGAAGGGCGAGGGACGGGGTGGGGAGAAGACGCTCGTCGAGCTCGGTCGTCTTTTCACCCTGCGTCTGGGAATCGTCGGGGACGATGCGGCAGGCGAGCTTTTCAAGAAGGCCGCCCGCGGGTAGGAGCATGGCGGTGCAGAGGACGTTGAAGACCGAGTGTGTGACGGCGATGCCCGCCATGGTGGCGGATTCATCCAGCAGCGCGGGCGCAAAAGCCGCGCGCACAATGCAGAAGACCGTCAGCAGCACGACAACGCCGATGACATTGAAGAGAAGGTGAACGACCGCGGCGCGGCGGGCGTTTTTGTTCGTGCCGATGGACGACAGCATGGCCGTGACGGTCGTACCGATGTTCTGGCCCATGATGATGGGAATGGCCGCGGCATAGCTCACCGAGCCCGTGACGGCGAGCGCCTGCAAAATACCGACGGACGCGGAGCTCGACTGGATGATGGCCGTGAGCAGCGCGCCGGCGAGCACGCCGAGGAGGGGATTCTGAAAGGCAACAAAGAGATTCGTGAACGCGGGGACGTCCTTGAGGCCCGCGACCGCGCCGCTCATCGTCTCCATGCCGAACATGAGCGTGGCAAAGCCGAGCAGGATCATGCCGGTGTCCTTTTTCTTGTTGTCCTTGCAGAACATGTAGTAGATGATGCCGATGAGCGCAAGGACGGGAGTGAAGGATGAGGGCTTTAAGAGCTTGATCCAGAAGTTGCCGGAGTCGATGCCGCCAAGGCTCAAAAGCCAGGCCGTGACGGTCGTGCCGACGTTGGCGCCCATGATGACGTTGATGGCCTGACGCAGCGTCATCAGGCCCGAGTTGACAAAGCCGACCACCATGACCGTGGTGGCGGACGAGCTCTGGATGATGGCCGTGATGCCAAGGCCCGTTAAAAATCCGGCGAATACGCTGCCGGTCATCTTGTCGAGAAGAGAGCGGAGCTTGCCGCCCGCGCGGCGCTCGAGCGCCTGGCCCATCAGGTTCATGCCGAAGAGGAACAGGCACAGCCCGCCGATCATCGTGAGCACATTGAAAATATCCATATTTTCTATCTTTCCTTTTTTCTTTTTTGAGACCCTATTTATAACCAAGTAATAGTTTACGCGCCAAATGTCAAAACTGCCAGAGGAGAATTGTAAAATCTATGTAAAATACACAGCAGCGACGGAATGCGGCGTGATTTGTGTCATGTTGCACAGTTTTTTTCCGCATGAACTGGAAAAAAGTGCAGACACTAAGCGCAGCATTCGCCGCGGCGTCTGCCTCCGCGGCAAAAAGCAACTTGAAATGTCGGAGGAATCGTATGAAAAAAGACTTTATCGACACCAATGAATTCACAAAGCAGGAACTGCTCGACATCATCGACTTGTCGCTCGCCATCAAAAAGGCCATTAAGGCGGGCTACTATCCGCCCCTGATGCGCAACATGACGCTCGGCATGATCTTCCAGCAGTCCTCTACGCGCACGCGCGTCTCGTTTGAGACCGCGATGAGCCAGATGGGCGGGCACGCGCAGTATTTAGGCCCCGGTATGATCCAGCTCGGCGGGCATGAGACCATCGGCGACACGGGCAAGGTACTCTCAAAGCTTGTCGATGTCGTGATGGCGCGCGTCATCGAGCACAAGACGATCGAAGAGCTCGCGAAAAGCTGCACCATCCCCGTCATCAACGGCATGTCGGACTACAACCACCCCACGCAGGAGATCGGCGACCTCTGCACGATCGTGGAGAACCTTCCGCAGGGGAAAAAGTTAGAGGACTGCAAGGTCGTGTTCGTGGGCGACGCGACGCAGGTGTGCGCGTCGCTCGGCTTTATCACGACGAAGCTCGGCATGCACTTTGTCCAGTACGGCCCCCAGGGTCACCAGCTGAATGAGCAGCACAAGGAGATCATGAAGAAGAACTGCGCGCTCTCCGGCGGCAGCTACCTTGTCACGGACGACCGCGAGAGCGTACGCGGCGCGGACTTCATCTATACCGATGTGTGGTACGGTCTCTACGAAAACGAGATGCCGAAGGAAGAGCGCGTGCGTGTCTTCCGCGACTATCAGGTCAACCGCGAGCTGATGCAGCTGGGGAACCTCGGCTGCAAATTCATGCACTGCCTGCCCGCGACGCGCGGCGAGGACGTGACCGACGAGGTCGCCGACAGCGACGCCTCCCTCTGCTGGGAGGAGGCAGGCAACCGCCTGACGGCCATGCGCGGCCTTCTTGTTTACTTCACGCGCTGCCGGCAGGAGCCGAGCGGTCTTCAGATCGCGGCGGCGAAAGAGGAGCTTGACAAAGTGCTCTGCGACAAGCTCGGCTGCGTCGAGGCCTACTGCGGCGTTTCGAAAGCGGAAAAGAGCTGAGATAAGCCATGGAGAAGAATCAATTCCGGCTCGCAGACGTCATTTTGTCGGTCATCTGCGTGGTGTTTGTCGCCGAGGCGGCGGCGCCGGTCGCGTCGATCGGCAACAGCCAGTATTTCTGGTGGATCTTTATGATATTGGCGTTTCTGCTGCCCTACGGCCTCATCGCCGCCGAGCTCGGCACAGCCTACGCGGGCGACGGCGGGCTCTATGACTGGATCCACGTGGCGTATCCGGACGGCAAGTGGGCGGCGCGCGCCTCGTGGTACTACTGGATCAATTTTCCGCTGTGGATGGCGTCGCTCGCGGTGATGTGCCCCGAGCTTATCACGTTCATCACGGGGCGGAGCCTCGGGACGTTCGGCTCGCTCGTGGTCGAGCTGCTGTTCATCTGGATCGTCACGCTCATCGCGTGCTATCCCGTGTGCGACAGCATCATTATCCTGAACGTGAGCGCTGTCATCAAGATCGTGCTGGCGCTGCTGGTCGGCGGGCTCGGCGTGTGGTATATCAGCCGTTACGGCTTTGTCAACGACATGTCGGCGCGGACATTTCTGCCGTCGTTCGACTTAAACAGCCTCTCGTATATCTCCGTCATCATCTTCAACTTCCTCGGCTTTGAGGTCGTGTGCACGTACGCAAACAATATGAGCGACCCGAAAAAGCAGATCCCGCAGTCCATCGTGACCGGCGGCATCGTCATCGCGGCCATCTACCTCTTCTCGGCGTTCGGCATCGGCGCGGCAGTGGATGTGCGTGAGATCAGCGTGGATTCGGGGCTTATCGACGCGGTGTCGCTCATTCTGGGCGGCAGCGGCGGCGTGCTCGTGGGCGTGGTGGCGCTTTTGTTCCTCGTGACGCTGTTCGGCAATATGATCTCGTGGTCGATGGGCGTCAATTCGACGGCGGCGCTGGCGGCGGACCACAACGACATGCCGCGGGTGTTCGCCAAGCGCTGGGCAAAGAACGACATGCCCGTCGGCGCGGCGGTCACGTCGGGCGTCGTCGCCTCGTGCGTGTGTGTTTTGGGTGTGCTCATCGAGATGGCGTCGCCGGACTCGTCACTCTTCTGGAGCTTTTTCGCGCTGAATCTCGTGATGCTGCTTTTGAGCTATCTTCCCGTGTTTCCGGCGTTTTTGAAGCTGCGGCGCGAGGATGCGAAGACGCCGCGCCCGTTCCGCGTGCCGGGGTCTGACACGGCGCTCAAATGGATCGCCTACGTGCCGATGGTGCTCATCGTCATTTCAATCATTTTCACTGCGGTCCCGCTCTCGTTTGACGCAGAGACGCTTGCGAGCTTTCTGCCCATTACGATCGGGTCGATCCTCAGCGTGGCGATCGGCGAGGTGCTGATCGCGCTGCGCGGGAAAAACGCGCGCAGCTAAGTATGGTTTCATCATAAGGAGACAAAGCTATGGCAAAACGAATCATCGGCACAACGCCGAAGCAGGACGGGTATCGCATGCCCGCCGAATTTGAGCCCCAGCAGGGCGTTTGGATGCTCTGGCCCGAGCGAAACGACAACTGGCGCGACGGCGGCAAGCCCGCGCAGAAGGCCTTTGCGGATGTTGCCAAGGCCATCGCAAAATTTGAAAAGGTCACGGTCGGCGCATCCGTGCGCCAGTATCAGAACGCGCGCGCCAAGCTCCCCGAAAATATCCGCGTCGTGGAGCTTGAGAGCGACGACGCGTGGGTGCGCGACTGCGGGCCGACGTTCCTTGTGAACGACAAGGGCGGTCTTCGCGCGGTGGACTGGGAGTTCAACGCCTGGGGCGGGCTCGTCGACGGGCTGTATTTCCCCTGGGACAAGGACGACCAGATCGCGCGCAAGATCTGCGAGATCGCGGATGTGGACAGCTACCGCACAGAGGGCTTCGTGCTCGAGGGCGGTTCCATTCACGTCGACGGAGAGGGCACGGTGCTGACGACCGAGATGTGCCTGCTCTCCGAGGGGCGCAACCCCGACAAGTCGAAAGAAGAGATCGAGCAGATGATCTGCGACTACCTCGGCTGCGAGAAGGTGCTGTGGATCAAGGACGGCATCGACCCCGACGAGACGAACGGGCACATCGACGACGTGGCGTGCTTCGTCGCACCCGGCGAGGTCGCCTGCATCTGGACGGAGGACAAGAACCATCCGTTCTACGAACAGGCGCAGGCGGCGTACAAATTCCTGAGCGAGGCGACGGACGCCAAGGGCCGCAAATTAAAGGTTCACAAGCTCTGTCTGACGAAAAAGCCGTGCTTACTCGAGGGCGCGGATACCATCGACGCCGTGGAGGGCACTATCCCCCGCGAGGACGGCGAGGTCAGCATCGCGTCGTATATGAACTTCCTGATCGTCAATGGCGCGGTCATCTTGCCGCAGTACGGCGACGAAAACGACGCAGTCGCCATCGAACAGGTGCAGAAAATGTTCCCCGACCGCGAGGTCGTGGGCGTGCAGACGAAGGAGGTCGCCTTCGGCGGCGGCAATATCCACTGCATCACCCAGCAGCAGCCTGCGGTGAAGAAGTAAAAAAGAGTGCCGTCCGTGCAATAAATGTACGGGCGGCGTTTTTATGGTGCTTATGCAGTTTGCTCGCGGGCGATGCGGATGAATTCCGAGAGCACGCTCCACGGATACGAGCGGCTCAAGTACCCAAAGCAGATGGGATAGGAAGCCTCTGGGCAGAGCGGGAGAATGTGCAGGTGCGCGAGCTGCTCGGGCGAGAGCGCTGTGTGCAGCAGATTTTCCGGGCAGAAGCATGCGCCGACGCCCTGCTCGCAGAGCGCGAGCAGCGTTTCGACGTTTTCCGACGTCGCTTTGCTGACGGGCGAGACGCCCGAGGAGCGCAAAAGTCCGCGCCCGATGCGCCCGCCGATGTCCTCCGCGGAGCCGAGGACAAAGGGGCAGCCGCGCAGGGAGCTCAAATTTCCCGAGGCGATCTCGCCGCGGTGCGTGTCAAGGTCGATGCCGCACTGCGCGAGCAGTCCATCAGACAGACATAGCACGGTGTGCTCCAGATAGTAATCCTCAAGCACCGCGCCGGGGAGCGGGCGGGGAAAGGCGGCGATGGCGAGGTCAATGCCGCCGCTGAGCAGCGCCTTTTGGATCGCGTCGTTCGAGCCCTCAAGCAGCGTGATCTCGACATTCGGGTATCTGCGCTGAAAGGCGGGGATCAGGTGCGGCATGATGGCGCGGCCGCGCGTATAGGCGATGCCGACGCGCAGCTCGCCTTTCTGATTTTCGGAGATGTCGCAGAATTCGCGCTCCATGGCCTGGCGCGTCTGGCCGATGGATTCGGCATAGCGCAGAAACGTCCGGCCTGCGTAGGTGAGCTCAAGCGGCGTGCGGCGCACAACGAGCGTGCAGTTCAGCTCGCGCTCTAAATTGGCAATGTGCGATGAGAGTGATTGCTGCGTGATGTGCAGCGCTTCAGCGGCGCGGGTGAAGTTTTTCTCCCGCGCAAGCACGAGAAAATAGTCAAGAGAATGGAAATTCATGGGAACGCTCCTTTCACAGTTGCTTCTTGTAGAATATATCAATTTTAACAGTTTTACAAGATGAAAATCCGCGCTTATACTAAAGACAACGAAAGGCTGAACGAACGGCAAAGCGCACGGGTTTTCTTTTTCACCGCGCCTCCATCCACACACGTTCGTTCGCTTTGCGTGGGGGAACCTGACCGCCGGAGCACCAGCAGGAGATTTTGCAATTTCCGCCTGCTGCACTCCGGCTTGCAGGGCATATCGGAAAGGATGGCGGGAGAGAAACATGGGCATTTTAGAGCTGGGGAGCTTGCAGCTCACGCTTTTTGCGATGATGCTGGTCGGCGTGCTCTACACCTCGATTTTTTTGATCCCGATGCGCATTGTGATGTGGTCGGTCAGCACGACGTACTTTGTCGCGGGCGAGACGGTGGAAAAGAAAAAGCTCATCAAAAACGTGCTGACGCACCCCTGCCTTGTCGCCATCTACTTGGGACTTCTCTGCATGGTGACGCAGGTGCAGCTGCCGTCCGTGATCCTGAACACGGTAAAGTACATCGGGAACTGCAACTCCGCACTGACGATGTTTATTGTCGGCACGATCCTGACGGATGCGCCGCTCAAGAGCATCGTGAGCCGCGACACGGTAAAGTTCAGCTTGCTGCGGCTCGCGCTGCTGTCCGCGGCAGCGCTGGGCGTTGGGCTGCTGCTGCACCTTGAACCGACGGCGCTTGGCGTGAGTGTCCTGATGACGGACATGCCCGCGGGCGCGACGGCGGCCATCTTTGCCGCCAAATACGGCAGCGACGCGCCGTTCGCCGCGCGAAATGTCGTGTTCACAACGCTTTTATCCATGCTGACGCTGCCGCTGTGGGCGTATGCGGTGGGATAAAAACGGGTTTTCTTTTTGATCGCTTTGTGCTAAGATAGCGATGCTGTGTTAAAAAGGATAGGGAGGACTTGGATGGCTGCGATCGTTTTATTCTGCCTTGCGCTGCTCGTGTGCATCGTATTGAGGGCGAACATCCTCTACGCGCTCCTGGCGGGACTCGTGATCTTTACGCTGTACGGCAAAAAGCAGGGCTTTTCGTGGAAAGAGCTCGGGAAGATGATCTGCTCGGGCGTGAAGACATCGGCAAGCGTGCTGCTCGTCTTTCCGCTGATCGGTATTCTGACGGCGTTCTGGCGCGCGTGCGGCACGCTGCCGTTCATCATCTGCTGCGCCGTCGACCTCATCCGGCCGGAGATCTTGCTGCTGATGACGTTTCTCCTGAATTGCGGCGTCTCGATGCTGACAGGCACGGCGTTCGGCACGGCGGCGACGATGGGCACCATCTGCGTGAGCGTCGGCATTTCGATGGGCATGGACCCCGTGCTGCTCGGCGGCGCGATGCTTTCGGGCGTATACTTCGGCGACCGCTGCTCGCCGGTCTCGACGAGCGCGCTGCTCGTGAGCGAGCTGACGGAGACGAACATTTACGACAACATCAAGCGCATGCTCAAGACGGCGCTCGTGCCGTTTCTTCTGAGCTGCGGCGTCTATGCGGCGCTCGGCATGGTGAAAAGCGGCAGCGGCGCGGCGGGCGAGCTGTGGTCGCTCTACGGGCGCGAGATGACGCTTCACTGGGTCATGTGCCTGCCGGCGGTGCTCATTTTGATCCTGTCGGTCCTACGCGTGAACGTGAAAAAGGCGATGTCGGTCAGCATTTTAGCGGCGGTCGTGCTGTGCATTTTCCTGCGGCATCTGGACGCGGTGACGATCCTCAAGACCGCAATCTTAGGCTACACGGCGTCGGACGCCGAGGTCGGCGCGATGCTCAACGGCGGCGGCATCATTTCAATGGTGCGCGTGGCGCTGATCGTGATGATCTCGTCGGCGTATTCCGGCATTTTTCGCAAGACGGGGCTGCTCGACGGGCTGTGCGGGCGCGTGACGGCGCTGAGTGAGAGGACCTCGCCCTATGCCTCGATGCTGCTGACGGCGGTTTTGGCGAGCCTTCTCGCCTGCAACCAGACGTTGACGATCATCCTGACACACCAGCTCTGCGCGCCGTCGCAGAAGGATAAAGAAGAATTTGCCATCAACCTTGAAAACAGCGCCGTCGTCGTCGCGCCGCTGATCCCGTGGTCGATCGCGGGGGCGACGCCGCTCTCGACCGTCGGCGCGCCGATGACGGGCATGGCGTTTGCGTGCTTTTTATACATCCTGCCGCTGTGCGAGCTCGTGCGGCGGACAGCGCAGCAGCGCGCGGCGAAAAAAGCCGCCGCGCAGAAATGAGAAAGGACTTTGTATGAACGGAAAGACGTTACTGGCGGAAGCCATCGAAATGAAAGATGAGATCGTCGAGAACCGGAGAGCGATCCACCGCGCGCCGGAGGTCGGCGCGCACCTGCCGCAGACGGTTCAATTTGTCGAAGAAAAGCTGCGATTGCTCGGCTATGAGCCGCGCGAGCTGGGCGGCGGCGTGGTCGCGGAGCTCACGGGCGAAGACATGGGGCGCTGTATCCTGCTGCGCGCCGACATGGATGCGCTCAAGGTGCGGGAGAAGACCGACCTGCCGTTCCGTTCGGAAAACGGCAGCATGCACGCCTGCGGACACGATATGCATGCCGCGATGCTGCTGGGCGCTGCAAGGCTGCTCAAGGCGCATCAAAGCGAACTCAAGGGCACGGTGAAGCTCGTCTTCCAGCCCGACGAGGAAGGCTTCACGGGCGCGAAAGCGATGCTTAAGGCCGGTGTGCTGGAGGCACCGGAGCCGCAGGCGGCGATGGCGCTGCACGTGAACTCCGGGACGCCGTCGGGCCTGGTGCTCTGCGGCAAGGGAACGTTTATGGCGGGCTGCACGCTGTTTCGCATCACGGTCAAGGGTGTCGGCTGTCACGGGGCAATGCCGGAGACGGGCGTCGACCCAATCAACATTGCCGCGCACATCTACCTTGCGCTTCAGGAGATCACGGCGCGCGAGCTGCCCGCAAAGACGCCCGCCATCGTGACAATGGGCAAATTCAGCGCGGGGCACGCGCCGAATATCATCCCGCAGGAGGCCGTGATCGAGGGCACGATCCGCACGTTCGACCGCGACGTGACCGCGCTGATCCTGCGCCGCATCGGCGAGATCGCGGACGCGACGGCCAGGGCCTTCCGCGGCAGTGCGAGCGTCGAAGAACTCGCGAGCGCGCCGCCGCTCAAAAACGACGAGGCGCTGACCGAGCAGATGGCACGCTGCGCCGAAATGCTGTTCGGCGAGAAGAGCGTCTACCGCCTGCGTGAGGGCGGCATGGGCTCGGAGGACTTTGCGTCCTACACCTACGAGCTGCCGTGCGCGTATCTGTTGCTCGGCGCGGGCACGGCGCAGGAGGACGCGCGCTACGGAAAGCCCATGCACAACGAGAGCGTCGTCTTCAACGAGAACATTTTACCGCGCGGGAGCGCACTGCTCGCCTATGGCGCGATGCAGTGGCTCGAAGACCGGCAATAAAAAAATCCGCTTACGAATTTCGTAAGCGGATTTTTTATAATCGATTGTCGATGACTTAGCCGACGAGCGCCTCGGTATCCATGGCGATCATGAGCTCCTCGTTCGTGGGGATGAGGAGGACGGTGACCTTGGAGTCGGGCGCGGAGATGACGCGTTCTTCGCCGCGGACCTTGTTGGCGTCCTCGTCCATCTTGACGCCCATGAACTCGAGGCCGGAGGCGATGGCCATGCGCTGGGAAGCGCTGTTCTCGCCGACACCTGCGGTGAAGATGATGGCGTCCACGCCGCCCATCGCGGCGGCATACGCACCGATGAGCTTCTTCACGCCGTAGTTGAACATATCGACGGCAAGGCCGGCGCGCTCATTGCCCTGCTCGAAGGCTTCTTCGAGATCGCGGAAGTCGGAGCTGACGCCGCTGACGCCCATGACGCCGGACTTCTTGTTGAGGACATTGACCATCTCCTTGATGTCCATGCCGTACTTGTTCATCAGGTACTCGAGGATACCGGCGTCAATGTCGCCGGAGCGGGTACCCATGGGAAGACCGGCGAGCGGGGTGAAGCCCATGGAGGTGTCGACGCTCTTGCCGCCCTCGATCGCGGTGACGGAGGAGCCGTTGCCGAGGTGGCAGGAGATCAGCTTGAGCTGCTCGATGGGCTTGCCGAGCATATCGGCCGCGCGCTGGGAAACATACTTGTGAGAGGTGCCGTGGAAGCCGTAGCGGCGGACCTTGTCCTTCTCATAGTACTCATAGGGAAGAGCATAGGTGTAAGCCACGGGAGGCATGGTCTGGTGGAAGGCAGTGTCGAACACGGCGACCATGGGCACGCCGGGCATGAGCTCCTGGCAGGCCTTGATGCCGATGATGTTGGCGGGGTTGTGGAGCGGGGCGAGGGGATTGCACTCCTCGATTGCCTGCATGACCTCGTCGGTGATGACGACGGACTTGGCAAACTTTTCGCCGCCGTGGACGACGCGGTGGCCGACAGCGTCGATCTCCTTCATGGAGCCGATGACGCCGTTCTTCTCGTCGACGAGCGCGTTCAGCACGGCCTGGATAGCCTCGCTGTGGGTGGGCATGGAGACGGAAGCGGCCTTGATGGCTTCCTTGCCGGGAAGCTGGGGCTTATAGGTGAACAGACCGTCGATGCCGATGCGCTCGCACAGACCCTTCGCCAGCAGCTCGCCCGTGGTGGGGTTGAGCAGCTGATACTTCAGGGAAGAAGAACCTGCGTTGATGACCAGAACATTCATAAGTATACTCCTTTTTCCGAGGGCGCTTGCATTGCGCCCGAATTTCCGATAAAATAAGAATCAAATTGATCGGATGTATAATTCAATACAAAATATATTATAACAACTTTTTTTGCAAAGACAAGTAAATTTAACAAAACGTAACTCTTTTGTAACCGCTTTGAGAGGACTTCCATGAGGGTATTTGGTATAATATGTGAATATAATCCCTTCCACCGCGGCCACAAGTGGCAAATTGATGAATTGCGCCGTCTGGCAGGCGAGGAAGAGTGCGCGGTCGTGTGCGCGATGAGCGGCGATTTTGTCCAGCGGGGCGATTTTACCATTGAACGCGCGCATGCGCGCGCCGAGGCTGCCGTGCGCGGCGGGGCAGATTTAGTCCTTGAGCTGCCGCTGCCGTGGGCCATTTCGTCGGCGGAGGGCTTTGCCCGCGGCGGCGTGAGCATTTTGGCGGCGACGGGCGTGGTCGACACGCTGGCCTTTGGCAGCGAATGCGGTAACGCGGCGAAATTGCAGCGCGCGGCAAAGGCTCTGCTGCGGGCGGATTTTCCCGACGCGCTGCGAGAGGAGCTTGCCAAGGGCCTGTCCTTTGCCGCGGCGAGGGAGAGCGCCGCGAGGGCGCTCATCGGCGAGGATGCCGCGGTGCTCCGGGAGCCGAACGATATCCTCGGCGTAGAATACTGCAAGGCGCTGCTGCAAAGCGGCAGTACCATCGCGCCGCTGGCAATATTGCGAAAGGTCGTCGGGCACAACGGGGGTGCGGCGAAGGGCTTCGCCTCGGCGAGCCACATCCGCGAGCTGCTCACGAACGGAGAGGACGCCTCCGCGTATCTGACGGCGGAGAGCGCTGCCATCTATGCGCACGAATGCGCAGCGGGCCGCGCGCCGGTGACGATGCAGAATGCGGAGCGAGCGGTGCTTTCCCGGCTGCGCGCGATGTGCGAGGAGGACTTCGCCCGCTATGACAGCGGGAATGAAGGCCTTTATCGCCGGTTTTATGACGCAGCGCGGACGGCAGCGTCCGTCGACGAGCTGCTCTCCGCGGTGAAGACGAAGCGCTATGCCTATGCGCGGCTGCGGCGGATGCTGCTTGCGGCGTATCTGGACGTGACGGCGGCGGATGTGCCGCCGGAGGTCCCCTATCTGCGCGTGCTGGCCTGCAATGAGCGGGGACGAAAGCTGCTCAAAACGATCAAAAAAACGGGAAGCGCGCCGGTGCTGACTAAGAGCGCCGATGTGCGCGCGTTGAGCGAGGAGGCGCAGAAGCTCTTCGCTCTGACGGCGCGCGCGGCGGATCAATACGTGCTCGCCTATCCCGAGCTGCGCGCGGCCAGAGGCAGCAGCGCGTGGACGGAGGGGCCTGTGATCGTTTGAGCAAGGAACCGAGACCTCGAAAGGAGAACAGAATGAAAAAATGGATGACGCTGCTGCTTTGCTGCGTGCTGGCGCTGAATTTGACCGCCTGCGGCGCAGGAGCGCCCGGCGGGCCGGAGGACAACGCGCCGCCGCAGGCGAGCACGCTGCACTTTGAAGTCGCAACGCAAGTTTACGAAAACGAGTACAAGGCCGACGACGGCACGGTGCTTCTGGCGGAGCGCTACGAACTGCCGGTGCTCGAACTGCGCACGGAGGACGGCGAGCTCTACACGCTGGCGGAGAACGTGACGGCGAACGGCGGCACGGGCAACCCCGCGCAGTTCACGGCGCAGAACGCCTTCAACACGGAGATGAACAACGTACTCGCAGGTCTTGAGTCCGAGGCGGCGCAGATGGCCGCAGAGGCCAAGGAGCTCTATGCGGAAAACGGCACATCGGTCTTTTTGAACGGAAGCTACTGGACGAACGAGCTGAGCCTGACGCAGACCTACATGACCGAGGGGAAGTTCCTGAGCATCGCGGCGGAGAACTACACCTACTACGGCGGCGTGCATCCGAATTCCGCCACCCGCGCGTGGAGCTTTGATCTGACGACGGGCGAATTCCTGACGCTGGACGCGCTGGCCTCGGAGGAGGGCGATTTGCAGGGAAACTCGCTGCAGGAGAGCATTTATTGGAATATCTACGAGCAGATCGCGCAAAAGGGCCTCAGCGAAGGATATTTTGACGATTATGACTCTTATTTGCAGGATTTCCCCACGCTCGCGACGCTGAACTTTACGGAAAACGGCCTGACGGTCACATTCGACCAGTACGTCATCGCGCCGTATGCGGCGGGGCCGCAGGTGTTCTCGGTGCCGTACAGCGAATTCTACAACGCGCTCAGTGAGCACGCGAAGACGATCCTGAGCGTCTCGCAGGAGCAGACCGTGTTGGCGGATTTCGACACGGCGATCACACTGTGGGCGTGGTTCTTTATGAACACGCCGCCGATCGGAGATGCGCCGGACGAGACGGAGATCAACGGCTACACCTACTACAGTGCGGCGATCCCCGGCGTTTCGACGCTCGAGGACATGCACGATCTGATGTACCGCTACTTCGACAAGGCGCTGGCCGACCAGTGGTTTGAAGAGTCTGACCGCTACGCTGAGGTGAACGGCAGACTATACGTCCTGTCTGCCGACCGCGGCAGCGACGATTCCGTAATCGATGAGACGCACAGCGTGACGCTCGACGGTGAGAGCGGCACCGTGACACAGACCATCACCTACGGCGATTGGGACGAAGCGTCGCAGAGCTGGACGCCGAACGGCGAGGAGGAGAACTTCGAATATCCCTTTACCATCGTCGGCGGTCACGCGGTGTTCTCAGCGTTCCCGTGCCCGTACTGAGAGAATAGGAGAGAGGGAGGGGAGTCCCATGGCGTAAAAAGTGCGGCCGCGCCGCAGAAGCGATCATATAGGACCACTTTTACGGAGGATGAGAGAAATGAAGAGAGTAAAAATCTTTCTGCTGCTTTTTACCCTGTGCTGCGCACTGACTGCTTGCGGCACAAAGCCCGCGGACGATGTACCGCCGCCGGATGATGAGACGTCTGCGGTGGACATCGAATGGTTCAACACGGAATTTTTCAATGTGGGCAGCGGCGTGTGCATGACGAATATGCTGCTCAGCAGCTATTACGACACCGCCGCGGACATCGACCTCTATGAGCTCTTCTATAATGGCCCGACAGGAATACAGGAAGAGGTTACTGAGGCAGAACAGACAGCAATCGGCCCAGTGGCGTTTGAGCATTATCCCATCAAAACGCAGAGAACGGAAATGGACGCCTTTTTGCAGGAGTATTTGGGCGTGGCACTGGACGAGACGAACAAAAAGAATCTCGACCAGTTCATCTATCTCGAGGAGTACGACGCCTATTATCTGCTCCACGGCGATACGAATTTCCAGCGCTGCACGGTCACCTCGCTCGAGCAGAACGAGGACGGGACTATCGCGCTCACCTATGAGAAGGAGAGCGGTGAAAAGGGGATCGTCACGCTGAAGGGCAGCAAAGGCAGCTACCAGTTTGTGTCGAACAAGGAAGCGTGAAGATAAAAGAAAAATGCTGGCTCATAAGAGCCAGCATTTTTTATATGTAGCTTACCGGTAGCGCTCGCGGTGTGCGTGCATGATCTCAGCCAGCAGCACACCGTTGTCGGGCGGGGTGTAGGTGATGGCGTTCGCGCCTGCCGCGATGGTCTTACGAATAGTCTCATCCTTCGGGCCGCCGGTGGCGATGATGGGGATCTCGGGATGGCGCTCGCGGAGCGCGGCGACGAGCTGCGGCGTCTCCGCCGCGGCGGAAACGTTCAGAATGTCGACGCCCGCGGCGATGCGCGCCTCGGTGTCCTGCGTGGCGGAGACGATGGTCGCCACGACCGGAATGTCGATGTGCGACTTGATGTCGCGCAGGATATCCGCCGAAACGGGCGCGTTGAGCACAACGCCGTAAGCGCCGCAGTGCTCAGCCTCCATCGCCTGGGCGACAGAGCGCGCGCCAGACGTGAAGCCGCCGCCGACGCCGCAGAACACGGGCATATCCGCCACGCTGATGACGGCGCGCACGATGCGCGGCTGCGGGGTAAAGGGATAAACGGCAATCACCGCATCGGCATTGACGCTTGCGATGGTGGCAACGTCAGTGGAAAAGACAAAGGACTTGATCGTTCTGCCGAAGATGCGGATGCCGCTGCACTCGTTGATGCACTCGGGTACCATCAGCATATGGTTGCGGAGCTTTCCGCTGTAACTCGGCGTGGGCGTAGGGGTAAAATCGCTCATAAAAACACCTTCCTTTCCGCAGGTAATAGATGACCGGTAAAATGTTATGCAGGGAAATTATTCGACATGAATGCTTGCACGCATGGCGAGGATCGTCTGCTCAATGAGCATGTCAAGATCCCAGCCGAGCATTTCCGCGCCGCGCTCGATGACCTCGCGCGAGCAGCCGGCGGCAAACTTCTTGTCCTTGTACTTTTTCTTGACGGACTTGACCTCAAGATCGCTGACGCTCTTACTCGGGCGCATGAGCGCGACCGCGCCGATCAGGCCTGTGAGCTCGTCGGTGGCAAAGAGGACCTTTTCCATCTCGTGCTGAGGCTCGGGAAGGCCGTCAAAGTGCAGGCCATAGCCGTGGCTGGCGGTGGCGCGGATCAGGCGCTCGTCGAGACCGTTTTCACGCATGATCTCCTGCGACTTGATGCAGTGCTCGTCGGGATACATCTCAAAATCAAGGTCGTGGAGAAGGCCGACGATCTCCCAGAAGTCCGCCTCGTCGCCGTAGCCGAGCTTTTCCGCGTACCAGCGCATCACGTCGGCGACGGTGTTGGCGTGCTTTAAGTGGAATTCACCCTTGTTGTACTGCGTGAGCAGCTCCCACGCCTGTTCTTTCGTATATGCCATAATGATTGCCTCTCTTTGCTTATGGCTGCTCGTCCGTAAAGTGGACGTGATTGAAAATGTGGTCAGAGCAGAAGCAGTGGTACCCTGCGCACTTGCTGCAATAGCGGAACTGCAGCTCAGGATTTGTCACGTCCGTGCGGCCGCACACGGCGCATTTATGGCGGAAGCCCTGCGTCTGCTGCTGATACTGCTCCTGACGCTGCTGGGCGCGCACGGTGTTATGGAAGTGCGTGGCCTGCTTGCTCTGGTGGCGTTCGAGTCCCCAAAACCGTGTAAGCTCAGGCCAGAAGAAAATGACGAAATTCAAAAGCGCCACAATGGGCATGATGGAATAGTACCATCTGCCGGCGGCAATGTAGCGCACAATGTCGAAGAAGAAGTAGAATACGTCAATATACGCGAGCCACTTCATGCGGATGGGGAAGACGAAAAACAGCAGCACCTGCGCATCGGGATAGAGGAGCGCGAAGGCCATGAACATGGCAAAGTTGACATAATTTGCACCGTAGACGGGGATGCTGTAGCCCGTGATCAGGCTGACGATGCTCGCGCCGACGACGGTGAGCAGCATGCCGCTCAGGTAATACGTCGTAAACTTGGCTGTGCCCCACTGCCGCTCGAGCGTCGAGCCGATCCAGTAGTAGAAATAGCAGGTGATGAGAAGATAGAACGGACTCGTGCTCTCAGGGATGAGGACGAAGGTGACGAGCCGCCAGACCTGCCCATGGAGAAGACCCGAGAGCGTGTAGGAGAAGAAGCTCAGAAAGTTGCCGTTCGAGAAGTTGGACAAAAGCCCCAGCACCACGTTGCCGATGACAACATAGAGCATCAGGTTGGGGATGCCAAAATTCGGGTGCAGGATACAAAAGCGGTCGATCGCCTGGTTGAGTTTTTTCAATACGGGATACCTCATTTCGATCAAATAATATTTAAAGACATTATGACACAGCGGCGGGGAAAAGTCATCAATAAAGTTTGAACAAATGACCATTCCTGAATGGAATGAAGAGCAAGAATGCGGAAAGAAACGAATTCTTTCCACATTCTTAACACTTGTTCACTTGAGATCGAGCTCGGGCGGAACGTCGATCTCCTCGCCGACGTATTTGCCGTTCTTTTTCCGCTGGCGCACGCACTCGGTCAAAAGATACTCGATTTGGCCGTTGACGGAGCGGAAATCGTCCTCTGCCCAGGCGGCGATGGCGGCGTAGAGCTTGGGGGACAGGCGCAGGGGCACCTGCTTTTTGGCGTTGTCGTTCATGGCAGCCTCTCAAAAAGTAGCGCGGCGCGCTTAATACAGGCTTCCGGAGTTGACGACGGGCTGGGCATCGTGGTTGCCGCACAGCACCACGAGCAGGTTCGAGACCATGGCCGCCTTGCGCTCCTCGTCGAGCTCGACCGTGCCCTTTTCCGCCAGACGCTCAAGCGCCATTTCGACCATGCCGACCGCGCCGTCAACGATCATCTTGCGCGCGTCGATGATGGCGCTGGCCTGCTGGCGCTGGAGCATGACGGCCGCGATCTCGGGCGCATAGGCGAGGTAGGTGATGCGCGCTTCGATGATCTCAAGTCCCGCGTCGGCGACCTTGGCCTGAATTTCATCGCGGATGCGCGCGGCGACGACCTCGCTCGAGCCGCGAAGGCTGCCCTCGTCGGCCTGACCGTCGCCCGTGGTGTCGACATTCGGAGCGACGTCGTAGGGATAGACGCGCACGATATTGCGCAGCGCCGCGTCGCACTGGAGCGACAGGTACTCCTTGTAGTTATCCACGTTGAATACGGCCTTGGCTGTGTCGGTCACGCGCCACATCACGGCGATTCCGATCTCCACGGGGTTACCGAGACAGTCGTTGATCTTCTGGCGGGCGTTGTTGAGCGTCATGATCTTGAGCGAGATCTTCTTGCTGCCGCCCACCTCGACCGCGGCGGACGCGCCCTGCATGGCAGCGAGAAGGTCCGTGCCCTTGTGGCCGCCGTCCACATCGCCGGACTGGTTGAGCTTCGTCTTGGCGGCGGGGTTAAAGGACGAGCAGAAGGGATTGACGAAGTAGAAGCCCTCGCCCTTGAGCGTGCCGATGTACTTGCCGAACAGCGTCAGCACGAGCGCCTCCTGCGGCTTCAGAACGCGCAGGCCGCACAGTGGGATCCAGCCGAGCAACAGCAGGATGACGCAAAGGACGACAAGGGGCAGAAAGCCCGCATTGATGCCGACGATCAGAAAAACGACCGCGGCGATGTAGAGAACAAGCTCGAGCAGCAGCACGAGCATGCCGTTTTTGTGACCGGTGATGATCTTTTCTTCCATAAAAAGCACCTCCAAACTTGATATCAAAATAATATCACAACAATATGAGGTGTCAAGAGGAAAATGCAAAAAAACGACCGGTGATTGCACCGGTCGGTGAAAAAAGCGTGTGAGCAACAGTTTGACAAATTGAAAGCTGTCAAGCAATTATTTCTCCTTTTCCAAAGAGGTAATGATTGCAGACCCCATTACAACAATTGCAAGAATTGGACCGAGCTGAGGCCAATTCATTATTTCGGCTCCAAATCCAGAGCCAAGATATCCCAAGATAATAGCAATAATGGAAGATTTAGCTGATTTCCTCATATATTCGTACCCCTTTGTTAAATTCTGCTTGTTGAAATGATCTTACCACAGCCCGTCAGAAAGCGCAAGCACAGCCGCGGTGGTTCGAGCCACCACGGCTGTTTGGATGATCTGCTTTATGCGTAGTGGTATTTTTTCCGTCCGAGGAGGAAAAGCGTTTCTGTGACGAGCAGCGTGAGCGCTTCGGCCACGGTGATGGCGAGCCAGATGCCGTTGATGCCGAGAAGTTTTGGCAAAAGAAGTACCGCGGCGACCTGAATGACGAGCGTGCGCAGGAACGAAATGAGCGCGCTGGCTGTGCCATTGTTGAGCCCCGTGAAAAACGCCGAACCGAAGATATTGAAACCGCAGACGAGGAATGAGAGCGCGTAGATGCGCAGCGCGTTGACCGTCATGTCGCACAGCTCCGCGTCGTAGCCGACGAAAAGATGTGCGATGGGGTTTGCCAGCAGGATGGACGAGGCCGTCATCGCAAGGCTCGTGATGAGCGTGACGGTCAGGCTCTTTTTGAGGAGGCTCTTGAGCTCGGCGTGATTCTTCGCGCCGTAGTGATAGCCGACGACGGGTGTGACGGCGATGGAATAGCCGAAGAAAAACGCCATGAAGATGAAGCTCACGTACATCAGAACACCGTAGGCATTCACGCCGTTTTCCTTGGCAATCGCCATGAGCTGCACGTTATAGAGTACGCCGACGAGAGAGGTCGAAAGGTTGCTGACCATCTCGCTCGAGCCGTTGTAGCAGGCCTTGCCGAGGGCGCGGAAGTCAAAGCGCGGACGCGTGAGGCGCAGCAGCGAATCGTTCGGGCGGAGAAAGTAGACAAGCGGGATGAGCGCGCCGACGATCTGCGAAAACGCCGTGGCGAGCGCCGCACCGAGAAGCCCGAACGGGAACACGTAGACGAGCAGAAAATCGAGTACCATGTTCGTCAGCCCCGCGAACACCGTCACGCGCAGGCCGAAGTGCGGCTTTTCCGCCGTCGCCAAAAAGCTCTGGAAGCTGTTTTGCAGCATGAAAAAAGGGAGAGCAGCCAGCAGCACGCGCCCGTAGAGCACGCAGTCATCGATCGTCAGGTCCGTCGCGCCGACGGCGAACGAGATGGGGCGCAGGAAAACGATGCACACGCCGCTTAAAATCGCGCCGCCGGCGGCAAGCACGATGACGAGCATGGAGAAGATCTCGTTCGCTTTCCTGGGCTTGCCCTCGCCGAGCGTTTTGGCGATGAGCGCGCTGCCGCCCGTGCCGATCATAAAGCCGACGGCGGCGAGCGCCATGATGACGGGAAAGATGAGGTTCAGCGCGGCAAACGAATTTTTGCCGACGAAGTTCGAGACGAAAAAGCCGTCGACAATGCTGTAAATAGAGGTGATGATCATCATCAAAATGCTGGGCGCGACAAAGCGCAGCAGCTTTTGATACGTAAAATGATCGGAAAGGGAAATCTGCATGGAAGAGCCTCCGATTGTTTCAAAAAATATAAAAAAAGTCCGGTCACTGCTTGACCGGACGCATCCGACATCTCTCGACCGCTGCGGCTGCGGCCGCAAGTCCCCGATGACATTCAATTTGTGAACAATATTGTAGCATAAATCCGGACAAAGTCAAGTATTTGCACAAAATCTTCAAAAACTGATTGACAAAACGCACAAACATGGTAGAATACGATTCGGCGAAAGCCACAAGTGAATACTTCATCGAGAGTGGTTGAGGGATCGGCCCTATGACACCACGACAACCTGCCCGAAGAGGCAAGGTGCCAAATCCGACGAACGAATCGAAAGATGAGGAAGAGCAGAAAGCGCGATACTCTGTCGGTTCGACAGAGTATTTTTTGTTTTTCCCAACAATGAGAAAGGAAGAAAAAGAACCATGGCAAAACGTTTATTCACCTCCGAATCCGTCACCGAGGGGCATCCCGACAAGATCTGCGACCAGATCTCCGATGCGGTGCTCGACGCGATCCTTGAAAAAGACCCCAACGGCCGCGTGGCCTGCGAGACGACCGTCTCCACCGGCCTTGTCCACATCATGGGCGAGATCACCACGAGCTGCTATGTCGACATCCCGAAGATCGCGCGCGACGTCATCCGCGACATCGGCTACGACCGCGCGAAGTACGGCTTTGACTGTGATACCTGCGGCGTTATCACGAACATCGACGAGCAGAGCGGCGATATCGCGATGGGCGTCGACAACTCCTTTGAAAATAAGGAAAGCGGCGCGAGCGAGCTCGACAACGGCGCGGGCGACCAGGGCATGATGTTCGGCTACGCCTGCACCGAGACCCCTGAGCTCATGCCGCTCGCGATCTCCCTTTCCCATAAGATGGCAAAGAAGCTGACCGACGTGCGCAAGCAGGGCCTTGTCGACTATCTCCGTCCCGACGGCAAGACGCAGGTGACGGTCGAGTACGACGAAAACGGTAAGCCCGTCCGCGTCGACACGGTCGTCCTCTCCACCCAGCACGCGCCGGAGGCGACGCTTGAGCAGATCCGCAAGGACATGATCGAGCTTGTCATCAAGCCGACCGTTCCCGCGGAGCTGATGGACGAGAACACCAAGATTTATGTCAACCCGACCGGCCGCTTCGTCATCGGCGGCCCGCAGGGCGACAGCGGCCTGACCGGCCGCAAGATCATCGTCGACACCTACGGCGGCAGCGCCCCGCACGGCGGCGGCGCATTCTCCGGCAAGGACCCGACGAAGGTCGACCGCAGTGCCGCTTACGCCGCGCGCTATGTCGCTAAGAACATTGTGGCCGCGGGCCTTGCCGACAAGTGCCAGGTCCAGCTCGCCTACGCTATCGGCGTTGCGCATCCCGTGAGCGTGCTCGTTGAGACGTTCGGCACCGGCAAGGTCGATGACGGTAAGCTCGAAGAGGCCGTCGAGAAGGTCTTCGACCTGCGCCCGACCGCCATCATCCGCGACCTCGACCTGCGCCGTCCCATCTACCGCCAGCTTGCCGCTTACGGCCACATGGGCCGCGAGGATCTCGGCGTTGCCTGGGAGAAGACCGACCGCGTTGACGCGCTGCTCGCCGCGCTGAAGTAAGAGTAATCGAAGACGGGGCAAAGCCCCGTCTTCGAAAAAGTTTCGCTGCGTTTTGCGCCTTGCCACCCGCAGGGCGGCTGCGACATTGCACCGTCGCGGCATTACGATTCCCGCACCCTTTCGGGCGCGCCAATCGTGCCGCTTCCTCGAAAACGGCTTGCTGTTTCCGCCGCAGGCGGCGCTTCACCGTTTTCCACTCCGCGCAAAGTGTTTTCTGCCACGCGCATGTCGCGGCAGAAAACCGATTCAAATTTATTTCGTGCCGTGCGCGGCACGAAACTCTGTGAGACCATTTGATAAAAACAGCGCCGACCCGCGAAAGCGGGCTGGCGCTGTTTTCCTATATGGGCGGGATCGATCAGTTGTGGTGCTCCTCGTCCCAGAGCTTTTCGGCCTCGGGACGCCAGCAGGCGGCGTAGGACTCGCACTTGTTGCACAGGTGCTCCACGCTCTCGGGCGCTTCCAGGTCGGTCGAATGCGCGCCGCTGCGCGCGACCATCTGTGGCAGATATTCGGGATTTTCCAGCATCGGGCAGGGGCGCAGGTGGTTGTTGTTGAACGGCTGGCCCTTGCGGTACTCCTTAAAAAGCGGCTGCTGGAGACATTCGAGGAAGCTCTTTTCGCGGATGTTCGCACCCGAGTAATGGATGAACACGCAGGGCTCGACGTCGCCTGCGGCGTTGATGTGGCAGTAGAGCTTGCCGCCGGCGATGCAGCCGCCTGTGAACTCGCCGTCATTCTGGAAGTCGATGGCGAAGATCTCCTTGCCGCCGGTGAGACCGCGGATCTCGCGCACGCGGTCTTTCATATAGGCGCGCTGCTCGGGATTAAGCAGCAGGTCGGTCGTCGCGCCCATGCCGACTGGCATGTAGTGGAAGTACCAGGCGAAGAAGCAGCCCTTGGAGATGAGCAGGTCGAGGAACTCGTCACTCGTGACGACCTTGTAGTTCTTGCTCGTGTAGCAGATGGACACGCCGAACGGGATATGGTTTTTGTGCATGAGGTCCATCGCGGCGAGCGCCTTTTCAAAATGTCCCGCGCCGCGGCGGCCGTCGTTGGCGTCCTCAAAGCCCTCGATGCTGACCGAGACGATGAAGTTGCCCACGCGCTTGAGCTCGTCGCAGAAGGCCTGGTCGATGAGCGTGCCGTTTGTGAAGGCGTGGAAAGCGATGTCGCGGTGCTTTTCGCACAGGCGGAAGATGTCCGCCTTGCGCATGAGCGGTTCGCCGCCGGTGAAGAGGCAGGCGTGGGTGCCGAGCTCTGCGCCCTCGGTCAGCACGCGGTCCATCTCCTCAAAGGTGAGGTTCTGCTTGTGGCCGTACTCCGCCGCCCAGCAGCCCGCGCAGCGCATGTTGCAGGCGCTCGTCGGGTCCATGAGAACGATCCAAGGGATATTGCAGTCATACTTCTCGGAGTTTGCCCGTGCCCGCTGGAAGCCGCGGAAGCCGCCCTCGTAGGCGGCGGCCGTCAGGAAGGTCCTGAGAAGGTAGGGGTCGCACTCGCGCAGCAGGCGCTCGGCGTAGTGTGCCCATTTGCTGTCGGGGTCGTTTGCGATCTGGTGCAGCATCTCGAAGGTCTCCGGCGTCCAGACGCTGGAGTGGATCTTTTGGACCATGTTGACAAAGTCGTTTGCGACGGTGCAGACGTCCTTCGTCTGGCTTTTTCTGATGAGCGAGTCGAGCATGGCCTCAAAGGCCTTGCGCTCTGCTGCGTGGGCGATTTTTTCTGCTGCGTTCATAGTGTCACGATTCCTTTCCCTGCCCGCGGTGCGGGCATCCTAAAAATTCAGGAGGAAAGGGCGCGATCCTTTCCCTCCGTTGCCTGTGCGGCGATTTTCTGGAGCTTTTCCATGCGCGCATCGAGCTGTGCGCTGATCTCGGCGCACTCATAGAGCTCGCGCTCCACGTATTCCATTTCGGGGAGATTTTTCTTGTAGCGGATCTTATGCTCAAGGCTGGCCCACCAATCCATCGAGATCGTGCGGAACTGCACCTCGACTTTCATGAGCCGCTTCTGGTCATGCAGGAAGATGGGCGTTTCGACGATGAGATGGAGGCTGCGGTAGCCGTTGGACTTAGGGTTTGCGATGTAGTCCTTGCGCTCTAAGAGTGTGATGTCGTCCTGGCGCAAAAATGCCTCGGAGAGTTTGTAGATGTCGGCAGGGTGCGAGCAGATCACGCGCACACCGGCGATGTCGTTCAAATTCTTTTCGATGCTCTCCACCGTGAGCGGATATCCGCGGCGGCTGAGTTTTTCCATGATGCTCTCGGGGGACTTGAGGCGGGTCTTGATCGTCTCGATGGGGTTGCGGTCGTATTGCAGCGAGAGCTCCTCGTTGAGCACGTTGAACTTCGTCTCGACCTCCATGATCGCGCAGCGGTAATAGCTCATCAGCTCACGGTAGGGCTGGAAGTATTTCTGGACCCACTGCTGTACCTCACCGTGGGAAAAACGGGAGAGCAGCACCTGTTCAAGATAAGTGCGATCGACAAGCGGATGGATCGGCACTGTCATCAGCTCCTTTGTACTTAGCATTTCTTGTCCCGCACGGAAAAATGCGGGCTTGCAGGAAAAGCATAGCAAAGAAGCGCCGCGCTTTCAATGGGCAGGGTGTAAACTTTTTTGTTCACGGCGCGAGAAGGGGACGCTCCCCTCGTTAACACCAACTTAACAAAGAAAACTGTCGAAAACTATGGACAAAAGGAGCCGCATATCAGATTTTCAGACAGTGACACGCAAATGTCACAGAAGACAAAATATAAGAAAACGTCCTTTCCCGATGGAAAGGACGTTCAAAAAGGCGGTATGAAAAAAGAAAAATTGTGTTTATGCGCCGACCACATGCGCCGTCATCATCTGCCAGAGGATGGAGAGCTGCTGTGTGGAGATGAGCACATAGGCCAGAATGAAGACGAACCAGAGCTTCTGCATGTTCTCCTCTTTTTTGCAGAGGAAATAGCAGTAGGAAAAATACGCCACGGCGTCCACGATCAAAACCGTGAGGAACATGACGAGAAAGCCCTGCTCGCTCTGCTCGGCGGTGCCGGTGTAGAGCGAGAGGAGAGAGTAATATAAAAACGTGGCGGTGAACGGCCACTTGAGCTTGCGCCAGTCGTGGATGCGGTCTTTCTTATTCATGGAAGCGCTCCTTTTTTGCGTTTTCCACAGTATACCCTGCGGCACGGCAGATTGCAAGGGGAAATGACCTTGCCAAGCGGGCGTGGGGTGTGGTAGACTGCAAAAAAGAGGTGATATACATGCTGGATACGTTGATCCGCGGCGCGAAGATCGTCGACGGCACGGGAAAGGCGGCGTTCACGGCGGACGTCGGCATTTTAGACGGCATGATCGAAGCGGTCGGAAATTTATCAGGTGCGCAGGCGTTCGAGACCATCGAGGCCGCGGGCCGCGTCCTGACGCCGGGCTTTATCGACATGCACCGCCACGCCGACGCAGCGCTGTTTCGCGAAGGCTTTGGCGAGGCGGAGCTCTGCCAGGGACTTACGACGCTTGTGAACGGCAACTGCGGCATGTCGCTCGCGCCGCTCTCGGGCGCGCACGCGGACGAGTGCGCGAAATACCTCGCGCCCATCACGGGGAACATCCCGCCGGAGCTGCGCTTTGCGTCCATTGACAGCTATTTCAAGGCGGCGCAGGGGCGGGGACTGCCGCTCTCGTGCGCGGAACTCATCGGCATGGGCACGCTGCGCACGCTTGCCGCGGGCTTCACGACGGGAGATTTGTCACCGCTCGAGCTGCGCGATCTGCACTATCACATGGAAGCGGCGCTGGCCGACGGCGCGTGCGGCGTGTCGCTCGGCCTTGGCTACGCGCCGGAGATCTTTTACTCGACCGACGGGCTCATCCGCGCGCTCGCGCCGCTGCACCGGAGCGGCGTGCCCATCTGTGTCCACATGAGGCAGGAGGGCGACGGCGTGGTCGATGCGCTGCGCGAAATGCTCGAGGTCGCCCGCGCGCTGCAAACGCCGCTGGAGGTCAGTCATCTCAAGGCCATCGGAGGGCGCAACGCGCGAAAGGCCGTGCCGGAAATGCTCTCGCTCATTGAAAAGGCGCGGGAGGACGGGCTTGACGTCATGTGCGACGTGTACCCCTACACTGCGGGCTCGACACAGCTTATCCACGTGCTGCCGCCGGAATTCCAGGAGGGCGGCACGGAGGCGCTGACCAAGCGCCTGCTCGACGATGCTGCGCGAAAGGAAATGCGCGCGCGGATGGAGGCGGGCAGCGACTTTGAGAACATCACGCTGCTCGTCGGCTTTGACAATGTGATCGCCATCGGCCTCCGGACGGACGAATACCGCCGCTTTGAGGGAAGATCCGTCGCCGAGATCGCGCAGACGCTTCAAAAAGACCCGTTCGATACGCTCTTTGACCTGCTGGCGGCGGAACAGTGCAATACGGGGATGATCGACTACATCTCGGACGAAGAAGACGTGAAAGATATCCTGCGCGCGCCGTTCTCGGGCGTCATTTCAGATGCGACGTACCCCAGCGGCGGGCGTGTCCACCCGCGCGTGTACGGCACATTCGCGCGGCTCATTGAAAAATACGTCGTGCAGGAGCGCGTGCTCACGCTCGAGCAGGCCGTTCACAAGGCGACGGGGCATGCGGCGGACCGCTTCGGCTTTGAGAAAAAGGGCGTCATCGCGGCGGGCATGGACGCGGACCTTTTGCTCTTCTCGCCCGAAAACGTCCGCGAGCACGGTACCTACGCGCGGCCCAACCTGCCTGCGACGGGCTTTGACGAGGTATTCGTGCTCGGCGAGCGCGTGATCGAAAACGGCGTGTACCGCGGCGGCAGCAGCGGCGAGATGCTGGGAGCGCGGATGGGATACTGAAATCTTAAAGAAATTTTCAGGTGTATTTTCGCCGCCGTATGATATGCTGGCAGGGACAACAAATTTGCGGAGGCTGGATCAAGTGGAGCACTTTTGGGATACGGTGGATACGATCGGCGAGGGCTTTGGCTTTTCACTCTTCGGCGCGCGGCACTTAGTGACGCTTGCGCTGTATATCGGCTTTGCCACGCTGAGCTGCAAGCTCTACAAGGCGGCGGACGAGAAGAAGCGGGCGCAGCTGCGGGGGGCTCTTTGCTGTTCTCCTGCTCGCGGACGAGGCGTTCAAACAGATCGGTTTGCAGATCGGCGGGAATTTCAACTGGGACTATCTGCCGCTGCACCTGTGCTCGATCAACATTTTCCTTATCGCGCTGTACGCATGGAAGCCGAGCAGGCTGCTCGACAATTTTCTCTATTTTATCTGTATCCCCGCGGCGACGGCGGCACTGCTGTTCCCGACGTGGACGTCGCTTCCGGCGGCGAACTTCATGTTCTGGCATTCGACGAGCGTGCACATTCTGCTTGCGGCCTATCCCATCATGCTGTTTTCGGGCGGTGATATCCGACCGAGCGTCAGGTACATGGGCAAGTGCTTCTTGCTGCTGCTGGCGATGGCGGTGCCGATTTATTGCGTCAACCTGCTGCTCGATACGAATTTCATGTTTCTGATGTACGCGCCGGACGGCAATCCGCTCGCGTGGTTCCGCGACCATGTCGGCTACCACTGGATCGGCTTCCCCGTGCTGCTCGTGGCGGTGTTCGCGCTGATGGACGTGCCAATCATGCTCAAAAAGCGGAAAGAGGATAAATTGCTCAGCGCGGTAAAATAAAAAAGCGGTTCTCCCTAAGCCGGGCGTTCGTAAAACAGCTTTCGAGAGATGACACGGCAGCCGCCTGCCAGGATCGGTTACGAGTACCCGAATAAGACAAGGAAACTTCAAGTCCCATGTTTGCACCGTCAAGGTGTCGCGCATGGGGCTTTTTGCAGATCGGGGTTCTGTACGCAGTAAAACGGTCAGGTTCTCGTATATAAGAATGTTCTTTCGTTGAGAAATATGGTATACTCGGCTCAACAAATCGGGATTTGGTCAAGGAGTGTGATTGTATGAAAAAGAAAACATTATCAGTTCTTTTATTTGTGATTACTTTTATTGCTACCTACACCATTCTTTGTTTTGCCCTGCCAGGTGCAAAGATGGCATTAGGGACTACAACCCTTGATCGCATCTGGGTAGCAATTACTTGTATGGCATTGTTCAAAGTAGTTGTATCCTTGGTGGTTGCAGCTATTGTTGGAGTGCTCCCGATGATCGTTGGTAAGAGAGAATAACATACTTCAATTTGGAAATTCCAGTTTGCCGTACTTGATCCCAACAGGGCTTGAGGCGGGCACGCCCCGACAGGAAGCTGTCCCAAAGAGACAGAAATTTTCAAGAATTGAAAATTTGCGGCCACGGGACGATCTGCGCTCTTGTGAACAATAGAAAAACCAGAACTGCATGGCTGATTCAGCGAACGGTTCTGGTTTTTCTTGACGGGCGAAGGCCTTTCTGATAGGGTAAAGGCAAACTGGAGAGCTGGCGCCCGACGCACTGCGTGTCGGGCGCGGGGAGGGAAAAGCGTGGAAGAAAATCTGTTTCGTTCCATCCCGCGGGTGGACGAGCTGCTCGGTCGGGACGAGCTCAAGGTGTCGGCGCTGCCGCCGGTGCTGCTGCGCGAGAGCGTGCGCGAGGAGCTGGACGCGCTGCGAGACGAAGTGCGCAGCGGCCTTTCCGCGCTGCCGGAGACAGGCATACTCTGCGCGCGCATTCTGGCGCGGGCAGAGGAAAAGCAGCTGCCGACGCTGCGCTCGGTCATCAACGCGACCGGCGTGACGCTGCACACGAACCTTGGCCGCGCCTGCCTGAGCGAGCGCGCGGCGAACGCCGCGGCAGAGGCGGCGAGAGATTATTCGACGCTTGAATACGATGTGGAAAACGGCTGCCGCGGCTCGCGCTATCAGCACGTGGAGGCGCTTTTGTGCCGCCTGACGGGCGCGGAGGCGGCGATGGCCGTGAACAACAACGCCGCGGCGGTGCTGCTCATCCTGTCCGCGCTCGCGGGCGGGGGAGAGGTCATCGCCTCGCGCGGCGAGCTCGTCGAGATCGGCGGCTCGTTCCGCATTCCGGAGATCGTGACGCAGTGCGGCTGCACGCTGTGCGAGGTCGGCGCGACGAACAAGACGCACCGGCGCGACTATGAAGCCGCCATCGGCGAGCAGACGAGAGCGCTTTTGAAGGTGCATACAAGCAACTACCGCATCGTGGGCTTTACCGAATCCGTACCGCGGGAGGAGCTGGCGGAGATCGCGCATGGGCACGGCCTGCCGCTCATTGAAGACCTCGGCAGCGGGGCGATCGTCGACCTCGAACCGTTTGGCATCCGCGGCGAGCCGACGGTGCAGAGAAGTCTGCACGCTGGTGTGGACGTTGCGTCGTTTTCGGGCGACAAGCTGCTCGGCGGGCCGCAGGCGGGGCTGATCGTCGGCAAAAGGGGGTACATCGAACGGATCAAAAAGCACCCGCTTGCGCGGGCGCTGCGGCTCGACAAGATGACGCTTGCCGCGCTGCACGCGACGCTCAGCGCCTATCTGGATGCCGAGATCGCCGTGCGAGAGATCCCGACGCTCGCGATGCTGTCGGCGAGCGAGGATAAGCTGCACGCCAAGGCGCTGCGGCTGCAAAAGGCGCTCGCGGACACGGGCGTTTCCTCGCAGCTCGTGTGGACGGGCGACGCTGTCGGCGGCGGCAGCGCTCCGGCGCAGGAGCTCACCGGCTGGGCCGTCGCGATCGAGCCGGGGAGGCTCAGCGTGGATGAACTGGAAGAGAAGCTGCGCCTTCGCGCCAAGCCCATCGTCGCGCGTATCCACCGCAGGCAATATTTGCTGTGCGTGCGCACGATTCGAGAGGAAGACTTTGCCGAGATCGCCGCGGCGGCTGCGGAGGCCATCCGATGAAGCATGTTATCATCGGCATGGCGGGTCATGTCGACCACGGCAAGACCGAGCTCGTCAAGGCGCTCACGGGCGTGGACACCGACCGGCTGGCCGAGGAGAAAAAACGCGGCATCACGATCGACCTCGGCTTTGCGCGCCTCGACTTTCCGGACGGGAGCTGTGCGAGCATCGTTGATGTGCCGGGGCACGAGAGGTTCATCAAGAACATGCTCGCCGGCGCGGGCGGTGTCGACCTTGCGATGCTTGTCGTGGCGGCGGACGAGGGCTTCATGCCGCAGACAGTCGAGCATCTGGACATCCTGCAGCTGCTCGGTGTGAAGGACGGACTCATCGTGCTGACGAAGACCGACTTAGTCGACGAGGACTGGCTGAACATGCTCGAAGAGGACGTCAAAAGCCGCGTCAAGGGCACGTTTTTAGAGGATAAGCCGATCCTGCGCACGTCTGTTCGCACGGGCGAAGGCATTGAGGCACTGCGCGAAGCACTGCACGACTTGACACTGCATGCGGAGGAAAAGAGCGCGCGCACGCCGTTCCGCCTGCCCATCGACCGCGTGTTTTCCGTCGACGGCTTCGGCACGATCGTCACCGGCACGCTCATCGACGGGCACATCGCCGTCGGCGACGAGGCGCAGCTCATGCCGCTCGGGAATCAGTGCCGCGTACGCAATTTGCAGGTGCACGGGCGCGACGTGTCGGCGGTGTACGCCGGACAGCGCGCGGCGGTCAACTTAGCGGGCATCAAAAAAGAGAGCATCAGCCGCGGCGATGTGCTGTGCAGGACAGATTCGATGCAGCCGTCGCTGATGCTGGACGTGAAACTGCAAAATCTGCCGGATTCTAAGCGGATCATCGAGAGCGGCTCGCGCCTGCACCTCTACCACGGCGCGGCGGTGCGCCTTGCAAAGGCGCTGCTGCTGGACCGCGACGCGCTGCGTCCGGGCGAGAGCTGCTATGCCCAGCTGCGGCTGAGCGAAGCGCTCGCCGCGCGGCAGGGCGACCGCTTTGTCGTGCGCTTCTACTCACCGCTCGAGACCGTCGGCGGCGGGGTGATCCTGGACGAGCATCCGTACCGGCACAAGCGAAACGACGCGCGCGTGATCGCCTCGCTCGCCGTGCGCGAGAGCGGATCGGACGAGGCAAAGCTCGTGCAGGCCGTCGGCGAGCGCGGCGCGGATGGCATGACGCTTGCGGACCTTGCCGCGTGCTTCGATGAACCGGAAGAAAAACTGGTGGAAATGCTCGCCGTGCTCTGTGCGCGGGGAAAGCTCGTCGAGATCGCGCCGTCGCGCTATCTTACATCGTCGACGCTGGACAGGCTGTGGACAGACTGTGAGACGATGCTGACAAAGTACCACCGCGAGCATCCGCTGCACGCGGGCATGCACCTCGCCGAGGCGCGGCAGCGGCTTCTGCGCGGCAAAGCACGGGAAAATGCGGACGCGATCCTCGCCTGCTTTGCGCGCGAGGGAAAACTTACGCTGACGGCGGAGCACTGCGCGCTTGCGGACTTTTCCGTGCATCTGACCAAGCGGCAGAGTGCCATCCGGGAAGAGCTGCTGCGCACCTGCCGCGCGGCGGGAATTCTTGGCAAAAAGCAGGACGCGCTCTGTGCGCTGTTCGACAAAAAAGACCGCATGGAGTGCGCGCGCGTGCTTGAGAGCCTTTTATCTACCGGCGAGCTTGTGCTGCTCGCGCCAGAGCTCTGCGTCGAAAAAAGCGTTTTGGATGCGGTCGACGCAAGGGTGAAGGCGTGGTTCGAAACGCACGACACGCTCACGCTGGGAGAATTCCGCGACGCGCTCGGCACCTCGCGCGACCACGCGCTGCTGGTGCTGGAGTATTACGACCGGCGAGGGATTCTTCGCCGCGAGGGTGATATCCGCAGGCCGGGCGCGCAGTTTGGCGAGATAGAAAAATGAGGCGGCTTTTGTCGCCTCTCACATGGGAGTAGATGGGTGCTGGTGTGCCCCCCGGTCTTCAAAACCGGTGAGAGGGGTGAAGAGCCTCTCGGGTGAGTTCGATTCTCACATGCTCCCGCCAGAGCCTCACGGCCGTGTGCCGCGGGGCTTTTTGAAAAATGTGGATTTCCCTCTTGACAGAACGGAGGGAAGCTCATATAATACTACTGTTCGCGACGTGAGCCGTACAACTTCATATCCGGGTGTAGCGCAGTTGGTAGCGCGCATGGTTCGGGACCATGAGGCCGTGAGTTCGAATCTCGCCACTCGGACCAACGAAAAATCCTTGAAGCCATAAGGCTTTGGGGATTTTTTGTTTTGCCTTGACAGCGGAAAAAGTGCGCTGCATCTAACACTTTTCTAACACTGTTAGATGTTGATGCAGTTTGACAACTTTTGTGCCATGGCCTGTTTCCGCTGCGTTTCCAAATGGCCATAAATGTTTGCGGTCGTGCTGATATCCGAATGACCGAGCCATTCCTGTACTTCTTTCAACCCGCAACCGTTATTGATAAGCAAGCTCGCGCAGCTATGACGAAGTTCGTGAAAACGAATGTGCGGCAAGTTGTGATTTTTGAGAATCTTTCCGAATCGGTGACTGACATAATCGGGAGTAACAGGGTGGCCATCAGGCCAGCAAAAAACATAGTCATTTTCAATGTAGCATTTGCCAAACAAACGCTTGTTTTCCCGCTGTTCCTGTTTCAACTCAAGAAAGAGATCTCGCATTTCCGGTAGCAGTGGAAAGCTGCGATAACTGCTTTTCGATTTGGCCTTATCCTTTTCCACTGTTTCATAGATTTTGACAACGGTGTGCTTGATGGTCAGCACATTGTTTTCAAAGTCGATACTATCCCACTTAAGTCCCAATAGCTCACTACGCCGCAGACCGTAGATAATAGCGGTTTTGATGATAGGGTATAGCTGCTCCTGTTGAGCTTCTTGCAGCAATATGTTGAGCTGTTCCGCTGTGTAAAATTGCGCCTGTGAACGAGCTTTTGGGGGCAAACGCAGCAGGGAACAGGGATTGACCGTCAATAGCTCTTCACGAATGGCTTCGTTCAACACTTGATTGATGATGTTTTTTAGCTCGCGTATGCTTTTTGGAGAAAGACCGCCTTTTCCGTCAAGTCGGCCACAATGCCCCTTTTCGTCGAGAAATGCCTGTATCGACTTTCTATTAACGGCGGCAAGTGTTAATCCGCAGTTGGAAAACCAAGGCAGAATGTGCCGTTTCGTAATGGCACGATAGCTCTGCATTGTAACGGCATCCACACGTTGCTCGACGATGGTGAGCCAGTGGCGTATGTAGTCCGTAAACAGGATATCGGCGGCATTATTGGATGGCGCGGTGTGTTCCAATGCAGCAAGCTTTTCGTGCAGCATCTGCTCAGCTTTGCGTTTATTGCCCTTTTCGGGTAGCCCAGTTGCAAGCCACTTTTGCTTGCGTTTTCCGTTTTCGGTGCAATTTAGCACCATATAAAATTTTCCATTTTTAATTTGCAGACTTCCTGTCATGTTGTTCTCCTTTCAACAGTTCGTCTGCTGTTATCGTTTTACTGTGAAGCGGGCTGCATTGATATAGTCCGTTACACATACTTTGGGAATGCGAATCGTTTTGCCGATACGTCGGCAGCCAATCGTGCCGTCGTTGACAAGCCTGTAAGCAGCATTGATACCGATTCCGAGGATTTGCGCAAGCTGTTCCACCGTGAGAATATCGGGGTAATCATTCAACATTATCCCACCCCCTCAAAACGGCATATCGCTGCTGCTTGGGGGCAGCATCTCGTATTGGCAGTCAATGCGACGCAGAAACGCCTGCCAACTCGAAGGCTCTAAAAGCTGTACGTTAGGATATTGCTTCTCTAACGGAATATTGCTGACGATGTAGACCGCTGTATAGCAAGCTGTTTTGTCTGCATATCGACACGGCAGCGAAATGGGGTAGCCATCCAGATAAGAGAGCATTTCCGTCAGCGGGATACTGCTACGGAACTCGTCAAACAGAATGACAGACTGCCCCTTATAACCATCAAATGGATGGGCATAGTTGGTCACACGGTAGACATTTCTGTAGCCGTGCTTCTCCATTACTGTGCGCGTTTTTCCAACGCCGGGAGCACCCCAAATGTATTCGGTGTGCAAATCGCGCCATTCCTCGCTGTGAGTTTCCTCTTGAAGCGTTTGACGGGCCTGCTCAATCCTTGGGAGATGATTCATAGCGGACGGATAGGCTCGTAGAATTTCGGCGTTGCTTGCACCATCCTGAAGCATGTCGAGAATCGCTTCGGACTGCTTTACGCGGCGGTTGCTTTCTGCGGGCAGCTCACATGATTCCTCAAACGTTTCAGGCAGATTTGTTTCCGCCTTGTCTGTATCTCGCCATTTTCCCTCTTTGCGAATATAGTCGCGGTTTTCCCGATGGCTTCCCTTTGCAGCTTCAATATGTGCACCGTAAAAGCGCTGCTGTATGGTTGAGAACATGACCGCATTCTTAAATGCTGCATAGATGTGAGTATGCGGCGTTCCATGCTCGCCAATCTCATCACACAGGCACCAATAAAGGCAGCTTTTGAGCTGTTCAAGATTCTGCCTGATGATCTCGTGCGTAAATCCGTGTTCGAGCGGGTTATTGATGGTTAATTGGAATTTTCTATATGCACGTTCTCGTGCCATAGTTGCTCCTTTCTTTTTCTGATGAATCATCTCCTTTCTAAACATAGGCGGCTAAAGAATAAAAGTGTTCAGTCAATAGTTAGCAATTATTATTTCTCCTGCCCCATTATGTACGAGGGCATATTCAACATTAGATAAGTTTGCGACTGAAATTCAAAAAATGAAAAAGCCTGTTACAAATCATTCACGATGATTCTGTTCCTGTTGGTTATGTGAACATACTGTACACAACTTACGTCGTTGCACAGGGGGTAATACTAACCCCTGTGTTTCATGTCCCTTACGGGACGCGGTTATAGAAAGCGATACTTCGCTCTCTTTTGCTGGTGGTGCAGCGGTAGGCTATCGCCTTACTTGACATCGTAAACCGTTGCTTGTCGGCAAGGCCTGCCACTCGGTCGGACGGGATGCGAGCCGCTGCACTCTCGCATTTTCGCGCAGGAACACCCGTTTCTCTTGCGGATTTCTGCATAAATCAGGTAATGCCTTTCTCTCGCAGTTCCTGAAATTGTGCCGCACCTTCGTTAGCAGCCTGCTGTAACTGTTCCAGTGTTGAATTCTGCAAAAAGTGCAAGACTGCTTTATTATTTGCGTGTGCGTTCAACTGTTGTACAATGAGCTGCAAGCAGGCTGTTGCATCGTTGACAATGCCAGTTTCGTTTTTATAAGCCTGTAGCCGTTCATAAATTTCATCGGGAATTGTCAAATTGATGCGCTTCTTATCCGATGGCATTTCATTCACCTCTTTTCTTGACAATAACGTACCACAAAACAACGCAAAAAGTCAAGGAGTATTTTGGAGTAACTCCAAAATACAAGAATTACAGCGCAGCCGGAACAGAAGAGCTGCGCTGCATTTTTTATTCAAATAAGTCTGTAATGGCAACGCCCAAAACATTGGCCAGCCCGTAAAGCTCAATATCAGTGACAGTTCTTTGTTTGTCTTCGATTCTGGAAATTGAACCGCGGCAAATATAGACCGCGACTGTTTCCAGTTTGTTGGAAAGCAGCTGCTGACTCCAACCGCGTTCCTGACGCAGCCTTTTTAGATTGCTGCCTATCAGATTCATTTCAGCGCCATCTATAATCCTTGCCATTTGCTGTCCCTCGCTTGTCTTGACATAGGACAATCTTATCGGTATATTGTCTATAGGTTGTCCTGTTACGAGACGGAAGTGGAATTTTAGGAGGAATAAACGATGGCGGCGATGATATTATGTGTGCTTGTTATGCTTGCGTTGTGCGTGTTGAAGTTGGTAAAAAGAACTGATTATCGCAGAGAATCCGATTATTTTTATGAAAATGACCTTGACGAATACGGCGAAAATGAAGCGTACACGTCGGAGTATATCGACTATTCCAAAGCTTACCAACCCAAGTGGCTTTTCTCTTATAACGAAAAGGCGTTTTATCACAAGTTAAAAACCTTTGCTGACCGGAATGGGCTTTTCCTTTTTGCGAAAGTTCGCCTTCTCGATTTAGTAGAACCACGACGCGGACAGCAAAAATACAAAACATATTTCTATAAGATTCAGGCAAAGCACGTTGATTTCGTCCTTTGTGATGCAAAGCTTGTTGCAAGATGGGTCATCGAACTTGACGACGCAAGCCACCGGCGCGCAGATCGTGCGGAAAGAGATACCTTTGTTGATGAAGTCTTAATGAGCACGGGCTATACTATCCTGCACATGGACAGTTTTGATGAAAAGCTGTTAGAGCGTGAAATTATCGGCATTGACACTCAATAGACAACTGGCATGGTGCGCCTTAAAAGGGCGCACCATGCCAGTCTTTACGATAACAGCAGATGAGTTCTAACATTTTTTCTAACAGTTTCTGAATTTTTCATTTTTGAGGAATTCAGGACGTTCTAAGGATTTTCAAATAGAAAAGCGCTCAAACCCTTGAAAACACAAGGGCTTTGCTGTGAGCAGATGAGGGAGGACGTGATAGACCATGACCCCGTTCCGCACTTTCGGGACCATGAGGCCGTGAGTTCGAATCTCGCCACTCGGACCAGCTAAAAGCCTTGAAAACGCAAGTTTTCAAGGCTTTTTTGCAACTTTTATGAGCAAAACGCGTGGTGCGCAAATGTGTAAAAACTCCAAAAGCGCACAAAAAAGCGCACAACTGCGAAAATAGCGCGTGAAAGCCATTGATACGTCGGAAATGAAAGGGTGCGTTTCAATGGCGAACATTCGAGAAAACAAGAAAAACGGCAAGGTTATTTCTTTCCGCTTCACCGTCTGTTTAGAGCGCGATGTGCGCGGCAAGCAAATCAGAAAATACACAACTTGGACAGCGCCCGCCGACTTGACGCCAGCAAAGGCAAGAAAAGCGGCGGAACGTGCGGCGGATGCGTGGGAAGAGGAAGTCAAAGCAGAGTACCAGAAGCAAAAGAAACTCGGCAGCGCGTACCGCCTACCGCCCGATAAGCGGCGGGATGATTTTGTGTCGTTTGTGAATGATACGTGGTTCGTTTTGCAGATACGCGGCGAGAATGACAAGCCGAACACCATAGCCTTTTATAAGAACATGGCGCGCATGATAAACGAGTATTTCAAAGGCGCTGTTTTGCAGGAAATCAGTCCTATTGATATTCAAAAGTATCTTGCCTATCTCCGCACAGAGTACAAAGGCAAGCAGGGCAAGCCGCTTTCCGCTAAAACGCTGCGCCATCAATACGGAACACTTAATTTGATATTTGGCTACGCCGAACAGCAAGAAATGATAGCGCAAAATCCGATGCGAAAGGTCAGCGCGCCCAAGAAAGAGAAAAGGCCCGTCGATGCCATGACAAAGGAACAGGCGGCGCGCTTTTTCAAGCTGCTGCCCGATTGTCCGCTCGATTTTCATTGTATGCTTCAACTGCTGCTAACAACAGGCATACGGCGGGGTGAGTGCGTGGGGCTGAAATGGAGCGACATCAACGAGCGCGAAAGCACAATCAGGATTGAACGGAGTATTGCTTGCACACCGGAAAGCGGCGTAGTAATCAGCACACCAAAGACCGTGAACAGCATCCGCACAATTCCGGTCATGCCAAGCACATTGACGCTGCTCCAACAGTACAAAAGGCAGATGCAAGCGGAGCATCCGAACACCATTTTGAAGAACGCTTTTCTTTTCCCAAACAAGGAAGATATTTTCCTGCCCCGTGACCCGAACTCGGTGACAAGGCGCGTCAAGCGGTTTATGAAGAACAACGACTTTCCCGACCTCTCGCCGCACGATCTGCGGCACTCCTGCGCAACGCTGCTGCTTTCCCAAGGTGCGGACATTAAAAGTGTGCAGGAGATTTTAGGCCATGCAGACGCAAGCACGACACTGAACTTCTATGTGAAGTCCGACTTGCAGCAGATGAAGTCTGCAACAGAAAAGTACGCCGCCGCGTTCAACCTGTAACGCTCCAACAGCAGGACAAAAAGAAAGGGCAACAGCTTCAAATGCTGCTGCCCTTTTTCAATAGGTCAGGTAATGTAATTGTGAGTGCGGCGGGATTGGTGGTGAACTATCGCCAGTTTTCCGCCTTTGGAATCTGATAATTGAGCGGCGGGAGATAGCGGCGGATGAACTCGCTCTCTTTCTCACCTATCTCTTCTTCGATTGCGACGGGCGTCGTGCTGCGAGCGGCATACAGAACGCAAAAGCGTATGCGATGGCCGCGCCGCGATGCTTCCGCCAGTATTTCATATTTGTGTGCTTTTGGACGGGAGAGCTACGCATAGTGCTATGCCATGCGCGCAAGCATATTGACGCTTTTTCCGATATAGACAGTCTTTCCGTCCAACAGGATAGCATAAATGCCCGCCCGTTCGAATTGCGGTGCTAACCCCTTGCGCTTTAAGGATTGATAAATCCGTCGCTCAAAAAACGAAAGGTTCATTTTTGCTGTGTCCCTGCGGTAGGTCGTAGGGTGGGTATTCAATACCAAGGTCATAATACAGCAACGCCCAAAGGTTATACGCTTCTTCCATCACAACACCGTAGTCTTGGGAACGCTCTGCAACTGCCTAACTGAACATGATGCGGAAACAATCGACCATTTCTTCAATGGTCATCTTCTTACTCTTGGACATACTCTTTTCTCCTTAAAAGTAAAATTCAGATGGCGTTGGAGAAACTTGTTTCTCCACGCCCTTATTTTTTATATTTATATTATTTATATTTATTTCTATATCCTCGGGCGCTTCCTTTTGAACGGCTTGCGTTTGCTTCTGGACGGCTGCCGTAAAGTCAAGGCCGACAGGCGTATTCTCATTGTGTAAACGCGTCTCCCGCTGCGGCGTTTCATAGAAATCGTATGTATTGCCGCTGCCGCGCTGAACAAGATAACCTTTGTCAACGAGCTTCAAAAATTGGTCGCGGTAGGTGGATGCCGCCATTCCAACCGCCTGACGGATAGCGGCGGGGGATAACGCCAATGTGTATCCGTCCCTATTGGACGCAAGATAAAGGTACAACATAAGCGCGTGTGCGCCAAGATCGCGTGCCGCCGCTTGCCAATGCTCATTTTTGATGCCGAGGAAGTCAGACGAGGCGCGTTCACGGTGAATGGCAACAACTCTTTGATTGGGTACGGTATTCGGCACAGCTTTACTCCCCCAAACGGTCAAGGGTGCGCTTCAAGCCGTCAATTTCCCTGATAGCATCGCCTGTTTCAAGTTGGACAGATAGGGCTTTCAGCACATTATCCATGATGCGCTGCTCCATATTGTTCTCCTGTTCAATAACCGCTCTGACAAAGTCATTCGCACGGCGCTGCAACTGAAATTTTGTGTCGCTGCTGGGAGTGTCTGTGTAAATCGTCAGCGCACGAAGAAAAGAATTTGCGCTTACTTCAAGGCTGCTCATAAGTCAGCTCCTTTCGTTTAATTTTTATTAGAAAGTTGAGATTTCTCTCACTTTCTATATATATTATATATTATTTTTTATAAAAAGTCCAAAAAGGGAGGATAATGCAAGCGAAAGAAACATTTTGCGCGGCGGCGGGGGTGTATTTCAGGAAAAAGAAAATCGAACAGCGGCGGATTAGCTTATCGTGAGCAATCTCCACATGAAATCAAGGGGAATTTCACCGTTTTCGTTGCTATCCTCTTGGATTTGCTATATTTTGTTGAAATTAGGCGTGATTTACTGAATTTCAACGAAATTCGGTGAATTCAGAGATAAATGTACAAAGATTATGCAAATAACTTCAAATTTCGACTAAAATGAGTAAAACTTAATGAATTTCACTAAATTTCGAAAAAGGCTTGACAATATATATATATCATGGACTGTACGAAAAGTTGTGCAATGTGCTGACTTCTCGTACATTTTTTGCTTTCAGGAGGAATTATAAATGCGTGTGACTATCGACCTTGAAAGGGACATTATCATTATTCCCGACAACTTTTTTGTGAAGATTGCCGAGGAAAATAAGAAGCTGGAGAGATATGGCGCAACGCCTGTGAGCGGGCTTGACCGCATCAAGCATTCTTATGAAATGGCTATGGCAAATACCGATGATCGGTTGCTGACGCAGAGCAACGCAAAGGCAACGCGGGCAAAGAAAACCATGACGCCCGAAGAAGCAAAGAAGATTCTGAAAGAAGAAGCGGCTAAAAGCGCGGCTACGAAGTAATGGCAAAGAAAGTCACGCAAGTTGAAAAAGAACTGATGTGGACGCTCTATCAAAAGTACGGCACATTCAAAGTCGTGGCGGAAAAGATGGGGCGGAGCGCGGGAACCGTTTCCCGCTATGTGCACGAGTATGAAGCAGCCGTCAGTGCGGCAAGCGTCGTATTAAAAGCTCAAAATTTATAAATGGGAGAAACATGATTATGAAGAGGATAACCGCCTTACTTTTGGCACTTGTGATGTGCTTTGCCTTGTGTGCTTGCGGCGGAACAGGAGAATCAAAGCAGGATAGCATTGACTTAAAGGGTGCCTTTTTACTCAATCCAGCAGATGAGTTAGACCTCTCTCTTGATGGGTTAGACGCCGTGCAACGCTATTTCTTGGTTGTATTTGATGTAACGAATAACAGCGATGCAAATGAGGAAATTTCTGCCCGTTCAGATTCCATAGAGTTGACGATGAACAAGAATAATACGTATGCGCAGGTTTACTATAAGAGCGGGACGAGATTACAAAGTTTCCTTGAAAACTGTGGATATGTTGTGTCAACAGACTATGGTACACTTTGGGGCGGAAGTGAAACCGTGCGGATGTGTGCAGCCTTTGCCATTAACGGAAATGACATAAAGGATGACTGCACGGCGGAACTGAATTTCCAACTGTCAGATGGTATCAAAGCCTCTTTTGATTTGAACGGAGATGATATTCAGACCATTGACCTATTTGATGGAATCTTTGCAGTAGAAGAGAATGCCGATGCTTATCAGCTTACCCATTCCATAAAGGTTAGAGCGCAGTTGTGCAAAACATCGCTTGAAACTGCATCACAGGCGGAGCACAATGGTAACACAGATTTACGAGTAATTCAGCTTGCGCTTTGCGGCACACTTCTTTCAGAAGAAACGACTTGGGGCGTGTCTTGTGACGGCCTGACTATGAGTGATGAGCTTCCGAAGTTGTCGCTGGAAACCATTCGTCTTACATCACCAGACGTTGCGGATGAGATTGAAACGGTGAACAGTAATATTGCAATTATGATAGAAGAACTGGACAAAGATTCACCCGACTATGATGCCGTAAATACTGCGCAGAGGGCAGCTTACGATATGTTGTCAAAAATGGTAGAAGAATAACCGAAGAGAAGAACATATAGAAATGTGAAGCAACAATAAAGCAACTATGCAGAATGTTTTTTGACGCACAAAAAGCGCACAGACTTCAAAAATCCGTGCGCTTTTTCCTCTTGGAACGCTCAAATAATTATTGCGTCCGCGGCGGGAGAGTGGTATAATAAAAGTATAAAAAACATAGATGTATCAAGGCTTTCGGCGTATTTGCTTGAGAGTTTTAAGTTGCCCTTGTGCCGCTGCTGCGGCACATCGCGGGATGGTTCGGGACCATGAGGCCGTGAGTTCGAATCTCGCCACTCGGACCATGCGGAGTGTCCTTATAGGGTTTGATAATCCTGTAATGGACACTCCGCTTTTTTATTTCCTGAAAAGTTCATACTGCAAGGCGTTCTGGGGCGTAGCTGAGTGCTACGCCTTTTCTTGTTTCCATGATAATGTCGGCCTCCGGGATCTTCCGGCGATCCGGCACATCGAAAG
>OGIE01000807.1_pt1 | contig 46051 bp, 27 predicted proteins | sample 1571581 | NCBI WGS metagenome assembly OGIE01 (sample SAMEA2582021, study PRJEB24529) | metagenome | biome: Human gut stool | place: China | collected 2011 | reverse complement strand
CCTGTAGCTAGCGTTCATCCTGAGCCAGGATCAAACTCTTCATTGTAAAAGTATTGTTAGTCAGCATAAAGCTGATTTTTGCTCTGTTCAGGATGCCGTACAATTTATTGACTTCATTAATACCTTACGTCTCATGCATATTACTATATATATAAGACAAGTATTGACGGTTCTATTTTTTTCTTGTACTACTTGTATTGTTTATCAATATTTCAAAGAACTTGCTGCTTTCGTTTTAAAAGCGGGTGCAAAGGTAAGAGGTTTTATTTTAACTACCAAATATTTTCAGAAGTTTTTTTTGCTTTTCTTTTTCTATCGTTTCTCAGACTCTCTTAGCGAAAGGGAAAGAAGGTAAAGAAGAAAAACAAAACGCCTTTTCTTTGCGAATCGGACTGCAAAGATAAGAACTTTTAGCTTTATCTTCCAAACTTTATCGGAAGTTTTTTTGTTCTTATGGTCAAGCAGTACTGCGCTTTTACACTAAGTCAATTTAACAAGGCTTTCTTCTCTTGGAAAGCGGGTGCAAAAGTACGCCCTTTTCAAATATACTCCAAACTTAAATCACTCTTTTTTTGAATTATTTTTGAGGATAGAAGCTAAAGTGTTGAGTTATAAGGATGTTGTAGAACATAAAATTCTTGGATGGAGGAGGAACAGAGGAAAGGAGTGCACATTATTATATTCACACGCGCGTTAGAAGGGCGAGGGCACGGGCGTATGCACAAGGGAAAGGAAGAGGAAATACAGGAAAGGTGAAGAAGATGCGCAAAGGAAAACAGAACGGGAATCCAAAGAAAAAGGAAAAAAGGACGGAGGAAAAGGGGATTGAAAGACTGAAAAGGAAGAAGGCAGGAAGAAGGGGAAATCGTAGCAAGGGAGGAAAATACGAAAAAAAGGGTAGAGACAGGAGTCTTTTAAAGTTCTACACTATTGGAAAAAGAAAAAAACTCTGCCATCCGCAACAATTAGATTAACATTCTTAGGGGGACTTTTTAGTCAACCCCTACTTACGTGTCAGCCAGGCTCTCTATGAAAATAAAAACTATAATTTGCTGTCATCTGTCACGTTGTCGGATGTAATTGCTTGAATATGAATAATTAATGAGGTGACAGAAGTAGGTGATGGCAGTGTGACGGCAAATTTTGCTGTCACACTGCCTTGTTTTCAATGGTTACTTATGGGCTGTTGGTTGGGCTATACAGAGCTTTTTAGTTTCTCCCGCTTGAAACTTTTGTTTCTCCTGCTTGGAACTAAAGTTTCATCGGCTTGAAACTTTAGTTCCAAAGCCGTGAAACCAAAGTTTCGGACGCTTGAAAACAGTGGTTCCAGCCGATGGAATGAATGAAACAAGGCAGGAAACTGATGCCTTACTTATATGATTCAATTAACTTGACCGCACCAACTGTTCGATTAACCTGCTCTTCCAAGAAACAATAAATCATTTATCACTCAAAAACAGCGGAGTTATCAACTATTAAAGGATGATTTATCAATTATTAATGTCTGAAATATCAATCGTTAAGAATTGACACCTCAGACATTAATACACTGTAAATCAAATGACAACATCAAACAAATGACAGATAATGATACATGGAAGAGTGAGAGCAAACACTTGCTCTCATACCTGCTACCACAATTGCTGCCATACCTGAAACTACGATGAATAAAGGCATACAGACAATCTGTTAGGGCATGAGAGCAAAAGTCGCGTTGAATTACTGTGGAGAAAGCAGCGTAAGCTGTTTGAGTTTGCAATTGATTCTTCTGTCATTTGTTTTAGCAATCCGGTTATGCTTGATTCGGAATGAAGCAACATATTCGGCTACCGAATACAAAGCAGAAATCTTTGACTCGCGCTACAGATACATTCATCAGACTTTTATTGTTTTCTATATAAAAAGCAACCACCTTCGCCCAATACACAGTGGAAATAATTAAGAATCCGGCATTCCTTCCGTACGTGACAAATATAGATAATTCTAATCTGATCGAAAATGACATTAGTATTTTTTCCATCTTGCACACATATGTATTACAGGAAAAACTTCTTTTCAATGCTTACATGTTTCGTCTATATATAAAATCACTGTTAAATCACTCCGCAATCTCAAACAAAAAGGTCATCTGTCTGTTACATACCCGACTTGAATATAGTAACCTAAACTTTTAAATTATGGCTAGAGAAAGCGTAAAAATCTTACAAGGAAAGCTGGATGTAGAAAGCTTGATTTCACAGTTGAATGCAGCATTGTCTGAAGAATGGCTGGCATACTACCAGTATTGGGTAGGCGCATTGGTAGTAGAAGGCGCTATGCGTGCAGACGTACAAGGCGAGTTCGAAGAACATGCAGAAGAAGAACGCAGACATGCGCAACTGCTTGCCGACCGCATTATCGAACTAGAAGGAGTACCCGTATTGGACCCGAAGAAATGGTTCGAACTGGCAAGATGCAAATATGATGCTCCCCAAGGATTTGATTCTGTAAGTCTGCTAAAAGATAATGTAGCTTCTGAGCGTTGCGCAATACTGCGTTATCAGGAAATTGCTGACTTTACCAATGGAAAAGATTTCACTACCTGCGACATTGCCAAGCATATCCTTGCTGAAGAAGAAGAGCATGAACAAGATCTTCAGGATTACCTGACTGACATTGCCAGAATGAAAAAATCATTTCTCGACAAGTAATTTCCGACTCGTCAGAGAATGAGCGAAAGGCAGTCTTAAAAAGAGAATATCAAAACATTCTCTCTTCAAGATTGCCTTTTTTCACAAATATATGCGAAAACGCCCCCGAAGTTTATACTCCTTTAAACTCCTTTTGAACAATTTTCGTCCTGATTGGAATACCGCATTTCAGTTGATTCCTCCTACCTTTGCAACCACACTTAATCATAAAGTGCATAGAAAACAGGTATAAAGAGTATAAAAAGAAAAGACTATGGCAAATCAATTATCAAGAACTGATAGTTCATCCAATCAGGATATCAGACAACGATTCAACGTAAAAAAAACAATCATCGGAGTTATTGTTTTATTAATAGGATTATTTCACTTACCTGAAGCGATCCTCCTCATTATGGACGGCATTTCTTTAGATAGCATATTGTATCTTATCGGCAATATATTACTCTGTCTGCTTGGCATATACCAACTTAAATTCCGTTCCAGGGAAATGAGATATCTGCCGACTAAAAGCGTGGTCAAAGAGAAAAACTATTCTTTCAATCTGAAATACCTTGAACCATTGAAAGAGATGATCGAATCAGGCAATTTTTATAACAATATCAATATTGAGAAAGGAACAGGCGGAAATCTTCGGCTGGATGTCCTCATGTCGGCTGACAAGAAATTCGCAGCAGTGAGATTGTTACAGTTTATCCCTTACAGCTACATTCCGGTCATGGATATGCAATATCTGCGGAATGACAAGATCGCCGCTCTGGAGAATTTCCTGGAACACTCTAAATAAGGGTCCGTTTTATTTTATCCATCCCCACTTTTATGTAATAGTGCGATAAAAACCAAACTATTTTCAAACAAATCAAGAAGAAATCTTTCTTTTTTCGTATTTTTGTCCCAATATGCACGTTTAATTCAAGTAGACAACGAACATCAACGAAAAAGAATGAGAGTAATTGATTTAATACATAACAGCGAAAAAACAGCTTTCTCTTTCGAAATCCTTCCTCCACTGAAAGGTACAGGCATCGAAAAGCTGTATCAGACTGTCGATACCCTTCGGGAGTTTGATCCGAAATATATCAATATCACCACGCATCGCAGCGAATACGTATATAAGGATCTGGGCAACGGACTTTTCCAGCGAAACCGGCTGAGAAGACGCCCGGGGACTGTTGCCGTAGCTGCCGCTATCCAGAACAAGTATAATATAACGGTGGTTCCGCACATACTGTGCAGCGGCTTCACCCGTGAAGAAACCGAATATGTACTGCTCGACCTGCAATTCCTCAATATCACCGATCTGCTGGTACTTCGGGGAGATAAGGCCAAACATGAATCAGTATTCACTCCCGAGGGCGACGGGTACCATCATGCTATCGAGTTGCAGGAACAAATCAATAACTTCAATAAGGGAATCTTTGTAGACGGCTCGGAGATGAAAGTAACCAACAGTCCGTTCTCCTACGGTGTGGCTTGCTATCCGGAGAAGCACGAGGAGGCTCCCAACATCGAATCCGATCTCTTCTGGCTGAAAAAGAAAGTAGAAGCAGGGGCAGAATATGCTGTGACACAGTTATTCTACGACAATAAGAAATACTTCGAATTTGTAGAGCAAGCGAAGGCAGCAGGTATCAATGTGCCTATCATTCCGGGCATCAAGCCATTCAAGAAGTTGTCTCAACTCAGTATGGTGCCCAAGACATTCAAAGTAGACTTGCCGGAAGATTTGGTCAAGGAGGTTTTGAAATGCAAGAACGACAAGGAAGCCGAACAGGTTGGTATCGAATGGTGCGTCGCCCAATGCAAAGAGTTAATGGCACATGGAGTGCCAAGCATCCACTTCTACTCCATCGGAGCAGTGGACAGTATCAAAGAAGTGGCTAAAATCATTTGTTGATATGTTTTTCAGAGACGTAATCGGACAAGAAGAAATCAAGCAACGACTCATTCAGGAAGTGAGTGAAGGGCGCATACCGCATGCCCAATTGATCTGTGGCCCCGAAGGAGTCGGTAAAATGCCGCTGGCTATCGCTTATGCCCGCTACATCAGTTGCACCAACCGGGGTGAGACGGATGCCTGCGGAGTATGTCCGTCGTGTGTGAAATTCAACAAACTGGTACATCCGGACGTACATTTCGTATTCCCCATCGTGAAAAGTTCTAAAGGAAAACGGGAAGTGTGCGACGACTATATCGCCGACTGGAGACCATTCGTTCTGAAGAATCCGTACTTCAACCTGAATCACTGGCTGAGAGAAATGGATGCCGAGAATGCACAGGCCATCATCTACGCAAAAGAGAGCGATGAAATCCTGAAGAAACTCAGCCTCAAATCGAGCGAAGGAGGATTCAAGATCACGATTCTTTGGTTGCCCGAAAAGATGCATCCGGTATGTGCCAACAAATTATTGAAATTGCTCGAAGAGCCACCTGAGAAAACCATCTTCCTGCTCGTATCGGAAGCTCCGGAAATGATTCTGCCTACCATTCTGAGCCGTACTCAACGCATGAACGTGCGAAAAATAGACGAGTCGGCCATCGACCGCGTATTGCAGTCCAAATACGGTATCCAGCCTGCCGACAGCCTTTCCATTGCCCATCTGGCAAACGGGAACTTTATCAAAGCACTGGAAACTATTCATCTGAATGAAGAGAATCAGCTCTTCTTCGACTTATTTGTCAGCCTGATGCGATTGTCCTATCAGCGGAAAATCAGGGAAATGAAGCTTTGGAGCGAACAGGTTGCCGGCATGGGACGTGAACGCCAGAAGAACTTTCTGGAATACTGCCAGCGCATGATCCGCGAAAACTTTATATTCAATCTCCATCAGCGTGATCTGACGTACATGACAATCAACGAACAGAATTTCGCCTCGCGCTTTGCTCCTTTCGTCAACGAAAGGAACGTAATGGGCATCATGGATGAACTAAGCGAAGCGCAACTGCATATAGAACAAAATGTAAATGCCAAGATGGTATTCTTCGACTTCTCGCTGAAGATGATCGTACTGTTGAAGCAATAATAAATATATAAACTATGGAATATAAGCTTCATAATGGGAGCGGCGGTCTTTGCTGCAAAGGATGCTCCCGACAAGATAAGAAACTGAACACTTACGATTGGCTGGCAGACATACCGGGCAACGCGGAAGAGTGTGATATGGTGGAAGTGCAATTTAAAAACACCCGAAAAGGCTATTACCGCAACAGCAACAAGATCAAACTGGAAAAGGGAGACATCGTTGCCGTAGAAGCTGCTCCGGGCCATGACATCGGCGTCGTAACCCTAACCGGAAGACTCGTCCCGCTGCAAATGAAGAAAGCCAACTTCAAGACCGATGCGGAAATAAAGAGAATCTACCGGAAAGCGAAACCGGTGGATATGGAGAAGTTCAACGAAGCGAAAGCAAAGGAACATGCGACCATGATCCGTGCCCGCCAGATTGCGCTGAACCTGAATCTGGATATGAAAATCGGTGATGTGGAATATCAGGGCGACGGCAACAAGGCTATTTTCTACTACATTGCTGACGAGCGTGTGGACTTCCGCCAACTGATTAAGGTACTTGCCGAAGCTTTCCGTGTCCGCATTGAAATGAAACAAATCGGTGCACGACAGGAAGCAGGACGTATCGGAGGTATCGGTCCTTGCGGACGGGAGCTTTGCTGCGCTACTTGGATGACGAGCTTTGTATCGGTATCTACAAGTGCCGCCCGCTTTCAGGACATTTCACTGAATCCTCAAAAGCTTGCCGGACAGTGCGCAAAGTTAAAGTGTTGTCTCAACTATGAAGTGGACTGCTATGTGGAAGCTCAGAAGCGCCTCCCTTCCAAAGAAATCGAACTGGAAACAAAGGACGGCACTTTCTACTTCTTCAAGGCTGATATTCTGAGTAATCATGTTTCTTACTCTACGGACAAGAACTTCCCCGCCAATCTGGTAACAATCAGTGGAAAACGTGCCTTTGAGGTAATTGCCATGAACAAGAAAGGAATGAAACCGGATAGTCTGCTCGAAGCTGAAGTGAAGCAAGAATCCAAAAAGCCGATTGACTTGCTGGAACAGGAAAGCCTCACCCGCTTCGACCGTAACCGAAATAATAAGGACGGAAACAACGGTAACCGGAACAAGAAGAAGAGAAAAGGAAATAATGACAACCGCCCGCAGGCACAGGCCGAAGGTGGAAATCGTCCGCAGCAACCTCAGAGGGGGGAGAACGAGAATCGTCCCCAACCGTCAGAGAACGGCAACAGAGGAGAAAGAGGAGACAGAGAAAATCGTCCGAGAAACAATAACAATAATAACCGGAACAGAGGACAGAATCAAGGACGGAATAATGAGAACAGACGTCCGGAAAGAGGACAGAATCAGGAACGTCCACAGAATCCGAACCGTCCGCAGAATCAAGAGCGTCCGCAGAATAGAGAACGGCAACCCAAACAGGAACGTCCTCAAAATCAGGAACGCCCGCAGGAACAAGGAAGACAACCCAACCAGGAACGTATTCCCAGACCTGAAAGAAATTCGAATCAAGAGAAACCGCAAAATAATGAAAAGCCTGCTCAGGAATAGCTTATTTTGTTTATTCGGTGCCTGCCTCATGGCAGCCTGTAATGAAAATACCGTGTATCACTCCTACCAGTCCCTGCCCAATGAGGGATGGGGAAAGAGTGATACACTCTCTTTTCAGTGTCCTGTTACGGACAGTATTCCTGGTACACTCAGATTATTTGCGGAAGTTCGTAACAGAAGTGAATACCCTTACCGCAACCTTTACTTATTCATTCATGAAAACCTGCTTGATTCCACAGTATGGCGCACTGACACGATAGCGGTCAACCTGGCTGATTCCACAGGAAGATGGACAGGCAATGGGTGGGGAAGTATCTATCAAACAGCAGTTTTTATCAAATCTGTCCGCCCGCTGCATCCCGGAAACTACACAGTTAAGATTGTGCACGGAATGCAGGATGAGAAGTTAACCGGACTCAATGACGTCGGTATCCGGATTGAAAAACAAGAAGAATAGATTAAAGCCTTCTGCCTCTTCCGGCATCCAGCCTCAGGAAGATAAACAATAAAATGGTGAATCCCCACAAGGAAGAACCTCCGTAACTGAAGAACGGCAAAGGAATACCAATTACCGGAGTCAGCCCAAGCACCATCCCGACATTAATAAAAAGATGGAAAAGGAAAATACTGACAACGGAATATCCATAGACACGTGCAAAAGTGGAAGTCTGCCGCTCGGATAAAGCAATCAGTCTCAGAATCAATATAAGGAAAGCCAACAGAACAGCAGCCGAACCGACAAATCCCTGCTCCTCTCCCACTGTGCAGAAGATAAAGTCAGTATCTTGTTCGGGCACATATTTCAGTTTCGTCTGTGTGCCATTCAGAAAGCCTTTTCCGGTCAATCCACCGGAACCGATGGCTATCTTTGACTGATTGACATTATATCCTGCTCCCGTCAGGTCTTCTTCCATACCGAGTACAACCTTGATACGGATTTGCTGATGGGATTCCAAGATGTTATCAAATACGTAGTTACTGGAATACAGAAAGCCGATAGAGCCGATGGCAAACAGGGCAATCAGGAAATAGGAACGTTGACGCTCTCTCAATGCCAGATAGAACAGATAACCTATCACAAGGACACAAAGCCCCCATTGCACCCATACCAGACTGAAGTGTATTCCGTATTCCGATATTAAATATGCGATAAGCAGAATGATCAGGCTTCCTCCGATAATGTTCCGTGTGGGTTCCCACTTTTTGGGGTACACCCATACCATTCCTCCGGCAAACAACAGAATCAATAACAACACGATAAATTCGCCCAACGGTGTGGGAGTATCGGCAATAAAGACCTCGTCAAAACGGATGCCGACAACAAAGTAAATCACTGCACACAAACCGGCAAAAAGCACTACACCGGGCATTCCTTCCCGATAAAGCACCAAAAAGAAGGCAAGATAAACTAATGCCGACCCCGTCTCCCGCTGTCCGATAATCAGGAGCATCGGAAGAAGAATGATAAAGCCCAAGACGAAAGCACATTTTTCTTTCTTTATGCTGAATGAGTATGAGTTCATATATTTCGCCAACGCCAGTGCCGTAGCAAACTTGGCAAACTCGGCGGGTTGCAGGCTGACCGGTCCCATCACCAGCCACGAACGCGACCCTTTCGTATCCGGTGCGATAAAGATGGTAACAATAAGCAGCACAATCATCCCTACATATATAATGTACGCGAACATATCATACATCCGGTCTTCCAGCATCAGCAAAACAAATCCCAGACCAAAGGAGCAGATAATCCATACAAACTGCTTTCCGGCACGGGTAGAGAAATCAAAGAAGTCACGATCGCCATAGTCATAGCTGGCACCGCAAACGCTGAACCATCCGCCGACAATCAAAAGCAGATAGATACCAATCGTTACCCAATCCAGTGTTTTCCACAAACTATCGTTCCTCGTTACCATATAAAATGATTCTGTTACTGATTTCTTCTGCTCTTAACTCATTCTCGGGCGACAACTTCCCTTTCATATATTGTTCCATCATCAATGCACCGATCGGCACTCCATAAGTCGCTCCCCAACCTCCATTCTCTACATATACGGCAATGGCGATCTTAGGCTGGTTCATCGGAGCAAAGCCCATAAACACCGAATGGTCATGTCCGCGATTCTGCGCTGTTCCTGTCTTTCCGCAGGCTTCAAGTTCCGGCACCATCACGGACAGCATACGGCAAGTACCTCCGGTGGCAGCAGCACGCATTCCTTCTACCACAGATTCATAATGTCTTCGCTCTATGGTTGTGTTGCGTGGATGTCGATAAATGCTATCCAACTGCGCATCCTGAATTTCCTTCACAATATGTGGTGTTGTAAAATGTCCGCGATTGGCAATCGTTGCCCCTAAGTTAGCTATCTGAAGAGGGGTAGACAGAATTTCACCTTGTCCGATGGAGATACTGATGACCGTCAGTCCGTTCCAGTGTCCACGATAAGCCTTGTCATAAAATTGCGCGTTCGGTATCAAGCCCCGTTTCTCTCCGGGCAAATCAACTCCTAACTTATAGCCGAATCCCTGAGAAACCATGTGATCTTTCCAAACTGTGATGGCATTCTGCGGTGAACCGTACTTGCGATCGCCGAACATACGGAACAGCCCCCAACAGAAATAGGAATTGCAAGAAGTCGCAATAGCCGGAATCAATGGCAAAGGTGAGCCGTGAGCATGACATCCCACTGTCAGACGCCCATAATGGAAACCACGAGAACAGGGGAAAGAAGGACTTTGCTCGGTAATGATTCCTTCTTGCAGGAAGGTCAGTCCCTGTGCCGTCTTGAAAGTTGACCCCGGAGGATAGACTCCCATCAACGCACGATTGAGCAACGGTTTCTGTTTATCGCGTTGCAGCATCAGATGGTTCTTGCCACGCTGACGACCAATCATCAGATGCGGATCATAATTCGGAGAAGAAACCAGACAAAGGATTTCTCCGGTTTCCGGTTCGATAGCTACGATACTTCCAATCTTATTTTTCAATAACCGTTCGCCTAATATCTGCAAATCGATGTCGAGACTCAGAGTCAGATTCTTGCCCGGAATGGAAGGACGGTCATACTCTCCGTCCATATAACGTCCCTGGATACGTCCATGCGCATCGCGCAACAGAATCTCTACTCCCTTTTCTCCACGCAGGTATTTCTCGTACGATCTTTCAACTCCCAGTTTTCCTACATAATCTCCGCGGATGTAGTATCCCTCTTCATCCGCCTCCATATCTTTAACGGATACCTCACCGATATCCCCCAAAGCATGGGCGGCAGCATTGTATGAATATTGCCGGATCGTACGCCGCTGAATATAAAAACCGGGAAACTTGAACAGTTTCTCCTGGAAGACACCGCACTCCTCCGCAGAGAGTTGTGACATGAACAGCTGGTTGGTATATCGGGAATATCCCGGATTGCGGCGGCGGTCTCTCATATCACTCATGATCTTAAGGAACTGAGCACGAGTAATGCCCAACGACTCACATAAATCGAGTGTATCCAGATTTTCGACCTCTTTCGGGACAAGAGTGATGTCATAGGCCGGCTGGTTGAATACCAGCAGTTTGCCGTTACGGTCGTAAATAGCACCCCGTGAGGGATATTGAATTTTATTCAGGAAAGCATTGCTGTCGGCATTCTTCTTGTAGTCGTCTGTCGTTATCTGTAATACAAAGAGGCGTATCAGATAAATCAACACAATAGTTAAAGCAATCCCCCCGATAACAAATTTCCGCTTTTCTAATCTATAGTCTTTTGCCATTCCTATCTCCTTATTCCTTCTACAGCAAGAATGCAGGTTAAAGTCAGAAGGGTGCACGAAATCACCCGCAATAACAACAGCCAGATGCTGGTAAATGAGAAGAACTCAATGCTGAGTAATGCCAGACTATGGACAAAAACACTTGCCGTGGTATATTTCAGGAAAGGAGTGATGCCCATGCTCTTGAAAGAAGGGATGATACTGTCCAGATTGTCACGCGGAGTAAACAGGCGCAGCAAGGACGGACGAAGGAAAGCCAGCAGCACGGTTGCCGCAGCATTCATCCCCGGAGTATCGGCAAAGATATCAATGGTTAGTCCGAAGAAGAAAGCCCACAACATCAACTCATTCCGGGAAGTTCCGGAAGCGAATTTCAGGATAAAGTAAATGTAGAGAAAGGGAGTAGCATATCCGGCAATATGTACGTTATTCAGGATCAGCACCTGAAGAAGTACCAGCCCGATAAACCATCCGATTCTATGTATATAGGTAATTATCATTATTTCACAGCCTTATTTTCCAGTTCTTTCTGTTCCTGCTGACCGTTCCGGGCTATCACCCGCACATCACTCACCTTGCCGAAATCGGTAGCCAACTTGATTTTCAACAAATAAGACAATCCGTCGTGCGAATCGGACATATCATCGACTGTTCCTACCATAATTCCTTCAGGGAATACGGTAGAGAAGCCGCTTGTCACCACCGTATCACCCAGATTAAACTCTGCATGACGAGGCAAATCTTTCAGATACGCATAACGGGAATCTCCATGCTCCCACTTCAGATAACCAAAGTAGTCACTTCCGACAATCTTGCAACTAATATTTGACTTGCTGTTCAATACCGAAATCACGAGTGAATACGAAGAGGAGGTTTCATAGACAATGCCCACTATTCCGTTTCCGTCCACCACTCCCATTTCGGGACGGATGCCGGAAGAAGAACCCTGATCGAGCGTTATATAATTATCCGCCTGATTCAGACTGTTCTTAATGACGTGTGCCTTGAACAACCGATAATCTGTCAGAGGTATCTCCCTGATGCTGTTTACAGTGGCCGAATCAACCTGATGCTCCCGCAACGCCTTTTCCAGATTAGTGATCTGCTGTTCGAGCGCCATATTACGATCCAGCAAGTCTGCGTTGACCGATTTGAGATGGAAATAAGAGCTTATTCCTCCCGAAACTTCATAAACTGCCCCCACAACGACATTGGCAGATGTAAAAAAAGTACTCTGCTGATAGTTGTTGAACCGAAATAACAAAACAAAACTGGCTACCTCTAATACGATGAAGAGGAACCAGTAATTGTATTTCAAAAGGAAGTTTATTAAATTCCGCATGAATAATGATCCGTATTATTTATCTCATCAAGAAAGAGAAACGGTCTACATTCTTTAATGCCACACCCGTACCTTTGGCTACTGCGTGCAAAGGATCTTCAGCAATGTGGAAAGGTATGTTAATTTTATCTGTCAAACGCTTGTCCAGTCCGCGAAGCAATGCACCACCACCGGCAAGATAAATACCGTTGTGTACAATATCCGCATACAGTTCGGGCGGCGTATTTTCCAATGCACTCAAGATGGCTGTTTCAACCTTGGAGATGGATTTCTCCAGACAGTGAGCCACTTCCTGATAACATACGGGCACTTCCATCGGAAGAGCTGTGATACGGTTCGGTCCATGAACGATGTAATCTTCCGGAGCGTCATCGCCAAGCTCGGTCAGTGCGGCACCTACGTTGATCTTAATACGTTCTGCCATACGTTCGCTGACTTTCACATTATGCTGACGGCTCATGTATTCCTGGATATCCGCAGTCAGATCATCACCGGCGATACGGATAGAGTTGTTGGAAACGATACCTCCCAAAGAGATAACGGCAATTTCCGTAGACCCACCACCTATATCCACGATCATGTTTCCTTCGGGCGCTTCTACATCAATACCGATACCGATTGCCGCAGCCATCGGTTCGAATATCAGATAGACGTCACGCCCACCGGCATGCTCGGCTGAGTCACGAACGGCACGGAGTTCTACTTCCGTACTTCCCGACGGTACACCGATCACCATACGAAGTGACGGCGAAAACAAGTGATTACGAGTATTTACCTGCTTAATCAAACCGCGCATCATTTGCTCGCAAGCATAGAAGTCGGCGATCACTCCATCCCTCAACGGACGAATAGTACGTATATTTTCGTGGGTCTTTTCGTGCATCAACTTCGCCTTTTCCCCAACGGCGATCATCTTATCTGTACGGCGATCCAAGGCCACAACCGAAGGCTCATCCACCACAATTTTCCCGTTTGTGATGATGATGGTATTGGCTGTCCCCAAGTCCATCGCTATTTCTTGTGTAAAAGAGAATAATCCCATTAATATAAAGTATTAAGTATTAAGTATTAGGTATTAAATATTAGGTATAAAGTAGACTGCCTTATCCGCAAGGTTAATACTTAATACCTAATACTCAATACCTGTTTTTAATGTTTAAAATGACGGATACCGGTGGTCACCATCGCCATACCGTGCTCGTTGCAGTAAGCAAAAGTAAGATCGTCTTTCACCGAGCCGCCCGGCTGGATGACTGCCGTAATACCTTCTTTGTCTGCTATTTCTACGCAATCCGGGAAGGGGAAGAAAGCATCTGAAGCCATTACCGCACCGTTCAGATCGAATCCGAATGATTTGGCTTTTTCAATCGCTTGCTTCAAGGCGTCTACCCGTGAAGTCTGTCCCACACCGCTTGCAAGAAGCTGTTTGCCTTTTGCCAGCACGATAGCGTTCGACTTGCTGTTCTTAACAATCTTGTTGGCAAACAACATATCTTCCACTTCTTCCGGAGTAGGAGCTTTGTCTGTCACAGTTCTCAGATCGGCAACCGTTTCAATATTCATATCTTTGTCCTGCACCAATACACCGTTCAACAAAGCACGGAACTGTTTCTTAGGCAGTTTGGCTTCTTTGCGAACCAGGATGATACGGTTCTTTTTCTGTCCCAGAATCTCGAGCGCGTCTACGTCATAGTCCGGCGCGATAATCACTTCGAAGAATATCTTGTTAATCTCTTCAGCTGCTGCTTTATCAATCACTCCGTTAGTAATCAATACGCCTCCGAAAGCGGAAACGGGATCACCGGCCAACGCGTCTGTCCATGCTTCCAATACAGTTGAACGAGAAGCCAGGCCACAAGCATTATTATGTTTCAGGATAGCGAAAGTCAAATCTTCGTATTCGTCGATCAGATCAACGGCAGCATTGATGTCCAGCAGGTTGTTATAAGAGATTTCCTTACCGTGAATCTGATCGAACATAGCGTCCAGATTTCCGTAGAAATAACCTTTCTGATGAGGATTTTCACCGTAACGGAGTTGCTTCTGGTTGTTTACCGAACAACGGAAAGCAGAACCTTCGCCGGCATCGAAATAATTGAAGATAGCTGAGTCGTAGTGAGAAGAAACGGCAAACGCTTCTTTTGCCATCCAGCGACGTTCTTCGAGTGAAGAAGTAGCGCCATGTTCCATCAGCATATCCAGCAATGGCTTATATTGTGCCTGAGAAGCCACGATGATGACATCGTTATAGTTCTTGGCAGCAGCACGAATCAAAGAGATTCCACCTATATCGATTTTTTCAATGATGTCTGCTTCGGATGCGCCGGAAGCCACGGTAGCTTCAAACGGATACAGGTCGACAATAACCAAATCTATTTCGGGGATTTCATACTTTTCAATCTGTTGAATATCCTGTTCCAGGTCACGACGGCAAAGGATACCTCCAAAAATCTTCGGATGTAATGTCTTCACTCTACCACCAAGGATTGAAGGATAAGTGGTCAAATCTTCCACTGCCTTACAAGGATATCCTAGTGATTCAATAAACTGACGAGTTCCACCTGTTGAGAGAAACTCGACTCCTTCTTCGTAAAGTTTGGTAATAATTTCGTCCAAACCTTCCTTATGGTATACAGATACCAATGCAGTTTTTATTCTTTTAGACTCTGACATTGAATTGCTTATTAAGTATTTGATGCGCAAAGTTACGAAATATTGTTTATCGTACGTAATAAATAAGGTGTGAATTAATAAAAAAAAGCGTTGACTGTTCCTGTTGGAAAGTCAACGCTCCTTCGCATATATAGTTTCTAATCAAAATCTATTACCAGATAGACACTCGTTTGTCCTTCGCTACGAACATAGGATCATGTTCTGTGATATTGAATGCTTCGTACCAGTTCTGGATATGAGGCAATGCTCCGTCCACACGCCATTTTCCTAAAGAGTGAGGATCGAGTTTGGTCAGTCGGAGAATCTCTTCCGGACGGATGTGTCCTGCCCATACATTAGCATAAGCGAGGAAGAAACGTTGTTCGGGAGTGAATCCGTCAACAACTTCCAGCGGTGCTGTTTCCATTGCTTTCTTGAAAGCTGCGAAAGAAACCTGCAAGCCACCGTGGTCGGCAATGTTCTCTCCCAAAGTAAGTTCACCGTTTGCATGCACACCGGGAGCCACTTCTATGCTGTCAAAGAAGTTAACCATCACTTGAGCACGTTCCTCGAACTTTTTAGCATCTTCTTCTGTCCACCAGTCTTTCAGGTTACCATCCTTGTCGTATTGACGACCCTGATCGTCGAATCCGTGAGTCATTTCATGGCCGATAACCACACCGATAGCACCATAGTTCATCGCATCGTCAGCGTTCATATCAAAGAACGGAGCCTGCAGGATAGCGGCTGGGAAACAGATTTCGTTGGTTGTCGGGTTATAGTAAGCATTTACCGTCTGAGGTGTCATCAACCACTCGTCCTTGTCAACCGGCTTACCGGCTTTCGCAATCATGTCATTGAAGTCCCATTGGCTGGCACGCTCGATATTTGCCCAATAAGAGTCGTCTTTGATCTCCAGAGCAGAGTAATCTTTCCATTTATCCGGGTAACCGATCTTTACATGGAAAGTAGCCAGTTTCTCTAATGCTTTCACCTTTGTCGGTTCGCTCATCCATTCCAGCGCTTTGATACGTTCGCCCAGAGAAGTCTGCAGGTTCTTCACCAATCCAACCATACGTTCTTTGGCAGCGGCAGGGAAGTATTTTTCGACATACATCTGTCCTACTACTTCACCCAAAGAGCCGTCTACAGTGCTTACTGCACGTTTCCAACGAGGCTGCATTTCTTTCTTGCCGGACATTGTTCTGCTATAGAAGTCGAAGTTTTGTGCCACGAAATCATCACTGAGGAAAGAGGCTGCGGCATCGATCAGATTCCATTGAAGATAGAACTTCTGATCTTCAAGAGGCACTGTATTAATAACATCGGCAACTTCCTTCATGGCTGCAGGCTGACCGATATTCACTTCTTTCAAGTCATTCAGTCCCGAAGTAGTGAAGTAAGCATCCCAGTTAAAAGTAGGGAAGTTCTTTTTCAGCGTTTCCATGTCCATCTTATTATAGTTGGCATGAGGATCACGCAATTCTACTTGTGAACGGGCAGCCTTGGCAAGACGTGTTTCGATGTTCATCACAGCCACCATTGCTTTCTGTGCGGTAGCTTCGTCATAGCCAGCCAACTGGAACATTTTAACGAGGTGTTCCTTATATTTATCGCGGATACTCTTTGTCTGCTCGTCATTCTCCAGATAGTAGTCACGCTGTCCCATTCCGAGACCGCCCTGATAGGTCTGAACCATGTTCATAGAGCTGTTCATATCATCCGCACTAACAAACATAGTAAAGTAAGGACGTATTCCTTTCTTCTGACTTTCGGCAATGTAGGTGTAAATCTCTTCTTTATCTTTGAGCGCATCGATAGCCGCCATTTCTTCTTTGATCGGAGCTGCTCCTTCTTTGTTCAGCTTCACGCTATCCATAGCGATGTTATAAAGATCACCCACTTTCTGGGCAGCACTGCCCGGAGCGTTGTCTTTCTTTGCAGCCAGTTCGGCAATCAGTTCTTTCAACTGTTCGCGGCTTTTCTCGTGAAGCATATCGAAAGAGCCGAAGCGTGAATACTCGTCTGTCAGCGGATGACTTTCAATCCATCCACCGCAGGCATACTGATAAAAACTTGTACCCGGCATTGCCGTGGTATCCAGATTAGCAAGGTCGATACCGGACGTTAGTACGGCCTCTTTCTTGCTATTACATCCTGTTGTCATAAGGCATACGGCAAGAATTGGTAAATACTTGGTTACTTTCATATTATATAATAAATTAGTTTTTCACTTCTTCCAGTTCCATCGAAACCCGTTCCCACTCTTCAACGGTGGTATCCAATTGCTGTTTCAGCTTCTGATGCCGTTCATACAGTTGCATATCCGATGCTCCTTCCGGGGTTGCCATCTTTGCTTCCAGAATGGCGATTGCCGATTCCGTTTCTTCAATCGAAGCCTCACAGTCCGCCACCTGGCGTTCCAACTTCTTTATCTTCTTATTGAGTTCCTTCTGCGCTTCATACGAGAGTCTGTTCTCCGAAGGTTGCTCTGTATCCGCTTCGTTTCCTTTGGCAGATGTGGTAGGAGAAGTAGAGAGAGAAACTCCTTTCTGAAGTTCATTCAGGCTGTCGATCTTCTTCTTTTGCAGGAAATCGTAAATACCGCCAAGATGTTCTTTCACTGTTCCACCACCGAACTCATATACTTTAGTCGCAAGTCCGTCCAAAAAATCACGGTCGTGGCTGACAAGTATCACTGTTCCGTCAAATTCGCGGATAGCTTCTTTCAGTACATCTTTGGAACGCATATCCAGATGATTGGTAGGTTCGTCCAAAATCAGGAAGTTCACCGGTTCCAGCAGCAACTTAATCATAGCCAGACGAGTACGCTCTCCACCGGAAAGTACTTTCACTTTTTTATCCGAAGCCTCTCCGCCAAACATGAATGCACCCAAAATGTCACGTATCTTCAACCGGATATCTCCTGTCGCCACACGGTCGATCGTATCAAATACCGTCATGTTTTCATCCAGCATCTGCGCCTGATTCTGTGCAAAGTAACCGATCTGCACGTTATGCCCGATCGTCAGTTTACCATCAAAATCAATCTCGCCCATGATACATTTCACTAACGTAGATTTACCTTCTCCGTTCTTTCCGACAAATGCGACTTTTTCTCCTCTGTTGATCGTCAGATTCACATCATGGAAAACAACGTGCTGTCCGTATGCCCTGCGTACGTCTTCACAGATAACCGGATAATTCCCGCTGCGGCTGGCAGGAGGAAATTTCAGACGGAGGGAAGAGTTGTCTTCCTCATCGACCTCGATACGGTCTATCTTTTCCAGTTGTTTGATACGACTCTGCACCTGTACGGCTTTGGTTGCCTTATAGCGGAAACGTTCGATAAAGTCTTCCGTATCCTGTATCTGCTTCTGCTGATTCTCATAGGCACGGAGCTGCTGCTCACGACGTTCTTTACGTAATACGACAAACTCATCGTACTTCACTTTATAGTCATAAATCTGACCGCAGGTAATCTCGATCGTACGGGTAGTTACATTATTAAGGAAAGCACGGTCGTGGCTGACCAGCACAACAGCATTGGCACGGGTAGACAGAAAGTTCTCCAGCCATTGTATACTCTCGATATCCAGATGGTTAGTCGGCTCATCAAGGAGCAGCACATCCGGACGACGGAGCAAGAGCTTCGCTAGTTCGATACGCATACGCCAGCCGCCGGAGAATTCGGAAGTCGAACGGTTAAAGTCTTCCCTGCTAAAGCCCAATCCCAACAGGGTACGTTCTATTTCCGCCTGAAAATTGGTTCCTCCCATCATCAGGAAGCGGTCGTTTTCGTGTGTGAAGCGGTCTATTAACTGGTGGTATTCTTCGGATTCATAGTCGGTGCGGTCGGCAAGCTGCTGATTCATCCGTTCAAGGTTTGCCTGAAGTTCGAAAATATGCTCGAAAGCGAGTTCTGCTTCCTCCATCACCGTGCGGACATCCGAAAGGATCATGACTTGCGGCAGATAGCCGATTGTTACATCTTTAGGGACGGCTACCACTCCACGGGTCGGGTTTTGCAGACCTGCCAATATTTTCAACATAGTCGATTTGCCCGCACCATTCTTGCCGACCAAAGCGATGCGGTCTTTTTTATTGATAACATAGCTGACATCCGCAAAGAGCGGTGTCGCATTAAATTCTACTGATAATCCTTCTACTGAAATCACGTCTGTCTCTGATTTATAAGATTTTGGATTGCAAAGATAATGAATAATTATTGGATAAAGGGCAGTATTATCCGTTATGAAAGACAAAAAAAGCAGTCATTCTCATGAATGACTGCTTCCTAGTCTTTATCAAAAGCTTTTCTTTAGAACAATTTAGCAGGGTATTCACCGGCATCTACCAATGCCTGAATCTTATCCACTACGCTCTGACGGTCTTCCGGATAAGTTACACCAAACCATTTGCTGGTAGTATCCAGAACTTCTACAGTTGCAGTTCCGTCGTTAATCAATTTATCCACCATCAGCGGGATAAAGAATTCGCTCTTCAGGTTCTCCATGTTCTTCGGATCGCTCAGGAAAGTCTTGAAGAACTCTTCACTGTAAGCAAAGTAGTCGGGAGTAAAGCCCCAGAAGTTCATACTTACCGGAGTCGTATCAGGAGTAGCTGTCCATTCACCGTTATCATCGATGTATTTTACTTCGCCGTCCAGACGTTGAATCTTCGTACGTTCCACTACGGAAGTCAGCAAGTTGTTAGCATCTGTACTGCAGATACCACGAGATACCGTACCGCTCTCGCTCAACGTATTTCCCACACGGAAACCTACCATTGAATAAACATTCTTGGAATTTTCGGGAAGAGCAGACAGGAATTTGCCCATTACCTGGAACGAGTCACGACCATAGAAGTCATCGCAGTTGATTACCGCAAACGGTTCACTAATCACATCAGCTCCCATCATTACCGCATGATTTGTACCCCATGGTTTTGTACGGTCTGCCGGACAAGTGAAGCCTTCCGGAAGATCATCGATAGACTGGAATACCAGTTCGCAAGGAATATGGCCTTCGTATTTAGAAATAATCTTTTCGCGGAAATCCTGTTCAAAATCTTTGCGGATTACAAATACAAGCTTACCAAATCCTGCGTTGATAGCATCATAGATAGAGTAATCCATAATAGTTTCGCCGTTAGGACCCAGTCCGTCCAATTGCTTCAAGCCTCCATAACGGCTACCCATACCAGCAGCCAATAAGAATAAAGTTGGTTTCATAAATTGTGTAATATTAAAAGGTTAGTGATGTCAATGGCATCAGATTTCGTTGCAAATTTACAAAAATAGTTGAATCCAACAGGACAAATATCAATCATTATTCACTAAAATCGTACAAAAATCATTCATTAGAACGGGTAACCGATAGCAAAATGTATTCCCAGATTCTTGAAGAAAGCTCCGGTTACATTATAATAGCCGCTACGATCCGTATCATAAGGCAGATGCAGAGGAATACCGAAGTCGAGACGGAATACGAGAATATCCATATCATAACGGATACCGACACCGGTTCCCAAAGCTATTTGTTTAGGGAAAGTCTTCAGACGCAGTTGTGAATCGGGACGTGCTTCTTTTCCATCAGCCAAAAGCTTTCTGTCTTTGCGCAACAACCACACATTTCCTGCATCCAGAAAGGTAGCTCCCCAAAAGCTCTTGAAAATACGGAAACGATATTCCACATTCGCCTCAAAGCGGAAGGTTCCTGTCTGATCCAGGTAGGAATATTTTCCCTCTTCCGGATGATAACCGCCCGGACCGACGCTGCGCACTGTAAAAGCGCGGATACTATTGGCACCACCTACATAAAATTGTTCACTATAGGGAGCTATCGTAGCATTGCCATAAGTAAACAGTGCACCTACTGCCATGCGGCTGGCTATCGCATTATTCTTATCTATGTTCCACAAATGACGCAACTCCGTATTCAACTTCACAAACTGTGCAAACGGAGCACCTAATAAACTTTTATCTTCTTCATTGAACGGCTTGCCAAAAGCACGGTAAATAAGGGAAGTGATATTACCCGCCGAAGTGACAGTAGACTGCCACCAGATAGGGTTCTTTATCCTGCGAACCGAAGCATTGTCATACGTATACGTATATTCCATCGCCGGAATAAACTGATTCCTAAGACTGACATACAGTGCAGGATTAGCTTCAGCTATCTCTTTAAATTCCGCAGACTGATGCTGCAAGACATTAAATGTCAGTTTAAAAGGAGTAATACTATGCCGGCTGGTACGGGAGGGCTGGAAATCATAGGTGGCATTGCCGCCAAAGGACAGCAGTTTGTAATACTTTGCCCGGTTCAGTTGGTTGATATACAGACGAAAGGTCGTCGTGGCCGGGAAGTCAAACTCCCGTTTACCCAGATGCGGGAACACGACTCTCGGAAAAGTCAGAGAGGTAGAAAGCCCCATTTCCCAACTGTTCATCAGTGAGCTCTTCTCACCGCCTCCGGTCTGCCACTCATAAGAGCCTTTCAGTTTTACGTTCCAGCTTTCACCACCTCCGAATACATTGTTACGAGTGACACCGAAAGATGCACCGGGACCGGTCTGGTCATTACTCTTCGTTACTACATTCAGTTCCAGTTCTGCATCCAACGGTTTGGCAAATGTAGCCTGCATAGTGACATCCAGTGTATCACAAGCCGCTGTCGTATCTCGGGGAGCATATTGCATATCCATATAGCTGAATATACCGAGCTGACTCAATTTCTCCTGCACCTGCTCCTGCCGGTACTGGCTATAAAGACGGGTACGGTTGGAAGCCCTCATCTGTTTGCTCCGTACAAACTGCTGATAGTTCATCCATCGATAGAGCATATTCGGACGGACCTGCAGTTTATCATAATAGTGGATATTCAGATTCTTGTACAAGATACTGTCATTAGGTGCCTCGCCATTCTTTCCGAAGAGATAGACCGAAGCATCTCCTACATAGTAAGAACGTTGAGCGGCAGCCGGTAATCCCGGAAGAGGAATCAGACGAAGACTGATATGTCCGCCGGGAACCAAGGTTGTATCTGCCTGATAGGTCATATAGTCCGGACGGAAGTAGAAATATCCCCGATTACGCAAAAGGGTACTGATACGGGAACGTTCTTCATCCAAATCCACCACATTAAACTGTTCGCCGGGGGTGATGTAAGACATACGACGTCCGCGTTCCATGATCTTCAGAGTCTGGGGAGTGAAACGCTGATAATACACTGTATCAATGAAATAAGGGTTCTTCATATCTACCGTATATAGCAGACTTGCTTTCAGACTATCTTTCTTATCGACCAAAGTCTCGTAAGTCACCTTTCCATTGAAATATCCGTAATCACGGAGCAGGTTAGTGGCTACCTTGACACGTACTTCGGGATTGACAGTAGAAATAAATACGGGCGGATTGGCGGCAAAGCGGTTAAACATCCACTTACCGAATCCTTTCTTGTATTTCACGAAGTCGTTATACATCCACATTTTAAAAGGAATAGGCAGAAAACCTCCCAACAGAGTAGTACTGGGAGTTTTGGCAAGCGCTGCATTGATTTCCGTCAAAGCAGTTTCACCAACCCGTGTCGATGATTTATTGACAATCACCGTTTTTCCTCCGGTATAGAGTATTTCATCTTCGGGCAGATGTTTCGTCACCGAACACGCCGAGAACAACACTATACCTATAAGACAGCCTGCTAATATGTTAATACGTATATCTTTCATTCTTACTTCTTTTTCTTAAAGATGAACAGTTCACTGAGTTTATCCAGTTTCTTGCGAAGTACCAGACCGACTCCGGTTTCCGTAATCTCCCCTTCGAGTACACTCTCATAGTTCTTATCGTAGAACAAACGGACATAACGGGTTCCCGTACGGTCCAGACGATATTCCAAAGAGATGTTGTCAATGAAGGATTCGGCATCATTCGTCGCATTTTCGCCCGTCGATACCTTACCGCCGATTACAATCTGGAAGCGGTTATTGAAGAGGCGCTGCGAATAACGGAAACTGTAATCCGTACGCTTGCCGCCGGTATCCGAGGCGTCATGATCTTCGACACCCACAGAGACGCTGGCATTCTTCAGGTTACCCATCAGTGAGTTTATCTGACTGCTCAGTACGGAGTTCAGGGCAGAACCCATATTCAGCTTGCCAAGTCCGCCGCCTCCACCACCGATCGGTCCGGTGCCGAGATAGGTTTTCATCAACATGATATAAAGTGCCTGTTTCCCACGTTCTTCCGCTCCCATTGCTGTCAGTTCATTCTGTATGGTCGCATCTTCCGGGGCCGCTACGTCGAAAGCAAAAGACAGGTTGTCCAGCCGGTTCTTTACGACAATGGAAACGTCAAAGTTAACCATTCTCGTTCCTCCGTTCTCTCCTTCGGATACGGAAGCGCGGATACGATCGGTTGCCTTGAAGTTCAGCATGGGGTCCATCGGGTTTCCGGTCCAATCTACATAGCTGCCGTTATCGATGGCAAATTCCTTGACTGCAATGATAGGCAGAGAATACTTCATCAGTCCACCGCTCAGTGTGTAACGTCCGGTCAATGTCAGGTCTCCCTGTGGAGTGTATTTCATCGAAAGATCGCCGCCTCCTTCCAGTTCGATACGATTGTCGCTGGCGTCCAAGTCCACTTTCACCCGGACTGAAGGGTCTATATGAACCATCATCACCATATCCAGCCCACCTAAAGATACGGTAGGCACTTCCTGACGGACAACTGTGGTGGTATCACTGAATGAAGTAAATGTCACCAGACTTCCCAGACGATCCTGCACGGTCAGCGGTGAATCGGTCAGTACATACGAGACATCCGTATTGCCCAGCAGATTCAAGTTTCCACGCATATTCAACCCGTCCAACGGGCCTTTTATGGTTGCCCGCAAGTCCGCAAAGACTTTTCCGTAGACAAGGCTTTCGCGAGTACGCTTCGCATTCAACAAGGTATAGTTTTCCGCCAGCAGATTCAGACTCGCCATCGGTCGGGACATATCACGGAAATCGACATAACCGTCGATCGTAAACGGATTCTTTCCCGTGGTGTAAATGGCGAACTTATCAAATATCAGACGATTGTTCTTCAACTGCACAGGGCGGTTATCAAACAGGAAGTTAGCACCATACTGGCGTGACAGGACAGATACGCTGTCCAGTATCAGTTCACCGTTTATCAATGGCTGCTCGGTACTGCCTGTTATATTCAGGTCACCGTCCATATCACCGGCAAGCGTAACCAGCTCGTCGGGAATAAAGGCGTTGGCAATACGAAGCGGGAAGTGTTCCAACGTCGTATTTACTTCCAGACTATCCTTTCCCGTCGAGGTAGGGAGCAGCTTGCCATCTGCTATCAGCACTTCTACCTTATCATGATTCAGATAAGCGTTGAGGTATTGTTTTCCCTGTTCGCCCGGCAGCCATGTAGCCCCCAAAGTAATATCACCAATGCGCTGGCGTTCATAAGTCAGTTCATCAATGGATGCTTCCGCAGAGAGCTGAAGGTCCTTTTCGGTCTGTATGTAGTGTGCTTCTGCCGAGAACAATCCGGTGATTTCGGGGAAGTAAGGCAGTACGCTCGTTATTTCATCCAAGCGGATTCTCCGGATTTCGACATCGATATTCTGCAAAGAAACCGTATCTCCCTGTACCGAATGCACACGGAAGCCCATACCTTCATCATCCCACATATCCACATTGGCATACACGCGCATATTCTTATGCAGATAAATCCAGTTATGATCTTCGTTGAAGTGGAATTTACGGAACGCAATAATCGGTTCTTCCGGAATCAGTGTAAAAGCCAGTCCATCCCCTTTTCCACGTCCTCCAACCAGCGGACGGGCATTGACTCCAAGCAACACACCGGTTTTCCCCTTTTCGTTCTTATATTCTGCCAGCAGCTCGGCATCGCGGTCGCGAATCTCGCCTGTCAGAATAGTGGAGAAGGAAAACTGGGGATTCTTCGGTCCGTTGATTACTCCGGCACGGAGATTCATACGGGTAGTATCCTGTTTGACGGTGAAAAAGACCGTATCCAGTTGCAAGGTATCCACTTTCAAAGCATGGATGGCTGCTTTGCCGTTGATTCCCCAATCGGGAGCAGTGCCGAATTTCATGGAAGCATCATGGAACGATATATTCTTCATTGCCATATAGTATGCCAACGGATTCTCCTTTCCTGCCGAAAAAGAGAAAATAGCCGACGGTAATGCTTCACGCAAAGCAGCATGATCCAAGAGTTTTTCATCCACCTGCTTCATCAACACATCTACAAAATGGGTAGACTGACGAATCAGAGGATATACACCGGCACGGGCACTCAGATTCAGTTTCATATCACCGGCGGTGAAATGAGTGAAAACACGGTTCTGCCGTGCCTCTCCGCTTAAATTGAATGCCAACGGATGTTTCATCGGCTTGGGCATAAGTCCCAGTTCGTACAAATCAAGCTGAGTAACGTCAACTGTCACTTTACCGTCCGGATAGCTATGAGCTAAATTATATTCTGCATCCGCCGTCATTTTCAAAAGTTCATTGTCACTCGTAAGCTGAGCCGTTGCCAAAGCTCCTTTAAGATTTCCCGTCAAATGAACATTCGAAAGATGATAGCGGGCGTAATGAAGCTGGTCCAAAGAAAGATTCAGATTGGCTAAAGAATGGAAGGACATGACATCCAGTCCCCTGCCCTTGGCATCTGCCGAAAGAGATAGTTCATAAATCGAGTCTTTCGGGAGAAAATGATGCAGTTGCAGATCGTTTATTTTCAGATCGGCCGTATAAACTTCTGTCGAACTGTTTAATGCGGCATTTACATTCATGCTGCCCTTGCCTTCTTTCAGATCGAGTTTTGCTTTATACTGCGGGCCGTTCATCTCCATCTTCATCTTGAGACTCATACTGTCGGGAATTACTAAAGAGCCATCGGGTGTGACTCCAGTCAATCCTGTCAGGAAGTTCAGATTCCGGGTAACCATATCCAGCCCAATAGTTCCCGAACGAGTCAGACTGTCCGTCAGGTTTTCAAGGATTCCTCCCCCTTTTAGCGAGAAAGCTCCCGGCAAGTCTACCGTGAAGCGCGAAATCTGCATCTCTTTCAGATTTCCATCCGTACCGGCACGAATCACTAACGGACGGAACGGATATGCTTCTTTAAACGTTTGAGGCAGTCCGCCGGCAAAAAGCATCACGTCCTCTTTGCCTATATGTGCGTTAAAGCTGGCGGATAAACGTCCTGTCGTCGGGATATTTACGAGTTCCCAATAAGTCTGGGCGGACAGGTCTATTTCTGAATGTGGGGTTTGCAGTTTCAGTTCAGGAATGCGGATGATAGAATCATTCGAAAAGAGCCGCCCTGTCAGTGAAGTAATACTCAGTCCCGAACGCTCTTCCATCGTTATTTCACGAATCACAGCGTTCATATTTCTGCCTTCGTAGAGCAGAGAGTCCAATCCGATGCGGATATTCCGGACTGCCATATGAGAGGCGTCAAAACCTTCCGACGGTTGGGCCTCTCCGGTGTCATAACTGGCGGAGGCACCCGACAAAAGGAATTGCTTCAATCCATAAAACTGGTTCTTTAAATCCGCTTTGGCGTCATCAATGGTCGCTTCGCCTATGTATGCCGCCATCTTCATGGAGTCGGCAGGCAGTTTCATACCGAATGATACATTCTTCAACTTCAGTTGATGAAGGTTCACCTTCCAGTTCACAGGAGCAGATGCCGTCGTATCTTTGGGAGTGGTCGTGGTATCAGTCATCAGAAGTTGTATATGAGTATCGGATAACTCTGTCCGATTGACAACTGCCGTTTCGTTCGATAAATCGACTCCATGACTTTGCAGAAAGAAGCGCCCCAAAACGCCTTTTATCTGCATCCCTTCTATCAGATTGGCAGAATTGACCGCCACCTGACTTAAGGTAACCTCGTCAACTTCTACTTTTCCTTTGAGCAACGGCCATGCCTGTACGCGGACATTCAGGCTTTCCAAAGACAATAAGGTATCCGGCTGCTGTATGACTTCCACCCCTCGTACCAGCAGATTAAGCGGAAAACGAAGGTCTATCCGTTCCACCTGAATCTGCATTCCGGTTGCTTTAGAAGCATACGCAGTAACCTCCCGTCGCAAAAGATTCTGAACAGGAGGTATATAAAGTAATACCATCAGTATTACAAAAAGTATTATAGGAGTAAGCAATATCCAGCCCACCCGTCTTATCCATTTTCGTTTCATGCAGGATGTGTCAGTGTAAAAGTGATACAAAGTAAACAAATTACTTTGAAAAAAGGTTTGTCCAAAAGCTAAAATGTGAAAAAGCCGGAGGTTATGGTTGCATTTAGCGCAATTTCATCCCGTTCATTCCGTTCATTCGGAAGGTGAGATATTTGTCAAGGCAGCACCTTCTCACTATGCTACGAGCTTATGCCCGTGCCACTACGTTGGCACGCTTGTGCCACCGCAGTGGCACGACTGTGACATGCCTTTGGCACAACTGTGCCAACAAGGTGGCACAAGCATGGCACTATATAGGCTGTTCCAAAAGAGCTGCCGGGAGAGATTTAATGTAAACCGAAACTATACTCCTCAGCAGCACGAACAACTTTACGCACCGCCTCCAAAGTCTCCAACGTAGTCTTTTCTATTTCTTCGGAGAATTCTTCCCCCCGGCAAGACTCCAGCCATCTTAATGAAGCAACAGACTCAGAAGCACCAATCAAAGTAAAAAGTGGAAGTAGCTTATGAGCCATAGCGGCAATTCCATCCACCTCCCTGTCAGTTAATGCCTGTTGCATCCGGTCGGCATTCTTACCGGTCTCTTCGATAAAAGTCCGGATAATAGAACACGCCGCTTCCGGATCATCTTCCGAGAAGGCAGTCAGTGCAGAAAAGTTGAATAAAGTATCTTCAGGCAGCGCATCTGCAATCAATTGCATATAATGTGTTATATGCGCCTCATCAGCTGACATTTGTCCTTCATTCAGAGTTACCAGCAATTCTTTCACCGTAAAAGGTTTGTGCAGGCATCCGGCAAAGCCGTGTTCATGCAAAGCCTTCTCATCCATTTCGCTGCGTGCCGTGACAGCAATGACAGGAATATTGCGGGCTTGCGGAATGTTAGAGGCACGCAATAATTTGACCAGATCAAAACCGTTGATAGCAGGCATCTGTATATCGGTCAGCAGCACATCAAACGTCGAGGAGCGCAGTTGCTCTATCAGTTCTTCCAACTGCTCGCAGCAAACAGCATCGATGTTGTGCTGTTTCAGCATGGCAGCAGTCAGGTTCAGCTGAATCTTATCATCATCAATCAGAAGCACACGGATCACCTTCATGACCGGTACAGCATCTGTCTCTTCCGGAGAAACATCTGTTTCTTCCGGAGAAGCATCCGTATCTTTCGACGCTTTCTTGATTCTGCTTCCAAAAGGTTTATTTTCCACTATTGACTTACCCACCGGAAAGAGTGGCAACACGACAGTAAAGCAACTTCCTTTTCCTAACGTGCTTTGTACATCGATCGTACCTTCAAGCAGAAGAACCAACTTATGCACAATGGACAATCCCAGTCCGAATCCTTCTTCTCCCTGCGCACCGGGTAGGCGGGTAAATTCCTGGAAGATGCGTTCCCGATCTTCCGATGCCATCCCTTTGCCGGTATCCTCAACCGCTATTGTCAGCTTCGAAGCGTTATAACCAACAGTTAATGTGATCTTGCCCTGCTGAGTGAATTTCACCGCATTGGACAAGAGATTATTCACTATCTGCTGAATACGTAAAGGATCACTGATATATTTCTCCGACAATTCCGGAGCGATATGACATTGCAAGACCAAGCCTTTAGCCGCCGTCAGAGGTTCAAAGCAAACACGGATTTCTTCAAACAGCTGAGCAGGATTAAAAACAATCCGGTTCACTTCCGCTTTATTGAGGTCAAGACGGTGGAAATCAAGCAAGTCGCTTACTAACTTCAGTAAATGTTCTGAAGAACTTTTCATGTTGTCCAGATAGAATCGCTGCCGTTCATCTTCGGTCAGGCGGGACAAGAGTTCCGTATATCCCATGATCGAGCCTAATGGTGCCTTAAAGTCATGGGTAATGGCAAGCATCAGTTTCTCACGGGCAACAAGCAAATCTTCCGCCCGCTTATTCGCTTCTTCGAGCTGACGCCGATAACGGTTGCTACGAGTAATATCCCGCATAATTAAGATCAGGAAAAAGGCGGATAAGAATACGGCACCAATGGCAATTCCGGCAATGATATTAGCCGAACGCATCCGCACCTCTTGCTGAAGTTCCGCATCCTGACGGGCACGCACAGACATTTCCTCCTCGTATCCTTTTATCAGACTATCCATTCTTGCGGTCAGCTGTGTATTCATCCGCTGATACCTCGTACTGGTACGCCGGATCGTTCGCCTCCGCTGCAACCGTTTCTCTTCGGTAGCCATGCGAATCTTATGCTGAAGGGAGTCCGCCGACTTGACAGGTTCCAGAATCGTATCGGTGGCAACTTCCAGAGAAGTATTGACCAGCACGGCAGTATCTTTCTTAGAAGGCGCGAACACTTCCCCCAATCGTTTGAAGAAGCCTTTCTTCTTCGGAGTAGTGATCAGAGAATCGCGTTTGGTAATAACCCGGTGTTGCACCCGTTGCTGAGTAATCACCGAGTCCTGCTGTTCTGATATGATTTCTTCAATCTCCGAGGCGGAAAGCAAGCTGTCATTCGCCTCGCTCAGCACCCGCAGCATCTGAAGGGTATTCTGATCTTTCTCATGAAGAAGACTCAGCAGACTGTCTGTCCGCAGATTCTGCTGATCGTCCGCAGCCGACAGCGTCTCCATCTCCTGATGCACAAAGACCAGAGAAAAAAGAAGAATCGCCAGCAGCAATATATAGCCGATGGTTATTTTCAGTTTGGTGGAGCGAAAGGAAGCCATAGGCAATTAAGATTTTAAATTATGAATTTTGAATGGAAGGCGGTAGTTTCGTCTTGTGATGGAAACGCCACCATAACATCAGACCGGCACTGGTCAACCCAAAAGGAAATGCCATCCAGACACCTATGATCCCCCACTCCAACACGAATCCGCAAAAATAGCCGACCGGAAGCGAAATAAGGAAATAAGCAATGAAGGCAATCAGCATCATCAGTTTTACATCTGAGATTCCACGCAAGGCATTGGCAAAGGTTATCTGCAATCCATCTCCAAACTGATATACAAGGAACGGAAGGATAAGCGAAGTTACCATAGCCGCCACTTCGGTACTATCGGTAAACCAACCTCCCAGATAATTGCGGCAGAGGAATACGATGGAAGAAAGCACAACACCCAACGCCATCATCAAATGAAAACCGGCATAAGCCGAACGACGTACATTGAGTATATCGCCCTGCCCGTTAAAGTTACTCACACGGACAGCCACAGCTGCTCCCATCCCGTAATACATCATAAACGTAAACTGAGAAATAGCCAGCATGACCTGATGAGAAGCCAGCGCAATGGTACCCAGCCAGCCAATCATCACCGCACTCAGACTGAACGAAGCTGTCTCCATTCCCATCTGAAAAGCAATCGGCCAACCCAGCGAATTCAATCGTCCGAATATAGCCTTCGACCATCCCAGACGATAGAAGCCGAGCTTAAAACGAAGAAAACGCGGACTCCGCATAAAGACTATGATAAATACGACTACCATCATGATACGCGAGAACAGCGTACTGATACCTGCTCCCAGCAAGCCCATTTCCGGCAAGCCCAGCTTTCCGTATATCAGGATATAATTGCCGATAATATTCAGCACATTTCCGCCGAGCAATATCCACATAGCGGTCTTAGTATCCGTAATTCCATCCGTAAACTGCTTGAAGCCATTGAACAGCATCACAAAGACGAGCGAAGCCAGCAGAACCAGATAATAAGGTTTTATCAGGGGAATAAGTTCTTCCGGCTGTCCCAGATTTCCCACATTAAAATAAAGGACAGTCATACCGATGGTAAGCAAGAATGCCACCAACAAATTTGCCAGCAGGCTGTTACGCAACGCCTGCCCCGCCGAAGCATACTGATGAGTTCCATACAAACCTCCCACGATAGGAGTCAGCCCGTACGAGAAGCCTGTACTGAAAATAATCACCAGATTGAATACATTATTGACGAAGGAAGCAGCACCCAGTTCTATCGTACTATGATGACCGATCATCAACGTATCGGCAAACCCCAGCACAATAACTCCTATTTGCCCGATTACAATGGGCAATCCGAGAGAAATCAGTGCTTTGTAATGCTCCTTATATATACTATAGATATTTCTCATTTATTTTTCCGTAGTTAATCGCATATTCCGGCAACTCCGCATCCTGCCGTTGCCTCCAATAAATATCCCGCCGGTAAGGAGAAGTCAGGATATTTGTTTCTTATAATAAAGTATCACTCCATTCTCCTTCCTGAAAGCAGACTGAGCTACCTTTTGCAATTGTCCGGCAGTAACAGCGCGATAACGCTCTACCTCCTTTTCCATATCTTCCGCCCTGCCCAACAGTTCAAACCAAGCAAGATTGGTAGCGACATTCAAATAATTGATATTGCCGAATATCTGCGTCGATTCGAATTTATTCTTCACTTTTTCCAGTTCCTGTTCGTCAACAGGTTCTTGCTGCAAACGTTCCAGTTCTTCACGTACGGCCGCTTCCGCCTGTTCCAGCGAAACACCTGCCGCGGGTTTGCCCGAGATATGGAACAATCCGGCATCCACACTACCGGAAATATAAGCGTCGATACTCGAAAACAGTTGTTTTTGCTGTACCAGGCGTTGATTCAGACGACTGGAACGTCCGTTGCTCAACAAATCCGACAATATATCAAAAGCGTAATAATCCGGATGATCATGACTACACATATGATACGCCATGAATAGTGAATCAAGGGGTACGTTACGCTCTACTGTCAACCGTCGTTCTTCTGTCTGCTCCGGTTCCTGCGGCAGATTCCGTTGAGGAACCTCCCTGCGAGGGATGGGACCGAACCATTTTTCCGTCAATGCAACTGCTTCCTCAAAAGAGATATTTCCCGTTACGGCGAGCACTGCATTGTTCGGCGCATAAAAACGGAAGAAGAATGCTTTCACCTCTTCCAGCGTCGCATTGGCTATGTGCGACAAATCTTTTCCGATGGTAGGCCACTGATAAGTATGCGCCCGATATGCCAGAGGACGCAAAAGATGACCGACGTCTCCGTAAGGCTGGTTCAGGCAACGCTGCTTGAATTCTTCCATTACTACTCCACGCTGTACTTCCAGACTCCGTTCACTGAAATCAAGGCTCAGCATACGGTCGGATTCCAGCCAAAAGCCGGTCTCTACATTCTGCCGGGGTACAGTGAGGTAGTAATTGGTTATGTCATTATTGGTCCAGGCATTATTCTCGCCGCCTGCCAGTTGCAGCGGCATATCATAATCGGGAATGTTCACCGAACCTCCGAACATCAGGTGTTCGAACAAATGAGCAAAGCCTGTATGCTCGGGATGTTCGTCGCGGGCTCCCACATTATATAATACATTCAGAGCTACCATCTGCGTACTTTCGTCCTGCGAATGTACCAGACGTAACCCATTGTCCAGAATATGCCTGTTGATCTTCATTCTACTTAATCCAGTACTTCTACTTTTACAATCTTCACGTCCTCTTCGGGGCGGTCGCTACGGTCGGTTTTCACCTGCTGAATCTTATCCACGATGTCCATGCCTTCGATTACTTCACCGAAAACCGTATACTCACCGTCCAGATGAGGAGTACCTCCTACAGTCGTATAAGCCTCGATCTGTTCCGGCGTGAAGTGGAATTCCGGTTGCTTGGCAGCTTCCGCCTCCGCCTCTGCAAAAAGCTTCTCCTGCAATTCATACAAACCGTTTTCATCGTTTTCCTTCCGCATCTTATAGATTTCTTTCATATGCTTCTGAGCCAACGTATTGAAAATAACATTGATCTTATTCTCATTCATCTGGCTTTCCATGCCCAGCAATGTAGAGTCGTTGTACACCTTGCCTGTCACAATGTAGAACTGGCAACCGGATGATTCTTTCTTCGGATTTACATTGTCTCCCTGACGGGCAGCAGACAAAGCGCCTTTTTTGTGAAAATACTTCGGATAAACAAATTCGGCCGGAAGGGTGTAACCCACATCTCCTGCACCCAGCATCTTTCCTTTCGGTGCATTCTTTGAATCCGGGTCACCTGCCTGAATCATAAAGTCTTTGATAACACGGTGGAACAGCGTTCCTTCATAAACGCCGTCTTCTGCCAGCTTAATGAAATTATCACGATGTTTCGGCGTCTCATTATACAACTTAACCTTGATGTCTCCCAAGGTTGTTTCAATCTTTACCAACGTTTCGTTGTCCATATTTCCTCCTTTTTTTGTTCCGGTTTTGCAGGCCGTAAGTCCGCAAAACGATATGGTTAATAGTAAGTATGCAATCTTTTTCATAACACTTTTATTTAATTTAAGTTTGCAAATATACTACTTTCGCCCAAATCCTCTTACCTTTGTAGCATTAAAAGAGGCAAAAGAGAGTATGATGAAATCCATATTGATAATAGAAGACGATATCACTTTCGGAATGATGCTGAAAACCTGGCTAAGTAAAAAAGGGTTTGAGGTGTCGTCAGTCAGTAACATTGCCCGTGCCCAGAAGCACATTGAAGGACAAGGGGCAGACTTAATCCTGTCCGATTTACGCCTGCCGGATCACGACGGAATCGATCTTCTGAAATGGATGAACGAAAAAGGAATCGATATTCCTTTGATCATCATGACCGGTTATGCCGATATCCAATCGGCAGTACAAGCGATGAAACTGGGAGCACGCGACTATGTTGCCAAACCGGTGAATCCGGAGGAACTACTTAAAAAGATGTCGGAAGCTTTGCAAGCAAAAGAAGCGCCGACTACGCATACCGCAGCCAAAACTTCTGCAAAGAAAGGTTCTTCCGTTTCGTCCGGAAACGCCACCGAAACCCATCATGCTTATCTGGAAGGAGAAAGTGATGCCGCCAAGCAACTCTATAATTATGTAGGTCTGGTAGCTCCCACCAATATGTCCGTACTGATCAACGGTTCCAGCGGAACGGGAAAAGAGTATGTGGCGCACCGCATCCATCAACTGAGCAAACGGAATGACAAGCCGTTTATCGCGGTAGACTGCGGTTCGATCCCCAAAGAATTAGCTGCATCCGAGTTTTTCGGCCATGTGAAAGGCTCTTTTACAGGAGCACTGACGGACAAGACCGGAGCGTTCGTTGCCGCCAATGGAGGCACTATCTTCCTGGATGAAATAGGTAATCTCAGTTACGAGGTACAGATACAGCTTCTTCGTGCCTTGCAAGAGAGAAAGATTCGTCCGGTCGGTTCCACGCAAGAAGTTTCGGTTGATATCCGTCTGGTATCCGCCACCAACGAGAATCTGGAACAGGCTATCGAGAAAGGGACTTTCCGTGAAGACCTTTTCCATCGTATCAATGAATTTACCCTGCGGATGCCCGACCTGAAAGAACGGAAAGAGGATATCCTTTTGTTTGCCAACTTCTTCCTCGATCAGGCAAACAAGGAACTGGACAAGCATCTGATCGGTTTTGACTCGAAAGCCTCACAAGCCTTACTCAATTATCACTGGCCGGGCAACTTACGCCAAATGAAGAATATCGTAAAAAGAGCGACCTTACTGGCACAAGGCAGTTTCATCACTCTTCTTGAATTAGGGACCGAATTACTGGAAACAAGTACCGTTTGTTCCGCAAGCATGGCGCTACGCAACGAAGAAACAGAGAAAGAACACATTCTGGAGGCATTGCGCCAAACCGGAAATAACAAGAGCAAAGCGGCACAATTACTGAATATCGACCGAAAGACATTATATAATAAGCTGAAACTATATAATATCGACTTGTAGGTTATCAATCAGTACTACCCATATATTTAGAAGGAGATACGCCGAACTGCTCCATGAAGTGCTTGCGCAAAGTACGGGTATCGGAATAACCAACCATTTCCGAAATTTCCTGAATAGAATAGCGATTCTCCAGAATCAATGTCGCCGCCTTGCTTATACGTATACTGCGAATCATATCTATAACAGACAAATCACTGCGCTGTTTCACCTTCCGGTACAAGGTAGGCTGACTCATATTCAGTTGCTCCGCCAACATTTTTACATTAAAGTCCGCATTGGAAAGGTTAGCTTCTATGATATGAATCAGTTGTTGCAAGAAGGCATCTTCTTTCTCCCCCTCTTCCGATTCCTGTTTCAGCATCAGGGCTTTCGTATAAATCCGCTTCAATCGCTCACGCTGCAAAATCAGGTTATCCACTTTGGTCTTTAATATCTCCGGATTAAAGGGTTTCATCATATAATCATCCGCTCCGCTATTACAGCCTTGCAGGATGTCAGCATCTTCTGCTCTGGCAGTCAGTATCAAGATAGGAATATGCGCGGTTTCCTGCTGCATACGAATTTCCCTGCAACAAGTAAAGCCGTCCTTTACGGGCATCATCACATCCGAGATGATAAGATCGGGCAACTGTTCTTTGGCTATCCGCACCCCTTCCTCACCATTGCAAGCTTCACTGACGGCATATCTGGAAATGAATAAGCTCCGGATATATTCGCGGACATCTTCATTATCTTCGATGATCAGCAGACTCTTTTTAGCCGCTGTTTCCTGTATTTTGTTTTCCGGTATTGGAAGAAACGGTTCCGGTTTCAGCTCTTCATTTTGCTTTGTTTTTCCCTGATGGCTGTCAATAAGTTCATAAGAATCTTTTGCAAAATGCTCTTTGCCTTCGGGAATATAAAGGGCAAAGATACTTCCTTCGTCCGGCACACTCTTCAGCGTTACCAATCCATGATGCAAGTCCATCGTGTTCTTCACAATATGCAATCCTATTCCTGCCTTCGTTGACATCTCAGGTACATTATCTCCCGTTACGAACGATTCAAAAGCATGTTTCTGCAACCATTCCGGAATCCCTGCACCTGTATCCGAAACGGTGATCCGGCAATAACCCTGCCCACTTTTCATCAGATGAGAGACAGAAAGCAAGACACGCCCTCCCGAAGGGGTATACTTAAACGCATTTGAAAGAAGGTTTTGCACGGCCGAAGCGATCTTTCCCTCATCTACCCAATACAGGAACTTCCCTTCGGGCAAATCAATATCAAATTGCAAACCTTTGATTTCAGCCATCTGCCGGAACGGTTCCGACACATTGCAGACCAACTGTACCAGATCAGTCTCGGATAACTGGAGTCTGACCATCCCGGCCCCTATCTTTTGTACATAAAGCAACTGATCGACCAAGGTGTGCAGTGAGGCCGCATTCTTATACATGACCTGCAATTTCTTATAAAAGTCTTCCAATGGATTGCACTGTTTCATCAATTCCTGTAACGGGGCAAGGATCAAAGTCAGCGGAGTACGCAGTTCGTGGGCAACGCCCGTGAAAAAGTTCTCGCGTTCCACACGTATCTGACGTTCTTTCTCACGCTCCATACTGACCGTCAACAGTTCATGTTTCATCTGCATTTCGTGTTCCATCCGTTTCTGCCGTAGTCTGATCAACCGTACTCCATAAGCCACTCCTCCCAGCAATAACAGGGAAACGAAAAGCCGGAAAGCAAAAGTCTGACTCCAATGAGGAAGAATTACGATCTTCAGCGAAGTCACCGCCCCTGTCTGACCGTTCGGATGTATATTCTTCACTTCAAATACATACTCACCGGCTGGGAGATTGGTATACGAGGCTTTCTCTCCCTCATCAGAAATCAGCCAATTCCCCTGATAAGGCAAAAGCCGGTAATTATATTTTTGTTGTTCGTCCGAGTAGGACAGGTTGTTGAAAGTCAAGGAGAAATCTTTGTTATCATTATCCAGTACAATGCGATCCGTAAAAGGGATGAATTGATTGAGGATGATCTGATTATTAATCTTTTCTCCAGTCCCGACAGGATGGTTATCCACTTCCAAACCGGTTATTAACACCCGTCCGTTGGTCGGATAGGCATTTATATCCTCCGGATTGAAATAAGTCAGACTCTGATTATTTCCGAAAAACAAAGTCTTGTCACTGAATAAGGCAGAACGGTTACTACCTGCTATGTAGTAATTGTAAAAGAGATGCTGACGACGACCATACCGCGATATGCCGGAGTTGCTTCCCAGCCAGATATGCCCTTCGCTGTCTTCCGCTATGCAGCCGATAAAATTACTGCACAGTCCGTCATTCGTGGTATAACGGGCACTGATCGTGTTCTGTCGTGGAGACAGGATGGCAAAGCCATCCGTATAACCTATATATAAATTCCCATCCGAAGATGCCAGCAACGAACGTACCGAACGATATTCCATGTTCATCTTCTGCTCATATCCATTTTCTACGGAGATACCTCCGGAAGCAGATTCAACTACTCTGCAAACTCCCATATTACTGGTCCCCAGCCATATCGTTCCATCTTTTGTCTGAGCAATCGCACGAATGAAAGGTTGTCTTTTCTCATTTAAATAGTGTGCTGCTGATAATTTAACGCATATACCTGTCTGACGGTTATACAATAAAAGCCCGTCTTCCGTACCTACATAGAGCCTGTTCTTATCGTCCATATACAAAGCCCATACCGAAGCCCTGTTGGCAACACCGTCTACCAACAGCGAATGAATCACAAAACGACCGGTCCGGACATGATAAACAGTCAACGTACCGTTTATATTTCCAAACCACAGATTGCCGTCTACATCTTTCAAGGCACACAACATCGTTTCTTCCGATTTCCCGCTACCTGTATCGACTTTAGAGAAACTAAGTTTTTTCCCTTTTGCGTACGGTATGTCACTTCGCATGATTCCTTTGTGATAAGTCGCCAACCATACCCGATGACTATCATCCATGAGGATGCCGCATATTTCGTTATGCCTGTCCTGATAGTAACGGTCATAAAACTGTGACCTCAAATCAGAATACATCACTCCTCCACCATTAGTACCAATCCAAAGAAGGCCGTTAGGGTCGTAACAGGCAGAAATCATACGTGTTTCGAGGTTTCGGTAAATCTGTGTATGCGTATTGTTATATATCTCCGACGTCAGTTCTTCCGGCTGCTTTTCATCCGGCATCAACAGTGTATAGCCACCCCATGTCACTGCCAGATAGCGGTTATTGCCGATAAATATAGTCTGATAAACATCTGTATGAGAAAGGAGATTCTCTTTTCCTGTCCCGCCATACGAAATCCGGTCCATATTCCCCGACTTCGTGTGATAACGGACAATGCCTTTGCCGATGGTAGAAACCCAGGCAACTCCGTCTCTGTTCAAGATGGAAGTGACTTGTAATGGTTTTCCGTCTGTCAGCGGTATCTTCTGATACGCCTCCGGAGTATCCGGATGAAACAAGATCAGATTACCCCGGTTAGTTGTCAGCCATATTCCGTTCCCGGCTTTTTCATGATAGCACAGAGAAGAAAAGACTTCTCCTTTTTCTTCCAATAACTGAAAGGTCTTTTGTATGCGTACCCGAACAGCCGTTTTTTCTTCTTCCTTGCCTTGCCGTATCTCCCATTGACAGAGTATCAGTCTGTTTCCCGATATTCCCCAAAAAGAAGAATTGTCGGCGGGCAGGACATTAAATACACCTATGGCAGTATCTGATTCAGTATGTATCGGAAAAAAAGTTTCCTGCTTCCGGTTGAAATAATAGAGGTATCCATCGGATACAATTCCTAAAAAGTCATCTGACAGTCGCACAATGGCAGCAACCGAAGCATACGTATCCACAGGCTTGAAATTCTGAATCGTTTTTCCGTCATAACGGCTTAATCCGTCATCCGTCCCAAACCACATAAATCCGTCTTCATCCTTATAGATGCAAGGAATCGTGTTATCCGCCAATCCGTCCCTCATTGTCAGCAACCGAATATCTTTATCTAAAAAAGCATAGACAGGATGCAGCGGGCAACAACTCAGAATCAGGATAATCAGGATTAGATTTAAGTGCTTCATTCTATTAGACAATTTAGGGCAAATAAACGAAATTAAGTCAGAACATACAAAAAAACGAATAAAGAAATGGACTTATGAATTAAACATGTATGTTGAATGAAAGAAACAGGCATATTCGGAACCACATTGTTTGCGTACATTTGCAGCCATACAACAACCTGATGTACACCTTTTAAATAATATACAATGACCTTAGTTTATCTTAACCAGTCAGACACAAAGGAGATATTTTTATGATAATACGCATACCAAAGACTACATATTATCATAAATGGTTCATCGGAGCTACACTCGTCGTTCCGGTTCTTCCGCTTGCCGCCCAGACATCTCCGAATCTTGTCTTCATCATGGCAGACCAGTATCGGGGGGACGCACTAGGTTGTCTGGGCAAAGAACCTGTAAAGACTCCTTGCCTGGATCATCTGGCTTCCGAAGGAGTCTTATTCACTAATGCAGTCAGCAGTTATCCTGTTTCATCACCCGCCCGTGCCATGCTGATGACGGGCATGTACCCCCTGCATAATAAAGTAACAGGCAACTGCAATTCACAAACAGCACCTTACGGAGTGGAGCTTCCACAGGAGGCCCGCTGTTGGAGTGATGTACTAAAAGACATGAACTACCGTACGGGATACATAGGAAAATGGCATCTGGATTCTCCTTACAAGCCTTATGTAGACACTTACAACAATCGTGGCAAAGTAGCGTGGAACGAATGGTGTCCGCCCGAACGCCGCCACGGATTTGAATACTGGACAGCCTACGGGACATACGATTATCATCTGAAACCGATGTACTGGGACACGACTGCTCCACGTGACAGTTTCTACTACGTCAACCAATGGGGCCCTGCATACGAAGCGGACAAAGCCATCGAATACATTCAGACACAAAAAGAGAATAAACAACCTTTCTCACTGGTCGTATCGATGAATCCTCCGCATACCGGTTACGAACTGGTTCCCGACAAATACAAAGCCCTATATAAGGATATAGATGTGGAAGCCCTCTGTGCCCACCGCCCGGACATACCCGCCAAAGGAACCGAAATGGGAAACTATTTCAGAAATAACATACGCAATTATTACGCCTGTATCACAGGGGTAGACGAGCAGGTAGGACGTATCATCGAAACCCTCAAAAGCAACGGACTTTTTGAGAATACCATCATTGTATTTACTTCCGATCATGGCATCTGTATGGGAGCTCATAACAATGCCGGAAAAGATATCTTCTACGAAGAAGCCATGCGCATCCCCATGATTATCTCGTGGCCGGCAAAGATAAAGCCACGCAAAGACGACCATTTGATGATCGCCTTCGCCGACTTATATCCTTCTCTCCTTTCCCTGATGGGATTCCGGAAGGAAATACCCGAAACGGTACAGACTTTCGACTTATCCCGCCATATTCTGGGCAAGAGTAAAAAAGAAGTGGTACAACCTTATTATTATGTACAGTTTGACAATCATGCCACCGGATACCGCGGGCTACGTACGTCAACCCATACATTCGCAGTCCACGCAACCAATGGAAAAATAGACGAAACAGTTCTTTTCGACCGAACCAAAGACCCCTATCAAATGGATAATATTGCCGGACAATCCCCCCGTCTGGTCCGGCAATTCAACAAACAACTCAAGGCATGGCTACTCCATACCAACGATTCATTTGCCCATTATCTTGAAACCGTAACTAAATAAACACCATGAAGAAACTTTGCTATCTCTCTCTTTTTATCCTATACTCAGTTTGCAGCTTCGCACAACAACAGGAACTCCCCGTCCCCAAGCCCCATCAACTCAAATGGCATGAGGCGGAAATGGGAGCTGTCTTCCATTATGACCTGCACGTGTTTGACGGCATCCGCTACGGACAAGGCAACAACCGTATCAATCCCATCGAAGATTACAACATCTTCAACCCGACCGAACTGAACACTGACCAATGGGTACAAGCCGCCAAAGCTGCCGGATGCAAATTTGCCGTACTGACCGCCACCCACGAAACAGGTTTCGGACTTTGGCAAAGCGACGTCAACCCTTATTGCCTGAAAGCCGTGAAATGGAGAGACGGGAAAGGAGACATTGTCCGCGACTTCGTCAACTCCTGCCGCAAATATGGTCTGCAACCGGGCATCTATATCGGTATCCGATGGAACTCCCTGCTGGGCATCCATAACTTCAAGGCCGAAGGAGAAGGAGCGTTCGCCCGCAACCGCCAGGCATGGTACAAGCGCCTGTGCGAGAAAATGGTGACAGAACTCTGCACCCGCTACGGAGATTTATATATGATATGGTTTGACGGCGGAGCCGATGATCCCCGTGGCGATGGCCCCGATGTGGAACCGATTGTCAACAAGTATCAGCCAAACTGCCTTTTCTATCATAACATCGACCGTGCCGACTTCCGTTGGGGAGGTTCGGAGACAGGTACAGTGGAATATCCCTGCTGGTCTACCTTTCCCGTCCCTTGCTCACACCATAAACGCATTGAAAGCAGTATCGACCAGCTCGAACTGTTAAAACACGGCGATAAGAACGGCAAATACTGGGTACCGGCGATGGCAGACACTCCGCTACGAGGAGCAAACGGCCGCCACGAATGGTTCTGGGAACCGGATGACGAGAACAACATCTATCCACTAAACACGCTGATGGATAAATATGAAAAGTCAGTAGGAAGAAACGCCACGCTTATTCTCGGACTAACTCCTGACCCGACCGGATTAATCCCCGCCGGAGACGCACAGCGCCTGAAAGAAATGGGAGATGAAATCAGTCGGCGGTTCTCCTCCTCGATAGCCCGCATTTCGGGACAAAAGAAAAGCCTGACACTGAAACTCGGGAAAGAGCAGCCTGTCAATTACTGCATCATTCAGGAAAACATCAAAAACGGAGAACGCATCCGACAATATCAGATAGAAGCCAAAGTGAAGGGCAAATGGCAAACAGTCTGCAAAGGAGAATCTGTGGGGCACAAACGAATCGAAAAGTTTGAACCGGTAGAAGCCACAGCATTAAGGCTGACTGTATCCGAATCTGTCGCACTGCCGGATATTATAAACTTCAGCGCCTATTCCGTAAAATAACACAAGAGGTATGAAAAGAATAATCCACATCTGTTTATGGCTATTGACGGGCATCTTTGCGGAAGTATCGCTGTCTGCACAGAACCCGTTTATCTACCATAAAGGGAAGACATACAAAGATGTTGCAGCTTATCGGATGGAAGAAATCATCGACCTGAACACCCATACTCCATCCACCCCCATTTTATACGAACAACAAGTGCCGGAACACCAAAGCACTCTTTCGTATAAGGTTGCACTTCCTTTGTATGTTCGTGGCATATTCTTCAGCCGTGATTCCCGCCCCGGCGACTATCAATGGCCGAATAACACCAATCGGTTGCTCCCTTGGATGTTCAACCATCTCGAAGACCTCACACGGAGCGATTATGCAAGCATTCCTTCCAATGCCCTGCCGTCCGCATCGGGCGACGCACTGCTCCTTGAACTTGCAGACGGAGAATATCTGTTCGCCAAAGCCATTGCGGGTAGCAACAGCCTCAGCTGGTTTCAGGTTAATCAGGACGGCACGCTCACATTGTATGTCTCCACACTAGGAGAAGATGCACTGACCGGCCGACTCCCCCTCCTGATTTTCCGGAAATCTTCATCCGTCTACCATGTATTCAGTGACGCCTACGATTCGTTAATCGCAGACAAAGCCGTATCTGCCCTCCGCAAAAGAGCGGACAAACAGTATTTCAATGCTTTCGACTATCTGGGATGGTGTACTTGGGAACATTATCATTATGACATTGATGAAACGAAAATACTGAACGACATCGATGCCATCGAAGCATCCGGCATACCGGTACGTTATGTCTTAATTGACGACGGACACATAGCGAACAAGAACCGGCAACTGACCAGTCTCGTCCCCGACAAAAAACGTTTCCCGAACGGATGGAGCCGCATCATGAAGCGCAAACAAGCAGATAAAATCCGATGGATGGGGTTATGGTACAGCCTTTCCGGCTATTGGATGGGAATCTCTGCCGAGAATGACTTTCCGCCGGAAATCCAGCAAGTTCTACACTCCTACAACGGCAGTTTACTGCCCGGCACCAGTACAGAGAAGATAGAAACATGGTACGAATATTATGTCCGTACCATGAAGGAGCATGGATTTGACTTCTTGAAGATAGACAATCAATCCTTCACCCTCCCGCTCTATATGGGCGGAACGCAGGTTATCCGACAGGCTAAAGACTGCAACCTTGCCCTGGAACATCAGACACATCGAATGCAAATGGGACTGATGAACTGCATGGCACAAAATGTGCTGAACATTGACCATACCTTGTACAGCAGCGTAACCCGTGCCAGCATCGACTATAAGAAATATGACGAGAATATGGCTAAATCACATCTGTTCCAGTCATATACCAATACACTCATACTGGGGCAGACCGTCTGGCCCGACCACGATATGTTTCATTCCTGCGATACCGTTTGCGGCAGTCTGATGGCACGTTCGAAAGCAATCTCCGGCGGACCTGTTTACCTGTCCGACTCTCCAAGCGAATTTATTGCCGATAATATCCGCCCTCTGATTGATGAAACCGGAAAGATATTCCGTCCGGCGGCTCCCGCCATCCCGACTCCGGAATCCATACTGACCAATCCCCTGCAAAGCGGTAAAGCCTACCGCGTATATGCCCCTACAGGAGACGAAGCGCTCTCAGTCATTTGCTACAATCTGAACGCTTCTCCCGCTTATCGGGAAGTAGAAAGTTTCGTCAAACAGGAAGATTACCTGTTACGGGAAAGCACCGGCAAATCCGCAGATTCTTCTTGCGACAGCATTCTCGCATTCAACTGGGAAAAACAGAGCGCCGAAGTATTGAACGCATCTGAAAGAAAAATAAAGTTATCCGGATTTACAGATAGTCTGTTCCATCTTTGCCCCATCCGTAAAGGCTGGGCTGTCATCGGCATACAAGAGAAATACCTCTCGCCTGCTACTGTGCAGATACTCAAACGTACTACCGATAAGCTGATATTGGATGTCCACTGCACCGGTACATTAAGGATATGGGCAGACTCTCACGGGAACCAGGAATTACGGAGCATACCGATCAAAAAGGCTGGCAGAATTGAAATAAAGAAATAACACTAAATAATTAATCCATGAACAAAAAACTACTTTTCCCCCTCGCACTCGTGCCACTGGCTGCCACCAGCCTGCAAGCACAGAAGTCCGCCCAGACACAACGCGTGGACAAACGCCCCAACATCATCCTTTTCATGGTAGACGACATGGGATGGCAAGACACTTCACTCCCCTTCTGGACACAAAAGACAGATTACAATAAGCTGTACGAAACACCCAACATGGAACGACTTGCCAAACAAGGCATGATGTTCACACAAGCGTATGCCAGCAGTATCAGTTCCCCCACCCGATGCAGCCTCATCACCGGAACGAACGCGGCACGCCACCGCGTAACCAACTGGACGCTGCAAAAGAACACAAAGACAGACCGCAAGGACAAAGTGCTGGATGTGCCGGACTGGAACTACAACGGAGTAAGCCAAGTGCCCGGCACCAACAACACATTCGTAGGAACTTCCTTCGTACAACTGCTGAAAGACAGCGGCTATCATACGATTCATTGCGGAAAAGCACATTTCGGTGCCATAGACACTCCGGGAGAAGACCCGCACCACTGGGGCTTCGAAGTAAACATAGCCGGACATGCTGCCGGAGGACTCGCCAGCTATCTAGGAGAAGAGAATTACGGTCACAACAAAGACGGAAAGCCAATATCACTCATGGCCGTTCCCGGACTTGAAAAGTACTGGGGTACGGAGACCTTCGTCACCGAAGCATTAACTCTGGAAGCTATCAAAGCTCTGAACAAAGCTAAGAAGTACAACCAACCTTTCTACCTGTATATGTCCCAATACGCCATCCACGTCCCCTTGGACAAGGACAAACGTTTCTACGACAAATACAAGAAAAAAGGCATGACCGACCATGAAGCCGCATACGCCACACTGATTGAAGGCATGGACAAGAGTCTGGGCGATCTGATGGACTGGCTGGAAAAAAGCGGAGAAGCCGACAATACCATTATTATCTTCATGAGCGACAACGGAGGACTTGCCGCCGAATCGTATTGGCGTGACGGCAAACTGCACACCCAGAATCATCCTCTCAACAGTGGTAAAGGCTCCACCTATGAAGGCGGCATCCGTGAACCGATGATCGTCAGCTGGCCCGGTGTCGTAGCCCCTGGCAGCAAATGCAATGATTACCTGCTGATAGAAGACTTCTATCCTACTATCCTCGAAATGGCGGGCATCAAAAAATACAAGACAGTTCAGCCTATCGACGGCATCAGCTTCATACCTTTACTGAAACAGACCGGAAATCCTTCCAAAGGACGCAGCCTCTTCTGGAATATGCCCAACAACTGGGGAAACGACGGTCCGGGAATCAACTTTAACTGTGCCGTACGCAACGGTGACTGGAAATTAATCTATTACTATGGTACAGGTAAAAAAGAACTGTTCAATATCCCCGATGATATAGGCGAAAGTAATGATCTCAGCGCACAACATCCGGATATTGTGAAACGGCTTTCTAAAGAGTTAGGAACCTATTTGAGAAAAGTTGATGCCCAACGTCCTATTGTCAAAGCTACGGGTAAACCTTGTCTTTGGCCGGACGAAATTGAGTAATCATTCACCAGTTTAGTCAGCTCCAAACAAGTAACATGATATTCCAGCTAAACAGACGAAAAACTATGCATTTTACGAATACATAGTTTCTAAGGCTACTCAAATACTGGTATAAAGCAGAAAGCCTACAACTATTATTATATTAATACACAGCCAAATACAGTTTACTATATTCTCAAAGTATTCTCATGCCTTTGAGAAAAAATTCTCACCACGATGAGAAAAAA
>OGIE01000802.1_pt1 | contig 46268 bp, 52 predicted proteins | sample 1571581 | NCBI WGS metagenome assembly OGIE01 (sample SAMEA2582021, study PRJEB24529) | metagenome | biome: Human gut stool | place: China | collected 2011 | reverse complement strand
CAAACCTGACGAAGTGGCAGGACGATTTTCACGCCTATATGGTGGAGAAATATCCTGACTTGGAGCGTGGGGAGAGCGCCAGCAGGACAGGCCGGAAGCATATCCCCACCCGGCTTTTCAAACAGGCGGTTTCCCTCTCCCGGCAGGCAAGAGCCATTGAAGCCACACTGGACGGCATTAACCCGCTGAACGCCGGAAAGAAAAAAGAGGAAGCCCTCTCCATGCTGAAAAAGTGGTTCCCGCAGATGGAGAATTTCTCCGGGCAGTTGAAAAAGTACAAGGTCACAATCAATGACCTGCTGGCGGAGAATGAGAAGTTGGAAGCAAGGGCAAAGGCCAGCGAAAAAGGAAAGATGAAAGATACGATGGAACGGGCAAAGCTGAAAAGCGAACTGGACAATTTACAGCGGCTGGTTGACCGTATCCCGCCGGATATACTGGCGGAACTGAAACGTCAGCAGCGGCACACGGTAAAGGAAAGGTGATAGATATAAGCAGAAATTTTCGCCGCCTCTGTGCGGCATTGTACCTTGAAAACTGAATATGGAGGACACTGGATGGCAAAAAGTGAAAGCGATATTTTTACACCCCGAACAGGGCAGGTTATACAAGCAGAGAACGGCACGCAGTATTTTGTATGTGGGAACAACCGTATAAAAATCTCCGAACACTTCGCCGCAGGCGGGAAGCCCCTCGGTGATCTGATTGTAGATGTGGTGCGGCATACCGCAGAAAAAGCCGCTTCAACCTGATAGCCCATCATTGATAACACGCCCACGCTTATGATATAATTGCCATAGAGCAAAAGTATTGTAAGCGTGGGTTGTTTCTTTAGAAGGAGGATTTTTACGGTGAAACAACCTTACAATACTACGATTTACAACACGGCGCTTTATATGAGATTGAGCCGGGACGATGAACTGCAAGGAGAAAGCGGGAGTATTCAGACACAACGCATGATGCTCCGGCAATATGCCGCCGAGCATGGCCTGAATGTCATAGATGAATATATCGACGATGGATGGTCTGGAACGAACTTTGACAGGCCGGATTTTCAGAGAATGATTGATGACATTGAGGACGGGAAAATCAACTGCGTTGTTACGAAGGATTTATCCCGCTTAGGCAGAAACTACATTCTGACCGGCCAGTACACGGAAATCTACTTTCCCAGCAAAGGCGTCCGCTATATCGCTGTCAATGACAATGTGGACACCATCAACGGAGAGAATGAGCTTGCCCCATTCCTCAACATTCTGAATGAAATGCACGCCCGCCAGACCAGCAAAAAGGTAAAGGCGGCCATGCGGACACGGTTCGCAAATGGCGCACACTATGGAGCCTATGCTCCGCTTGGCTATGTCAAAGACCCAGATAAGAAAGGCCATCTTCTGATTGACCCGGAAACAAGGTGGATTATCGAAAAGATTTTTGACCTTGCCGTTCATGGCCGGGGAGCCGCCAGCATTACACGGATTTTGGTCGAAGAAAAAGTACCTACTCCCGGCTGGCTGAATTTCCAGAGATACGGCACTTTCGCAAATATCTATGCCGGAGCGCCGGAGGAAAAAGCCTATGCGTGGACGATAGCGCAGGTGAAAAGTATTCTGAAAGAGGAAACCTATATCGGACACAGCGTCCACAATAAGCAGACCAATATTTCATTCAAAAACAAGAAGAAAGTACGCAAGCCAAAAGAGGAATGGTATCGTGTGGAGAACACCCACGAAGCGATTATTTCCGAAGATGTGTTCCGTCAAGTACAGGAGCAGATTTGCAACAGGCGCAGACGGCAGAAGAACGGCACAACACAGATATTTTCCGGGCTGGTAAAATGTGCGGACTGCGGCTGGTCGCTGGCCTATGGTATGAACAGCCAGAACAAAAATCCCTATGCCCACTACCATTGTAGCAAGTATGGGCAAGGATTGCACCAGTGTTCCATGCACTATATCCGCTATGATGTGCTTTACGCCTATGTCCTTTCCCGTCTGCAATACTGGTCTGTGCTGGTACAGCAGGATGGGGACAAACTTCTGAAACGGCTACTTAACGCCAGCGACAAGGAACGCAATACTGCAAGGAAGCGGCAGACAGCCGAACTGAAAAAGGCGGAAAAGCGCAAAGCAGAAGTAGACACCCTGTTTGCAAAAATGTATGAGGACTGGTCTGCCGGACGCATTACAGAATACAATTTCAATATGCTGTCCGAAAAGTATCAGGGCGAACAGCGAGAATTGGACGCAAAAATTGAACGGCTTCACGAAGCGATGGAGGTCGCCGCCCAGACAGCGGTTGACGCTGAAAAGTGGATAGGTCTGATGAAACAGTATGTCAATCCCACAGAATTGACGGCTGAACTTCTGAATACGCTGATTGAAAAAATCCTTGTCCATGAAGCGGTCAAAAGTGAGGACGGAAGCCGGGAACAGGAAGTGGAAATCTTCTACCGCTTTATCGGCAAAATCGAATGACACATCTTGAGATACCCAACAATATCTTTAACTAAGGGAAACGGGCAAGGGCTATCCCGATATTTCGCTGTTGGAGCCGCTGGCGGCGGCGCTGCGGGTATCGGTGGCGGAGCTGCTGTCCGGCAGCACTGTTACCAACACCAATGTATCCGCCAATATGCGCCGCTCACATTTTTATGTGTGTCCGGTGTGCGGCAATGTGATCCACAGCATGGGACAGGCGGCAATCAGCTGCCACGGCATCACACTGCCTCCGCTGGAGCCAGAAACCGCGGATGCCGCCCACCCCGCCGTGGTACAAACGGTGGAGGATGAGTATTATCTCTCCATCCCCCATGAGATGCGCCGCGACCATTACATCTCGTTTTTGGCAGCGGTCAGCGGCGACCGGCTGCAGCTGGTCAAGCTGTATCCGGAGGGCAGCGCCGAGGCGCGTTTTCAAAAGAGCTGTGTTGACGCGTTCTATTTTTATTGCAGCAAGGACGGGCTGTTCCGTATCCCCGCCCGCTAGCGCCGGGCAGAGCGGCGCATTGACATCCGATGCCGCCTTTTATATAATGGGTGCAGGCCGCCCGGCCGGAAAAGAGGCTGATTGCATCGAATGGAAGCACAACACCTGCTAAAACCCGCCCGCAATTACGGCATTGACCTGCTGCGCGTTTTGTCCATGATTATGATCGCGGTGATCCATGTCATCAAACGCAGCGAGATTTCCACCTCGCTGCCGCTGCTGTCGCTGAGCAGCGCCACCATCTGGCTGCTGGAAATTGCCGTATACGGTGCGGTTGACTGCTATGCGCTGATCTCCGGCTATGTATCCTACGGGCGCAACACCCATAAATACGCCAATTTGCTGTATCTGTGCCTGCAAGCGCTGTTTTATATGGTGATCTCCACCGCACTGATGCTGGTGTTCGACCGCCAAAGTGTGGGGATGATGGACATACTGGCCACCCTTTTCCCCTTTGCGTACAACACCTATTGGTATTTCACCGCGTATTTTTGCCTGTTTTTCTTTCTCCCGACGCTGAACCACCTGGTGGACACGCTGAGCAAGCCCGCCATGACCCGCCTGATCGTCCTGTTGTTTACCGCTTTTTCGCTGCTGCCGACCCTGTTCCATTCCGACTTTCCGTATTCGCGGGATGGATACAGCTTTTTGTGGCTGGTAGTACTGTATCTGTTCGGCGCGTATATGCGGAAATACGGCGTATCCTTTTTCAAACGCAACGGCACCCACCTGCTGGGCTACGCCATCTGCGTGCTGCTGACATGGGCATCCAAGCTGGTGATCGACCGGTTGGGCGCGGTGTTCTCCTGGTTCCCGATCGACGGCTATTATCTGATCGGCTACACCTCCCCGACCATACTGATCGGTGCGGTATGCTTGCTGCTGTTTTTCAAGAATCTGACCCCGGGTCGCCCCGCTGTCCGCTTTGCCAAAATCTTTGCGCCGGTGTCGTTCGGCGTCTATCTGTTCCACGAGTCACCGTTTATCCGCAACCACATCATCACCGGCGCGTTCAAGAGCTTTGTGTCGCTGAACCCCTTTGTGCTGCCACTGGCGGTGCTGGGAGCGGCGCTGGGCATCTGGCTGGTCAGTTCGCTGGTGGATGGGGTGCGGCTGAAGCTGTTTGATCTGCTGCGTGTACGCGCGTTCTGCGCTGCGGCGGAGCGCAAAGGGCGCGCCGCTGTCGCCGCGATCACCCGCCGGTTTTCTCGCGAGGCAGCGTAATGTGCGTCCCTATACCAAAGCCGCCGCTTCGGATTTTCCCGAAACGACGGCTTTTTTCGTGCCTTTGCAGACTGTTCGCAAAAAAGGCTACCCTTTTGATGGCGCTTGTGGTATACTGAAAACAAATCGGCAGCCGCGGCGATGGCGGTATTGCTGTGTTTCAGGAGGTTTCGTTATGACTATCCGCACTTGTGTGGGCGCGCTCGGCTGCGCCGCCCTGCTGCTGTGCAGCCTGTCGGCATGCTCCTCGTTGTCCGAACCCAAGGACGAACCGGCGGTCACGACCACCACCACGACCAAACTTGTCACCACCACAGCGCTGCCGTCGGTGGGCTATATCCATAACCACGCCACCCTCATCCGCAGCGGCGCCGGGCTTGCCTACAAAGCGGTGTGCGGCATTGAAGCGGGCGAACAGGTGACCATTGTCGGGCGCAACGGCGACTGGTACGAGGTGCAGTATCAGGGGTTGTCCGGCTATGTCAGCGGGCAGTTCCTGCGGTTCACACCGTGGGATCCCAACACGACCACCACCGCCGCCACCACGGCGGCAACGACGGCTACCACCGGCACCACCACCGCGGCAGCCACCACCGGCGCCGGTCAATAACAAAATCGTACACAAAAAGCTGACCCGCCTTTGCCCGATAGGGCAAAGGCGGGTCGCTTCATCCAAAAATCAGTTGACTTGGGTTATCTTATTCTTCCTCGGCCTCTTGTGCCTCGTCGTCGGCTTCCTCTTCGTCCGCCGGCTCATCCTGCGCGTCGTCATCGCCGCCACAGCAGCAACCGCAACCGCAGTCATCGTCATAATCGTAATCATCCATCATATACTGCACAGCCTCGCCCTCGGCGCACAGACGCTTTTTCTTCAGCATCATACGAACCAGCAGCACACCAACCGTCGTCAGCGCCGCGATCACCGCCGCCAAAACGACCACAAACGTAATCTTTTCGCCTTTATTTTTCATGGGTGAAACCTCCTATTTCGAAATGGGAATTTCGGCAGTTTTTATTATACCCCTTTTTTTGTTGCAAGTCAAGCGAACCGGCAGTTGCATTTTTTGATAAGTATGGTAGAATAATTTCTATTGATATTTTTAAGACAAGCCTCATATCTTTTATAGCAAAGGAGGGGACAACATGTCCTCTGTTACCGAAGCCCGGCGGATAGTCGTGAAAGTCGGCACCTCTACCCTGACCTACGAAAACGGGCGGCTGAACCTGCGCGCGATCGAATCGCTGTGCAAAGTGCTGACCGACCTGCAAAATTCCGGAAAAGAGATCGTTCTGGTCAGCTCCGGCGCGATGGGGGTAGGTGTCGGCAAGCTGGGACTCCGCTCCCGCCCCAGTGAAACGCATCGCCGCCAGGCCATCGCGGCGGTCGGGCAATGCGAGCTGATGTTCATTTATGACAAGCTGTTTGGCGAATACAACCAGTCGGTGGCGCAGCTGTTGCTCACCCGCGACATCATCGACAATGCGCTGACCAAAAGGAACGTGACCAACACGCTGCAAGCGCTGCTGGAAATGCGCATTATTCCCATCATCAACGAAAACGATACCGTGGCGGTGGACGAGTTGGCAGGCGCCAATTTTGGCGACAACGACACCCTTTCCGCCATTGTGGCGCGGGTCACGGATGCGGATCTGCTGATCCTGCTGACCGACATCGACGGACTGTACAACGCCGACCCGCACCAGCATCCGGATGCCAAGCGGATTCCGGTGGTGACCGCGATCGACGACGAGCTGCTGGCGCTGGCGGGCGGCGCAGGTTCCAAACGCGGCACCGGCGGTATGCAGACCAAGCTGCACGCGCTGCAGCTGACGATGGAAAAGCAGATCCCCGGCGTGATCATGAACGGCGCCGATCCGCAAAAGCTGTATGCGCTGTTTGACGGCGAGGATGTGGGCACGCTGTTCGACGCAAACGCCCGCTGATAATCTCTCCCCTTGAAACGACAAAAAGGACGGTGTCAATAAAGTATGCTGAATCAAATGGGACAACAAGCCCGCACAGCGGCGCGGCGGCTGGCGGCCGCCACCACCGGCGATAAAAACAACGCGCTGCTCGCGATGGCGGCGCAGCTGCAAGCCCAAGCCGACGCGATTCTGGCGGCGAATGCCCGCGATGTGGCGTACGCCAAAGAAAACGGCATGAGCCAGTCCATGCTGGACCGGTTATCGCTGAGCAAGGACCGCATCGACGGCATGGCGGACGGCGTGCGCCAAGTGGCGGCGCTGCCCGACCCCATCGGCGAAGTGATGGACGGTTTTCGCCGCCCCAACGGACTGAAAATTGAAAAAGTGCGGGTACCGCTGGGGGTGATCGGCATTATTTATGAGGCGCGCCCCAACGTCACCTCCGATGCGGCGGCGCTGTGTTTGAAAGCCGGCAACGCAGCGATTCTGCGCGGCGGCAAAGAAGCGATCGATTCCAACACCGCCATTGCCAACGCGCTGCGTGACGGTCTGGCGGCAGCGGGGCTGCCCGCCGACGCGGTGCAGCTGATTCCCGACACCTCGCGCGAAACCGCCACCCGGCTGATGCGGCTGAACGAATATCTGGATGTACTGATCCCCCGCGGCGGCGCAGGACTGATTCGCTCGGTGGTGGAAAACGCCACCGTTCCGGTGCTGGAAACCGGCACCGGCAACTGCCACATCTATGTAGACGCCTCGGCGGACATCGACATGGCGTGCGCCATCACGGTGAACGCCAAAGCCTCTCGCCCCTCGGTGTGCAACGCCGCCGAAACGCTGCTGGTGCACGAAGCCATTGCCGAAAAAGCGCTGCCCGCGCTGGGCAAAGCGCTGGCGAAAGCGGGGGTGCGGCTGCACGCCGACGATCGCTCCCGCGCGCTGATGGCGGTTGTGGACGCGGTTCCCGCCACCGAACAGGATTGGGCAACCGAATATCTGGATTACGACATGGCGGTCAAGGTGGTGCCCTCGCTGGAGGCGGCGATCGACCACATCACCCGCTATTCCACCGGTCACAGCGAATGCATTATCACCGACAGCCAGTCCGCCGCCCAACAGTTTGTGGATCAGGTGGACGCGGCGGCGGTGTATGTCAACGCTTCCACCCGCTTTACCGATGGCGGCGAGTTCGGGTTGGGTGCCGAGATCGGCATTTCCACCCAAAAGCTGCACGCCCGCGGTCCAATGGGACTGCGCGAACTGACCACCTGCAAATACATTATCACCGGCAACGGCCAGATCCGCTGACCGGATAAAGGAGGAACCCCGCATGAGCGAATGGCAAAAGGTGGAGCAACCGCCGGTTCCGAAAGAAGAACCGCAGCCGTCCGAACGCCCTTCCTCTGCTGACGAGTCGCCCGCGCCTGCCCCCCGGCAGGCGAAAAAAGCCGCACCCGAAGCCAAACCGGCAGAACCGGCGGACAACACCGCCCCGCGCGCGGCACACACCGCCAAACGGCGGCGACAGCATCCGCTGGCGGCACCGCTGGGGTTTCTGGTGCTGGTGCTGGCGCTGGTAGGCGGCATTTCGCTGCTGATCAGCGGCTGGGGGCTGATTCAAAAAGCCGCCGATGACACCCCGCTCAAGCAGGAGCTGACGGCATTTCTCAAACCGGTGATGCTGCAAAACCCCACCGCTTTTTCCGGCGGCAAACAAGCCGCCTCCTCCCCCGCCTGTATCAAGGCGGCGATCTGGCAGGTCACCGAAGCCGACCGCATCCGGGTACGCCAGAAAAAAGGCGATTCCCAGTATGAATCCGACGAAAACGACCGGCTGTTGATTCCGGAAAAAGAGGTCAACGCCGCGTTTCAAAAGCTGTTTGGCAAGGATCTGACCCCCGACATCGGCGTGTTCGCCACCGAAGAGGACGCGTTCTCGCTGTGGTACGACAAAACCGCCGCCCAATATCATGTTCCCGCCTTCACCGCCACGCTGTATCAGCCGGTGGTGGACAGCGTGAAGAAAAAGGACGGCGCCTATCAGGTGCGGGTCGGCTATGTCGCCGCCGCCGACATCACGGTGGACGATCAGGGCAACGACATTCCGCCCACCGCCGCCGACGCGTCCATGTTCCAGCAATACACCGTTAAACAAACCGCCACCGGCTATCAGCTGACCGCGATCGCCGATGTTTCCTGACAAAAAGCCGCCTTTTCCGCCACGGAAAGGCGGCTTTTGGCAACCGCGCCATTATCAGCTGGTGTAATCCTCCAGCAGCCGGCACAGCGCGGCGCGGTCGGGCGCAATCACCCCTTGCCGCAGCCGCTGCTGCTCGGCGGGCGGCAGCGTCGCCACTGCGACATCCTCGTATACCTGTTCGGGCGCGGCGGCTCCCTCGCGAAACACCGCCAGCCGCCCTTGCCAATCGCGCAGCACATACCGCGCCGCCACCGTAACCTGATCGCCAGCCGGTGCCGCGTGGGTAGTCGGGGCGGGCACGGCCGTCACCCCCGCCAGTATCACCGCCACCCCCGCCAGCGCGGTGATGCCCGCGCCGATCGTTTTGGCTAATTTCACGCGCGTTTCGCCTCCCCGCATCGGTTCTTTTCCCCTATTTTGCCCGGCGCGGAAAAAAATATCCGTCGACAGCGGTTTGAAAGATAATCGTTACAAAAAAGATAGATTTCGTTACAGTTTTGATATTTGACATTTGCCGCTAATTGCTATAAGATAAAGGTATCTGTTCTTACACAATCCACTCGAACCTCGAGATAGGATATACTCCCCTTTAAGGAGGGCTCTTGTCATGGCACAAAGATTGCAAAAAGCACAGGCGTTTATGAAAAAGCCGGCGGTGCACCACACCCGCAAGGCGCTGGGCGCTGTGGGCAAATGCCTGTTGACCATTCTGCTGATCGGCATCATCACCGGCAGCCTGGTCACCTGCATTATGGTCGCGTTCGTGCTGACCAAATTCGATGGCTCCGGTTCGCTGCCGGATCTGAACAACATCACCAACGAAACCAGCTTTATTTATGTTCAGAACAAAAACGGCGATTTTGAAGAAAAGCAGTCGCTGGGCGGCACCAACAGCGTGTGGGTGGATCTCAACGATATGCCCATGTATATGCAAAACGCCGTCATCTCGATCGAGGACGAGCGGTTTCGCGACCACAAGGGCGTGGACTGGAAACGAACGGTGTCCGCGTTTGCCAACCTGATTTTCCACTTTAACTCCACCGAATACGGCGGTTCCACCATCACCCAGCAGCTGATCAAGCTGACCACCCAAAACGATGACCACACCATTGAACGCAAGATCACCGAGATTTTGGGCGCGTTGGAGCTGGAGAAAACATCCTCCTCCAAGGATCAGGTGCTGGAAGCGTACCTCAACATTCTGCCGCTGACCGGCAACATCACCGGCGTGGGGGCGGGCGCGCGCACCTATTTCGGCAAGGATCTGCAGGATTGCTCGCTGGCGGAATGTGCGGTGCTGGCCAGCATCACCAACAACCCCTCTTACTACAACCCCTATTACCATCCCGACCATGTGCGGCAGCGCCAGCGGCTGGTGCTGTATAAAATGCGCCAGCTGGGCTACATCAACGACCAGGAATACATTCAGGCGCTGGGCGAAGAGCTGCACTATGTCGACACCGACAACAGCGCCACCGCGGAGGTCAACGATTACTACACCGATCTGCTGATCGAAGATGTGATCGACGGGTTGATGGAAACCTACGGCTACACCTACACCTACGCCGAGAACATGGCATTCCACGGCGGCTTGCGCATCTATTCGGCGGAAAACGAGAGCATTCAAAAGTCGATGGAAAGCATCTACGCCGACGACAGCAACTTCCCCAGCAACCGCGCGGGCTATCCCGAGGACCCGCAGGCAGCCATTTACATTATGGACTACAAAGGACATTGCGTGGCGACGGTCGGCGGACGCGGCGAAAAGAACCAAAACCGTATCTTGAACCGTTCCACCCAATCCGAGCGGTCACCCGGTTCGTCCATGAAACCGGTGGGTGTGTATGGTCCCGCCATCGCGCTGAACACCATCCACTACTCGTCGCAGGAACGCGACGCTTCCATCAAACTGCCGGACGGATCGAACTGGCCCGCCAACTACGAAAGCGTACCGAACCCCTACGGCGGCAATGTGTTGATTCCCTACGCCATCGAGCGGTCGCTCAACACCGTGCCGGTGCGTATTCTGCAAAAGATGGGGCTGGAAACCAGCTTTAACTTTGTGCGGGACAAGTTCCATCTGACCACGCTGGATGAAAACAACGACCAAAACTATGCACCGCTGGCGCTGGGCGCTCTCAGCAGCGGCGTGACCTGCCGCGAAATGGCGGCGGCGTTCGCCACCTTCGGCGACGGCGGTGTGTATCACAAGCCGCTCACCTACTACAAAGTGGAGCGGGACGGCGATGTGATTCTGGAAGCGGACGAAACCGGCTCCGAAGCGATGGACACCGATTCGGCGTATGTGATGAACCGTCTGCTGCAAAATGTTATCGCGAACCCCAACGGTACCGCCGCCAGCCTGATGGGGCAGTGGAGCGGCTGGGAGGTCTTTGCCAAGACCGGTACCGCCGAAAACAACAACGACGTGTACTTTGCGGGCGGCACGCCCTATTACTGTGCGGCGTCGTGGTTCGGTTACGACAACAACTACGAGCTGGTGGGCGACCAGGTCAGCTACGCGCGGATTTTGTGGAACCAGTGCATGAAGAAGCTGCACGCCAACCTCACGCCCAAGACCTTTAATGAGTTTAAGGGTACCACGGTGGAGCGCCACTATTGCACCTACACCGGCCAGCTGGCGGGCTACGGCTGCCCCAGCACTGCCGTGGGCGTTTACAAAGCCAACAACATTCCGGCGCTGTGCTACCATGGCGGCGGCGCTGTGGACAGCTCCGGCTGGAGCAGCAATTCCGGCAGCGGCAGCAACAGCAGCAGCGGAGGCAACAGCGACAACAACAATGACAACACCACCGCCGCGCCCAAAACGACCGCGCCGCAGGCGACCACCGCTGCGCCGACCCAAGCCGCCACCACGACGGCTCCTACTCAGGCGTCGGTCACCCAACCGCCGGCAACCGAGCCTCCGGCTACGCAACCTTCGTCGGCTCCCGAAGAATAAGCATACACTGATCCCCTGCGGTTCCGGTACAGAGAACCGCAGGGGATTTTTTGTCGCGCGGCGGTCAACGCAGCGGCATCCTCTGCCATGCGCGCATCTCCTGCTCCATCGCGCGCACCCGATTGCGCACGCCAGCATAGCGTGCGATACCGTTCCCCCGTACAACGCGCGATGCTACGCGCCGGTGTCGTGCGCAACACCGCATCCCTCCTATACAACCCCGCCGCGCAGCCGCACAAACCGCCTCTTCCCCTTTCTCCGAACGCAAAAAAGCACCGTTCATAAAGCGTCGGGTGGATAACGAAGTTTTATGTAGGATACGGTGCAGTCCCTGAAAAGGGACTGCACCGTGTTCTGCTTTATGCAGAAATCTTGAATTGCTGTGGGTTTTGACGGATCTCCTCCAATGCCGCCTGCATTTCCTTTTCTGTAGGGAGTGTGAACAGTCCCACGGCAGTGAAATAAATATCGACCTTAACCTTCTTGGTCTCCTTATCCTTGCTGTGGACTTCAATACGGCGAATCAGCGCATTGACGATTTCCGGCGTAAGCTGCCGGATGTCTGTATAGTCCCGCAACGCCTTCATCAGCATCCTCAAATCCACCTTTGTTTGTTCCGCATCAAATAGCTTTTTCTTGCCGTCGGTTACGAGATTCAGTAGTTCCTTCTGCTCCTTTTCGTAGTTGGCAGTCATTTTTGTAAAACGCTCATCGGTGATCTTACCGGAGATATTCGCTTCAAAAAGCCCTTCGATGGCCTTGTCGATAGTTTGAATACGGTGCTCACTTGTAGAAATAATCTGCTTCAGCTTCTGCACCTCAGACTGCCGTGCGGCGGTGTTGTTTTTCGCCAGCAGGTACAGGAAAATCGGCTCATAGCATCGCACAAAGTCTGCAAGGCTGCCCACCGCTTCCGCTACAATCTGTTCCAGCACCACATTGCGGATATAATGAATATTGCAAGTTCCTCGCCCGGAATTGTAGTTGGCACAGCGGTAAAATTCTTGATTGGGCTTCAGGCTCTTGGCGGCACAGAAGTGCAGTTTAGCGCCGCAGTCGGGGCAAAATAGCAGACCCGCAAACAAACTTGTCCGTCCGGTTTTCGTGTTTCTACGCTTATGGCTGCGTAATTCCTGTACACGGTCAAACAGTTCCTCAGAGATAATCGGTTCCTGCATATTGGGGATAATCTGCTGTTCCTCTATGGGGTTATAGATGGTCTTATGCACCTTGTAGCTAACAGTGGTAGTGATAAAGTTCACGGCGCAACCGGGTGTACTGCCGGTTAGCGAGAATGTTCTCAATGCTGCTGTCAGACCACAAATATGGATTGACAGGACTTGCGTTGCTTGCGGCTCTGCCGATGGAATTGAAGTACGCCGTAGGCGTGAGAACCTTTTCATTTTCAAGGTCACGGGCAATCTGTGAAGGGCCACGCCCCGCAAGGCAAAGATGGAATATCTTTCGTACCACCTCCGCCGCAGGCTCGTCAATGAGCCACTTCTCTCTGTCTTCCGACGATTTTTTGTAGCCGTATGGAACAGCGGCAGATACCCGTTTGCCGTGTTCGGCTTTGCTTTTCCAGACCGCACGAATCTTCTTGCTGGTCTGCTCAGCATACCACTCATTGAAAATGTTGTAGAATGGCATCATCTCCAAACCGGTTTTGGCGGCGGTATTCACATTCTCCTGAATAGAGATAAAGGTTACACCGAGGGACGGATAGACGATCTGTGTCAGCCGTCCCATTTCCACCTGCTCACGACCAAAGCGGCTGAGGTCTTTCACAATAATCGCGCCGATCAAGCCGTCCTCTACCATCTTCTGCATCTGTTGAAAGCCTTTCCGCTGAAAGGTAGTACCGGATACGCCGTCGTCTACAAAGAATTGCGTGTTCCGATAGCCTTCCCGGCGGGCGAAGTCCGAGAGAATCTGTTTCTGATTCGTAATGGAGTTCGACTCCATATCCTTGTTATCGTCATCCACGGACAACCGACAATACAGTGCCGTAATGAGTTCATCCTTTTGCCCTTTGATTTTGTTTGCTGTTGCCATAATAAAATGCTCCTTTCTGACAACCGGGCATAGCAAAGGCAAGTGTATTTTACTATGCCCGATCGTCTTTTTCGATTATGCGGTTATATCAGATTTTGCGAGAGCAGTAGGTCACGAAACTGCTGCAGCACGCTTTGCTTGCCGTCGGTGCTGAAATGTGTAGATACCTCATAGATGGTACCGCCGACTTTCATCGTGAAATCGGATATGCCGTAACGCTGTAAATTTCCATTTTCGATACGCTCTCCGGTGCTGTCGGGAAGGAAAGCATCAACATACGCAAAATCCTCGGCACTTTCCATTTGCGGTGGTGTAGGCAGCCAAATCAGATTCGGATTAAAGATGATTCCATCAGTTTTGTTTTCCATATTCTCACCTTACCTTTCATCCCGATTACGCTGACGGATGAGATATTTGCGGTAATGGTCACAGGCTTTGAGAATAAAATCCTCAAGCTGTTTCGCATCAGCGTTCGGAGCGTATTTCCGTAGCTTTTCGGTTGGGATTTTAATGGTTTCCCTCTGATTTGCCTTTTCACGGGAGAGAATTTCGCTAATATTCTCAGTCGTGAGATTTCCATCCTGATACCTCTTTTTCATTTCAACGGCTTGTGCATAAGACGGTGTGCAATCGTTCACTTCGCATTGCTCCCAGACTGCATATTGTTCTTTGTCGCTGAGATAGGACAGAGCCTCGCCGACCATAAGCGCAATTTTGCCCTCGTCCATCAAATCAAGCAGTTCGGGGATAAGGTAGGTTAAGCGAATATAACGGAGAACCTGATTTTTACTGTCACCGGTTTCCGCGCCTATCTTTTCAACGGTAAGCAACTTCTCCCCAAGTTGGGGAGAAGTGCGCCCCTGATGAGCCATCGCATCTCGTTTTAATTTGTACGCAAACGCCTTTTCGGAGGGCAGAATATGCTCCCGGTGCAGGTTGCTGTCCACCACTGCGATGGCAGCAGCATCCCGATCAAGGGCATAAATCAAGGCAGGGACTTCGGTGATCCCTGCCTTTTGTGCGGCGTGTAAGCGGCGGTGGCCGCTTATGACTTCATATTCATCTGTATCCTCTATCGATCGGACGATCAGCGGTGAGAGAACACCTTGTGCCTGTATGCTTTCGATCAGCGTGTTCATTTCGTCATCGTCCTTGACCTTAAACGGGTGTCCGTCAAAGGGGTGCAATTTTCTCACCGGAATTGCCACCGGCTTTTTCATCGTATTTTTCATTTTATCTACCTCTTTCTTTGTATCTTGCACGGGCTTTTTTCTCCAGCTCGTACTCTTGTTTTAACAGTTCGTACAGATGCGAAGATTTCTCTAAAATTTTCTCCGCACGGCGCAGACTCTCCCTTACAGGTTTCATCTGCCTGGATAACGCCTTACGGCGCTCTTTATAAAGGGCTTGTTCTTTTTGCGACTTTGGACGGCGGATGCGGTTGCTGATGCCGCTGCGCTCATGCTCCAAGACGGAAAGCTCTGCTTTGGATTGCTCAATATTCGCTTGCAGGTCGGCCACCGTGTGGATGCCGTGCTCCTGCAAGAAGTGATAGTCAGAGATCAATTCTTTCAAATCCCTTTCCGCCGCCCGCAAATCCGGTGACAGCAGCATCACATCGGCAAGCTCGGCTACGATCTGGATTACCGTTATGACAAGATAAAACACTGCATCCACCAGAACGGTTGCAGTGTCGTAGCTGTGCTCAATGGAGAAATCCAGCTTTCGCAGCTCATCCTCTAATGGAAATTTCTTTGGCTTGTACGGCGGTCGGTATTCCAATGTGAATAGCCGATAACGGTTTTCGGCGTTCTGCCGCAGCTGCCCATTGACACGCTCCTTTGAAAAGCCGATGCAACTCAGCCGCACGGCTCGTTCCCAATGATTTGCTTTGACCGAAAATCGCACAGGGTCAAGCGTATATCCGAGCGCATAGAGCTGACTTTCAAATTCTCTTGGGCTGGTCGCAAAGGACAGGCAGTATTCCACATCTTCCCGCAGATAGTCCCGGTGCGTTTTCTTGCCGGCCTTGTGGACCCAGTACTCTTTCTTTTTGCCCTTGGAGTAAAACTCGCTGTTTTCGAGGACGGATAGCCCGTGTTCCTGGCAGATTTCATCGGAGATTTTACGCAGCTCCTTATGGTCGCCGATTTTATTCTTGAACTTTGCACCGTCCTTAAAGGACACTGGATTCACCACAAAATGGCAATGGACATTGTCAGTGTTCAGGTGGACGGTAACGAGCACCTGATACCGGTCGCCCCACATTCGCCGTGCGGTTTCCTTGCCAATAGCAAACGCCTGCTCTGGCGTGACCTCGCCTTCACGAAAGCTCTGAATGCCGTGGTAGCCAACAACTTTTCCTCGCAGCCCGAATCGCCGCTGGACGGCGATCATCTCGGCATAGGCGTTCTGCGCCGAGCAGTTGATGCCGCCGACAAACATCTTGCGGTCGGTCTTATCATCGTTCTCTGCGTAGCGCAGGGCGGCGTATAAATCCTCGTCAAGATATTCCGATGCGGTGGTCTTGTCTGGATTGTCGGCATAGTCCAGCGTGGCTTTCAGATTCTTGAACACAGGCCAAAAGCCTGTAACAGCCATAGCACATCACCCCTTTCCGGGAAGCAGAAATTCTGCTGTGATCTGTTTCAGTACCGCACAGATTTCCACGTCAAGTTCCGGCGAACTGGCTTTATCCGCAATCTCGCCCAGCTTTTCAAGGCAAACAAAAAGAGCGTCAGGCGGAACCGCTTTCGGCTCGTACCCCAACGCTCTTTGCTTCACATATTCAGTTGTACTCAGCCCGCATTTTCGGGCTTTTGCTTGAATCTTCTCTTTCTCTATTGCTGTCACACGGACGGCGATACGAACATCTTTCCCCATACACATCTCTCCTTTCGGGGGATTGGGGGCTGCGCCCCCAAAGAGTCAGCCGATTTCGGCTGTGACCGGGACTTTTGTGGCACACAAAGTCCCTGCTTGTTATACCGTGAGACGCACCCCGCAGCGTCTCATTGAGGTAGAAACGGTCTTCTGAAAGCTTTCTCCTTCCGAGGTCCCGTGCCCCGATTGAGGCGCTTACTTTCTTCCGTTGAGAGCGACGCCCAAAGCGGCGTCACTTCCAGATCTGGTCATAAAAAATGACGCCACATCAGGCGTCACGAAAAGCTGTCGAGAAAATCCAGCACAGTGGCATCGGTTTCCTCGTCCTTAATTTCATCGGGCACAGGCTCGGCGGGAACAACGATCCCTTGCAGTGCTTCCGTAATGGTCTGCCGAATCAGCGTCTGCAAGTCCTCATATTGCTGGGCGGCGTTCAAAATACGGATAACCTCCTTGCTAAGGGAAGGGCCGTCCCGGCTATGCAGGAACTCCCACGCTTGGCGCTCCTCCTTGTTTTGCAGGTTAAATCGAACGGTCAGACGCTTGGTGTTCATACCGCACCTCCATTCCGTTTCAGCATCATCAGCGCCATATACTCATAGCCCTTAGCGGTGGCGCAGATGTCCTCATTGATGAACACTCGGCTGCTGTCGCAGTCTGCAAAATTGCGAATGAGACAACCACCGCCGCCCACCACATACAACTTCATCAGCTTCGGGTCGTATTCGTGCTCCCGCAGGCGGCGGAAGATTCCGGCAGTATATTCCCTTGCAGCGCTGCCTACCGTTTCCAGATATGTCTTGTCAATGTCCGCCGTGCCCTTTCGGAGAACCTCCGTCATAACAGAGTCATCCAGACTGGCGTGATGCCGCTTCATCATCTGCTCCCGGATGAGAAGGGCGCATTGATGAGTACCGTATTTCTCGGTGAACATCCGCTGCGGGTCAGGTTTGCGGTTCACGATCCGAAGAAGGTTCATCGTACCGTTGCCAATGTCGCAGAGCATATTTACGCCGTTAAAATCCCGAAGCTGCTCTGCAACGGCAGCAAAGCCTTGCGGGTAAACTTCTGCACCGACAATTTGGATGCGGTAGTCCGTATTTCGGAAGGTGAAGAACACCTCACGATGCTGAAGCAGATAATGCTTGAAATCCGCCTTTTGCTCACTCAGCCAAGTCAGCGGCAGACCGGCGGCAATCAACACCTTGGCCTCCGTGATCTGCTCCCGGCGCAGCTCTCGTGCAATGGCCGCAAGAGTCAGCACATAGTAGTCCTCGTCGTTGAACTTGTCCGCCGTGAACTCCTTGTGTCCCACGCCGATGGAATAATAATGCCCGTCCCATACCAGCAGGTCGCCGGTAAAAACGGGCTCGTTTTCACCTTTCAGCACCCCAGTGGGAAAACAGCAGTTGGCCGTTTTCATATTTCCGTAGCCGTGGTCGATGCCAATAATATACAGGTCATGATACTTTTTCATTTTCGCATTCTCCTTTTCTATTTGTTTTGGTTTCTGATTTGGGTGTAAAGCTCGCTGTCGGACGGCAGCACCGCACATCGGAAATAGTTACAGTAGATGCCGCTCCGGCTGATGACTTGCACGCAGCGGTGCGGCTCTCCGTCATCCAGCAGGATGCAGCTGCCGTGATTATAGCAGCAGCACCGTCGGCGCACCAGTCTGTTGATCTGCCCCCTCTGAGACGGGTATATCCTCCATTTCATAATCTTCACCTCCGTTTGGGCATAAAAATAACACCTACCGTTTTCCGATAGGTGTTATCCGATGATTCTGTCATTCTCAAAGCCGCAATCCATGCCGGTGTAGGCTTCATAAGCCTGCCCGATTTTACGGATGCGCTTGAGAACACCGCTGTGATTCTTGTAGCCCAGCTTTTCGGCAATCTCCTCCAGCGTATCGCCGTTCATCCGCATTTCAAGGATCTGCATATCCTTTTCACTGAGCGTGGCCTTGAACTGATCCACCAGCGTCTGGGCCACTGCTGTTTCCTCCACATCTACCGAGAGGTCCGGTTCTTCGTATTCCTGTCCGCCGTGGGCGTCGGCATAGACCTCCTGAAATTCCTCCAGCGAGATCATCGGGTGCTTGGTGCGGGTGTGGTACCATTTGCGGATGAAGTCCGTTTTCTGGTTGCTTTTCCGGAAGTCAAAGTCCTCGAAGCAGGGGTATTCCCGTGCCACTTGGATGATCTCGTTCATCCGGTATTTCTTCATCACATTGGGCACGATGTAGCGCAGATAGATGTCGATCTGCCATTCCGGCACATATCCTAATTCCGAATGACAGCCTTTGAAGAATTCGCCGGTGGATGCCAGAATCCCCTCATCCTCCAGTTCCTTGATCCAGTAGTCCGGGCAGTGTGCGAACCGCCACGCCGGATCGTAGCCGGAGTAAACCTCCATATACTCGTCAAAGCCCATATACGGCCAGGCCATAAAGGCTACGGCATCGATGATGAGCAGGCGGAACAGGTCGCTCTCAACAAACTCACAGGCGGCCCGGTTGCGGAACAGCTCCTGCGGATTCCGTGGGATGGCGTTCAGCTCCGCCCCGCAGCGGGACAGGATGCTTTTCGGGATAAAGTAGTAGAACGGGATGTACTCAGCATTGCGGAACGGCGTAGGCGGGCCATCCTTTCTTGTCAGCATAATTGGCATTTTGATCGTCTCCTTTCCAGAGAGCCAGTGCCCTCTATTTTTTAACGGCACGAGCAAGCGCCGATTGTTCCTGCTTTTCAAAAATAATTTTAGCATAGTTGCTGTCCAATAAATATCCCTCATATCGCAGAAAACGAAAAAAGCCCCGGTGCGAATCAGAAAACCTGAAACACACCGGGGCTCCAAACTGCATTAAGCCGCTATTATCAAGAGGGAGGCTTACTTTTCCTGTACTTCTTTGCCGCTAAGGTGCTCAATCTCGATTTCAAACATCTGAGCGGCCTTACCGGCTTTTGCAATTTCCTCATCGACCAGCGGCTCCTCGGGATAATACTTCATGGCAAACTGTTTGAGCCGTTCCAGAGCCTCCGGTCCGGCTTCTACCAGACGGCACCTGCCGAACACGACGACGCTCTGCACAAACGGCGCCCATGCTTCTTCCTTGACGGTTTCGTTTCCGTAGACCGTGAAGCACACTTTATCGCAGGCCCGGAGTGCTTCAACTTTGTGACCTGCTTTTGCACCGTGAAAATAGATTTTCCGGGCTTCCTTATCAAAGTAATAATTGATTGGGATCGCATAGGGGTAGCCCTCTGCGCCGTTTACGGACAGAACGCCGCGGCGGTTTTCAAGCAGCAGCCGCTCTGCTGCCTTCCGTGCTGATCTCGTTTTTCTTTTTCCGAATCGGTCTGAACATCGCTTTTTACTCCTGCTTATGCGATCTGTAAGGTCTTTTTGATAAATTCCGTGATATACCGCTCCATATGGTCGGCGGGTACAGTCATATTCTCTCCGATCCATGCCGCCACCACACGGGTACAGCCGCCCATGATGTACTCGGAGAGGAATCGAATCTTTTCTTCGGATGCATGTGGATCGGAATTGGTAATCAGCTGATTGATCTGTGGCAGCACGAAAACCAGCAGCTTTTTTGTGAACTGCTCGGTAAACTCCCGGTTGCGGGCCACCTGCACAAGTTCTTTGTTTTCGGAAAGGATGCGGAACACGCTTGTGAAGAAATCCGGCATTTCGGAACCGGTAGCCTGTGTTTCCTCGAAAAGTGTATGGAGCTTGTCTATAAATTCATCCTGTGTCTTTTCAAACAGGTCATACACATCCCGATAGTATTTATAGAAAGTTCCACGGTTCACATCAGCTTTGGCGCAGATGTCCGTGACGGTAACGGCATCCAGCGATTTGGTTTCTAAAAGCTCAAACATGGCGGCACGGATCACTCGAAGAGAATACTTGGTACGCCGGTCTAAATTTGAATTTTTCATGAATCCACCACTTTCTTGAACATATTTTGCACATCTGTTTGCGAACAAACAAACTGCACGAAATTGAATATTGTGTTCTCGTTCTTTACTCAGTATAATGCACATGCGGATAAAAGTCAACACCTGTGCATTATAAATCTGCGTGTTGAGTATGGAAGGAGAACCTGTTTTGAGATGGCTATCTGAATTTGTTGATCGGCATAAAAAGTCGATCATCATCACTTTTGTGGCAGTATCGCTGGTGGGCGTGCTGCTGTTTTTGCTGACCCCGGTAAACTACAACATGATGGATTACCTGCCAGAGGACGCAAACTCCACCAAAGCATTGAATCTGATGCAGGAGGAATTTGACCGGCCGCTGCCGAACCTGAATGTCATGGTCGAGAATGTCAGCCTGACACAGGCGTTGGACATTAAGGAGCAGATCGCAAGCGCCGACTATGTAAAAGAGGTGCTTTGGCTGGACGATACCGTGAACCTGCAAACGCCCCTTCAGGTGCAGGACACAGCGACAGTGGAAACCTATTATAAGGACGGCAATGCCCTGTATATGGTTTCTGTGGAGGACGGGCAGGAGCGCACTGCCATTGCCTCCATACGAAATGCCATTGGGGACTGCAAGGTGTCCGGCTCGGCAGCCGACCAGGCCACTTCGCAAGATATGGCGGTTTCCGAAGCACTGAAGGCCATTATTCTCATCATCCCGGTAACGATCCTCATTCTGATCCTTGTGACGGAAAGCTGGATCGAGCCGCTGTTCTATCTATTTAATATCGGCACGCCGGTACTTATCAATCTGGGAGCAAATTTCTTCCGTGGTGAGATCAGCTTTGTAACGCTGGCCGCTGCTCCGGTCTTGCAGATCGCCGTATCACTGGACTATGCAATTTTCCTCTCCCATAGCTTTGAGAATTATAAAAAAGCGGGCTTGGAACCGAAAACCGCCATGCACCACGCCATGACTTCATCGGTGAGTTCCATCGGCGCCAGTATGCTGACCACACTGTTCGGCTTTGTGGCGCTGCTGTTTATGAATTTCAAGATCGGTGCGGATATGGGTATCAGCCTTGTGATCGGCATCCTGATCAGCTTTATCAGTGTGATGGTATTCTTCCCGGCGCTGCTGCTGAGCGGCAACAAGCTCATCGAAAAGACGAAGCACCGCCGTCTGACCCCGACCTTCCAGAATATCGGCAAGGGCATCTCAAAGATTCGCGTCCCTGTGTTCTGCCTGATTTTGATTTTGATGCTCCCGGCGTTTCTTGGGCAGAGCCACAACAGCTATTTCTACGGTTCCAGTGAAAAGACCATAGAAGGCAGCGAAGCGTGGGATATTGAGCAGGAGTTCGGCGTGACCAACAGTGCTGTGCTGCTGGTGCCGAGGGGTGACAGCGCCAAGGAGGTACAGATGTGCGATACGCTGAACGACCTCGACCACATCACCTCCGTTACCTCTTATGCCACGATGGTAAGCAACAAGATCCCCGCCGCTTATCTGGACAGTTCCATTGTGGAGCAGTTCTATTCGGACGATTACGCCCGCATCATTCTTTCCTCGGACTGTGCCTATGAAGGCGACGAAGCCTTTGCCATGGTGGAGCGTGTCCAACAGACCGCCGAGGAATACTACCCGGGTGCGTGGTACCTCTGCGGTCAGAGCGCCAATATGTACGATATCAAGACCTGCGTGCAGCACGACAATACTGTGGTTACGATCATCACGGTAGTCAGCATCTATCTCATTCTGCTGCTAATGACCCGAAACTGGCTGATGCCGATCTTCCTGATCCTCGCCATTGAATGCTCCATCTGGCTGAATATGTGCATCCCGTATTTCACGGGCAGCAGCCTCAGCTATCTGGGCTATCTGATCATCAGCACGGTGCAGATGGGCGCCACCATCGACTATGCCATCCTGCTGACGAATACCTATCTCGCCAACCGGAAAACGCTGCAAAAGAAACCGGCAATGATCAAAACGCTGGGCGATGTGTTTGGCTCGATCCTCATTTCGGCGGCAACGCTGTCGCTGTCCGGCTTCTGCCTGAACTGGTCGTCCTCTAATGAGGTGGTCAAGGTGCTGGGCGGTCTGATCTGCCGGGGCGCTATTCTGGCGATCCTGATGGTGGTGCTGCTTCTGCCCACCTTCCTGCTGCTCATCGACCCTCTGATCCCTCGCACCACATTTCACTTTGGCAAAAAGAAGAAGGAGGAACTTCAAAATGTTTCGGAATAAAGTTCAAAAAGGCGCCGCGGTTTTACTCAGTGCCGTGCTGCTGCTCGGCACAGTGAGCACCGCCTACGCACAGGAAAATGATATCGGCAGCAATTCATCGCTGACGGCGTCCACCACAGCAGTCGGGAATGCCAACTACACCAAAACCGAGAATGTCTATGCCCGGCTCAGCGCCGACGGCTCGGCCAGCGGCGCTTATATCGTCAACCACTTCCGTGTCAGTAAGGCCGGAGAGATCACCGATTACGGCAGCTTCTCCGATGTGACGAACCTCTCCACTACCGAGAGCCTTACTGCAAAAGATGGTGCTGTCCGCTTCTCGGCGCAGACCGGAAACTTCTACTATCAGGGGAATATGACCACGGCAGAGCTGCCTTGGAATTTTCAGATCGCCTATATACTTGACGGCAAGGCCGTCAAGCCGAAGGAACTGGGCGGCAAGTCCGGTGCTTTGAAGATCCACTTTCAAGGCAAGAAAAATCCAAAGGCAGACGCTGTGTTCAGTGACAATTATGTGATGCAGGTGTCTCTGACGTTGGATAATGACACCTGTGCCAATATTCAGGCACCCGGTGCGACCATGGCTGACGCCGGGGACGGCACGCGGCTTTCCTTCACGGTGCTGCCCGGTGCGGATGCCGACTTTACCATCGAGGCAGATGTGCAGAATTTCTCCATGTCCGGCTTCTCCATCGCCGCCGTTCCATACAGCATCAGCGTGGATATGGACGGCTTTGACACCGACGACCTGACCAGTCAGTTTTCGGAATTGACCGATGCCGCAAAGCAGCTGAATGACGGCGCAAAGGAACTGCTCAGTGGCATCCGCAAGCTGAATGACGGCGGCAGTTCTGTATTGGATGGCTCGGCGCAGATACAGGATGGGCTTTCGGTGTTAAGCGGCAATTCCCAGTCCATTGTGGATGCCTCGGCACAGTTTAGCAGCGCCCTGTCCACCATCAGCACCCAGCTTGCACAGGCTGACCTCAGTGGTCTTTCCCAGCTCTCCCAGCTTCCCGGCGGACTGGAACAACTCTCCGGAGCGCTGGACCAACTGTCGGCGGGACTCGGCCAGCTGAAAGAGGGCTTTGATACTGCCTATCAGGCAATGGACGGTGCCGTGCAAAATGGGGCGGTATCCGCTCCGACGCAGGAGGAACTGGCTGCTATGCAGGCCGCCTGCGCTGCTGACCCCTCCGCTCTGTCCGGCTATCAGAAGCTGCTGCAAGCCTATCAGCAATACCAGACCTTGGTTGCCGTGTGGAACAATGTAAAGCCGGCCTTTCAGGCGGTGAGCGGTGCGCTGGATGCAAGCGGTGAAACCTCTGTGGTTTCCGGCATCGGGGCGGTATCGGCAATGCTGCACAGCATGTCCGCCTCCATGACCGCTGCGTTAGGCGATGAGGATATAGAAGCCATGCTTGGACAGCTCCGTTCCGGTCTTGCGGAGCTTTCCGCAGGCTATGCGGACTTTCACGGCGGACTTTGCGCCTATGCAGAGGGGATTCAGACCTTGTCCGGAAATTATGGCGCATTTCATAGCGGTCTGCGGGACTATACAGGCGGCACCGGCTCTTTGGCCGATGGAGCAGGCACATTTGCAGACGGCATGAATGAATTTGCCGATGGAGTCAGTCAGATCCCCGGCAAAATGCAGGACACTATTGACGAGATGATGGAGCAGTACAACAGCTCTGATTTTGATGCCGTTTCCTTTACCGACAGCCGAAATGAGAACATCAGCTCCGTACAATTTGTGATCTCCACTGATGGCGTAGAACTGCCCGAAACCGTTTCCTTTGCCACCGAAGAAGAACACCTTACCTTCTGGGATCGCCTGCTGGCACTGTTTGGGCTGCGATAAACAAGTAGGCAAAGTTGAAAAGAGGTTCCGTTATGTCCGTTGATTTTGAGTCAATAAAAGCAAAAATAGAAGAAAAGTTGCCGGAAATGCTGCCCAAAGCGGTCAAGTGGGTCATTGTCCACCTACTGATGCTGCTCTACCATTTCAAAATGCCAATTTGGGTCACAGCGCTCAAGGCATCAAAAGCGGCAAAGGAGATCAAGACCGGCCGGCAAGGCGGTGAAGAAGAACCATCCGCTGTTTCGGAAAACATACCCTCGCGCCACGAAAAACTTCGGGCGCGCAGGGATGCGCGCCGCAGCAGACGGGATGAAATGCGATTTTAATTCGAGATGAAAAGATAACTATGGTTTATGTCATTTATATTTTAGCCGGACTGGGAGCCGGCGTTGTTACCGGGCTTGCGGGCCTTTCTGCGGCAGTCATCATCACGCCTATGCTGGTTAGCCTGTGTGGCTGGGCCAGTTATGATGCCGTGACGGTGGCGCTGGCCTCTGATGTGTTGGCAAGTCTGCTGTCCGCTTACACTTATTATAAAAACAAGAATATCGACCTGCGGCGTGGTGCATTGGTCACACTCACTGCATTCCTTGGAACGGTGCTGGGAAGCTACTGCGGGTATCTGTTCAGCCGCAGCAACCCGGATGGACTGGGCTATCTCTCCATGGCGACCACCATTCTGCTGGGCGTCAAATTTCTGATTAAGCCGATGAACGGCGGTACAGATGCGATGGCGAAGCCCTCCGATGCCGCCCGGAAAACCGTTCGGGCTGTGCTGCTGGGCTGTGTCATTGGCTGGGTCTGCGGCTTCACCGGCAGCGGTGGCGGTGTGCTGATGTTGATGGTGTTCTCGCTGGTGCTGGGCTATAACCTGAAAGTCGCCGTGGGAACCAGCACAATGGTCATGACGCTGGTCGCCCTGACCGGCGCCGTCAGTCACATTTCTATGGGCGCACAGATTTTCCCTATTCCTATGCTGATCGTGGTGATTTCCTGTCTGCTGGGTGCGCTGGTGTCAGCCAAATTCGCCAACAAGTGCGAGATCACAAGGCTCAATAAGATCGTCGGTGTTGTGCTGACGATTTTGGGTGTTGCGACGATCCTCATTAAGGTGCTGTAAGCATACGGGAAGGAGAAGGCTATGAAGAAAGCAAAGCACCTGTTCCCGTATCAGCATAAACCGACGGCGATCCTTTTCGTGATTTTGCGGTTATGCGTGATTGCGATCCTGATAAGAAAATCGATTCTGCATGAGTGGGAAAGCGTTTTTATTTGCCTATTGACCCTTGTGCTTCTCTTGCTGCCCAGTCTGGTGTCCTCCATGCTGAAGATCACGCTGCCGACAGTGCTGGAAGGAATTATTCTGCTCTTTATTTTTGCGGCGGAGATATTGGGAGAGCTCAACAGCTTTTACATTTGCATTCCCCATTGGGACACCATGCTGCACACCATCAACGGCTTCTGCTGCGCTGCGATCGGATTTGCCCTGGTCGATCTTCTGAACCGCAACGAACGGTTTTCCCTGAAGCTGTCGCCGCTCTATCTGGCCATCGCATCGTTCTGCTTCTCGATGACGGTCGGCGCACTCTGGGAGATATTTGAGTATTCCGTGGATAGCCTTTCGGCAAGCGATATGCAGAAGGACACCGTTGTGACCTCTATCAGCAGCACCCTGCTTGACCCGACCCGCAGCAACAAAACGGTGGTGATCTCCGATATATCCGATGTGGCGCTGATTCATTCGGACGGCTCCGAGCAGTGAATGGGGGTCGGCGGGTATCTTGATATTGGAATTCACGATACGATGAAGGACCTGATCGTGAATTTGATCGGTGCCGCCGTATTCTCCGTGATCGGGTATTTCTATGTGAAAAAGAAGGGGAAAGGGAAATTTGCCAGCGAGTTCATTCCGCAGGTAACATCGGCCCCGGAGGAAAGAGAATAGGAAAACCCGCCGCTTCAGCGTCCCCGAAGCGGCGATTTCCTTATTAGTTAAATCGTAAAAATGATTTCGTCTAATACAGCTTCTGCGGCTCTGCTGTAAATGTTGTTCATCCTCCTGACCCATTCCATTTGGTTGTTGGCCTTCAGTTTTTCCGTGATTTCCTCTGCATCTGCCATTTGATTTACCAACCGAAGAAAAAGCTTTTCCGCCTGTCGATCAATATCTGCAAGATAGGCATTCAATTCACCGCTGGTCAGCAGATTGGCATATCGCACACGGTGGCACTTCTTGAGATAACGAAGATGCCGCTGTCCCCATATTCCGATTGGCTGATTTTCTGCCGGCTCATCATCTCCGGCAATCAGATAGTAGTCACCGACCAATTCATACTTCAGTCCTGTGCGCTCATCGGTAATGTACCTTTCCATCATCAGTGCCTCCATCCCCGTAATCCCAATTTCTGAGACTTTGCCTTGGCAACTTTAATCAGCACCTCATCTACGGCATCCGGGTACAGTCCCGCCGCAATCAGCTTATTGCGGAATCGGTTCAGCTCCTCAATGATAAGCCGCCATTCCTGACGGTTCAGTTCCACATAGTATTTCTGCTTCATACGCAGTTCCTCCTTTGCATTTCTGCGATCATTGTAGCAGGAGGAATAACGAAAATCGAATGTGCGAATAAAAGAAAATCACCAAGAAAAGTCTGCAATAGACTAATCTTGGTGATTTTTCCTTGCCCTCGCTACGCCTGATAACTCATTGTGTTCAATACTTCGTTATTAGTCCGTAGCAAATGAACGGTGCCTTTTTTGTAGTTGTATTTACGAAAGCTGTGTTTGGGAAGTAGCGGTGCGGCTGTTGTTTTCGCGGGCAGCGGCGGCGTCCGCCTTGCTGTCGAAATACATCATCCGCATCATGCCGCCGGCAGCGATCATCACCACCATCAGCACTGCCACCGCCAACGAGGCGATTTTCGCGATCCACCGCTTGGCGGGGACATCCTCATGGGTGGTGCACGCCAGCACCAGTCCACGGATCCAAAACGGCACCGGCAGCAGCGTCAGCGTCACGATCTGGATGTTCACAGCGGTGTAACCGGTCGCATCAAACGGCTCCTGCACCCCGCCGAAGCCGATCCACAGCGCCAGCGTGACCGCCATAATACCCACACCGGTCGCCAGCAGCATACCCGAATCGATACGGTGCCGCCGCTGCTTGCGGGTATAGGACAGGAATGAGTACACCCCCACCCCCATCATCACGACCGCCAGCAAAAACAACAGCCGGTGAACGGCGAAATACGCGGATTCGGGTCCGGCATCGGCATGCAGCTTGCCTTGGTACACCGCCGACACCACCGCCAAAGCCGCCGCGCCCACCGTATACATCAACGATTTTGCAAAACGCGACAGGGTCATAACGCGCTCCTTTCTGCCGCCGTCGGGCGGCTTCGCCAGTTCTGCGCGATCAGGCGCGCCGCCATTTCACGCCCTGGGGCGTATCCTCCAGCACAATGCCCATGGCTTTCAGCTCATCCCGGATACGGTCGGATTCCGCCCAGTTTTTCTCTTTGCGGGCCGCCGCGCGGGCTTCAATCATCGCTTCGATCTTGTCGGCATCCTCGTCCTGTTGATCCTCGGCATACACCAGTCCCAGCACACCGGTCAGCTCCTCAAACAGGGTCAGCGCGCGCTGGCAGGTTTCGCGGCTGGGCTGTGCCGCCGCGGCGGTATGAATGTTGATGTCCTTTACCAGCTCGAACAGCGCCGAAATCGCGTCCGCGGTGTTCAGATCGTCGTCCATCGCGTCAATAAACTGCTGACGGCGTTTGTCCATGAGCGTCGCCAATTCTTCGTCCATCGCGCCCTCGCCTGCTTTTTCCAGCGCAAAGCGCAGGCTGTCGCGGCAGTTGTACAACCGCTCCAACGCCGCTTTGCCCTGCTCGATGATCTCGGCGTTGTAGTTGATGGGGCTGCGATAAGAGGAGGAGATCAGGAAAAAGCGGATCGGCTCGTAGCCGTACACCTTCGCCACATCCCGCACAGTAAAGAAATTGCCCAGCGATTTGGACATTTTTTTGTTATCCACATTGATATAGCCGTTGTGCATCCAGTAGTGGGCAAATTCCACCCCGTTGCAGCACTCGCTTTGCGCGATCTCGTTTTCGTGATGGGGGAAGATCAGATCCTGTCCGCCGCAATGCAGATCGATGGTGTCGCCGAGATACCGCCGCGCCATCGCGGAGCATTCGATATGCCAGCCGGGGCGACCCGCGCTCCACGGCGATTCCCATGCCGGCTCGCCCGGCTTCGCGGCTTTCCACAACGCAAAGTCCAGCGCGTCCTCTTTTTGCTCTTCCACCGCGATGCGCGCGCCGGATTCCAGATCGTCCACATCCTGATGCGACAGCTTGCCGTATTCCTTAAACCGGCGCGGACGGAAATAGACATCGCCGTTTTTCGCCGGATAGGCATAGCCCTTGTCCACCAGCGTTTGGATAATGTCGATGATCTCGTCCATATTCTCGGTCGCGCGCGGATGCACCGTCGCCTCGCGCACATTCAAGCCGTGCGCATCGGTCCAGAATTCCTCGATATACCGCTCCGCAATGGTGTGATAATCGGTGCCCTCTTCGTTGGCGCGGCGAATGATCTTGTCGTCAATATCGGTGAAGTTTTGCACAAACCGCACCTCCATCCCGCGCCACTCCAAATACCGGCGCAGCACATCGAACACGCACAGCGGGCGCGCGTTGCCGATGTGAATATAGTTATACACCGTGGGGCCGCAGGCATAGATGCGAATCTTGCCCGGCTCCAGCGTGCGCAGTTCTTCTTTTTGGCGGGTCAGCGTGTTGTAGATTTTCATACCATCGAGTCCTCTCTGCTTGTTGGGGCGCGCCCGCCGCAGCGAACACACCCGATGTTATCGAAAAGCGCCCTCGCCGCACCATACGCGCAACGGGGGCGACTGGGTTCCCAAAGGAAAAAAGCGGTCGTCAGGAGTTTTTGAAAAACCGGCGGCCGTTGTAGACATACTGGATACCGGAAATCACCGTCAAAATCGCCGCGACCCACAGCAGCACACTGCTGATAGTGATCGGCACGGTGAACACCGCCTCCGGCAAACCGGCGTTTGCCAACACCGATTGCTGCCATGTGGCGAACTCGTTCGCCGCCATGGTGAACAGAATCCCCACATATTGCGCCACCGTCTTCGCTTTGCCGAAAAAGCTGGCAGCGATCACAGTGCCCTCTGCTGCTGCGGTCAACCGAATGGACATCACCATAAATTCCCGCGTCAAGATCAGCATGACCGCCCAAATATTCATCTGCCCCATCGCCATAAACGCCAAAAACGCCGCGGTGGTCAGCATTTTGTCCGCCAGCGGATCCAAAAACTTGCCCATATTGGTCACCAGCTGGTATTTGCGCGCCAAATGACCGTCCAACAGATCGGTCAGCGCTGCCGCGCCAAACACCAGCCCCGCCGCCAGATAATGAAAGGGGAAATCCAGCAGCATCAACACCAAAAACACCGGCGTCAGTACAATGCGCAAAATAGTCAGTTTATTGGCTACATTCATCGCACAAATCTCCCATCAGATCCCAATCCATGCAATCGGTAATGGTCACCTGCACCATATCGCCCGGCTGCACCTGTCCCGGCTGCGCCGCGAAAAACACCTTGCCGTCAATATCCGGCGCATCGGCGGCGGAGCGGCCGAACCAACATTCGGCATACCGGTCGTAGCTTTCCACCAGCACTTCCAGCGTTTTGCCGACCTGCTGCTCGTTGTACCGTGCGGCAACCAGCGCCTGTTCCTGCATCACAATATCGCGGCGGCGTTCCTTTTCTTCGTCCGGCACCTGATCCGGCATGGTCGCCGCCTGCGTGCCCTCTTCGGGCGAAAACGCGAAACATCCCAGCCGTTCAAACTGCATATCGCGGACAAAACCGCACAGCTGCTCAAACTGCTCCGGCGTTTCGCCGGGGAACCCGGTCATCACCGTGGTGCGCAGCGCAATGCCCGGCACCTTATCGCGAATGTGCGCGATAAGCGCCCGCAAGGTCGCCTCGTCGCCCGGTCGGTTCATCGCAGACAACACCTCGCCGCTGCAATGCTGGATCGGCATATCCATATATTTCACGATCTTGGGCTGCCGCGCGATGGTGTCCAGCAGCTGCTCGGTGATGTGTTCGGGATAACAATACAGCAGACGGATCCACTGCAACCCCTCGATCGCGCACAGCTGATCCAGCAGCTCCGGCAAATGCCGTTTGCCGTCGATATCCTGCCCATACAGCGTCACATCCTGCGCCACCAGCACCAGCTCTTTCACGCCGGCTGCCGCCAGCGTGCGCGCTTCGTCCACCAGCGCCTCCATCGAACGGCTGCGCAGCGGTCCGCGAATGGCGGGAATCGCGCAATAGGCGCAGCGGTTGTTGCAGCCGTCGCCGATACGCAGATACGCAAAGAAGGACGGAGTGGTCAGCACCCGGTCGCCGTCCATCGACCAACAGCCGCGGTCGGGGAACCGCACCACCGGTGCGCCGGACAACACGGTTTCCACCGCCTGCACAATGTCGCCGTTGGCGCCAAGCCCCAGCACACCGTCACATTCCGGCAGTTCGTCCGCCATCTCCTGACCATATCGCTGTGCCAAACAGCCGGTCACAATGATTCGCTGGATGCGCCCCTCTTTTTTCAGCTGCGCAAACTCCAAAATCTGGTCGATCGATTCCTTTTTCGCGTCCTCGATAAACCCGCAGGTGTTCACGATCACCACATCGGCGAGCGCGGCATCCGGCTGCAGCGTGTAGCCGGCTTTTTCCAGCTTCGCCAGCATCAGCTCCGCGTCCATTTGGTTTTTGGGGCATCCCAGCGACACCATTCCCACTGTATAGGCCATAGTTAATCCTCGTTTTCCCAGTTGTCGAACGCCCGGCGGATCGCCTCGCGGGGGAACCCGTACCGAGCCAGCGCCGCCGCCGTTTTGCGGCGACCGTCCTCGCTTGTCATCTTATTATAATATCTTTTTCGCAGCATTGCAAGAGCCAGCACATGATCTTCGGTTTCGATCGCGTCGGCGGCCTCCTGCGCGGTATCCCGCGTGAAGCCGCGCGCCACCAGCTCCTGCGCCACCCGGCGGCGGGGATAGCATTTGCGCCCGGACAGATCCTCTGCCCAGCGCGCCGCCAGCCGCTCGTCGTCCAAAAAGCCGTAAGCCTCCATCTGCTCCACGGTGTCGCGGGCAATGTCCTCGCCGGCTTCCTCTTTCAGCTTGCCAAACAGCTCGCCCCGCGAACGGTCGCGCAGCGACAGCAGATACAGCGCCTTGTTTTTGGCGCGGTTGCGCGCCGAGCGTTCACAAAGCGCCTCCCATTCCTCTTCGGAAATGTCGCCATCCAGCTTCCAACCGGACTCATCCCATGTGCGCACATCCACGCTGCCCGCGTCCTCGTCATCCAGCCACACGCGGTACAGCGATCCGCGCACCCGCTTCACCTCGGTGATACGCATGGGCGGATCAATCCTCTACCGAAATGTCGATCTTGGTCTTGGCAGCCGGCGCGGTCACCTTGGTTGCGGCTTCGATCGGGATTTCCACCGGCTCCTTGGGCTGTGCCGCTTTTTTCGCCGAGCGCGAGCCCATCAGCTTGTGAATATTCTCCCGCACCAGCGTTTCCAGCTCGGCGGTCAGCTCGGGATTGTTGCTGAGATATTCCTTCACATTGTCGCGTCCCTGCGCCAGGCGATCCTCGTTATAATAGAACCACGAGCCGGATTTTTGGATAATGTCCAGCTTGACAGCCAGATCCAACAGCTCGCCCACATGCGAGATGCCCTCGCCGTACATCACATCGAATTCCGCCTCTTTGAAGGGCGGCGCCACCTTGTTTTTGACCACCCGCACCCGCGTATGGGAACCAACGGCTTCGCCGTTGACCTTGATGACCTCGGTGCGGCGCACATCCAGCCGTACCGACGCATAATATTTCAGCGCGTTACCGCCGGCGGTGACCTCCGGATTGCCGTACACCACGCCCACCTTCAACCGCAGCTGGTTGATAAACAGCGCGATACAGTTGGATTTGCCCACCGCGCCCGCCAGCTTACGCATGGCTTGCGACATCAGACGCGCCTGCAAGCCCACATGCGCATCGCCCATATCGCCTTCGATCTCGGCGCGCGGCACCAGCGCCGCCACCGAGTCCACCACCACAATGTCCACCGCGCCGGAGCGGATCAGCGCTTCCGCGATCTCCAGCGCCTGCTCGCCGGTATCCGGCTGGGACACCAGCAGCGCGTCCACATCCACGCCCAGCGCCTGGGCATACACGGGATCCAGCGCGTGCTCCACATCGATAAACGCGGCCTCGCCGCCCATTTTCTGCGTTTCCGCCACCGCGTGCAGCGCCAGCGTGGTTTTACCGGAAGCCTCCGGTCCGTAAATCTCGATGATACGCCCGCGCGGGAAGCCGCCGATACCCAGCGCCGCGTCCAGCGCCATCGACCCGGTGGGAATATGCTCCACCGCCATACCCACATTTTCACCAAGGCGCATGACCGCACCCTTGCCGTAGGTTTTCTCTATTTGCTGCAACGCCATATCCAGCGCTTTTTTACGATTTTCTGCCGTCGAGCCGCCTTTGTCCGCCGCGGGCTTTGCCGCGCTCTTTTTCTTATCCACTGCCATGCTTTTCGTCATCCTTTCAACAGCTTGATAGCCTCATTATAGCCGACCCATCGGCAAAAAGCAACCGTTTGGAGCAAAAAATCGAACATATATTCGATTTTTATTCTCGCTCCCCGGCGACCACGCGTTCCACACCGTTCAAATCGCGCACCGTGTGCACCGCGGTCAGTCCCGCCGTGCACCACAAATCCGCAACTTCTGCCGCCTGATCGATGCCCACCTCCGCCATCAGCGCGCCGCCCGGCGCGAGCTTGGGTGCCCAATCCTGCGCCAGCGCACGGTAAAACACCAGCCCGTCGCCGCCATCCAGCGCCATACGCGGCTCATGCTGCACCTCGGTCATCAGTGCGGGAATATCCGCCGCCGGAATGTACGGCGGGTTGGACAAAATCAAATCATACCCGGCGGAAAACCGTGCCGCGTCATGCAGCACATCCGCCTGCACGATCTCGACCGCCAAATCCGGATAGCGCGCGGTGTTACGCCGCAGATAGGGCAGCGCCGCCTCCGACAGCTCCACCGCCGTCACCCGCGCGGCGGGATACAGGCTGCACAGCCCCAACCCCACGCAGCCGGAACCGGCGCACAGATCCAGCACCCGCGGTACTGGCAGCGCGCGCGCCTGCAGCCACGCGGCGGCGTGTTCGCACAACACCTCGGTGTCGGCGCGGGGAATCAGCACCCCCTCGCCCACTTGCAGAGTCAGCGTTAAAAAATCCCATTCGCCCAGCAGATATTGCAGCGGATACCCCGCTGCCCGGCGATCCGCCGCCCGGCGCACCGCCTGTACCGCATCCGGCGGCAGCGGCTGCGCGGCGCGCGCATCCACCATGCCGCGCCCCACACCGCCGATATCCTCCAACAGACAGCGCGCGTCAAACGCGGGTGCATCGCACCCCGCCTGTGCGAGCTGCGCGGTGATCTCCCGCAGCAGCGCCGCCACGGTGATGCTCACCACCGATCCTCCTCCGGATCATCGGGAATCACCGCTTGCAGCGCGGCGATGGCACATTCGATCATGCTGTCGTCCGGCTCTTTGGTGGTGATGCGCTGCATCCACATACCGGGTTTGGACACCACGCGGCTGAGCCAGCTGTCGCTGCGCCCCGCCCATTTGATCAGCTCGTACCCGATACCCACCATCAGCGGGATGGTCAAAATCTTGATAACGGTGCGCAAAATCGGTACCGTCACCGGAATAAACATAGATACGATGATGCCCACCAGCAGCATCAGCACCAAAAACGAGGTGCCGCAGCGCGGGTGGAACCGGCTTTGCTTGCGCACATTTTCCACCATCAGCTCTTCGCCCGCTTCGTAGCAGAAAATGGTTTTGTGCTCCGCGCCGTGATACTGAAACACCCGGCGCATATCCTTCATCAGCGATACCAGCAGCATATACGCCACAAACAGCACAATGCGCAGCAGCCCTTCAAACACGCTGCGCAGCAGCCGGTTTTCCATCGACGGTGCCGCTTTCACGATCAGTCCGTACAAAAACGCGGGCAGGTAAATGAACAACCCCACCGCCAGCGCCACGCCAATCACCAGGCTCAGCACCATCAGCAGGCTCATCAAAAACTGCTCGGCGCGGCTTTGGGGTTTATCGTCCTCTTCGTCCTCCAACCCTGCCATTTCGGCAGAGCGCATCAGGCACTTATATCCCAGCGCCATGGATTCCACCATATTGACCACGCCGCGAATCAGCGGAATACGCCGCACCCGGCTTTTGGTGATCTTGTTCTCGAATTCTTCCAACACAATGCGGCCCGACACATGGCGAACCGCCATGGCTGTCTTTTGTGGGCCACGCATCATCACGCCTTCGATCAGCGCCTGTCCGCCGATCGAAGTCTTTTTGGGGGGCGTTTGCTGTTGCGGCATAGCTTCCATCCTTTGCAGTAAAAATTATATGATTCTTTCCAGATACTTTATACACTCAACTTTCCGGCGCAGCCGGCAGCGTGATGGTGACGGTGGTGCCGACACCCAGCTCGCTGTCGATCTCCAGCCGGCCGTTGTGCAGGCTGACGATCTCGTCCGCCAGCGCCAGCCCGATTCCGGAGCCTGGGCGGTTGTTGTTGGCGCGATAAAACTTGGTCTTGACCTTGGCAAGATCCTCTTTGCTGATGCCAATGCCGTTGTCGCTGATGACCACCTGCACCCTGCCGCCCATATCGGCGGCCTCCACCCGCACCATCCCGTGGTCGGAGGAGTATTTGATGGCGTTATCCAACACATTGATAAACACCTGGCGCAGCCGGTCGCGATCACCCAGCACCGGCGGCAGCGGCTGCTGCGCCTGTACATAGCGCAGCTCCACCTGTTCCCGTGCGGCGCGGTCGTGAAAGAAAAACACCACTTCCTCCAGCTCCGCCAGCAGATCCATGCGTTCAAACTTCATCGCCATATGCCCGCTTTGCATCCGCGAAAAATCGAGCAGCTCTTCCACAATGCCGGACAGCCGTTCCGCCTCGCGGTTGATGACATCCAGCCCCTGGGCGGTCAGCTCGGGATCCACCGTCGTATCGGTGCGCAGCGTTTCGCTCCACCCCTTGATGGCGGTCAGTGGCGTGCGCAACTCATGCGAAATGGACGAGATGAACTCGTTTTTCATCCGCTCGGCGTCCGCGATCTCGCCCGCCATATAGTTGATGGTATCACACAGATCGCCGATCTCGTCGTCGTGGGTCTTGCGCAGGTGCGCGTCGTAATCGCCCAACGCGATGCGCCGCGCGGTCTGACCGATCTCGGTCAGCGGGCGCACGATGGAGCGGATAAACACCAGATTGGACAGCAGCACCAGCAAAATCACCACGCTGCCGATCACCAGCGTCGCCAGCATGGTCACCAGAATCTGGCGATCCACCAGCGACAGCGACACCACATACCGCAGAGCCCCGATCGGCTGACCGGACGCACCGGTCAGCACGGTGGTCATCGCCATCACATTTTCGCCGTTGCTGTTAGCGCCGTCCCACACGCCGGTCTTATCCTGCGCGGTCAACGCATCGGTGTAATCCGGCATGGTGGTTTCGGTCGGCACAAAGCCGTTGGACGACACCAGCACATGGCCGGTCGGACCGATGATCTGCAGCTCCATCTTTTCTTTATCGGTGAACTGCTCCACCAGCTGGCGCGCCGACGATTCCAGCCGAAAATCCTCGCTTTCCTCGCGGTAGCGGTCGATCTGCTGGTTGTATGCGGCGGCGCGCATATGCAAATTGGCGCGGGCGCTTTGGTAGGACAGCGACCGGGTCACCACCATAAACGCGATCTCAAACACCAGCAGCAACAACACGACCACCACCAGCCCGTTGAGCATCCATCGCCGCACAATGCCTTTCTTGGGCGCTTCTCCCCCCGGTCGGGAGAGCGCGTTTATGCGGACTGCCATTTATAGCCCATGCCCCACACAGTGAGGATATGGCGCGGGTTGGACGGATCATCCTCCACCTTCATGCGCAGGCGGCGAATGTTCACATCCACAATTTTTTCTTCCCCGAAATATTCGGTGCCCCACACATGGGTCAGAATATCCGACCGGCTGAGCGCCTTGCCCTCGTTGGTAAAGAAATATTCCAAAATCTGAAACTCCACCTGGGTCAGCTCCAGCGGCTCGCCCCGCTTTTTCAGCGTGCGGGTGCGCAAATTCAGCGTGAATTCGCCGCTTTGCATCTCCTCGATCAAATTGGGGGTCGCGCGGTCACGCAACGCACTGACCCGGCGATACAGCGCATCCACCCGCGCCACCAGCTCGGAAGGGCTGAACGGCTTGGTCACATAATCGTCCGCGCCCATCATCAGCCCGCCGACCTTTTCCATCTCCTGGGTGCGGGCGGTCAGCATAATGATGCCCATGGTGTCGCTTTTTTCGCGCAGCGCGCGGCAGACGGCAAAGCCGTCCATGCCGGGCAGCATCACATCCAGCAGCGCCATATCCATATCGCCCTGCTCTTCAAACTTTTGCAGCGCCTCCTCGCCGGAGCCGGCTTCGGTCACCTCGTATCCCGCCCGTTTCAGGTTGATGACCACAAACTCCCGGATGGAGGTTTCGTCCTCGCAAACCAGTATATGCTTCATGTGTCGTTCTCCTTTGTCCACAGGGGTCGCCCGCCGTGCCTTACAGCGGGCGGATCAAATACTGCACTTTTTCTTTATCCAGCGCGTATTCGGTGTCATATTCCACCTGATACCGCACCCGGTTGCCGTCGCTATCCACAATTTCCAGCCGTTCACCGGGCGCGTCCGCCAATTCCTCGTCCGTGCCCACCCGCACCGACAAAAACGCGTCGCCGCTTTTGCCGTCGCGATACGGACGCAGCTGCAACTGACGGCGGCTGCTGTCGTAGGTGGCGGTCACGGTGCCGCCCCATGCGTTGCGGCCGCTGTCCAGCCAGTCGTCCGGAATCAGCAGATAGTAGCCGTCGGACATACTGACCACGCTGGCAAACAGCCGCTGCTCCTGCTGGGTGTCATAATTCCATGCCATCCACTGGGTCAGCCATTGCGATTGCGACGCCTGGGCGGTTTCGTATCCCGGCAAGCGGGTGCAGCGCGGCCATTCCACCTGGCTGTCGCGACCGCCCACACCGTCCACATCCATCGACGGGATCGGTGTTTGCCGCGCGGTCATGCTGGTGATGTTGTCGGCGCTGCTGTAAAACGGCGTATGCAGTTGGCTGCCGTCCCAATAGATCAGCTCGGTAATGGTGGTGTCGGCATCCTTGTAGCCGTCGATATACAAGCCGTACAGCCCTTCGGCGAGCTTGCCCACCCGGTGGGCGCCAAAGGTACGGATATACCCGTCGATGCGCGCCTGTCCGCGTTCAACAAGCCCTTTCTTTTCCAGCGTTTTGAGCCGCACCGTCGCGACATTGCGGGTGCTGTCCAGCTGGAACAGCAGCAGATCATCCCGTCCGGTCTGCACCAGACTGTCCACCACCAAATGGGTGTAATACTGGTCATCGCTGCGCACGGTGATGGCATCGTCGGTCAGCGAATACACCGCCAGCCGCCGGTCGCGGCTGTTGTACACACTCCAGCCCGCCAGCAGCTCTTTGGTGCCGTCGCCGTCCAGATCGCCGAACGCCACGCCGCTGATATCGGTGCTGAACCCTTCCCGATCCGCCACCGATTGCCATTCGCCCCCCACTTTGTCCAGCAGATGAATATGCGTTTGCTCGCTTTCGCCGGAAAACTGGTAAAACGCGATGGCTTCGTCCTCGCCGTCGCCGTCCACATCCTCCATCGCAAAGGCGGACAAATATTCGCCGTCCTGCGGGAATTTCAAAACATATTCCCGTGCCGCACCGGCACGGGTAATATAGGCATCCAGCGCCTGCTGGATCTGCTGCTGCTCACCGGTAGGGCGCGGCGCCCGCAGCTGGGTTTCCACATCGCCGATGCTGCAGCCGCTGAGCGTACACGCCGCCAGCAGCGCCACCGCGATTGTCGCTTTTTTGCGCACGCCGTCCTCTCCTTTCCGGTGTCGCGAATGGGTGCCAATAAGCAAACATGACCCGCCGAAACCGGCGCGTCATGCCGTTGTTATTCTACAATAAAGGGCGCAATTTTTTCCGCCAGTCCCGCTTCGTCGGTGCATTCGGCGGTCAGCGTCAGCGGTTTTTCCAGATCCAGGCTGAAAATGCCCATGATCGACTTGGCGTTCATCACATACGGGCCACTGGCCAGCTCGATGCGTCCGTCGATCTGGTTGCAGATGTGTACAAACTCATTTGCGCGTTTTGCATCCTGCAACAGTACCGTTGTTTTGTACATAAAATCACCTCGTATTCCAGTATTCCCTATTATATACGCCTTGCGGGGTAAAAGCAAGACCTAAAGTATGAACAAGCGATTGCGTTTTTCGCGGTTTTTGGTATAATGGGAACATCTTATGCACAGAGGTTATCGCGATATGAAAATTTTGTTCCACACCCTTGGCTGCAAGGTCAATCAATACGAAACGCAGGCCATGATGACCATGGCGGCGGACGACGGACACGAGGTCGGCGAATTTTCGCCCGGCGACCCGGCCGCCGCCACGGCGGATGCGCTGGTCATCAACTCCTGCACCGTCACCGCCGAAAGCGACCGCAAGCTGCGCCAGCTGCTGCGCCGCTGTCGGCGGGATAACCCCGGCGCGGTGCTGGTGGTGACCGGCTGTATGCCGCAGGCGTTCCCCGAACAGGCGGCGGCGCTGACCGAAGCGGACATTGTGATGGGCAATGCCGACCGGCGCGCGCTGATCGACCGCATCGCGCAGCACGCCAGCGACCGTTGTGTGGATATTGCCGATCACGACGGCTACGAGGCGCTGTCCATCCACCGGTTTGCGGGACGCACCCGCGCCTTTGTGAAGATCGAGGATGGCTGCAACCGGTTTTGCACCTACTGCATCATCCCCTATGCGCGCGGGCGGGTGCGGTCGCGCCCGCTGGACGATCTGACCCGCGAGCTGACCGATCTGGCTGCCGCCGGTTATCGCGAGGTGGTGCTGGTGGGCATCAACCTCACCTCCTACGGACAGGATTGCGGGCTGACCATCAGCGACGCGGTGGAAGCCGCCTGCGCGGTGCCCGGCATCGACCGGGTGCGGCTGGGTTCGCTGGAACCGGATCACCTCACGCCGGAGGTGATCGCGCGACTGGCGGCGCAGAAAAAACTGTGTCCGCAATTTCATTTGTCGCTGCAAAGCGGCTGTGACGCAACGCTGCGGCGGATGAACCGTCACTATACCGCCGCCGAATACGCCGCCGTGTGCGACCGGCTGCGGGCGGCGTTCCCCGGCTGCACCCTCACCACCGATGTGATGGTGGGCTTCCCCGGCGAGGACGAGGACGAATTTGAGCAATCGCTGCAATTTGTGCAGCGGATCGGCTTTTTCAAAGCGCATATCTTCGCGTATTCCCGCCGTCCCGGCACCCCCGCCGCCAAAGCGCCGGATCAGGTGCCCCAAAAGATCAAAGCCGCCCGCGCCAGGCGGATGGCAACCGCGTGCGATGCCGAGCGCGACCGCCAGCTGGCGGCGCTGATCGGCTCCACCGCCGAGGTGCTGTTGGAAACCCGCAACGCGGACGGGCTGCTGGAGGGCTACACCCCCACCTATGTGCCGGTGTATTGCCGCACCACGGCGCAGCCAGGCGACAGCATCACCTGTCGGTTGACCGCATTCCATGATGGCGCCTGCACCGGCGAACAGCTGGTGTGACCCATCCCCTATCTTCAAAAAACAGGAGGACTATCCGATGCTCTGTTCTGTTCGCGAACTGACCGTTGATTATGCCGCTGCCGGGGCGACCGCACCCGCTGCCCCCGCGCGGCTGTTCACCTACATTCTGGACGATATTGCCGCGCTGGATGTTCACACCCGCCCGGCGGTCATCATCTGCCCGGGCGGCGGATACAGCGGCACCTGTGACCGCGAAGCCGAACCGGTGGCGGTGCGGCTGAACGCGCTGGGATGCCACACCTTTGTGCTGCGGTACAACTGTATTCCGAACCGCTATCCCGTCGCGCTGCTGGAGTTGGCGACCGCGGTGGCGGAGGTGCGCGCCCACGCCGACGAATGGCACATTGACCCGCACAAAATTTTTGTGCTGGGCTTTTCCGCCGGCGGGCATCTCGCCGCTAACCTCGGTACCGGCTGGCAGCGCGACCCGGTCGCACGGCTGCCGTTTACCCCGGAGCAGGTGCGCCCGGACGGCATGATTTTGTGCTATCCGGTCATCTCGTCCGGCCGCTACGCCAACCGTGGCTCGTTCGACAACCTGCTGGGGCAGCAGCCCGATCCGGCGCTGCTCGCTTCGCTGTCGCTGGAGCATCAGGTGGCAGACGACACGGTGCCGGCGTTTATCTGGCACACCTACGACGACGGCTGTGTGCCGGTGCAAAACGCGCTGCTGATGGCGACCGCGCTGCGCGATCACAATGTGCCGCTGGAAATGCACATCTATCCCCACGGCGAGCACGGATTGGCGCTGGCGAACGACCAGACCGCCCGCGATGTGCCCGCCTGCCAATTGTGGCCGGAGCTGGCGGTCGCGTGGCTGCGTGCGCTGTAACATAACTGTCAAAGGAGCTTTTGCATGGATTATCAAACCGCCCGCCAACTGCTGATCGAGGGTACCTACGGCGTGCTGGCCACCGTCGGCGCGGACGGTATGCCGTATGGCGTGCCGCTGTCCTATATTGCTGAGGGGCACCGTCTGTATTTTCACGGTGCCGACCACGGCCACAAGCTGAAAAATCTGGCGCACAACCCGCGCGCCACCTTCACCGTGATCGCGAACGTCGAGATGAGCCCGGCGCAGTATACCATTTTGTACCGCAGCGTCATCGCGTTCGGCGAGGTGCATACCGTCACCGATCCGGAGGAAAAACGCGCGGTGATGCAAAAGGTATGCACCAAATACGGCGCCCCCGTCGATCCGGTGCATATCGGCGCAGCGCTGCCCCGCACAGCGGTGCTGTGTATGGAGGTGGAATACCTGTCCGGGCGGGAAAACGCCTAGCTTTTTCGCATAAACGCCGTCCAAACGGCATATCCTTAACCAATCTATCAAAAAGGATGTGACCGGTTGTGCTGGCAGCTTTGCAGATCGAACAACGCCATCCCCGCGGATGGCGGCAACGCATTCGGGAACAGCTTCGCCCTCGCGGCGAGGTCTGTTCCCGTTTGGTTTCAACCCCCGGCGGGCATTATTTGCAGGTGACCGCCGCCACCGGTCGCGGCGGGCGGGTGGATTGGCGGGAGGTGCGCCGCGTGGTGGGCGGCGAAGCGAGCCGTCTGCTGTATCCCCACCGGTTAAGCCCGCCCACCGACAGCGGGGTATCCCGCTTTTCCGGTAACGCGCTGCGCCGCGCGTTGATGTGCGAAACCGCCTGCCATCTACTGCGCATCGCCCCCGCTCTCGCGCGGTGCCCAGTGGTGATCTGCGACCCGCAGGCGCGCCATCTGCCGCTGGCGGAGGCGCTGGTACCGCTGGCGGGGGAGCTGCGTGTGCTGACCGCCCGCCCCGACCGCTACCGTCCGGCGGTGGAGGCTGCCTTGCAGCGCCACGGCGCGGCGCTGCCGCTGACCGACGACCTGTCCTGTATGGCGGGCGCGGCGCTGGTGCTGGCACCGGACGGCATCGACGGCGACCCGCCGCTGCCCCGCGGATGGGTACTGTCCGGTGTGGAACAGGCGCGCCCCCGCACCATCACCGGCTATCTGCCCGCCGATTACGCCGCCTACACCCCCACCCTGCCGCCCGGTTGTGACGCATGGGAGTATCTGGCGGGGTTATACGAGCTGAGCGGCGTGACGACACTGGGCGAAAAGCCGCCGCTGGCGCTGTGTGCCGGCAGCCGGCATCTCACCCCGGATGCGCTCGCCGGGCAGCTAACAGGGCTTGACAGTGGCCGAGCGGTTTAGTATAATAACGGAATAGGGCATATTTCCATTAAAAATTTGTACCGAAAGGCGCGGGACAGAACCGATGAACAAACAAACCATCATCACTGACGAAGGTCTGAAAAAGCTCGAGCAGGAGCTCGAAGATCTCAAAACCAATAAACGAAAAGAAATTGCCGAAAAAATCAAAGTCGCGTTGTCGTTCGGCGACCTGTCCGAAAACAGCGAATATGATGAGGCGAAAAACGAACAGGCCATCATCGAAGGCCGCATCGCCGAGATCGAAGCGCAGCTGAAAAACGTCCGTGTGCTGGACGAAAGCGAGCTGAGCGACGGTTCGGTGCACGTTGGCTCCAAGGTGGATGTGCTGAACGTTTCCACCAAAAAAGCCGCTACCTACCGCATTGTCGGCTCCACCGAGTCTGACCCGATGAGCGGCAAGATCTCGGACGAATCCCCGGTCGGCAAAGCGCTGCTGGGTCATGTGGTGGGCGATGTCGTGGAAGTGGAAATTCCCGCGGGGATCATCAACTACGAGATCACGGCGATCTCCAAATAAGCTCCCCCCTCAGCCGACGGATGTCCGTCGAACGCGGATGGTAAACCACAGCCGACCGGCGCACCCTGTCGGGATCGCTTTTTGGCTGGCTAGCGGACGGAGCCCCCATCGGGTTCCGTCCGTTTCGTATTTTATCGGAAAAGAGGATGTATCATGGGCGATATGCAACAAAGCAAAAATCCGGCAGAGGAAATGACCGAACAGCAGCGCAGCGAGCTGCTGCAGATTCGTCGGGACAAGCTGTCTGCACTGCAGCAGGCGGGCAAGGATCCCTTTGCCATCACCAAATATACCGTGACCCACCACAGCGAGGAGGTCAAAGCGAACTTTGACACGCTGGAAAACACCGAAGTCACCGTGGCGGGGCGCATGATGTCCAAACGCGTGATGGGCAAAGCGTCCTTTTGCCATGTGCAGGATCTGCAGGGCACCATCCAGGCGTATGTGGCGCGGGACATCATTGGGCAGGAGCCATATGCCGATTTCAAAAAATTTGATATCGGCGATCTGATTGGCATCCGCGGCACCGTGTTCAAGACCAAAACCGGCGAGATCTCCATCCACGCCGAGGAGGTCACGCTGCTGTCCAAGAGCCTGCAGCCGCTGCCGGAAAAATTCCACGGTCTGACCAACACCGACACCCGCTATCGTCAGCGGTATGTCGATTTGATCGTCAACCCCGAGGTGCGCGATACCTTTATCAAACGCTCCCGCATCATCAGCACCATCCGCCGCTTTTTGGACGAACGCGGCTTTATGGAGGTGGAAACCCCCATGCTGGTCGCCAACGCGGGCGGTGCGGCGGCGCGGCCGTTTGAAACCCACTTCAACGCGCTGGACGAGGATCTGAAGCTGCGCATTTCGCTGGAGCTGTATCTGAAACGGCTGATCGTCGGCGGCATGGAGCGGGTGTACGAGATCGGGCGCGTGTTCCGTAACGAGGGACTGGACACCCGCCACAACCCGGAATTTACGCTGATGGAGCTGTATCAGGCGTACGCCGATTACCACGATATGATGGATCTGACCGAGGATATGTATCGCTATGTGGCGAAAGAAGTGCTGGGCACCACCACCATCACCTACAACGGGGTGGAAATGGACCTCGGCAAGCCGTTCGCCCGCATCACCATGGCGGACGCGGTGAAACAGTACGCGGGTGTGGATTGGAACGAGATCCACTCGCTGGAGGAGGCGCGCGCCGCTGCCGATGCGCACCATGTGGAATATGAAGCTCACCACAAGAAAGGCGATATTCTCAACCTGTTCTTTGAGGCGTTCGCCGAAGAGCATTTGATCCAGCCCACCTTTGTGATGGATCATCCGGTGGAAATTTCGCCGTTGACCAAACGCAAACCGAAAAATCCGGAATATGTCGAGCGGTTCGAGTTCTTTATGAACGGTTGGGAAATGGCGAATGCCTATTCCGAGCTGAACGACCCGATCGACCAGCGGGCGCGGTTTGCGGCGCAGGAAGAGCTGCTGGCGCAGGGCGACGAGGAAGCCAACCACACCGACGAAGACTTCCTGAACGCGCTGGAGATCGGTATGCCGCCCACAGGCGGCATTGGCTACGGCATCGACCGGATGTGCATGCTGCTGACCGATTCCGCTGCCATCCGCGATGTGCTGCTATTCCCCACCATGAAATCGCTGGGTACGGACAAAAAAGTGGAAAAAGCGGTGGATACGACCGCTCCCGCTGCCCCCGCTGCGGAGGAGAAAATTGATTTTTCCAAGGTGAAGATCGAGCCGCTGTTTGAAGATGCCGTGGATTTCGACACCTTCAGCAAATCGGATTTCCGCGCGGTCAAGGTCAAAGAATGCGTCGCGGTGCCCAAGAGCAAAAAGCTGCTCCAGTTCACGCTGGATGACGGCACCGGCACGGATCGCACCATTCTCTCCGGCATTCACGCGTACTATGAGCCGGAAGAGCTGGTGGGCAAAACGCTGATCGCCATCGTGAACCTGCCGCCGCGCGCTATGATGGGCATTGACTCCTGCGGGATGCTGCTCAGCGCCGTCCATGAAGAAGAGGGCGAAGAAAAGCTGCATCTGCTGATGGTCGATCCGCATATTCCCGCCGGCGCAAAGCTGTATTGATAAACCAAAGAGGCTACAAGCAGGGCAATCCCGATTGGGATTGCCCTGCTTGCTAAAAGGAACGAAAAAAGCGGATGGGGGGAAAATTACGAATGATTCACGATGTAATGTATATTGAACTGAAAACCGGATATTCGGATGATGGACCGGCGTGGATTGGATATGTCAAAACTTCAAAAAGCAAGAAAACCATTTATTTTAACGACCATGCTTTCCAGAAGAATATTGGAAACTGTGCCAACTATATCGACATTGAAAATGGCGAGGAATATTGGATTTCCGGACTGAAAAAGGAAGAGAGCAATCGCCATTGGGCAGGGCATGGAAAAATTATGATCGACCGCCGAGCGGTTGATGAATATCTTTCACTGATTGGAGAAAAAGAGCTGCCACTAAACTTGTTTGAGATAGTGGATATGGAAGATCGATTCCCGGTGGAGAGAGTCAATGAATTACTGAACGAAAAGAAATAGGAATTCCGGTTTGCTTGCGGGCGTTGACTTTATTTACCATCACCCGTATACTGATAATGGATAGTCCCCATCGGGATTGCCCATTTTCTAAAATGAATGGAAATACAAATCGTAATTTGTAAAGGGATGATAGAGTGTTAGAAATAAGAAAAGCAACAGCATTTGATGCAGAAAAAATATTGGAATATTGTCAAGTGATAGGTGGTGAGTCTGATAATCTGACATTTGGAAAAGAAGGTGTTTCCATAACCATTGATAGAGAAAAAGAGTATTTAGATAGCATTTTTCATTCCGATAGGCAGTTGTATCTTGTGGCTACAAAAGATAATGAAATTGTTGGCACAGCGAATCTTTCGAGTTTTGAAAAACCTCGACTTGCTCATAGAGCAGAAATAAGCCTGTCCGTGAAAAAATCAATGTGGGGAAATCATATCGGTACACGATTTATGGAGAAAATCATTGACTTTGCTAAGAATACAGCCAAAATAGAAATTATTTCTTTGGAGGTTAGAAGTGACAACAAAAGAGCGATTGCGCTATATAAAAAGTTTGGTTTTGAAACAGTCGGAACATTTTGTGGTTTTATGAAAATAAATGACAAATATGTTAATTGCGATATTATGCGTTTGCATTTGTAAACAGAGCAATAAATTCCAGTTTGTCAACCTGCCCTTTGAGAGAGGAGAAATCCTTTTCTCAAAGGGCTTTTTCTATTTATATGGATATTCGCAAACCACAAGACAAAGCCAAAACTTCATATACTCTAAGCACAAGGAGGTTGAGGTTTGGCTATGAAC
>OGIE01000801.1_pt1 | contig 46273 bp, 46 predicted proteins | sample 1571581 | NCBI WGS metagenome assembly OGIE01 (sample SAMEA2582021, study PRJEB24529) | metagenome | biome: Human gut stool | place: China | collected 2011 | reverse complement strand
ATAGCATAAAAATAATGGTAGGCACTTTCGTGTCTACCATTATTTTATCACTTCAACTTTGTCAGGGTTGGGCGGTTATTTCTTTTTGTTATCATTTACCGTGATGCACACGGTGATAATGCCGAGCACAACCAGAGCGAATTGTAAAAAATCCGTCCATGTTATGTACATTCGCATCACCCCCTTTCGGGGGCGAAAAAAGAAACTTTCGACCCCCTTTGGACAGGGGGCAAACCAGAACGACCGGGTAGCCACGGCTGCCCGGTCGTTTTTGGTATACGCTCAATCTTTGGGGTAGATCACCTGGATCCAGTCGGGGTTGTAGCCATGTCCACCGCATTCCAGCCGGATGGTATTCGCCTCGCCGGCGAGCAGGTCGGTCAGTGGAAACTCGATCATCTTAAAGGTGTTCCAGTCGCCGGTGTTGCTCAGCGTGGTTTCCACCACGGTTTTGCCGTTGACGATCAACCGGAAGTTGCCGGAACCATTGCCCTCGCAAAAAGCCAGCCGCAGCCGGGCGTCGCTGCCCTCGCCGCCGTCCACCTTGGTGAACTCGACATAGGCACCGGTTTTCTCCATCCCATGGACGGATTTACCGCCGGAAGCCTTTTGGTCGTTCGCTACCGACGCGCCGTTGCCGATGGCGGCATTTTCCGCCTCATAAACGGTGTAGCCATTCGCCTGTACCGGATTGACTATGCCCTCAAACGGGTCGGCGGTGTGGTCGGTGTTGACCCGCTGGATCACTTGGATCCAGTCGGGGTTGTAGCCGCTTCCGCCACATTCCAGCCGGATGGTATTCGCCTCGCCGGCGAGCAGGTCGGTCAGCGGGAATTCGATCATCTTAAAGGTGTTCCAGTCGCCGGTCTGCTTCAGCGTGGTTTCCACCACGGTTTTGCCGTTGACGATCAACCGGAAGCTGCCGGCAGCGTTGCCCTCGCAATACGCCAACCGCAGCCGGGCGTTGCCGCCCTCGCCGCCGTCTACCTTTGTGAACTCAACATAGGCGCCGGCTTTTTCCATGCTGTGGACGGATTTGCCGCCGGAGGCCTTTTGGTCGTTCGCCACCGACGCGCCGTTGCCGATAGTGGCGTTTTCCGCCTCATAAACAGGGAAACCGGTCGCCTGCACCGGATCGGCGATGCCCTCAAACGGGTCGGCGGTGTGATCGTCCTCGTCGCCGGTGTCGGGCACTTCGTAGACCGCCTGGATCCAATCCAGATGGAACGCGCTGCCGACACCCTCCAGCCGGATGGTGTTGGTTTCACCAGCCGTCAGCCCGCTTAGCGGCATATCCACTGTGGCGTAGGTCGGCCAACCAGCCGTCTTGGGCAGTTTCAGTGTACCGGCATCGCTGCCGTTCACTTTCACAGCCACTTCTGCGCCCGGCAGAGTGGCGTAGCTGACCCGCAGCGTAACGGTGCCATCCTCGCCGCCGTCCACTTTGGTGAATTCGGCGTAGGTGTTGGTCCCGCCCATGCCGTGCAGTGCCGTAGCGCCGGAGGCGCGCACCTCATATTCCGGATGGACACCTTCGCCGCCGTAGAGGGCGTTTTCCGCCTCGTACACCGGCAGCTTTTTCGCCTGGTTGCACAGCGCCGGATTGTTGCCGTCCACATCGTATCCCGACTGGCGCGGCTCGGTTGCGATTGCTTTGAAGGTGCGGCTGCCCAGCGCGACGCCGCTTTCGTTGAATGCGTCGATGGTGAAATAGTAATCCACACCGCGGTTGAGGCTGTTGATGACCAAATTCGAGGAATCCAGCACCTGATAATGGGTGTACAGCGCGTCGGGCGAGGTGCCGTACCGCACAATGTAGCCCTGCGCGCCGGGCGCATCGTTCCACGCCAGCGCGATCGAGCGGTTGTCGTCCTCTCGCCGGTCAAAGTCCACGCTGTCGATATCCACCGCCGCGGGGGCGCGTCCGCCGCCCTCGCCGAAGATGCGCAGCCCGCTGATGGCGAATTTGCCGTCTGCCGGTACCGCTCCGCGGTTGGTGATGCGAACATACCGCGCGCCAACACGGCTTTCAAATTCAATGTATTCGTGGGAGAGATCCTCGGTTTGCGCGGTGCGATCCACCAGCGGATACCAGGTTTCGCCGTCTTGCGAAAACTCCATCAGATAGCGGTAAGCATAGTCGTGGTCGCGTCCGCCGGTGGTGGTGAAGTTTTTGTCGGCAAAGTTGACCTGCACCGCCCACACGCCGTACAGCTTGCCCAAATCCACCTGCAGCCATTCGCCCTCGTCGCCGGTGTCAGCGACCCACGCGTTGGTCATGCTTTCGTTGAACGCCAGCGAGGCGGAGTTTGCGCCGCTGGAAGCGGTCGCCGCTTTGCCATAGGACAGCAGATTCCAGCCGGGACCGGTTTCGCCAAACGGGTCCGCCGACGCGGTGGGAATATAGAACGGATAGTCGCTGCGCACGGTGTTGGTGTAAAAATCGCCGTTTTCGTCAAACATGGCGGGGATCAGCACCAACCGCCGTTCAAATCCGGCGATGCGGCAGGTGTCCACCTTCCACCAGTGGCCGTTCAGATCCTGGAACACGGCACCGTGACCGGCGCCTTGGGTAAAGCCGGTGGATTTCCACGAAATCGGGCTGTTGTCGCAATAGGTGAATGGACCGATCGGCGAATCCGATACAAAGCAGTTGTTGGAATAAGACGCATACTGGGTGCCCGGCACAGCGCAGGTCAGGTAGTATTTGCCGTTCCATTTCACCGGCCATGCGCCCTCCATCGTGTCGCCGGAGGAATAATTCGTGTTGGTGTCGCCCGCCACCTCAAAGCCGCGGTTGAGCGCATCCGGCCAGCAGCAGTCGTAAGGGCCGTCCACCTTTTTCATGTCCTGCTTGGGATCCAGCTTGACCACTTGGATCGCGTTGCGGTGGCTCAGGCCTTTGTACATATATACATAGCCGTCGCCGCCGGTGGCGGGATCATCATAGAACATACCCGGATCCATCCAGCCGTCCGGCTTGCCGATATCCACCCACGCGTTGGGGTCGCGCGGGTTAGTGGTTTTCAGCATGGTGCCGCTTTCCGAATGGGTGAGGTACAGTGTGTCGCCGATCACACAGGTCGCCGGAGCATATTTGGCAAATTGCGGTTGTTTGGTCAGATCCACTTGGATAAACTCCCAATCCGCCAGGTCTTTGGACACCCAGTATCCCTGTCCGTGGGAGGCGAAGAGGTAGTATTCATCGTGGAATACCACCACCGCCGGGTCGGCAGATTCACGATAGGTCTGTTTTCCCTCTTTGTTCGGCGCTTGGAACATATAGCTGATGTCGATCGGGTTGCACGCCGTTACCGGCGTGGCGTTCTCGGTCGCCTTGGTTTCCATGGTCAGATCCTCCTCGACGGGGAACGCCCCGCCCATCTTCAAAGCGCGCTGCAAAATCATCAGCGCATCGGTGGCGGACACCCGCGGCGTGCCATCCACATTGGCGGCTTGCGCCTGCGTGTCGGTCAGCGCCAGCTGACGGGTGGCTTTTTGCAGCGCCATCAGCGCATCCACCACCGAAACGGTGCCGTCCGCGTCCACATCGCCGTAATCCGGCGCGCTGTCCGCAAACACCAGATTGGCGAAAGCGGCTTTGGCGGCTTTCACCGCCGCTTTCACGCCGGAAACCGTGGCACCGGCATTGTTCACCAGCTGCTGCGCGGTGTTGTGCGCCGTTTGCCATGCCGCAAACGAGTCAGCGGTGAACAGCGCCGCGTCCGCCTGCTTTTCCGCCCAGGTACGCAGCGTTTGCTTTTGCGCATCGGTCGCCATCATCGCATTTTTCAGTACCGCCCGCGCGTTTTTCAGCGTGTCTAGTGTGGCACCGGTGTTGCTGAGCGCCTCGGTGGCGGTCTGCCGCGCCTGCTGATAGGCGGTGCGATCCGCCGTGCTGAACAGATCGTCCTGTTGCGGCGTATCCAGCAGCGCTTGCAGCTGGGTGCGCGCCTCGGCAGTGGTGGCGGGGCGTTTGTCGCCGTCCGCATCGCGGGTGACATCCACAATGCGGGCATTTTTTACTTCCATCGTGATGCCGGTGTTGTAAATCACACCGTCGTTGACATCCTTTTGCTTGGGAATGTCGTTGTAATCAAACAGCACCAGCGAGGACAGCTTTTGGGTGTCGCTCATGCCGGACAGCGAAAAGCGCACCGGCATCCATTCTCCCGCCAGCCGGTTGGCTTCCGCCACGCCGTGCTGCACCGGAGATTTGGATTGGAACACCTCGATGCCGGTGGTGTCGATCAAAGTGAGTCGCCCGTTTTGTACCCAGCGGATGGAGCCGGGGCCGGTTTTGCCGTCGTGGCGGGTGACCCGCATTTCCAGCTGTACTTCCAGCTGGGCGGGTGCAAGATCCTGCACCGTCACGCGGCTAAGCGCATCCAGCGAGATTTTGGCTTGTCCTTCTCCGGACAAAGCGGTTTTGGCGATCTCGTCCTCGCGCTGAAAGCGTCCGATAATGTAATCGGGGTCGTCGGTGTCGCCGGTCGTAGCCGCCGTCGCCCCGATACTGCCAAAACCGGCCATGCCGGTGGTCAGCATCAGCGCGCTCATGGCGGTCGCCAGCAAGCGTTTTGCTTTTTTCATAATTCCATTCTCCCTTTTCTCTTGTGACATCCGGGCCTTTGCCTAGGTGTATAATACACGAAATCTATATTCAAGACTAGTTATAATTTGATATATTTGCCGGTTTAGCAACGAATAATTGCCGCGCTTTTCGCGGGGAACCGCGCGGCACCCGAAGGGGAAATTGCCGCCCGACTCTTGACAGCATTCCCTCTTCTATGGTATAGTAGGGGGCAGCAAAAAACGCTGGTATAGCTCAGTTGGTAGAGCAGCTGATTTGTAATCAGCAGGTCGGGGGTTCAAGTCCGTCTACCAGCTCCAAAAATCGGCAAGTATCGTAAGATGCTTGCCGATTTTGCCGTATAATTCAAAAAAGTAAAATTGAAGATAATGAAAAATCCATTAACGGAAGAAAGGGAAGATGATGTGTGGAAAGCCGTTCGAAAGCATATGACGTCATGTGGGATACATACGGGGATTCGATCAAGGATGAGGAAGTGAAAGACTTTAACATCTTGATTCTCGGAGTGGAACAGTACGATGTCGAAGAAGAAATGATCGAATTCGCCAAAAGTAATCCCAATGCCACTCTACAGGAATTATGGTATTATTTTTTCTCCATAACCCCGGACATCGAATTTGTGGATGATGACGAAGACGAAGACGATGAGGACGACGAAGACTGATACAATTTAACAGAACAAGGACGATGCGTTAGCCAAAGCCCCGTAAGGATGTTTTTTGAAAGGGATACGGTGTAACCCCGTTTTCGGGGTTGCACCGTTTTCTCTATTAGGCTGTAAGCCTGTATTCTTGCGGGTTTGACTGTATTTTCTCCATCAGGATTTTGATCTCGTCCTTTGTGGGAATGTCAATCAGTCCGATGGCTGTGAAATAGATGTCCACCTTCACAGAGCAGTGACCGCTTGACTTGTCGTTGTTGTGAACCTCGATTCTCCGTATCAGCGAGTTGACAAGCGTTGGCGTCAGTTCCTCAAACGCCGTGCTGCTTCGCAGGACTTTCAGCAGGATTTTCAGGTCAAGGCTTGTCTGTTCTATACTGACAAGCCTTTTCTCATCCTCATCGACCCTTTTGACAAGCTCCCTCTGCTCGTTTTCGTAATTGACCGACATTCTTGCATAGCGTTCGGCTGAGATGTTGCCGAGGACCTGATCCTCATAGATGCGCTCTATCAGCTTGTCAAGGTCTTGAATACGCCGCTTTCCGCTTTCAATGGAGGACTTGAGCCTGTTTGTTTCCGTCCGCTTGGATACGATGTCTTTCTGCGCCATCAGGTATAGAAACACCGGTTCATAGCATCTAACGAAGTCCGCCAAGCTGTTGATGGCTTCCAGCACGATCTTTTCCAGCACTACATTGCGGATATAGTGTATCTGACAGTTTCCTCTGCCGCTTTTGTAGTTGGCGCAGCGGTAATGCTCCTGATTGGCGTTAAGGCTCTTGGCGGCACAGAAATGGAGCTTTGAACCGCAGTCCGCACAGAACACTTTGCCGGAAAAAAGGCTTGTCCTACCCGTTGCTGTCGGACGGATGCGGTTCTCACGAAGCTCCTGTACTCGTTTCCAGGTGTCCTCGTCGATGATGGCAGGCTGAGTGTTCGGGATGATCTGCCACTCGTCCTTTGGATTATACACGGTCTTGTGAACCTTGTAGCTGACCGTGGTGGTCATAAAGTTCACGGTGCAGCCCGTGTACTGCTGATTGGCAAGAATACCGGCGACGGTTTTCTGATCCCAAGCGTATGGGTGGGTATACTGCTTTCTTGTTTTTCTGCCAAGCGAAGCGTAATAGGCGGAAGGGATGAGAACCTTTTCCTGTTCAAGCTGCTTTGCGATCTGCAACGGACCTCGCCCGTCAAGGCAGAGTGCGTAGATTTTCCGCACAATATCCGCTGCCGGTTCGTCTACCAGCCAGTCCTCCTTATCCTGTGGGTTCTTGAGATAGCCGAATGGGACGGAGGAACTGACCCGCTTGCCGTTTGCCGCCTTGTTCTTCCATACCGCGCGGATTTTCTTGCTCGTTTGAGCAGCATACCACTCGTTAAAAATGTTGTTGAACGGCATCATCTCCGTGCCTGTTTCCTTGAGGGTATCTACATTTTCCTGAATGGCAATGAACCTGACGCCGAGGGTCGGGTATTTGATTTCAAGGTAGTTGCCCACATCAAGATAATTCCTGCCAAAACGACTGAGATCCTTTACGATGATGGTATCTACCAAGCCCTGTTCCACCAGGTTCTCCATTTGGATGAAACTCGGTCTGTCGAAGGTCGTCCCCGAAAATCCGTCATCCGTGAAAAACTGAGGGTTCGGAAAATTATTCCGCTGTGCGTATGCAAGTAAAATCTCCTTTTGATTCGATATGGAGTTACTGTCGCCTTCCCGCCCATCGTCTTGAGAAAGGCGGCAGTAGAGCGCCGTGATTTTGGTTTCGCTTTGCCCTTTGATATAGTTTGCTGTTGCCATTGTCATATCTCCTTTCCGACAACCGGGCATTGCAAAGGCACTATTATTTTACTGTGCCTTTGCATTTTCCGCAATTATGCGATTTTCCAGTAATTCCTCTGAGAGTATCAGGTCACGGAACTGCTGTAATACGCATCGGCTGCCTTCGGGATCAAAGTGGGTAGACACCTCATATACCGTGCCGCCGATCTTCATCCTGAAATCGCTGTTGCCAAAGCCGGGGAAAAGCTCGATGGCGGCATTTTCCTTTTTCGGAGTATTGTTCATCATCACCCCTCCTTGCTTCTTTCAATCACAAGATAGTCATAGCCGTAGCTCTGACACTTATCGCATTTGTCCTTGGCTTTCGCAAAGGGATCAAGCCGCTTTACGATGTAGTTCGGGCTGTTCTTGTAACTCTCCAAGCATTTCACGCACAGGCAGCGCATATCGGCAGGCTTGCGATAGGGCTTATCCACCCAAAGCCCCAGTGCCTTTTTGACACCGATATTGATTTTCTTCATGCAATGCTCGTCGTCAATCCTGCCGATGTACTCCAAGAGGTCGGCTTGGTTGACCGTTCGGAGCTGCTCCAGCATCACCATTGACGGCTCTTTCAGCCCGAAGCGGTCGCCCAAAATGATGTGGGACGGGAGATACCGCTTCTTGATTACCGTGGTCATTGCCGCGATTACCGTAGTACAGCTTGCCTTATTTCCCTCGTCGCACTGAACAACCAAGGCGGGACGCAGCCCGTTCTGAATGGAGCCTTCGTTTGTGCCGAAGTCGTAGAGATAGATTTCGCCGCGCTTGACCTTGCTGATGTTTTTGTTTTCCATAATGTAAAACCTCTCATTTCTTTATTTTGAAAGGTGTTTTCCGACCGTTCCGAAACAACCCCTTCACTTACTCTGAATTAGGAGTCCAAATTTGAGGGTGTTTTCAAAAACTTTTTCATCTTTTTTATCGCAGCTATGTAAGCCTCTTGCACGGTCTTGATGGATTTCCCTTCGTCCTTGGCTATCCGTGTGAAGGTTTTACCTCCGAAAAGGTGCTGTCTTACATATTTCTTCTGCGTAGGCGTAAGACGGGCAAACGCCGCCCAAACTATGCGGCTGTCTTTCTCTTCCTCAAACAGTTCCCCTGTAAAGTCGGGAACACAGATTCCGGCGTTATACAGCTCCGTTGTACCGTCATCAAATCCATAGCTGTCATCCCGCTGCATCCGCTTGAAGAACTTGTCCTCGTTGCGCTTAAACTCTGCAAAGACCTCGCCCGCAGCCTTGCTGAGCAGCAGGAAAGGAATATACTGCTTTACGACAGGAGCGTGTTTTTCAACAATCTGCTCGTAACTCAAGTCGGAAATAATGGCATACTTCTCTGTACCCGTGTAGCCGGGGTATTCGTATTTCAGCCTGATCACCTTGCAGTCAGCCTTAAATGCTTCTGTCAGGGCGTCAAGATTTAATGTGTTGTCAGTCATTTTCGTAATCTCCTTTGAATTTTGAATTTTTGGTTGAACTCAAAATTCGGAGATCACGGGTATTTCGCTATGTAGCAGAGCCAGTTCTTCAACATAAAAAGAGCTTCCTTTCAGAGATTTCTCTGCCGGAAGCTCCTGCTCGGTTGTCCTTGCCGAAAAAAGAAGCCACCGGCAAGACAGAATTAGCCTGTGGCTATCTGTCTTGTCGGCGGCCTCTCATGTCTGCTGTCAGCAAGTCTGGCTTAACACACCGAAGTATTCAAAGCGTGTGACCTGATAAGGATTTAGTGCGGCTCTGTTTCAGCCCGACCTTACCGTCGTTACGCCGTATTCAGTTTTGTATCGCTCCTACATCAGAGCCTCTTGCCCCTGTGCGGCGAACAGCTCAATCGTGTCGTGCCGCCTGCCTTTCGGTACCCGGACAAACTTTACGGTGCATTTTCTGCACTCATAGCGGATCTTCTCATCTTCGCTTTTGTGTCCGTGGTTTATTGCTCCGCAGTTCGGGCAGAACATCGGGTAGGTTTTCCATCCTTTTTTCAATCCTCAGTCACCTCGTTCTTTCTGTATAATATTCGCAATCTTGCGAATATTAAGGGTAAAAAAATCCCGCAGGATTTTCATATCAGGGCAAACTCCTTCAGGCGTATCTCCATTGCCTGTTTGGACACCTCAAAGATTTCCGCCATTTTGCAGACAAACTCGCTCTTTGACCGGCACACGGGTCGGAGTGCGTAAAAGCAGCGTTTGACCTGTCCGTTTGGCATCAGGATGGCTTTGGCAAGGTAATTTGCCTGCCATTCCGTGGCGTCCTCATCGGCATCGTGGTTATACAAAGCGGCGGCAACGCCTGTTCCGCTGAAGATGCGTTTATGAATGATGTGATGTGCCAGCTCGTGCGCCAGCGTAAAGCGCAGTCTGCCGTAGCACCGTTCATCTTCAAGAAGCGACGCTTCGATCAGCATGGTGCCGCCCTCCACGCGCATCAAGGCGTAGTCGCCTCTGTCACGGTCGTAGTAGGTGGTAATGCCGCTATCGTAAATCATTCTGCCAAGTTCACGGGCATCATTGGTAAGGTACTGGTATTCAATACGCAGTCCGAAGGTCTTTTCGATGATGGTTTCAATCGGCACGGCCTGGGGTCTGCCGCTGAGATATCCTGCGTCATATTGCAGCAGCGTGTGGCGGGCAATGGTTTCCAGCGCCTGCGGGCGGTAGTAAAGTGTTGCCATCGGCGTGTTCCTTTCCGTCCGAAGGCTTAGTCGGACTCTTTTGTAATGCGGCGGATAAAATCTTCCCATTGCTTATCCGTTACATTATGCTTTTTGGCTGTTCTGAGCGCAGCACGAACGATGTCCTTTTCCATGATGTATTCGGGCAGGTCTGCGCTCACCGTATGCCGCGATCTTGCGGCAAGGTCGTACATTTCCTCCGTTTCGGCTTCATTCAGGTGCAGAAGCAGGGGGAGCTTTTCCAGAATCTCATCGGGAACGGGTCTGCGGTTTTTTTCGATGTCGCAGATATACACGGCGGAGAAGTCCAGTTTGATGGCAAGCTGCCGTGCGGACATTTCCCGTTCCATACGCTTTGCGATCAGAAAGTCCCCGAAGGTCTTTGCTCTGTTCATATGGCGGCTCCTTTCTCGGTTCGCTTTTTTGCGAATGCCGTAAGCATATTATATCCTGAACTTTTTACGAATACAAGGGGTTTCGGCAAAGTCAAAACGAGATGGGCGTTTTTGCACCCATCTCATTTTCCGAACAGCGGCACAGCCTATGTCTGCAAAGCATTTTTGAGCATTTCCCCATACTGCAAAACAACCTCTTCGGGAGCTGTGATCCGTATATCTCCGTTGAACTGAAACACCCATGCGAAAAAAGTCTGACTGACGGAAACCTCCGCCACAGCCCTAAAGTGTCCGCAGTCACCCGGAACGGTATCTACCTCATCACCGAAGCGGTCTACGATATAATTCATCAGATTGTTTTTGCAGACCAGCGTAACCTTTTTGGTTTCACCGTCGTACATATCGAACACACGGCGGGTAAATTCCGGCAGGTTGAAATCGGCGGGCTTCGCTGCGGCGTCGGCGGAAAGGATTTCCACCTCCTTCATCCGATCCACCCGGAAGGTGCCGAGCTTTCGGTGCTTTTCGCTGTAACCGATGGCATAGTAATGATCCTCGTTCCATACCAAACAGTAGGGGGAGAAGAAATATCGCTTTCCATCGTTATTGGGGACTTCTTTTCGATGTTGGTCGTAGTGAAAGTACCGGAACGAAATCTGCTTCCCTCGGTTGATTGCCGTATTGATATTATCTACCAAATAGTAAATCTGCTCGTTCAGCGGTTTTACTCTCTCGGAAACATACAGATTGCTTTTCAGCTCCGCCGCCTGATGGATGCTGGTCATCTGCGACAGCTTTTCGATCAGCTCCGCGCTTTTCTTTACCGTGATGAATTTGGACGATTCCACCGCATCAATCAGCAGTTTCAACTCCGGCAGAGTAAATAAATGACTACTCAGGGAATAGCGGTTCTCACGGCTTCTTTCTTCTTCAATATCAATGCCAATATCACAGAGCTTCGCAATATCGCCCGGTATTGTTTTTCTGTCGCAGGAAATGCCGTTGCCCTTCAGAAAAGCGAGGATGTCCGCCGTTGTTGCATAATGCTCGGCATCCGTGTTTTGCCAAAGGTATTTCAATATGTATAACAGTCTGCTCTTGGATTCTGCCATAGCGTCACTCCTGTTGTTTTTTGCGGAAGCCCTTATTTCTTTGAGCTTCTTTTCAGCTCGTATGTCCCGCCGACCGTGCCCTCGCCACCGATCAAGGTAAGGGTATTTCCGTCAACGGCAAATTCATAAGTGGAATCGTGTACAGATTCGTTTATGTAGTCGATTACGAGCGTATTGCCGTCAATCTTATAGGTAAAATCATAAGATATAGAGGGCAGCGCCATTGCGCCGCTTCCGCTGCCGTCAAAGGAATAGGTGGTCGTTCCGTCGAACTCCCATGTGCCTGCAAGTGCGTCCGTGCCGCCGGAGCAGCCTTTTGCCAGCAGTATAATGCCAACGATGATTACCGCCAGTGCGGCGATCGCACCGCAAAGCACCATACGGCGCTGCGTCTGTTTTTTCTTCCTTTTTCTGATTCTCTCTACCGTTCGATCTGACTCGTTCGGGAATCGTCCCGGCGGTTGCTGCCTGACGGGGCGGTTCGATTGATAATCCTGCATCATGTGGTTCTTCTCCAGTCCAAGCGAAAGGGCGATGACGGCAATGTCCGTCACCGCCCTTTGCTCAAAGGTTCGCAGCTGATTTATTCAGCGTTTTCTTTCTTCTTTTTGCTGTAAGCGGTGATGCCGATCACTGCGCCGCCGCTGATAAACAGCAGTGCGATCCAGAGGATCATATTGCTGTTGTCACCGGTCTGCGGAGAATCCGGACCAGTCGGCTTGCCCGGCTCAGTCGGTGTTCCGGTAGCCGGAATCTCAACTGCCGCCTTCTTGTAGCCGCAAACCCTGCACTCCTCATGCTTGGAGCCCTTTTGCGTTGCGGTCGCTTCCTTGTCAACAACCCACTTGAAGTCGTGTGCCGCCTTATCGGCCTTATCTCCGCAAGAGCACTCATGCCAGTGGTTCGTAGCATCGTTCTTCCAGTCGGAGCCGTAGCTGTGAGTATGCTCGCCGCCGCCGGTTGCCGGGATAGTTTCGATTGTCATCGTATAACCGCAGACGGTGCATTTCTTATGCTTTGTGCCGCTTGTGGTAGCTGTTGCCGGGGTATCGATGATCCATTCGCCGGCGGTATGCGCTGCTGTATCTTTCTTATCGCCGCAGGAGCACTCATGCCAGTGGTTGTCGGCATCGTTCTTCCACTCGCTGCCGTAGCTGTGAGTATGCTCACCGCCGCCGGTTGCCGGGATGGTTTCGGTTGCCATCGTATAACCGCAGACGGTGCATTCCTTATGCTTTGAGCCGCTTGTGGTAGCTGTTGCCGGAGTGTCGATAATCCATTCACCGGCGGTATGCGCCGCCTTGCTGCCCTCGATGATCACGCCGCAGCCGACAACGGTGCACTCTTTCCAGTGATCGGTATTATCGGACTTCCAGTCGGAAGCGCTATGACCTGTTGCCGCAAGGATTACGCTTGTCTTGTCGGTAATTTCGGATGCACCGGTTGCATCCTCAAACCACTTGTCACAGCCGTCGCAGGTGTAATATGCTGTGTTGCCTTTCTCCGTGCAAGTAGGAGCCTTTGCGGGAACGAGGGTCAGGTTGTGCGTATGCGGTACGGTCTTGTCATATCCGCAGGTATCGCAGATGTTGTCCTCGCCGTAATCGTGCGCCGCATTATCTTTTTTCTCGTGGCAGCGACTGCACTCCTTCCAGTGATTGTCTGCGTCCTTATTCCAATCAGTTGCCCAATCGTGTCCGAGAGCAGTATCCGCAGCTGTAAAGGTTTCTGTTGTGCTGATTTCGCCGCAGGCGCAGCTCTTGTAATACACTGCGTCGTTTGTGCAATCGGCAGCCGATTTGAGTGCTTCATCCTTTATGGTTTCCTGATCGAAAGTATGGGTATGCGGAGCGCCCTTATAAGTCGCCTTCACGCTTACTGCTTCCGCAGGCATTATGAAAGTAGTGGTTTCACTGTTCGCATCTTCAAGAGCAGCGCTGCCGCTTTCTACTACCCACTTATCAAACACCTTACCGTCAGGAGCCGCATTTGCGGTCAGAGTAATGGTTGTACCTTGCGCCGCTTTACTGATTTCGCTTCCTGCACCGATTGTCGCTTTGCCGTCCGCTACGATGATGGGATACTCTTTACTCTCCCAGATTGCATAGAAGGTAGTATCCAAGCTTACTTCATAGGTCGTGCCGGAAATAACCGAACCGTCGGCACTGGTTGACCAGCCCTTGAATTGCTTGCCTTCCGGTTCAGTAAAACCGCAGGCGGGCAGGGTGTAGCTGCCGGAAATACCGGTGACATCTGCCATTGTGCCGCCGCCACCGTTGGCATTGAATCTGACGGTGTACTCGGCAGGGGCGGGAGGTGCGTCCTCCCACAGCGCCTTGACTGTGATGTCAGCGGTGACGGTCACAGGGGCGTTCACCGGATACTCCGTGCCGCCGATCTCCCATGCCTTGAACTGCTTTCCTTCGGGCGCAATAAACTCGCACTCGGGTAGACAATATTCGCTGCCGTGCAATACCTTCTTGGCGGGCATTGCGGTGGTGACCTCCTCCGGCAAATCCTCGGGTTCGGAGCCGCCGCCTGCGTCAAAAGTGACGGTATGCTCGTTGCGCTTTTCAAACGCTGCGGTGATGGTAACATCTCCCTCCGGCTGGACGAAGGTATAGGTATCCTCCCCAGCCGCAACGGTGGCGGGGATACCGTTGACGGACAGCGTGCTTAGCATATAGCCCTCATCGGGTGCAATGGAGAGCATGACAAGCTCGTCCTTGCAGAACAGAGGCGTGCCGTCCTCGGCGGTTCCCGCGGCATTCACCACCTTGACTCTGCCGTTTTTGCAATCCTGCACCGTCACCTTATACTGCGGCTCGCCCTCCACGGTCACCTGCACCGAGATGTTCTTCTTCCACTCCTCTCCCGGACGCGGGACAACATCGAGTCCTGATGGGCAGCGTGCTCCGGTGCCTTCCAGAACCACCGTGCCGAGGACGGTAAAGGTCTGCTCCCGACGGGACTGCGGATCATAATCGTCCGGGATCTTCCACGAAACATCGACAGGTATCCAACCGTTGGTGTCAGCTGCAAAAAACCCGATATTGATATTGGAGAGCGCCTCTTGCAGATTCTGTCCCTTGGAAATACGAATCGGCTGCGCAGGCGGCGCATCCCAATGGTCCTTCTCCCGCACATTGATCAGGTAGTTCCAGCAAACCTTGAACGACTTGTAGGAGGTCGTATTTCCGCAGGCGTCTTCGATGACAAGCATGTGTTGGGTGCTGCCGTCATACTCTGCCGAGATCGTATAAACGCCCTTTTCATCCGGCGTCAAAAGTTCAGCGGTCCCACCCGGGGATGTATAGTGGCGAACCGTGACGGGCGATGAGTCCTCTACCGTGAACCGCAGGTCTCCCCAGTATTTTCCGTTGCTTACCAGTTCCTTGCCGGTCGAAAGATCAATGGCTTTCGGGTTCTCGACGTCAATGATCATCTTCGGCGTAGAGACATAGGTCGTTCCCGTCGGGTTCGTGGCTTTGGCGTAGACATACCAACCGCCGTTTTCTTCATACGCCGCAGCGTCTATTGTGATTAAGATAAATGGCAGCACGATCGATCCCGGCGTGGCTTCCGCTATCTTGTATTCCTTCCAGAGGGACTCGTCAAGCGCTGCCAGCTCTTCCTGCGTGTAGCGCTCCGGAGAGCTGAGGTAATAGCCTGGCTTCGCGTCCGTGTCGACCCACATGCCTATCTGATAGGAATTCTCATCCATGGACGCGCCTTTGAGATAATACGGTTCGTCCGAATCCGCGTTATATCCCGTGAAGTACTGACCCGTTCCCAAGCGAAGCTCGACCTTTGGATGCTTCGTCGAATAGTTCAGCACGAGCGTCCGGTTTTTGGTGATCAGACCTGCCCGGAACTCTCCCTTTTCCTTGTCATATGGGATTTCCGTCCCGTCTGCCTGATCGGTCAGCGTTGCCGACACGCCCGCCGGCAGCCTGATCTGGAGCACCAGATATTCATTGTGCGGGAGCATCAGATCGGCGTAGGTCTTCTTGCCGTCTTGGCTGATGACCTTCACGTGGTGCCGCCTGTATGTTCTGACTGTCGCAGTAGTTTCGTTTCCCGCGTTGTCAGTCGCGACCACGGTATATTCATTTCCCGCGTCATTGTTGCCGCCGTCCGGCGCGGGGAGACGATAGGTGGGGCCGGTTTGCAGCTCGCCGTTGATGGTCACCGACTTGATGCCGGAGGACGCCTCTCCCGATGCCGCCGGGTCGCTGACGGTGAAGGTGTACGCGCCGGGATTTCCATTGATGTTATCCTCGACGGTGTAGCTCTCGCCGTCCTTCAGCACCTCCAGCACCGGCGCCTTCGTGTCCGTTTCCATCACATGGCCGCACACATCGCAGAGCAGCTGGTGCTTTTCCGTGTTCCAGCCGCTGGATGCGTGCTTGCCATTACTTGCGGACTCCGGTGCCACCGGGTCACGCGCCTGACATTTCATATTCCGGCACGCCCAGACATGGCACGACTGCCGGTCGACCCAGCCGAAGTCGTGCTTCCCGTTGCAGGGGTCGTCGATCAGCTCCATCTCCATCGCTTCGATCGCCCAGCCGTAGTTCTTCACGTACGGCAGCGTCAGCAGCTGCACGTCGATACGCCCGTTTTCATTGGGAATCAGAATATCATAGAGATTCCAGAAGAGGGCGAACTCGTCGTCGCGGTTGATGGCTTGCGCCTCAACCTTCAGCTTCACCAGCTTTCCATGGTATGAGCCTATTTTGATGGACTTGTAGTCTTCGGGCAGGGGGTTCCTGACAAGATCTCCTATATATCTTTTCCCTACGTCGATATCGTATACCTTGTCCAGGTATACACAATCGCCGTAGCCCATAGCTGCCGCCTCGTCCGAGATGTATCGAGAGTATCCTGTCGTCAGCTTCAGCTTCGCGTCCGTCACGGTGATGTTCTGACCGTGACACCAGCGTCCGCCGCCGATGGCCGCGCCGTGCGTACCGTGCGCCGTGATCTCGCCGCCGGTGATGGTGATATCGCGCGCCGGGACGAACTGACCGCCGCCGATGCCCGCGCCGTTGTATCCGCCGTGGGCGTTGATCTTGCCGCCGTAAATGTTGATATTATAGGCTGCGGTGTCGCCATCCATGTCCTGCAACGATGTCCAGCAGCCCCCGCCGATACCGGCTCCTCCATCGCCGCCGGTGGCGGAAATATCGCCGCCGTAGATGTAGATATCGCGGCCGCGGCCCTTGAAGCTGCCGCCGATGCCGGAGCCCGCTTCGCCGCCCTTCGCCTCGATTTTACCTGAGTAGAAATACAGCTTCTCGCCGCTGCCGTTTCTGCCGCCGCCAATGCCGGCTCCTCCATCGCCGCCCTTGGCGATGATGGTGCCGCTCCAGAGCGATGGGTTCGTCTGAGAGCCGAAGTGCATATTTGCGCCGTGACCGTACATATCCAGGTTGAACAGACTTTCTGCGATATTGCGGGTCGCCCAGCTTCCTCCTATGCCCGCCGCTTTATAGCCACCCTGACACGTCACCGTGGTGCCCTCCATCACCTGCACGCACAGCTGCCCCTCGCTGCGGTTCTTCTGAATGGCCGCCCGTCCGGTGGCCCCCGTCAGCTTACTGTCCCGGTTGATAAAGTACAGATACGCCGACGCCTTTCCGTGCAGCTCGATGGCCGGTGTCTTGGCGTCCTTGTTCACCTGAATGTTAACGTTGTCCAGAAAAATGTGCGGTGCCGCCTTCTTTCCATTGATCTGGATCTTCTTGGTCCAGACAAAGTCCGGATCGCTTGAGGACGAATAGATATAGTATGTCTTGCTGTCCTTGATGTTGATGTCGCTCGTTCTATTGCACAGATCGATCTCCACATCAAATTTTGTGGGGATAGTATCCATCGCGCCGGTCTCCGCTGCAAAGACCGCTGTCGGCAGCAGCGTCAGCACCATGCAGCATAGAAGCATGATACTGAGTATTCGTTTCTTCATTTCTCGTTACCTCCGTTCAAGTATTGCGAGCGGTATTTATCTGCAAACAGGGCGACGCCCTGCTTTAAGACCTCCATCTGGGTTTGAAGATAATATTCGTCCTCGAACATGGCATAGTGGACGCTGGCCCGGACAAATATGAAAATCAGCGGCGTGATGACCGTGTACGGAATACCTATTTTCGGCTCCAGCCGCTTAGCATACTCGGTATAGCGCTCGTTGACGCCCTCAAAAAACTTCTTGCCGTGCTCGATATATTTCGGGTGCGTATAGATTTGATACATCAGGCGATATTTTTTGCCGTGCTTTTTTGCCGTCCAGTAAGGCACCTCCTTCACAAATCGGACAACATCCTTGGGGTCGGTGGGGGCCATCTCCATAAAGTCGTCCTCGACCTTTTCCATACAGTATGCCGTTGACTCAATAATCAGCTCGTCAAGGTTTTTGAAATAAGAATACAGATTTGCCTTTGTGCAGCCGCAAGCGTCGGCCAGGGCTTTGATCCCCGTTCCCGTCAGCCCGTTTTCGGCATAGCAATCAAAGCATTTTTCCATCATTTCGCGCTTGCGCGCATTGTGCTGTTGCTCTGTTGTTTTCATGTTGCTTCGCTCCTTTTATGCGCACCGACCGTTCGGTTATGATTAGTATAACATAGAATTGTGACGAATTCAAGGACTGTTCGAGAAAAATCGAAGAAAATCAGATTGCAATATGATCTCATAAAAAAGTCCTTACAGCAGAAAGAAAATAGCGGATGGCCTCAACGATCAAAAACGTACTAATGAAAATGTCTTTGTTATCTCTGGCTTTTTCAACCTGAAGCTCTGTGTCTTTTTCTTTCTGCTGTAGTTATTCTTCAGTTGGGTAGTTCACTTTCTCCTCCCACCATGACAGGTGGCACCTGTCACCAATTAGGCGCAGTTGCCCCTTGGCGGAAAGAATACATTTTTTCATTTATCCGCTGCGTATTTTGAACAGCAAACTGCTTTTGCCGCCTTTTTTGCGGTAGCGCTGCTCGGTTTCGAGCAGTCCGGCCTTTTTAAGATCACAGATCCCGCGGCGGACGGTGGACTGCGAATACTTTAAGTCTGCCGCTATGGTCGGTATGGCAGGCCAACACTCATTGTTTTCGTTGGCACGGTCGGCAAGGTAGATATACACCGCAACGGCTCTGTGCGGCAAATGTGGACGCCTGAAACAGCTCGGTATAATAGCTGTTTGACTGGATCAGTCCGCACCCGATACAGCTTTCAAAAATCAGCACGATCAAAACGCCCCATGCGACAATCAGGAAAATGTGAATGCCCGAACGGACAAGCCACAGCGTCTTTGGATAAAAGCCGTTGTTACCGAGCATACGACAGGTAACGGCAAGTGCAATTAACACCGCAGCAATAATCGCTGCCTGTTTGCCTTGTTTATTCAGCTTTGTCATTTTGCCGCAAACAAGTAGTTTTCGGTAAATCCAAACTATTGCCAATAAATTCTTTTACGGCAAAGATGTATCGATGGCTGCCCGCACGGACAGCCATCTTTCGTTTTCAGCACAATATTACACAATCTAATACCGTGGTACTCCATACCCAAGCACCTCGTAATGTCCTATGCTGTACTGATTGACACGGCAGCTATCGCCTGAGTTACCCTCCACGGTATAAACGATGCCGTTTTCTACCTTTTGCACGATGCCTACATGGTCAGATAGTCCGTCCTGCGGACCTGACGAACCTTTATTATCCCAATCAAAGAAGATAATCATTCCGGGAACAGGCTCGGCAGAGCCGTCCATCCATTGACCTCTGTCCTTGAACCATTGCACACCGTTCACACAGCCTGCAAACTTCGGGATAACGCCGGTTTCAATATATCCGCACTCGTTGGCACACCAGCTCACGAAGCAGGCACACCACTCCACACGGGAACCGAAACCGTACCAAGACCAGTAAGGCTCGCCGCCTACATTGCCCACCTGCGACAAGGCAACGGTCACGATCTGATCATCGCTGTATCGGATGCCGTAGAGGACAGCCGCCCAAAGGGAGTTGTTCTTGTCCTCCAGCAGCTCCGCAAGATACTCTCGCTGTTCTTCATTGAAGCCGTATTGGTCAGCCATTTCCTCCACCGTCTTATGCGACACCGTTATATACAGTGTTGTTCTCGTTTCGGTGGTTTCGGTCTGCACGATATTTCCGTTACCGTCATCGGTTTCGGTGATGACCGTTTCAGAATTGCTTTCTGTCCGTGACGATATGCTGTTCATCTCCCAAAATATATCCTTGAGAAGCTGCTTTTTGGTGTCGTCCATCGTGGCAACCTCCATCGGCTCGTCGGGATCGGTGTTGACCTTGACCGAGTAAACCGCAAGGACTTCCTTCCATACGGCACGGCTTCCCGACATTTCAAGTGTATCATAGGAAGTACCGTTTCGTATCTCCAACAGCCTGTTGTCGTATTCCGTGTTGATCTCCTGCACGGCTGTCCGCATGGACTGTCCCGTGCCGGAATCCTCACCGGAGAAGAATATCCCAAACACAGAACCGCAGATCAACGCAATCAGGCAGATGACAATGATAACCACAACGGCGACCCATCCGCCTGCGGCAATGGCCGCTACCAATGCTTTTGCTGCCGCTATGATCGCCTTGACCGCCGCAACGGTTGCTTTGACAGCGGCCTTCACACCGGCGGCGGTCGCCTTGGCTGCGGCTTTGGCGGCCTGTGCCGCTTTCTGTGTGGCTTTCACGGTCGCCTGTGCGGTTTTCTGTGCCGTCTTTGCCGCCTGCCGGGTGGTTTTAATGGCGGTCTTAGTGGTCTTGACCGATTTCTGCGCCGCTTTCGCCGTACCTTTGCCTGCGGTCTTGACCGTTTTCTTTCCGGCAGAACGGGCGGATTGCTTGACGGTCTTTTCCGTCTGCTCCACCGTCTTAATAGTCTTATTGCCGGAAGCACGGACAGACTGCCGTTTCAACGATTCTGCCGCCCGTTTCTCTTTGAACTGCCTGATGCTGTCCTTTGCCTTGGATACATTCCGCTTGGTTTCCGCCAGCCCCTTGCGTCCCTGCTTATCGAACTGATGCGCCGCTTCGTGGGTCATGCGGTCTACGCCGCCCTCGATGCGGCCGGAGGCGTATTCCTCTGCGCTGTGTTCTTCGGGATGGGTGGCGTGTTCCGCCTTCTCCTTGGTCTGCACATAGGCGGAGCGCATCCGGTCGGCAGCAATCGCCGCCTTGTCTATCTTCTTGATCGTGCCTTTCACCACATCTCTTGTTTTGATTTTAGGCATTTTCCCTCCTTTCCGGGGCGCATCAAAACGCCCCTGAATTGAAAAAGAGGGGCAAAGGTATCAACACCTTGCCCCCCAAAGTGCGGGAGCTGAAAAGCCTTGCTGTGACTGACTTTCTCAGCCTCTATTTTTCGACTCTGCCCGTTTCCTGCGGGCGTATTCCGCCTGCTGCTTTTTGTAGGCTCTTACGGCGCACCTGTCGCAGTATTTCTTGCGGTTGCCTTTCTTGAGGATAGGCGCACCGCAGGACACGCACCTTTCAAGGCGTGTGCCGAGAATATTAGCCTCCAGCATCGGCTCTGCCGGCAAAACGGCATTGCGGAAATACTTGCAGAGCAGCGAATAGGAAATGCTCTGCACACAGACGCAAGGCTCGCCGTCATCCAGCGCAAGGCAGTTGCCGCCTTCATAATTGGCGCACAGCCGTTTAATCAGGGCGTTGGCTCTCTGCCGATGCTTCGGCGTAAGTCTGGGCAGCATCCGCATCACCGCCCTCTACTATACGCTTTGCCACCACCACAAGGCGGCTGTTGTTGCGGCTGTACTCGCAGGTGGACAGGGTAATGAGTTTGTCGCCGTATGCGGCGGTCACACCGGTATCGTAGAAGGACAGCTCCTTGCACTTGGCAATGAAGCTGTCAAACTCGTTGGCATTTCCCGCATCCACGAAGCGGTAATACTTGAACGCATCGGGGCTGTCGGTGTAGACCACCGTGCGGAACACGGCAACGATCTCATACTCCTGCCTGTCCGTCAGCGTGTTAAAAGCAATGGTCTTATGCTCGCTCCAAAAGCTCTCGCTCTTGAATTTGTCGAGATGGGCGAACATAGAGCCGTTTTTCATGTGATGCCCGTAGATAACAAGGTTGTCGGAGGGCTTTTGCACATCGCAGTCCTCCTGCACATAGGGACAGCCGTACTCGGAGTATTCCTTGTCAAAGCCGTGCTTCAGGTAGAAGTTCGGCTCGTTTACAGACTGCATCACGGGATAGTTGATGTTGGTATCCGCAATGCTGATCCAGCCCACCAAGTCGCCGTTCTGCCCGAACAGCTCGGCAAGCTCCGGCAGAATGGTCTTCTCCTCGGAATACGGAATCGGCTCGGTGGGTTCCGCTTCGGCATCCGTCTGCGCTGCGGCCTCCACCACGGAGGCAAGGTTGTGATATAATTCCGCCTGCTTGTCCGCCTCCTTGTTGTGCCGGACAATATAAAAGGTGCTTGAGCCGAGGACGGCAGCAAACACCGCAATGAGAATAATTGAAATTGTCTTTTTCATTGGATTTCCTTTCTTTGTTGCCAGCTTTGTCAATTCGCAATGTCGGATAATTTGGTGGTCATCAGCTTGTAGAGCTTTGTGTTTTTGGGGAACTTGTTGGCAAACGGCACAAGGCTGGAGCCGACCTTGATGAGTCCGTGTCCTGCGTCCACATTGGTGATATACGAAAGCTGGGTGTCCGAGATGTTCAGGAGCTTTGCCAGCTCAATGCGGTCGGTGGACGCCTGATTGAGCATAATGATGAACTCGGAGTTTGCCAGCATCGTTCTCGCCGTATGGCTCTGCAAGAGGTCGTCCACATTCTGCGTAATGCCGGACGCATAAGCACCGTACTTTCGTACTCGCTTCCAAAGCGTGAATAGGAAGTTGGCGCTGTATTCATGCTGGAACAGGAGATAGATTTCATCAATGAAGATGAAGGTATTTTTGCCCTTTGCACGGTTCTGTGTAATGCGGTTGAGGATGGAGTCCAATACCACCAGCATCCCGATGGGCATAAGCTGCTTGCCGAGGTCAAGGATGTCGTAGCAGATGAGTCGGTTGTCGGTATCCACATTGGTGTGCTTGGCAAAGGTGTTCAAAGAGCCGTTGGTAAACAGCTCGATGGCAAGGGCGATCTCCTGCGCCTCCGGCTCGGATTGTTTGAGCAGCTCCGCCCGGAAGTCCTGCAAGGTGGGAACCTCTCCCTTGTAGTCGTTCTGCTGATAGGTGCGGTAGACGCTTGCCGTACAGCGGTCGATGATGGATTTCTGCACTGCACCAAGGTTGTTGCCGCCGATGAGCTGCTCACACAGGGACATAATGAACTCGGATTTCAGGATGACGGGGTTTGCACCGTCACCGTACTCCCGGTTCATATCCATCGCATTGATGTGGGTGGGAGAGGTGGCGGAGATGTTGATGATCTCGCCGCCCATTGCCTTTACAAGCTGCGAATACTCCCGTTCGGGGTCGATGATGATAATATCTGCATTGCCGGAGAGCATCTGATTGATGATCTCACCCTTTGCGGCAAAGGACTTGCCGCCGCCCGACACGCCGAGGATAAACTCGTTGCCGTTGAGAAGCTGCCTGCGGTCGGCAATGATCATATTCTTGGAAATGACATTCTGCCCGTAGTAAATGCCGTTTTCGTGGTAGATGTCCTGCACCCGGAATGGGATAAACACCGCAAGGCTCTCGGTGGTGAGGGTGCGGAAGGTGTCGATCTTCCGAGTGCCGAAGGGCATCACCGTATTCAGCCCGTCAAGCTGCTGGAACTTCAGCACACCGAACTGGCAAAGGTGCTTTCTTGCGGTGGTCAGCAGGGCTTCGGTGTCGCTGTCAAGCTGCTCCTTGCTGTCCGCCGTGTGTACCATCGTAAGGACGGCGAACATCATACGCTGGTCACGGGTGGTCAGGTCATCGAGAAACTCCTTCATCTCCTTGCGCTGCTGTTCAAGGTCATAGGGAACCTGTGCGGAGAAGTTGTTGTTGGAGTTCTGTCTGCGCTGCCAGTTGGTCACATTGGTTTCCACGCCCAGCAGACGGTTCTCCGCTTCCCGGACGGCTTCATCGGTGGGGACGGGAACTACATCAATGGACAGCATCAGGTTGCGGTTGAGGTCGGTCAGCTCCGCCACCATAGCGTCCTTGATATACGACGCATACTCACGCAGGAACAGCACCCTGCCGTAGCGTTCCCCGATCTTGAAATAGTCCTTTTCAAACTCCATCGAGTCGGGGCAGATGAAGTCCTTGAAGTCGTGTCCCTTTTTGCGGGTTTCCTTCATATCAAAGCGGAAGCTGGTTTCCTCGCCCGCACGGTAGAAGTCATGGAAAATGCGGAGGCGTTCGTCGGTTTCCATCTCCACGCACTTGCTGCCAAGCCTGCCGAAGTGGGCGATCAGGTCTGCGCCCACACGGGCAAAATAGCTTCTTGCTTCCTCCACATTCTTCTTGTTCACGGAGATGGTGATATACTTCTCCTGTGTGTAGGCGTTTGCGCCCGTCGCACGCTCAAGAAGCATTTTGTTGTATTCCTCCCGGTACTCGTCGAGGGCGTCGCCCTTGAGGGGCATAAGGATGGTTTTCTCGAAGTCCAGCCGGTTCAGGCGGCGGTTATTGATAGTAATTTTGGTGGTCGCCCCGCTGTCAAGGGAATTGAGCAGCTCGGAGTATTCGAGGAACATCGCCTCCTTGTCCTCACGGCTGGCGACGGCATAGTTGATGTCGGTAAACTTGAAGGACTTGGTGAACTTGTCCCTGCCCACCTGAAAGATGCCGTCATCGTAAATCGCTTTGACGGGAATGACATCCTGTACGCCCTTTGGTACGACGAAGCGTTCCTTGTCCTGCTTGAGCAGGATATTCAGTGTTTTAATCATTGGCTTTCAATACCTCCTTCTTCTTGAGTTCCATACCGGGCCTCATCAGCTCAAAATAGGTGTTGGTGGAGCGGAACACGAGCTTCTTCGGCATCAGAAACTCCGATTTGATCCACGCCCACACAAACTTCTCTGCGGTCATTCCGTTGTACTTAATAAAACCCAGCGCCGCAAAGGGTGTGGCGGCTAAAATGCACATCCACGATACCGTTTCCGTGCCGAAATGGGGCTTGAGCAGAAAATACACGCCCACCGCAACGCCGCAGGCAAGGACAGAAAAAATGAACTGTCTGAGGGACAGTCCAAAGAACATCGCTTCCGTGTAGTTGCGTATTTCACGGTTGATTTTTACTTCCAAGATACAGTTCCTCCTTCGTCTGTTGGATTCTTGTTTTTGCTGTCTCGCAGTATTCGGGGTTCAGCTCGATGCCGAGATAGCGGCGGGAGAGACGCTTGCACACGGCTCCCGTCGTGCCGCTGCCGAAGAACGGGTCAAGGACAAGCCCCTGCTCCGGCGAGCCTGCCAAAATGCACGGCTCGATCAGCCGTTCGGGGTACATGGCGAAGTGTCCGTAACCCCTGTGGGAATTGGTGCTGACGCTCCACACATCCCGCTTGTTGCGCTTTGTCGGCATATCGCTGTGGGAACGGGGCAGAAAGAGCGCCTGCGGCTTTGCGCCGCCGACACCCTTTGCGTATTTCGTCCTATCGCTGACCGCCCGCTTGTTGCGCTCCACCGTGACCGGTGCGACCGGCTCGGAGATCGCCGCAGCATCGTAGTAGTAATGGGGTGATTTGGAGAGCAGGAAGATATGCTCATAGGATTTGGTCGGCCTGTCCTTCACAGCCTCCGGCAGGCAGTTAGGCTTCTGCCAGATAATATCACTCCGCAGATACCAGCCGTCCGCACGAAGTGCAAAGGCAAGCTGCCACGGGATGCCGATCATATCCTTTTCCTTAATGCCGTCCCATTTCTTTGGGAGTGCGGCGTTCTCATCGGTATTGAGGCTGTGGTAGGTCTGTTTGCTTTTGGGGCGTTCGGCAAGGCTTTTGCTCCAAACGCCCTTGCCGCTTCCGGCGTAGCTGTCGGCAATGTTCAGCCAAAGTGTCCCGTTGCTTTTCAGCACACGGCGCACCTCACGGAAGATTTCGGTCAGGCGGTCTATATATTCAAACGGCGTTTGTTCACAGCCGATCTGTCCCTCGGCACCGTAGTCACGAAGCCCGTAGTAGGGAGGGCTGGTGACGCACATCTGTACGCACTCGTCAGGAAGTGTTTTCAGCACCTCCAGCGCATCGCCGCACAGGACGGTGTTTTGCAATTCGTTTTGGTTCATCGTCTTTTCCTTTCCCGGCGGCGTGCTTCCTCAATTTCGCTCTTGCAGACGCACACATCGGCAAGGCAGAGAACCCTCCGCCTGCGTTTGCCGCCGTAGTAAAGACAATATCTGCAATCGCAGTCCTCAAGGGTGTAGCCCTTGAATGGTGAATATATTTTTGTGTTTCTTTTCATTGCACACTCCTTACAGCCCCAACATCTCACGGATAATGCGGTCGCTCATCTTGACTGCGCCTACGAGGACGAGCATATTAAAGAGCAGCTCTCCCACATAGCTCCACACCTGCGTGACCGCCGCCGCATCGGGATTGACCACGGGCGGCGAGGACGCAAACAGGGAGAAGATGATGCAGGACAACACAATGACCGCACCCTCCAAGCAAACAGCACAGTAGCTTTTGATGAAGGACTTGCCCACATTCTGCGAAGGTTCCCCTACAAAGGTGGACAGCGGTATAGGCGCAAGCGCCGTATACATATACAGCTTAAAGAAGCGCCCGTACACGGTCATAATGAGGATGAAGGACATCACGGTGATAAACAGCCCACCGATGAGCGTCACCGCCCATAGTGGGATTGATTCAAAGAAGCCACAGTCCTCGATGGTGGTGATCATTTCAGCCGGCAGCGTTGTCTGCTGCGGCGAAGAAAAGCCTGCCGAACTCATAATGGTGGAGATCGTCCCCTGCACGATGTTGAACAGGGAGAGCATCAGTTCCATACCGTAGGTGATGGCTCCTTTGGCAATGGCAAAGCGGATAAAGAGCTTCAGGGCGTGTTCCGGCTTCTTGACCTCCGTAAACGAGCCGCAGGTCTTTACTACGCCCACAACGAAGAACAGCACAAGCAGGGCGAGCCCGATTGCCTGCACCGCACCGTTGATATTGACGATCACGCTCCAAATCCCGCCGCCCTTGAAGTCCTGCGGCGTTGTCGTGATGAGCTGCCAGATCTCAGCTAATTTTTCATTCCAGGTTTCCAATGCGTTTTCAAGGTTCTGTACGACCCAGTTGTCGCTCACGAAAAGCACCTCCTTTCATAGAATCGGGGCGTCCCCGAAAGTCCGGGAACGCCCCTCGGTGGGTTTGCTCAGCCGACGATCAGGTCGAGGATCTCCTTGGCAAAGGTGATGATGACGCCGCCCGCAAGGGTCAGAAAGCCGTTGGCTCGCTGGGACGGGTCGTGGGACTTGAGGGACAAGCCGACCTGCACCACGCCGAAGCCCAGCAGGATAAGACCGATGGCTCGAATCAGCCCGAAGATGAAGCTGGACAGGTTGTTGACGACGGTGATGGGGTCGCCGGCAGCGAATGCCGTGACCGAGGTGCCGAGAATGAGCGCAGCGCCCATAATGGCGGTGCAGTAGATGCGGAAGCCCTTTCTGACCTTGCCGGTCATAGGGAGCTTGTTGGTATGCTTTTCGGTGTCTTTCTTAAAGATGTTCATATTCGTTTCCTCCGTTATTTTGAAGATTGGTTTTCGTCAAAGTCCTCATCGGACAGTAACACATAATCGGTTTCCGGCACTTCCGTGTCGGGCAGGGTTTTGGGATCGAGGTATGTGACCTCGATGGTCGCAATGTCGCTCCTGACAGCACCGTGCTGATAAACGCCGGCTTTCCCGTCTGCGGTCAACGCCACATTCGGATGCTTCAGGATGTCGTACTTGAAATCAAGCACCGGACGCTCGCCACGGATAAAAAGGATGGCGTATTGGTTGTCCAGCATACGCACCTCGTCGGGCGTGAGAAGCTCTCTGCCGCTGATTTGGTAGTTGGTGCTGTAATTGCCACTGCGTCCTGAGCTTTTGCCGTAGGTGTTGGTGTCGATGGTCGATTTGCCCAGCAGCTCCGACACATACTTGTGGGTACTTTGCTCATTGCCGCCGAGATACAGAAACTCGTCGCAGTTGCCGACGATGGACTCCCATTGCTTTTCAAACAGGGCTTTTAACTGCGCCAAGTTCTGCAAGATGATACTGACCGACACGCCACGGGAGCGCATAACGGACAGTATCTTGTCAAAGTCATCCGGCAGACTGACATTGGCAAACTCATCCATCAGAAAGTGAATGGGAATCGGCAATGCGCCGCCGTGAATATGGTCAGCGGAAAAGAAAAGCTGCTGAAATAGCTGGGTATAAAGGATGCTGACCAAGAAATTGAAGCTCGAATCGTTGTCCGGGATAATAGCGAACAGTGCCACTTTCTTTTCGCCCATAGAAGCAAGGTCAAGCTCGTCGGTACAGGTCAGTGCCGCCAAACTCTCCAAGTTGAACTTTTCAAGCCTTGCGGCAAGGGTGATCTGAATACTCTTGAGTGTCTTAGCCGAGCCTGCGTGATAGGAGCGATAATACTTCAAGGCAATATGGTCGGGCCTGTCCATCTCCAAGTCGGCAAACAGGTAATCCAGCGGCGTTGGTCTGGAATCCTCCTCGTTTTCGATTGCGCCGGCACGGAGCATCTCCATGACCATTGCAAAGTTCTGCTCGTCCTCCGGCGCTTCATAGTGAAGGTAGTAAACCAGCGCCAACAGCAGCATGGAAGCCGAGGTGTCCCAAAAGGGATCATTGGATTGACTGCCCTTCGGCGTGGTCGCCTTGAACAGATTGGTGACAAGCCGTTGGATGTCGTTGTCGCTTTGCAGATAGACGAAGGGATTGTAGCAATGGCTCTTTTCCATAGAGATCAGGTCAAGCACCCGGACTTCATACTCTTTCTGTGACAGCAGCTCGCCCACATCTCGAACGATCTCCCCTTTGGGGTCAAGCACGAAATAGGAATTGCGGCAGCACTGCATCAGATTCGGCTTGCAGAAAAACCTCGTCTTGCCGGCACCCGAACCGCCGATTACCAGCGTGTTGAGGTTTCGGCGGTGTTTCTTGGCGTTCAGCCCGATTGCCACATTCTGCGTCAGCAGCTTGTTTTCGCTCTTGGGCTGCTGTGCGTACTTTTTGTTCACGGCACTGGCGCTGCCCCATTTTGCCGAGCCGTGTTCCTCCCGCCTGCGGTAGTTCCTGCGTGTGGAGAAGTAGGTGCCGACGCCCATTCCGTAGCAGAGAAGCAAAACGAGGACAGCTTTTACACTGTCCTCGCAAAGCTCGATATGGAACGGGTCGTTCATCGCGTTCATCAGGCTCGTCAATATCTCCGGCAACCCGCCCTTGACGGACGGAGCGATGAGAAGTCCGAGCCATACCACGGGAATGATACCGATAAGGGAGAGGATGACCGCCGCCCGCCGGTCGTTACCTTGATTCACGGCAGGAGCAGTCCTTTCTCTCAACCACCTTGAACTTTTTCTTTGGGGCATAGCCGAACTTGATGATGAGGTCGTCCACTGCGTCGGTGGTCTTGCCTCTGTTTTTCAGCTCGGTCTTGGTGTCGTTCAGGGAGCGGATGATAATCCCGTGTTCGTAATCGTCCAAGGCGACGTGATAGCGTTCCTCTTTCATCTGATGCACCTCATCTTTCCTGTTCCTTGCTTCTCTCTGCACGGCGGCGGTAGATTTCCTCCGACACACGGGAGCCGATCTCGCTCATCGCAGAACGGGTCTTGGAAAGCTCCGCACGAATTTCCTTGGGGGACTTGCCCGCCAGTTCTTCCGGGATGCGGTCAATGGCGAAGTTCTTCACATCCACTCCGAACTTGCGGCAGAGCATATAACCGACGCAAACGGCAGAGAAGCCCATATCTCTGCGGCTGTATGCTTCGCAGTTCATTGCAAGCTGAGCGTGTCCAAGCTCCTGTGCCACGCACTGGCAGAGTACAACGCTGTCCCCAATGTCCCGCTTGATATAAAGGGTCTGATCCTCGTTCTTATAGAACGCTCCCATATTGGGAGAAGGCAGCTCCTCCACGGTGCTCACATCAATGGGAGCCGTATCAAGCATAATCGCCACAAGTTTTCGGGGGTCACGGTCAAGGGTGGGTGCAGCAGGCTTCTTGCCGCTGGTCTGTGCCACATCGAACACCTTCTTAACATTGTAGGCAATACCGGTAGAGCCATCGTTCTTGGTGTACTCCACGGGTTCGAGGATGGACAGACTCTTAGCACCCTTGTTGACCTTCACGCCGTCCTCCTGCCAGTCACGAAAATCCTTGAGCTGAGTCGCCTGCGGCTGCTGCTTATAAATGAGCAGAGCGTTGGCGGCAGAGTAGCGATCCATTCGTGCCTGTGTGTCCAGATAGCCCCGGAACTTTTCAGGGGCATTGACGATCTCGGTCGCCGCATCGTCGATCATCTGATACACGGCATCCTTCTCCGCCTTTTTCTTGGCGACATATTCCTCCGGAGAAAGCTGCGGTCTTTCCGCAGCGCCGGACTTCTTGGGATTGAAATTGTTGGTCACAGTTGATTACCTCTCTTTCGGTTTTTTGGTTCTTTCCGGTTGACGGTGAACCGTCTGTCGGGACGGTTCGGGTGCTTTCGGTCTTTCTTTGGCAATCGAAGGCTCGGTGCGGTCTGCTTCCTTATCAGCCTTTACAGCAGCCTTGTAGCGTTCCAGCTTTTCCCGCACGGAAGGCTTTTTGTCTGCCTGCTTTGCTGTACCCCGGTCAGCATTTGAACCTCCAATCGTTGAGCTTCGCTCGGACGGAGGGCTTTTTTCCGTCTTTGCGACCGTAGGGTTTTGGTGGGCTTGCCCTTCTTTCTGTACGGGGTCGCCCATTGCCTGCTCCACGATGATCTCGCCCCTTGTCTTGGTAGGCACTTCCTTTGCCACGGCGTCCCGGTCTGCCTTGTCCTTTTCCGCTTGGGAAACGACCCCCGCCTTGTCGATCTTGCCGAGTTCAAAGCGGTCGCAGATCCGCTGGATTTTGGAAGCGTCCTCGGCACGGGCGATAATATCCACCGGTGCATCGCCCACCCTTGTGTTTTTGTCCCGCAGCAGGCAATACAGTACGCCGTAGCGTTTTGCCTGCTCGGTAAACTTCTGAATGTCCTTCTGCGGCAGAGAAAAGACCTTGAGTTCCTTTCCCGACCGGATCATATTGGTGAGCCGTGCCTTACCTTTGGTCTGCTGTTCCTGCTTCAGCACGGACACCAGCAGCAGGGCGACATTCTTTGCCGCCGAGCCTGTGAGTTTTGCGGCGACCTCAAAGCCTTCAAGCGAAAGCCTGACGATCTGTTCCGCCGCATCACCGCCGTTGTTCATAGTTGCGGTTCTCCTTTCGTTTTGATTTTTCTTCCTCTGCACGGACTGCGCCGACCTTTTCCTCGATGACCTTGGAGCGGACGGCAATGTCCTCGCAGAGTTTGACCTCCCTGCGGAGTTCTTTCAGCTTCTCGGAGAGAGCCGAGATGCTCGCCCTTGCCTGTGACAGCTCTGCATCTGTTCTGTTCACTTTTCGTATTTCATTTCGGAGATGCGTTCTGTCGGCAGTCAGGGTCTTGATCTGTTCCTCCACCGAGCGCTTGTATGAAAAAAGCTGCTCGTCTGTACCGATGTGGTGCTTTCCGAGCAGCGTGACCTGTTTGGTGAGTTCGTCTATCTTCATCAAATCCTCTTTGAAAAGGTAGTGAACTCTTGCGTTGTTCTGTTGTCCTGCCTTGTACTTCGGCAGATAGCCGAGCCGGTAGCAGTAGTAGAGGTACAGCCCGTACAGACCGCCCGCCTTGGCAATTCTGTCGCTCCGGTTTGTGAGCCGGTATTGCTTCGGTCGGCAGGTCTTGGGCTGGAACGGCTCGAAGTCGATGCTGTCCCGGTTTTCAATGAGCCGCCGGGTAATTCGCTCCTTGGTGTACTCGTCGCCGAGCCGGTAGAGCCGGATGGGGTGCTCGTCGCCCTTACCCTTGATCGTCCAGTATTTCCGCTTCGGGTTGCAGCCGAAGGCATAGCCCATCTCGGACAGGCGGTATTCAAGCTGCTTGAGGTTGTGGCTCATGGCGATGGCTTCGTCAAGTGCGGAACGGGCGAGATTGTACCTTGTAGGCATACCGGCCTTGTCCTTCATCGTCAGGTGCTTTGCGTCGGGGTAACGCTCCGGCTCCTTGATGGTGCTGATCCCGTACTTCTCGCAGATACGGTCGGCTTCCTTGTAGAACTTGAACCACGAGGTTTCCCGGCAGCGTTTGCCGTCCACAAAGGACACGGAGTTGATGACGAAGTGGCAGTGCAGATGCTCGGTGTTCAAGTGGGTCGTGACAAGCACCTGATGCCGTTTGCCCCAAACGGAATTGGCAAACTCCATCCCAATATGCTGCGCCAGCTCCGGCGTGATGTCGGTTTCCTTGAAGCTTAGGTAGCCGTGGTAGGCTTGAATGCCATCCGGCTTGTCGAACTGCTCCTTGACGGTGACGAACTGCTCACGGGCAGTTGACGGGTTACAGTTGATGCCCTGACAGAACAGCTCCTGCTCAGTTTTTTTGCCGTCCTTCACATAGTTGACCACATCCCGCAGTGCCTGATAGTCGGCGTTGCTGTACTTGGATTTTGCTTTGGTGGTTTTCTCCGGGTTAGCGGCATAGTCGAGCACGGTCGCAAGGCGAACCGTGACCGGCCAGAGCTTGCTTACTGCCATTTGAGGTCGCTCTTTTCGGGACGGAGGAACTGCCGCTCCACATCCGCCTGAAAGCTGTGCCAGCGCTCAGCTTCGGTGTTCAGCTTCTGCATATCGAGGAAGCCGAGGGCGTTCGCCTTGACCGTGAGCTGGTGCAGGTTGTTGCCGATGGCGGAGAGCTGCCGCATCACATCGTAGAACCGGTCGTCCGGCTTTTCCTTCGGCTCAAAGCCGCGCACCAAAAGGCGGAACAGCGCCGCCTCGGACAGGCAGGTGCGCTTGGCTTTCTTCTGCAACTCCTGCGCTTCGTCACGGGAGAGCCAAAACTGCTTTTTGACCGTCCGCTTCATTTGTCATCACCGTCCCTTCTGCTTATTTGTGTGTCGCTGCTGCGGATCATCCGCACAAGGCACATCGCAAGGAGTGCGATGATGCCGCCCAGCAGCAAGCCGATCATAAAGAAAAGTAATTCGTGCATAGGTTCATCCTTTCTTGCAGGGGGTATTAGGGGTTCCCCTAACGAGGACTTTTTGCGGCGTTTTGAAAAAACGGAGTAAAAAGGCACTGCTCGTTAAGATGATGCAGGTCGCTTGGGGGAACCCCGTTCTCCCCAAAGTTACCGTTCCCTGTCCGCCTTTGCAGGCTTAAACGGTACGGCTACGATCTTATCATTGATCCTTGCAAAGCGTTCGGGATACTGGAACTTTTCCCGGTATTTCTCCGCAAGGTCGGGCGGAAGGCTCTGAAATCTCTCCGCTTCATACGGCGCGTGGCAGATAAAAAACTTCCCGCAGATGATGTCAAGCATCTCACGGGAAGCCTCTTTCAGATAGCACTTTTCAATTTTCCAAGCGTTCTCGCCACGCATATAGCCGTCCAGCCGGACGCAGGGGTCTGACCCGTCAAGGCAGGAGCCGTAGATGGAATAGCCGCCCAGTCCGGCTTTGAATGCCTTGTTGTCGGAACTTACCGCATAGGTTCTCGACTTCTCATCGTAGGGCTTGTTGAAGCTCTCCTGAGAGAAAACAATATAGCCGGTCAGGTGCTTTTTACCCTCGCTCTCTGCGTTTCGGAAGCGGTCAGCCAGCTCGGAATAGGTCAGCTCCACCGTTTCCGGCTCTGCATAAATGGCACGGTTGGGCGGTAGCCCGATTAGCTTGCCCTCCTCGTGGCAAACGATGGCGACCTCATCCTCAAAGGGCATATATTCCTCGATGTCGCCGCCGACCACCGCCTGCATCGCCTCCAGCGTGTCGTCGATCTCGATCATTCTCGGATACCTGTCCGGCTCCACGAGCAGGACAGAAATCCTGTTTTCGTGCGCTTGCGTCGGCTCCTTGCAGAGCGATTTGTCGAAAGAAATCTTCTTAAAGCCGATGCTGTCCACGAAATAAAAGCCGGGTTTGAGCGTATCGCTCTCCCTGATCTCGACCACATCCGATACGGAAAGAGAGCGTCCCGTGTAGTCGGCAGGATGGTCAACATTGAACTTCTGATAGATGTTTTCGAGGGAGATGCAGTCCATTTTGCCGTCATAAACTCTATCGTAAGCGGCTGCGTTGACTTTCTTAGTGCCTTTGATTTTTTCGAGGGATTCCATTCCGATGAAGCACACATTGGCGGTATCCCTGTCCACATTGATCTGATAAATGCTAAACTCAGTCATCGTTCATTCGTCCTTTCTTTGGTTTTGTTACGGTGGATGCCAAGCCGAAAGCAAAGAAAGTCATTGTAGTCCTTGCCGCAGGGCGGAGGGCTGTCAATGACTTCATACTTGCTCGGCAATATGGTTTTTAGCGCAAGGCTGGCTTTTCTCCCGGCATTGTCGTTGTCGAAGTGCAGGAAGATTTTTTGAATCTGCGGCTTCTCATCAAGGAATTTCACAAGAGCCGCAGGGGTTGTACTGTCCTCGATTTTCTCCTTGGGCAGATACACCCCGGCGAGGGAAACAAGGTTGTCTGTACGCCAATCCCTGCCTGCCATTCTTTCAAGTGTCGCAAAGGAAAGCAGGTCAATGGCACACTCAAAAAGATGCACCGTGCTGCTGTCGCTGTCTGCGACCCGAAAAGAATAGTGCTTATCGCTGCCGGAGCAGTCACCCAAAACTCGGCGGTCATTGGTCGCTCGGAAGGACGCATAACGAGGGGAATTTTTCTCATCAAAGCCCACGCACACAAGGTTGTGATACGGCAGGCTCTCGAAAATCAGCCCCTTGTCAATGCAGTATTGGATGATGGTATAGTCGATTCCTCTGCCGAAAAGATACTCTGTAATTTTATCTGTGGTAGCACTTTTATCCGGCAGAAGTAAGACCTTCGGTTCCGCTTTCTGCTTTGACTTGATCGCCACTGACGGCATCACCGCCGCCTTTCCCATCAGTGTTTCAACTGCCTCTGCAAAAGAACAGCCCTTGACTTTTACAAGATAGTCAAGGGCATTGCAGCCACCGATGCGTTGTGACCACCACATCCACTTGCCGTTAGAAATCTTCAAACTGTCGTGGGTGCGGGTGGTATAATTGTTGCCGGAAATGCGGACAAGCTCCTGCGGCTCACAGCTTTGCAGATAGGTCAACAGGTCGATTTGTCGTGCCTGTTCCACCACCTCCGGTCGAATATATGGCATAAAATCACCTGCTTTCCCGTTGCTGTTTCTTTTCCTGCCGTTGCAGGCTCTTGTCAGCTTCCGTTTCGATGGAGTCCCGGATGGTATCCATATGCTCGGTTTCTCTGTCCCGGAACTCCTTATACACATCACTCAGAGGACAAGGGGAACGAAGCAAAGCCCTTGCCTTTTCCGGCTCAAGCTCCAGCTCCTCCATACACATCACGATGTCCTCCCGCATCGTGTATTCGTAGGTGTGGTTGAGGATTTCGGACGGCTCCTGATGCAGTAGCCAGTCCCGATATTTGTCCTGCTCGGCTTTCATTTTCTCATAAAGGCGAGCATTGTAATCTGTTACGCTCATAGCGAACACCTCCTTCAAAATAGAAATAGCCGCCTGATTTCTTTTGAAAACCAAGCAGCTATGTACGCCATATTCTGTTCGACAAACTGGAAGTTACCATTTCCCCTTTTTAATCCTACCGCCAATCAGGATAACAGAAAACACAGCGAGCACAATCACAGCGGAAATCCATAAGGGCGAAAGCACCCATATCCAACTCCACTTGATAACTCCCAACAGCTTAAGTACAATAAAGATAATCGTCAGAACGGATACGATGCCAAGCCCGCCTTGTTTTGTTTTATTATTCATAACAGACCTCCGCAGATGAGAATATGTGGGGTTACGATTTCAAAAATGTCAAGAGAATTATTTGGCAATCAGCCCGTTTTTCCTGAGCAGTATCAGAAAAATGTATGCGATTGCAACGCCGATAACGCCGAACACGGCGTCCAGAATGTCGGGGGTATTCCGTATTGGGCTAAAACACTCATACCCAATGTTTAATGCGCTCATTACCAATGCCGCTGCCGTAATGCCTCTAAACTTTCCGCCAAAGGACAGAACGGTAATTCCGAAAATCAACAGGAGCAGCATACAAAGTGCAAAATTGGTAATATGGTCAAGCAAAAAGTCGGGCAGCAGGCGCACATTCGGGACAATATGTCCCAGCCAGCGGCACAGCATAAGAAAGGCGTCAAAAATAATCAGGCACAAATAAATGATAAGATACTTCCTCTTGAAATCAAACTTTGACACTGAACGCCCTCCTTTGCTCTGTTTTTCAAATTCATTATCTTCCGAAAAGCTTCCTTTATTGTTCTGAATCAATGCAATTATATCATATCTTTGTGAATTTTTCTACTGAAAAGTTTGGGGAAAGCAGTTGCGGCACGGGATATTCCCGCACCGCAGACGGATCATCTTTCCGGTTCGTTTTTGCGCTTCGCACTTCTCTGAACCGGAATGGAGAGCAGCTCTCTTGTGCGCTCGACCAGCTGCTTTTCAATAGCTGTCAGCCGCTGCTCCGGCAAATTGAGGGACGGATGACGGGTGAACTTGAAGTCCACCATTCGCCGCAGCTGCGCTTTCTGCTTTGCACCCATTACCTCTTTACATACATCCTCATAGGAAATGCGGTAGGGATTGGAACGGGTCTTTGCATATAAGGGTCATCCTTCGTGCCGCTGCGTGTCGCAGCGGCAGCAAAGGCCACGTTCGGGAGCAACTCCACCGCCATGGCGAGGCAGAGCAGAAAAAAAGAACAGACTTAGCCTGTCTAATTGTTATGAAAGAATTGATCACTTTTCAAGTCTGCTTTTGGGCGAAATAGCCTGGATTTGCGGGCTTTTCACTTCTTGTCGGCACATCCTTTAAAAGCGGACACGCAGGATCATTCAAAACCTAAAAACTGGATGTTTTAGGTGTCTGCAAATGGATACGCACGGATTATTTGATATACCAAAGAACAGTACTCAATGCAATGGATATTACATAAAATTTTCGCGGAACGGGTGATTGACGGGCGCGGTGCTTGACAAGGCGGCGAGGGTTGATATATCCTTTACTGATAATAAAAACAGGGGCGGGGCGCGGTACAGGGCTGCGCTTGGGCTCCTGATGGGTGTAGAAAGGACACGGCAGATGATGAAGATCGGCTTTATCGGCACAGGAAATATGGGCGGCGCGCTGGCGAGCGCGGCGGCCAGAAGCGGCGAGGTGGAGGTGCTGCTCGCCAACCGCACGAAGGCAAAGGCGGAGACGCTCGCAGAGCGCATCGGGGCCGTTGTGAGCAGTAACGAGATCATCGCGCGCGAGGCGGACCACATCTTCCTCGGCGTGAAGCCGCAGATGATCGTGGACGTGCTCAAGGGCATCGCCCCGGCGCTCAAGGAGCGCAAGAGCGCGCCGGTGCTCATCAGCATGGTCACGGGACCGGACATCGCGCGCATTCAGGAGCTTGCGGGCGGGGACTATCCCGTCATCCGCATCATGCCGAACATGCCCGCCGCCGTGGGCGAGGGCGTGATCTTCTATGCGTGCAGCGGCAACTGCGGCAAGGCGCAGCAGGAGGCGTTTTTGCGCTACATGGCGCCCGCGGGCAAGCTCTTCCCGCTGGCGGAGGAGCTGCATGCCGCGGGCTCGGCGGTCGCGGGCTGCGGCCCGGCCTTTGCCGCGATCTTCTTAGAGTCGATGGCCGACGGCGGCGTCGCATGCGGCCTGCCGCGCGCGTCGGCGATCCAGTATGCCGCGCAGATGATGCTCGGCACGGCCAAGATGGTGCTCGAGACGGGCCGGCACCCCGGCGTGCTCAAGGACAGCGTCTGCTCGCCCGCCGGCTCGACGATCCAGGGCGTGCGCACGCTCGAAGAGCGCGGCATGCGCGCGGCGGTGTTAGACGCCGTGACCGTGGCCTACGAGAAAAACGTCGAGCTCAAAAAGGCGAGCGACTGAGGCTGCGGCGGAAAGGTATCTTTCCTGCGCGGCAGGCATAGTTTGCTGTGCGGGTATTTCCAGTTTTTGCAAAAAGTGAGGAATGATCCTATGGCAGCGATCTCTCAGCAGCTCGCAGATATCACGGTGCTCTCGATCGTGGTGCGCATCCTGCTCTCCACGTTCTGCGCGGGCACGCTCGGCTTTGAGCGCGAGCGGCACAATCAGGCGGCGGGCTTTCGGACGTATATCATCGTGAGCGATGCTTCGGCGCTCGTGATGATGACGAATATCTTTGTTGCCGGCATCGGCGAGACGGACCTTGTGCGCATGTCGGCCTCGGTCATCACGGGGCTGGGCTTTCTCGGCGCGGGCACGATCTTAGTGACGCGCAATCAGGAGGTGCGCGGCCTGACGACCGCGGCGGGCCTGTGGGCGGTCGCCATCATCGGCACGGCGTTCGGCGCGGGTTTTTACGCGGGCGGCATCATCTGCTATGCGTTCATCTTCCTTGCGATGCAAGTGCTGCGGCGCGTGGACCTTCGCATCCGCAAGACGCAGCGCGTCTCCACTGTGTATTTCGAGATGGAGAAAAAGAGCACGGTCGGCCAGATCATCCGCCAGGTAAAGGGCCACGGACACTACATTTGGGACCTGAACCTCTTCAGCGAGACGCAGGAGAAGAGCGGCGGCCCCGTGTGCGGCACGTTCACCCTCTGGGTGAACGGCAAAACGACGCTGGACGAGGAGATCCAGGCGCTTGAAGCGCTCGACGGCGTCAGCTATATGACGCTGATGTGAAAACGGAAAAGCAAAAAACGGCGCGGGAGACCGCGCCGTTTTTCTTTGCTGTGGAAAAGTCGGGGAACGTCTCACGCCGCCTTGCGGCTGCACGCGAGGCTGACAAAATAGCAGCCTACGACAGTCAGATAGACGAGTACCGAGCCGAGGCCGCGCCCCTCCCGCAGATAAGAGCCCCAGAGCATCAGGACGCAGGATTCCTCCACCTGCGAATTGATGGCGTAGTCGCCCATGGTGGCTAAGAAAATGAGCGCGGACAAAATTGTGTAGGCGACCGTAAACGGCGCAAGATAGGACCTTTTGCAGTACAGCGTCAGCCAGAGCAGAACGAGCGCGATCGCAGCACAGACGATGCTCTGGAAAAACAGCAGCGCCCCGAGGCGAGAGTCCTTCGCAAGGAGCACAAGGCTGTAAAAGGTGGCGTCCCCGGTCACTTTCCGCAAGAAACCGCTGCCAGCCGTATTCTGATGTACCCAGTCGCTCAGGGGCGAGCCGCCCTCGAAACCGAGGAGCGGCAGCTGCGAGCGGATTTCGAGGGTGAAGAAAAGAGGGACGAGAATTGCGAGGCAGAGCGCGGCGAACAAAAGTCTTTTGCGCGACTGTGTGGATATCTGCATGGTGTTATCCTCCCTGTATGAATTTTCCACTCGGCGCTTCGCCGCCCCGGCAGAGAGCGGCGGCGAAGCATCGGCTTTTATCTCATTAGACGTAAAAAAAGCGCGCATTTTCTCGCCTTTTGGAGAAAAAACTGCAAGTTCGGCGCTTCGACTAAATCCGCGCGGGCTGTTCTGTGCAAAGCGGACGACGATTTTTTGCAGAAGATGGGATTTTGCACACGGGCGGCGAAAGCGCGGCGTTTGCGCCGCCTTTATACACCTTGTTAAGAAAAAGCCGCGCAGCGGGGCGGAATCCCGCCCGTTCGTCGATTGACAGGGGAAAGTGCGCGCCGTACAATGAAAATTAACACACAAAGAGAGGAAAAATCATGAAATATGTCAAGGAGTTCGGCATCATCCTCATCGTCTCGCTTGTTGGGGAGCTGCTGAATTATTTTCTGCCTCTGCCCGTTCCGGCGAGCATCTACGGCCTTGCGCTGATGTTTCTCTGCCTGATGCTCGGCATCATCAAGCTCAGTGATGTGCACGACACGGCCTGCTTTCTCATTGAGATCATGCCCATCATGTTCATTCCGCCCGCCGTGGGGCTGATGGCTTCGTGGGATGTCATTCAGGCGAATCTTGTCGCCTATCTCGTCATTGCCGCGGTGACAACGATCGTCGTTATGGCCGTGTCCGGCCTTGTGACGCAGGCGGTACTCAAAAAGGGCAAGAAGGGGGCGGAGAAGAAATGACATTTTTTGAACAGTCCGTCTTTTTCGGCGTCTCTGTCAGTCTTGCTGCCTACGGCATCGGCGTGCTGCTGCAAAAAAAGTCCAAGTTCGCACTCTTCAACCCGCTGCTCATCTCGGTGGTGCTGACCATTGCGGTGCTTTTGACGGCGCACATCAGCTACGACACGTTCTACGAGGGCGCGAAGTATTTGAGCTACCTGCTCACGCCCGCGACCGTGTGCCTCGCCGTGCCGCTTTATGAAAAGCTATCGCTTCTGAAGAGCAACTGGAAGGCCCTCTTCGCCGGTATTCTCTCCGGCGTCATCACGACGCTTTGCAGCGTGTTTGTGATGAGCAGGCTCTTTCATCTTACACACGAGGAATACGTGACGCTTCTGCCTAAGTCCATCACGACGGCCATCGGCATGGGCATTTCCGAAGAGCTCGGCGGCTACGTGACGCTGACGGTCGCCATGATCATCATCACCGGCATTTTCGGCAACGTGATCGCAGTTTCGGTGTGCAGACTTTTCCGCATCACCGACCCCATCGCCAAGGGCGTGAGCATTGGCTCGGCCGCGCACGCGCTGGGCACGGCCAAGGCGCTCGAGATCGGCGAGGTCGAGGGCGCGATGAGCAGCCTGTCCATCGTCGTGGCGGGCCTTCTTACGGTCGTCGGCGCGTCGATTTTTGCCAACCTTATGTAAAAAAAGGGGCATTCGAAAGAATGCTCCTTTTTTGCGCGGTTCCCCCGCGGTGTGCGCCGTGTTCGCCGAAAAGGGCATCGTCCTGCCGCTCACGAGCGGTCAGACCGTGACGGAGGAGAGCCGCCTTTTAGATGGCATCGCGGCGCAGAAGTCGATCTTCAGCGACCACATCGACGCGATGCGCGCCGCCGCGCCGGAGAACCAGAAGAACATTCAGGACGATCTCTCCGCCTACTGCTTCGGCGATTTTTATACGAGAAAGTTTTTGCCCATCCACGAGCGCGAGCTGCTGACGTTCTCGATCCTCGCTTCTCAGGGCGGCTGCGAAGGGCAGGTCAAGGCCCACGTCGGCGGGAACGCCACCGTCGGCAACGGGAAGGAGGTCCTGCTCGCGGCGCTCACGGTGTGCCTGCCGCATATCGGCTTCCCGCGCACGCTCAACGCGCTTTCCTGCATCAACGAGGTCCTTCCGGAAGCAAAACAGTGAGAAATTTCAACAGATAGGAGTGCAGTAGAATGAAAACCTTAGTTGCCTATTTTTCCGCCAGCGGCCAGACCGCGAAGCTTGCCAAGACCCTTGCCGGTGTGACCGGCGGCGACCTCTTCGAGATCGCGCCCGAGACGGCCTACACCGCTGCCAATTTGGACTGGATGGATAAAAAGAGCCGCAGCACCATCGAGATGAAGGACCCCAAGAGCCGCCCCGCCATCGCGGGCAAGGTCGCGGATATGGCGCAGTACGACACGGTGTTCGTGGGCTTTCCCATCTGGTGGTATCAGGCCCCGCGCATCATCGAGACGTTCCTCGAAAGCTACGACTTTTCGGGCAAGACCGTCATCCCCTTTGCCACCTCCGGCGGCAGCGGCATGGGCGGCGAGGACGTTTTGAGATCCGCTTGCTCGAAGGGGACAAAGTGGCTCCCCGGCAAGCGCCTGAGCAGCCGCGAGAGCATGGCAAGCGTGCAGAAATGGGTCGAGAGCCTGGGGCTGTAAACAAAAAAGCGGCCCAAGTGAACCTTTAAGCCGTCTGCGGAAAAACAAAAAAGCGTGCCAAGCGGCGCGTCACAAGTGTTTTCGCTGTGCGAAAACCTTGGTGCACAAGCAATTCACTTGTTTGTGTGCTGTTAAATGTCCTACGGATACCAAAACCGGCGCATTTGCGCCGTGCAAGCATTTTGCGCAGCAAAATCTTGGCGGAGGTGCGATTCACTTCCACCGAGCATTTTAATTACCCTTGGGGTGAACGAATGAAATGAGTGAACCCAAAAAATAAGAGACACGCTTTCGCGTGTCTCTTATTTTTTGGTGGACCTGAAGGGATTCGAACCCACGACCTTACGGATGCGAACCGTACGCTCTCCCAACTGAGCTACAGGCCCAAATAGCAATGCCGGTCTCCCAGCGTGGATTATCATAACACACTTTTTTGAATTTGTGAAGCCCCTTTTTCATTTTTCTGTTGATATTTTTTCTGAAATATAGTAGAATACCATTTGTTCAACAACTCCTCCGCATACAGCTGCGGAACCGGTCTTGCGCAATGGGTACCTGCGAACCATGTCAGGCGGGGAACCGAGCAGCATTAAGCGGGACCATCCATGTGCCGCAAGGACGCCGGTTCCGCAGCTGTATACGGGGGAGTATTTCTATTGTAAGGGAGGGCTGCGGATGTATCAGGCGCTTTACCGCAAGTGGCGTCCCAAAACATTTGCCGACGTGGTCGGTCAGGAGCACATCACCGAGACCTTGCAGCGCCAGGTGGCGGAGGGGCGGCTGTCGCACGCCTATCTTTTCACCGGCACGCGCGGCACGGGCAAGACGACCTGCGCCAAAATACTTGCGCGCGCGGTCAACTGCGAGCATCCGGAAAACGGCAACCCCTGCAACCGCTGCCCGAGCTGCCTTGGCATCGAGAGCGGGCGGCTGCTCGACGTGGTCGAGCTGGATGCGGCGTCGAACAACGGCGTGGACAGCGTGCGCGCGCTGCGTGACGAGGCCATCTATTCGCCCGCGCAGGTAAAAAAACGCGTGTATATCGTCGACGAAGTCCACATGCTTTCGACGCCCGCGTTCAACGCACTGCTCAAAATCTTGGAGGAGCCGCCCGAGCATCTGATGTTCATTCTGGCGACAACGGAGCTGCACAAGGTGCCCGCGACGATTTTGTCGCGCTGCCAGCGCTTTTCATTCCGCCGCATCCAGCCGAAGGACATCGTGGGCAGGCTCAACTACATCGCGGGGCAGGAGAATATCGACTTAAAGGAGGACGGCGCGGCACTGCTGGCCCGACTGTCGGACGGCGCGCTGCGAGACGCGCTGAGCCTTCTTGACCAGTGCGCGGCCGCGGGCGGCGCGATCGACGCGAACGCCGTGCTCGACGCGCTGGGTTTGGCCGGAAACGTGCAGACCGCACAGCTCATGTCGCTGATCCTGACGCGCGACGCGCGCGGGGCACTCGAGCTTCTCGGCAAGCTCTACGACGGCGGCAAGGATGTGGGCGCGGTGCTCGGCGAGCTCTCGACCCTCTCGCGCGAGCTGCTCATCAGCGTGACGGCGGGGGAGGGCGGCGAGAGCTTACTCAGCGGCGCTTATGACGCCGCAACGCTCCGAAACCTGCGCGCGCAGGGGACGAGCGCACGTTTCATCCAGCTCTGTACGATCTTGCAGGAGACGGCGGCGCAGCTCCAGTTCAGCGTAAACCGCCGCACGGACGCAGAGCTCTGCATTCTGAAGCTCTGCGACGAAACACTCTCCGGCGACCTGGCGGCGCTCGGCGCGCGCATCGCGCGGCTCGAAGAGCAGATCGCCGCGGGCGTGCAGTTCGCAGCGAAGCATCCTGTATCCGCACCGGCGAGCGCACCTGCTCCCGCGACGGCGCAAAAGCTCGCTCCCGCACCGCAAAAGGCCGCGGAAGCGCCCACAGAGAGCGCAAAGCCCGCCGAGGAAGCGCCGCTTCCGTGGGACGAGCCGCCGCTGCCCGACGATTATGACGCGCCGCCGCCCTACGGCGAGCCGGTCGCGCCCGCACCGAAGGCCGCAGCGCCGAAGATAGCAGCAGCACCCGCGCCTGCGCAGGAAGCGCCGACGAGTGGAGGCAGCGGGGATGATGAGATTTTCTACCAGCTCATGGAGAGCTATAAAAACCGTCTGACGCCCGACAAGCGCGCGTTCATCGGCATGGCGCAGGGCGATGTGAAGGATGACCTTCTCACCGTCTATTGCTCGACTGAGGTGCAGAAGTCCATGCTCGACCAGAAGGTCGTGACAGACGTTTTGAGCGAGGTCACGTCCCGCGCAGTTGGACGGGAGATCCGCGTCCGCTTCCTCGTGGGCGAGCGCCCGGGCGCGAAAAAGCGAGACAAGATGCAGGACCTCCTGCGCATGGGCAGTAAATTCGACAATTTTACAGTAAAATAAAAGGAGACAACAACGATGGCAAAGGGTTACAGCGCACGCCGCGGCTTTTCCAACGGCAGCGGCCAGATGCTCAAGCAGCAGCAGATGCAGCAGCAGATCATGAAGATGCAGGAGGACATGCAGAAGGCGCAGCAGGAGGTCGAGGAGAAGACCTTCTCGGCGAGCGTTGGCGGCGGCGTCGTCAGCGCCGAGGTCAACGGCAAGAAGGAAGTCACGAACATCACCATCAAGCCCGAGGCAGTCGACCCCGAGGATGTGGAGATGCTTCAGGATCTCATCATTTCCGCCGTGAACGAAGCGCTCCGCCAGGCCGAAGAGGCGATGGACGGGAAGATGAACGCGCTGACGAGCGGACTCGGCCTCAGCGGGTTTGGGTTCTGATTTTTCCTTTTCAAGCAAAAACAAAGCCCGCGTCGCGGGCGGGAGGTTTCCGCACTGTGCGGAAACGGGCAATAAAGGGGGTATTCTCTTTCCGAAGAGAATACCCCCTTTAAATCCCCCAGAGAAAGGCGAGGGGAGTTCCCCTCGACCCCCGACATTGGCAGTTTGTAGCTTGAAGAGCTGCACGCGCTGCGCATTGCACAGCCGTTGGCAGCTCTGCTGCCTTACGGATGTGGCATACCCCTTGCGGGTAATCAGGTGCGGTGTACATGGCTTCGCCATGAATCACTGCGATTCGAAACATTCAGCAACCGCGCCTTACTATCGTGAGGCGCGAGTGACGATTGCTTGGCGGCAGACTGCTTGCCGAATGCGGCATTGCTTCGCTCGCCGCATTGTGGAGACTGGCGGTAGACGGGAATTACTGCGCACTTCTACAAGATGGGCAGAGCGGCACCCGCAAGGGGTGTGCCGCATCCGTAAGGCAGCAGAGCCGCCAACGGCTGCGCAACAGCGGATAGTAGGAGCAGAGGCAAATCGTATAGCAGCGCTCAACGCGGCATCGCCGCGCGCAGGCATTTCCATTCCGGAGGGAAAAAGGTCATTCGAGATTGAGACTGCCAATCTAAAACCTTTCTCTTGGGGGATTGAAAGGGGGCTATTCTCTTTCACAAAAGAGAATAGCCCCCTTTGACTCGTGCCACGCTCGGTGAGCGCGACTATTTACATCGAGATCCAGCCGAACGCGCTGGCAATCGAGCTGATCAAAATGATCGCCGCGAAGAACGGGCACAGGAAGCGGATCATGGCGTTGAAGACCTTTCTTCTGCGGAAGGGCGCGCCGTTCAGCGTGACCTCGTCCGCGATGCGGTCGACGCCGATGACGCGGGAGACGAGGATGCAGCTTGCGATGGCCGCGATGGGCATCATCACGGAGTTGGTCAGGAAATCGAAGAAGTCCAAAAACTGCATGCCGATCACGGTGACATTTGCCAGCGGGCCGTAGCCCAGGCTGGAGAGGCTGCCGAGGAGAACCATAGAGACGCCCATGATGCTCGTGGCCTTCTTACGGCTCCAGTGCAGCTCATCCTGCAAGGTAGAGACGGCGCTTTCCGTCAGCGCGATGGAGCTCGTCAGCGCGGCGAACAGGACCAGCAGGAAGAATGCAATGCCGATCACCGTGCCAAAGCCCATGGAATCAAAGACCTTCGGGATGGTGATGAACATCAGCGAGGGGCCGGCCTTCAGCGCGCCGGGATCGCCGCCGGAGAAGGCGAACACCGCGGGGATGATCATCAGGCCCGCCATGATGGCGATGGCCGTGTCGAAGACCTCGACATTGCGGGTGGAGCTTTCGATCGGGACGTCCTTTTTCATGTAGGAACCGAACGTGATGAGAATGCCCATGGCGATGGACAGGGAATAAAACATCTGCCCCATGGCGGAGACGACCGTCATCCAGGAGAAGTTGTCAAGATTGGGCACAAGGAAGTACCTGACGCCCTCCAGCGCACCGGGGCGGGTCACAGAATACACGGCGATGATCAGCGACAGTACCACGAGAATGGGCATCATGATCTTGGAGACGCGCTCGATGCCGTTTTCCACGCCCGCAAAGATGATCGCCAGCGTCATGGCCGTGAAGACGAGGAAGCAAAGCTCCGAGGACACGCCGTTGGAGATGAAGGACGAGAAATAGCCGTCCTCCGCGACGAGGTGCGCCTTGCCCATCAGGTATTCCGCCAGATATTTGATGACCCAGCCGCCGATGACGGAGTAGTAGGGGACGATCAGAATCGGAATGATGGCGTTGATCCAGCCGCCCACACGCAGCGCAGGCTTATCGCTGAAGGACTTGTAAGCGCCGACAGGGCTCTTGCCGGTCATGCGGCCGATCGAAGTCTCCGCAATGATCATCGTGTAGCCGAAGGTCATCGCCAGAATGATGTATATCAGCAGGAAAATAGCGCCGCCGTATTTGGCGGCCAGATAAGGAAAGCGCCAGATGTTTCCGAGGCCGACGGACGCGCCCGCAGCCGAAAGGACAAAGCCAATCTTGCCGGAAAAGGAACCTCTTTTATGATCCATGAAGAATCTCCTCTCTTTTTTACGACATACAATTTACCTATTATATCATAGAATAAAGATGAAAACAATCTGAAATCCGAAGAAAAGAGAGCTATTTGTCGTTGGCCGTGCAGAAAAATAATAAATATCCCCCGGCCTAGCCGGGGGTATTTCTTAGACGGGCGAAGCCCTATGTTA
>OGIE01000783.1_pt1 | contig 46944 bp, 25 predicted proteins | sample 1571581 | NCBI WGS metagenome assembly OGIE01 (sample SAMEA2582021, study PRJEB24529) | metagenome | biome: Human gut stool | place: China | collected 2011 | reverse complement strand
GTATGGAAATACACACCGGAAGACAACTCGTTCAAGAAATACTTTAACGACTCGAAAGATGCAAACAGCCTGAGTTCAAATTCCGTCAGTTCCGTTATGGAGGACAGCAAAGGACAGATATGGTTCTCTACCGACCGGGGTGGTATCTGCCGGTATAATGAAGCCGACGATAATTTCACCACCTTCTCCAAAGAACAGGGATTACCCGATGATGTAGCTTATAAGATACTGGAAGATAAAAACCACAATTTCTGGTTCGGTACCAACCAGGGGCTGGTGAAATTTAAACCGGAGACCGGTGATATCCGTGTATTTACCGTACAGGACGGACTGATCGGCAACCAGTTCAACTACAATTCGGGAGTGAAGGCTAGCAACGGGAAATTCTACTTCGGGACGATCGACGGGCTGATCGCCTTCAATCCGGACGATGACCAGCAGAGCGATTTCATATCGCCGGTTTATATTACTAAATTCAGCATATATAATAAGGAAGTAACAGTGCATACCCCTCGCTCGCCGTTGAGTAAAAGTATCCTGCATACGAACCGGATCGTATTGCCCTACGACCAGTCGAACATCAGTTTCGACGTGGCTATACCATCCTATTCGTCGGCACGCAGCGAGGAATGCTTCTATAAGATGGAACCGCTGGACCATAATTGGGTAAAGTCGAACAGCAATCAGAATATATCCTATGCCAAACTTCCTCCGGGCAATTATATCTTCCATGTCAAAGCGACGCAGGATGAAGGGGCGGACAGTCAATCGGCCACATCGCTCCGCATCACCATCCTGCCCCCCTGGTGGTTATCGACTTGGGCCTATTTTGTCTATACGATACTGGTACTATGCCTGGTATACGGATGGTTCCGTTGGTACAAACGGCGTAAGGAACGGCAGATGGAAGAAAAGCAGAAACTTTTCGAAATAGCCAAAGAAAAGGAACTCTACGAAGCCAAAGTGGAGTTTTTTACCGAAATCGCCCATGAGGTACGTACCCCTTTGACACTGATCAACGGACCGCTGGAGACAATCCTCGATATGAATATCCAGGACAGCAAGATCACACGTAACCTAACCGTAATTGCCCAGAACACCAAACGCCTGCTCGAACTGACCGGGCAGTTGCTGGACTTCCGGAAAGTCGGCGCCAATAAGTTCAAAATGGATTTTGCCTGGGTGAACGTCACGACGTTGCTGAAAGATACGATCTTACGCTTCGAGCCAACCATCCTACAACAGGATAAGGAATTATCCGTCGATATTCCCGAAGAAGAAATCACGGCAGCCATCGACCAGGAAGCCGTCACCAAGATATTGAGTAACCTGCTGAACAATGCCCTGAAATATTCAGCCCATACGATCCGGATCGAACTGCGGCAGGAAGAAACGACCTTCAGTATCCGTGTCACCAGCGACGGGAACCGGATACCGGCCGAACTCAGCCAGCAGATATTCGAACCTTTCTATCAGATCAATAAGAAAGAGGGAGCATCGACCGGTGCCGGTATCGGTCTGCCGTTAGCCCGCTCGCTCGCAATGCTCCACTCCGGAAAGCTCTGGCTCGACACCGAAGTTAACGGTAATTCATTTGTACTGACACTGCCTCTTGTCCAGGAAAAAGTCCGGCAACAGGAAAGCGCCGTTATTCAGGAAGAATTTATTTTCCCTGAAGAAGGTACCACTGTCAATGCCGAAGGCCGGAACTATACGCTCCTGCTCGTAGAAGACAACGAAACCATGCGTTCGTTCCTTTCCGAAAAGTTACAGGAACTGTTCATCACGGAAACTGCTCCGGACGGAAAAGCGGCACTTGAAATCTTGCGCGAACATCATATAGATATTGTCGTCAGCGACATTATGATGCCCGTCATGAACGGTCTCGAACTGTGCAAAGAGATGAAAGCGGACATCGAACTCAGCCATATCCCGGTCATATTCCTGACAGCCAAGAATGACCTCGACAGCAAGATCACCGGCCTGCGCCTGGGTGCAGAAGCCTATGTAGAGAAACCATTCTCATTCAATTACCTGGCGACACAGATATTCTCCCTCCTGAACAACCGTCAAAAAGAACGCGAGGCTTTCTCCAAACGTCCGTTCTTCCCGGTCAATAATATGCAGATGAACAAGGCCGATAAAGAATTTATGGACCGGATTATCGCTATTATTCACGAAAATATCACGGATGAGAACTTCGGCGTAGAGAAACTGGCAGAAATATTATTCCTGAGCCGTTCCAGCCTGTTGCGTAAGATAAAGGTTCTGTCCGGACTGTCACCCAACGACTTTATCCGCCTCATCCGCCTGAAGAAAGCGGCAGAACTGATACTCGACGGCAAGCACCGGATCGGGGAAATTTGTTATCTGGTCGGCATCAACTCTCCTTCCTATTTCAGTAAGATATTCCTGAAGCAGTTCGGGATGACACCGAAAGACTTTGAGAAGCAGAACCAAGGCGCTTCAAACGAGGGATGAGGGAATACCGACTGTGTTCATATTCTTCCGGGAAGTTTCCCGTACTGATAAATGGGTAGGAACGACAATCTGCCGGGGCTTCTCCCGTTTTTTGATCTGTTTGAGAAGCAGGTTACAGCATTCCTCCCCCATCTTATAGGTCTGATGGGTAACGGCTGTCAGGGCCGGTTCCACATAGTTGGAGTGAAGCTCGTCGGTGTATCCGATCAGGGCAATATCGGCAGGGATACAGAGCTGGTGTTTTTTGATCTCTTTCATGGCAGCAAAAGCCAGTGTGTCATTCATTGCCAGAATAGCATCCGGCGGTTCCGGTAACGAGAGTAACCGGTTACATCCTTCCCGTCCTTCCTCATAAGTCATCTTTTTACAGACAATCAGGTCATCCTCCACCGGTAAACCATATTCTTTCAAAGCTTCTACATATCCGTCACGGCGTTGTTGGACGATCGCCAAATGATCGGAACCACCCAGGAAAGCCACCCGTTTCGAACCCGACTCCAACAGGTGGCAGGTAGCCACCCGCGCCGACTCCTTATTATCGGCAACAACCGAAGGGATCGTATTCGTCAGGCAGACACGGTCAAAAAAGACCAGCGGGATATCCATATCCTCCAAAGAAAGGAAATGAGAGTAATCGGTCGTTTCCTGAGATAGACAGGCCAATATCCCCTCCACCCGCATATTCACCAGGTCCTCCACACAATGCACTTCCTGTTCGTATTGTTCATAGGAGGAAGTAATAATGACGGAATACTCGTTCTTACGCGCCACGTCATTGATGCCGCTGATGATCGATGAATAGAAATGAGTGACAATATCAGGCACGATAATGCCGATAATACGCGGCGTATTTTTCAGCAGGCTAAGGGCAAACGGGTTCGGACGATAATTCCATTCTTCGGCAAGCGCCTTCACACGTTCCCTCATCTCGGGACCGATCTCGTAACTGTCGTTCAACGCACGGGATACGGTAGAAACGGAAACACCCAGTTCTTTCGCCAGGTCTTTCAATGATATGTGTCTTTTCTTAGGCATCACAAATCCGATTAGGTCCGACAAATATATATTTTTTCCGGCAGATACAAGCGATTACCTCCGAGATAGATGCTATCGTATGCCGACATCGAGCCGTTTATACCCGATTCTTTATTCGTATCACAGCTGTGATACAAAAGAAATCCATCTGTGAAACAAAAGGAATCCAATAGTGAAACAAAAGAAACGCAACTGTGATATGCAATACTCATAGCGGGATAATAACGATCCGACAGGACCTGCCACGCAAACCTTTGCGTAGATTTTTATGTACAAAACGGTTATAATCAATACATAAAAGCTATACTTTTGGACTATTGCAAACTCAATCTATTTAAACCATGAAGTACTCATATTGCGGAAAAACCGGGATGAAAGTTCCCGTACTAAGTTTTGGAGCATCCTCCCTGGGAAGCGTATTTCACGAAACCCGTGAAGCGGAAAGTATCAAAGCTGTATTCACTGCCATTGAAAACGGGATGAACTTTATCGACGTTTCTCCTTATTATGGGCATTACAAGGCGGAGACAGTATTAGGAAAAGCGTTGAAAGATATTCCGCGCGACCATTTCCTGCTGTCGACTAAAGTAGGGCGTTACGGTAAAGACGGTGTGAACACCTGGGATTATTCTGCCCGGCGGGCCACCGAAAGCATTTACGAAAGTATGGAACGCCTGCACTTGGACTACATAGACCTGATTAACGTTCACGACATTGAATTTGCCGACCTCAACCAGGTGGTAAACGAAACATTACCCGCATTGGTGGAGCTACGTGAAAAAGGGATAGTGAAACACGTCGGTATCACCGACCTGCAACTGGAAAACCTTCAATGGGTAGTCGACCGTGTGCCGGAAGGAACGGTAGAGACTATACTCAATTTCTGCCACTATTGCCTGAACGACGATAAGCTGGCCGACTATTTCGATTATTTCGAATCGAAACAGATCGGCATCATCAATGCCTCCCCCCTTTCCATGGGATTATTGTCACAACGGGGTGTTCCCGACTGGCATCCGGCACCGGCGGCATTGGTTAAAGCCTGCCAAAAAGCGGTGCAGCACTGCGCTTCAAAAGGTTATCCGATTGAAAAGCTGGCCATGCAATACTCCGTAAGCAATCCGAGAATCGCAACAACCCTGTTCAGTTCGGCAAACCCGGATAACGTCCGGAAAAACATCCAATATATAGAAGAACCGATCGACTGGGAGCTGGTTCACGAAGTACAGGAGATTATCGGCGACCAGAAACGTATAAGCTGGAGTAACTCATGAACAGAAAGATTATAGATGCCCATTCGCATCTTTGGCTTCAACAGGACACTCTAGTCGATGGAATGCCGGTACGGACACTTGCCAACGGACGTTCACTCTTCATGGGCGAAATACGGCAGATGATCCCTCCCTTTATCATCGACGGCAGGAATACGGCAGAAATATTTCTGTCGAACATGGACTATGCACAGGTTTCGGCTGCCGTTATCACACAAGAGTTTATCGACGGCATGCAAAATGATTATTTACTGGAGGTTGCCAATCGGTATCCCGACCGGTTCTTTGTTTGCGGCCTCTGCGAATTTCGTCGCCCCGGCTATGCTGCACAGGCACGTGAACTGGCAGCACGCGGGTTCAGGGCAATCAAGATTCCGGCACAGCGCCTCCTGCTTAAAGAAGGACGAATCTACCTGAATAGTGACGAAATGATGGAAATGTTTCGTTTTATGGAAAACAACGATATGATCCTCTCCATCGACCTGGCTGATGGCGACAGCCAGACCGGTGAACTGGAAGAGGTGATACAGGAATGCCCCGGATTAAAAATTGCGATCGGACATTTCGGTATGGTTACCCGGCCGAACTGGTTGGCGCAGATCAGCCTGGCCCGCTACCCGAACGTCCGTATCGAATCCGGCGGTATTACCTGGTTGTTCAACGACGAATTTTATCCTTTCCCCGGCGCCGTTAAAGCGATACGCGAAGCTGCTGATCGGGTAGGTATGGATAAACTGATGTGGGGATCCGACTATCCCCGCACGATCACGGCTATTACTTACAGGATGTCGTACGATTTTATCCTGAAAACCAATGAACTGTCTGAATCGGAGAAAGACCGCTTCCTGGGAGAAAATGCCGCCTCTTTCTACGGATTCAGAGAACTTATCGAATTACCTTATATCAAAAATATGTCCGAATGAACACACCCTAATACGATATATTATGAAACAAAGAAATTACGCATTGCCTCTGGCTCTGATATTCAGCCTTTTCTTCTTGTGGGCGATCAGCAGCAACCTGCTGCCGACCATGATCCGGCAGCTGATGAAAACCTGCGAACTGAACCCGTTCGAGGCGTCATTTACCGAAACGGCTTACTGGCTGGCTTACTTCATCTTCCCGATCCCGATCGCCATGTTCATGAAACGTTACAGCTACAAGGCAGGAATCGTTTTCGGACTGCTTCTGGCTGCTTTCGGAGGATTACTGTTCTTCCCGGCCGCCATATTAAAGGAATACTGGGCCTATCTAAGTATCTTCTTCATCATCGCAACAGGTATGTGTTTTCTGGAAACGGCAGCCAACCCATATGTAACGGTACTGGGAAATCCGGAAACGGATCCCAGACGCTTAAACCTGGCACAGTCGTTCAATGGCTTAGGAGCCTTTATCTCTGCCATGTTCCTCAGCAAACTGGTTTTAAGCGGAAATCATTACACCCGCGAAACCCTCCCTATCGATTATCCCGGCGGTTGGAATGCTTACATTCAATTTGAGACGGACTCGATGAAACAGCCTTACCTTATATTAGCACTTTTATTACTGATCATTGCAGTTGTTTTCATTGTCTCGAAACTCCCCCGTATACAGGACGAGGAGCATCAAGGGGAGAAAGAAGGAAAACTGATCGACTTCGGCGTATTGAAACGCTCGCATCTGCGCTGGGGAGTAATCGCACAATTCTTTTATAACGGAGGACAGACAGCGATCAACAGTCTTTTTCTGGTTTACTGCTGTAGTTATGCGGGATTATCGGAGTCGGTTGCTACTACTTTTTTCGGCCTGTATATGCTGGCTTTCCTACTGGGACGGTGGATCGGCACCCTGTTGATGGTCCGCTTCCGGCCACAGGATATGTTACTGGTTTATGCACTGCTCAATGTCGTTCTTTGCGGAGTGATCGCTTTATGTGGCGGCATGGTCGGATTATACGCGATGCTGGCCGTATCGTTTTTTATGTCGATCATGTATCCGACACAGTTCTCACTGGCTTTGAAAGGGCTGGGCGATAATACCAAGAGCGGTTCGGCCTTCCTGGTGATGGCAATTGTCGGGAATGCCTGTCTACCGCAGTTGACAGCTTATGTGATGCATCATTTCGAAGCAGTCTATTATATCGCTTATCTGATTCCGCTGGTTTGCTTTCTTTTCTGTGCTTACTACGGATGGAAAGGCTATAAAGTTGTCGATTAATTTATAATATATATAATGTATATGAAAGCAATACAAATTTCCGCTCCCGCAGTATTACAGGTAGTCGACATACCGAAGCCGGAGGCAAAGAGCGGTGAAGTCCTCCTGAAAATTAAATTTGTTGGTTTTTGCGGCTCCGACCTGAACACCTTCCTGGGACGTAACCCGATGGTAAAGCTTCCGGTCATTCCCGGCCACGAGGTCGGAGCAGTGATCGAAAGCGTAGCTCCCGGGGTTCCTGGCGGATTCGAACCGGGCATGAGCGTGACAGTCAATCCTTACACGAATTGCGGAAAATGTGCTGCCTGCCGCAACGGACGGGTAAATGCCTGCGAGCACAACGAGACTTTCGGCGTACAACGTAATGGGGCCATGGGAGAATATCTTGCACTACCCTGGCAGAAGATCATTCCGGCTCCCGGTATTTCACCCCGCGACTGTGCCCTGATCGAACCGATGAGCGTAGGATTTCATGCAGTCTCACGCGGACAGGTCACCGACATCGATACCGTGCTGGTCATCGGCTGTGGCATGATCGGTTGCGGGGCAATCGTGCGTGCTGCTTTAAGGGGAGCGACAGTGATTGCCATGGACCTGGACGACGAGAAGCTGGAACTGGCCAAACGTATCGGTGCCCGTTACACCATCAATTCACAGACAGAAAATATACATGAACGTTTGCTGGAAATAACAGAGGGTCTGGGGCCAGATGTAGTTATCGAAGCTGTAGGCAGTCCTGCTACTTATATAATGGCTGTAAATGAAGTCGCTTTTACCGGACGAGTAGTATGTATCGGCTATGCTAAAAGCGAAGTAACCTTTCAGACTAAATATTTTGTACAGAAAGAATTGGATATCCGGGGTTCACGCAACGCACTACCGGAAGATTTCAGGGCTGTAGTCCGTTATCTTCAGCAAGACAGTTGTCCACGGGAGGATTTGATATCTCAAATAGTAACACCGGAAGAAGCCTTTGCCGCCATGCAGAAATGGAGTGCCGACCCGGGTAAAATATTTCGTATTCTTGTAAAGTTCTGACATATTAAAAAAATAATTACCTTCGCGGAATTACAATTTGATATGAAAAAAACTTTGTTGTAAAAGTTATGTAAAGGCTTTTACCGTATTTGACAGATATAAATCAAGAATCGAGATAAGTTACAATGAAAAAGCTAATCAATCTAATCGTATTATTTCTGATCGTCAGCCTGAACGGCTGGGCGCAGGAAGCCGCTGAAGTAATTCGGGTGGCATGTGTAGGAAACAGTATTACATTCGGAGCCGGGATAGCCAACCGCGACCGCGACAGTTATCCGTCAGTACTCGGACAAATGCTCGGGAAAGACTATGAGGTGCGCAACTTCGGTTTCAGTGCCCGTACCATGCTAATGAAAGGAGATTATCCTTACATGAAGGAACAAATGTTCAAAGACGCCCTCAGTTATAATCCCGACATCGTTGTGATCAAACTGGGAACAAACGACTCCAAATCATTCAACTGGAAATACAAGGCCGAACTTCCCGGAGATATCCAGACAATGATCAATGCGTTTAAGGCAATCCCTTCAAAACCGAAAATCTATCTCTGTTACCCTCCCAAAGCCTATGTCAGCAATGCGAGTATCAATGACAGTATCATTGCTGCCGGTGTTATTCCTGTGATCGAACAGGTGGCGAAAAGAAACAAACTACCGATCATTGATTTGCATACGGCATTAAATGGCATGCAGGAACATTTTCCGGATAATGTCCATCCCGATCCAACCGGTGCACATAAAATTGCCGCAACCGTTTACAAAGCGATCACGGGTAAAGAAACATCTCATCAGATGCAGGCTTTCCCTGGACTCAAGAGCGAATGGAACGGATGCGACCGCTATGATTTCCGGTTTAAAGGACGTGATGCGATCGTAGTAGTGCCTAAACAGGCTGCCAAAGGTAACCCGTGGATATGGCGTCCGGCTTTCTTCAACGCATTTCCCAGTGTAGACAAAGCTTTGCTGGAAAAAGGATTTCATGTGGCCTATTATGATGTGACACATTGTTACGGAAACCCGCGTGCAGTGGCACTCGGTACAGAGTTTTATCAATATATGAAAGAATATTACGGACTTTCTCCGAAGGTAACTCTGGAAGGATTCAGCCGTGGCGGTTTATATGCATTAAACTGGGCAAGTAAAAATACGGATAAAATCGCCTGCATTTATATAGATGCTCCGGTTTGTAACGTTTTCAGTTGGCCGGGAAGGAAAAATGCAGAGTTATGGAATGACCTGCTGAAAGAATGGAACCTGACAGACGAAGAAATGAATTCGTTCAAAGGCAACCCGGTCGACAACCTGGAACCGTTGGCAAAAGCCGGTATTCCAATCATCAGCGTTTGTGGAGATGCCGACAAGGTAGTTCCGTTCAAAGAGAATATGGACATAGTACGTTCTCGTTACCTGGCACTGGGCGGTCCGGTAGAAGTGATCATCAAACCGGGAGTAGACCATCACCCACATAGCCTGGAAAATCCGGAACCAGTCGTGGACTTCATTCTCAGCCATCAGCCGGAATATGAGAAATATCTGCATTACAACGTGCGCGGCAGCCTGCAGAACTCGTTTGTCAAGTTTGAGAAAGAACGTAAAGCACGTGTTGCATTCCTGGGCGGTTCCATCACGGAGATGAACGGCTGGAAGAATATGATCGAAAAACAACTGCAACAGCGTTTCCCTTATACGACCTTCGAGTTTGTGGAGGCCGGAATCGGTTCTACCGGAACCACACCGGGATCTTTCCGCCTGCAAAACGATATCCTGTCAAAAGGAAAGATCGATCTGCTGTTCGTTGAAGCGGCCGTGAATGACCATACAAACCATTTCACCCCGTTAGAACAGGTACGCGGAATGGAAGGCGAAGTGCGCCATGCTTTACTAAGCAATCCGGAAATGGATATCGTCATGTTGCATTTCATCTATGACCCGTTTATCCCGATGGTTGCAAAAAAACAGCAACCGGACGTAATATTGAATCACGAACGGGTGGCAAACCACTATCTGATCCCGTCTGTCAACCTTGTTCAGGAAATAGGCGAACGGATGCAGGACGGCGAATTTACCTGGGAACAGTTCGGCGGAACCCACCCGCTGCCGTTCGGACATAAATTCTATGCAGCGGCAATCAACCACCTGTTCGATACGATGTGGAAAGGGATCACTCCCGACATGCCGGTCGTAGTCCATGAAATACCGGAACAACCGCTCGACGCATACAGTTATTACGGTGGCGACTTCATCGACCTGAAAGAGGCCAAACTGAATAAAGGCTGGAAATACGTTCCTTCCTGGCGTGCGGATAATACGTATGAAAAGAGAAGAGGTTTCGTAGATGTCCCCATGCTGGAGGCAATCCGTCCGGGTGATAAGCTGACGCTCGACTTCACCGGAAAAGCGATCGGTATCTTCTGTACCCCCGGTCCGACAGCAGGTATCCTTGAATACAGCATCGACGGTGCCCCGTTCAAAAAACTCGATACATTTACCGAATGGAGTAAATATCTTTATATCCCCTGGGTATATATGCTGGAAACAGAATTAGACGATACAGCTCATAAACTGGTACTTCGTATCTCTAAAGAAAAGAATCCCGATTCTTTAGGAACGGAATGCCAGATACGGAATTTCGTCGTAAACAGATAAAAACAAAATGAAAGAATTAAACAGGCAGAACGTTCCGGTCACTACCCGGCCGGAACGTATCATACAATTTGGAGAGGGTAATTTTCTCCGGGCATTCGTTGACTGGATCATCCGGAACATGAATACCCAAACGGATTTCAACAGTAGCGTTGTTGTTGTCCAGCCCATTGAAAAGGGAATGGTCGACATGCTGAACAAACAGGATAACCTGTACCATGTCAACCTGCAGGGATTGGATAAAGGAGAAACGATCAACAGCCTTGAACTGATCGACGTGATCAGTCGTTCACTAAACCCTTACACCGATTTCGAGACATTCATTCAGCTGGCGGAACAACCGGAAATACGTTTCGTGATCTCCAACACAACGGAAGCAGGTATCGCTTTCGACCCATCCTGCAAACCGGATGATGCTCCTGCCTCTTCTTATCCCGGTAAACTGACACAATTGCTTTACCACCGTTTTAAAACATTCAACGGAGATAAGAACAAAGGGTTGATCATCTTTCCCTGCGAACTGATCTTCCTGAACGGACACAAATTAAAAGAGACAATCTACCAATACATCGACCTCTGGCAATTGGGTGAAGACTTCAGAAATTGGTTTGAAGAAGCCTGTGGCGTTTATGCCACTTTAGTCGATCGTATCGTCCCCGGTTTCCCGCGAAAAGAGATCGATGCTATCAAAGAGAAATTACAGTATAACGACAATCTGGTAGTACAAGCCGAAATATTCCACCTTTGGGTGATTGAAGCCCCACAGGAAATAGCGCAGGAATTTCCTGCAGACAAGGCCGGATTGAATGTGCTGTTCGTACCTTCCGAAGCCCCTTATCACGAAAGAAAAGTGACCTTGCTGAACGGACCGCACACCGTTCTCTCGCCTGTCGCTTTCCTTTCCGGAATTGACATCGTACGGGATGCCTGTCAGGATGATGTGATCGGAAAATATATACGGAAAGTGATGTTTGAGGAACTGATGGAAACGCTGAACCTGTCTAAAACAGAATTGGAACAGTTTGCGAACGATGTACTGGACCGCTTCAATAACCCGTTTGTCAACCACCAGGTCACTTCCATCATGCTGAACTCTTTTCCGAAATACCAGACACGCGACCTGCCCGGACTGAAAGAATATCTGAAACGCAAAGGTGTTTTGCCCGAAGGGCTTGTACTGGGACTGGCGGCGATCCTCACCTATTACAAAGGCGGTAAACGTACAGATGGAACTGAGATTGTCCCCAACGATGATCCGAAAACGATAAGTCTGATAAAGGAACTTTGGGCAACTAACTCTACACGGACTGTGGCTGAAAACATTTTGGCAACAAAAGAAATCTGGGGCGAAGACCTCAACCGGATTCCCGGACTGACAGAACGGGTTATTCATTACCTGAATGCGATTCAGGCAAAAGGTATGAGAGAAGTAGTAAAAGATATTCTCTGATGAAAAAGTATATCCAAATAAATCCGGCCGATAATGTCGTCGTAGCCATAGAACCACTATCGACCGGAGATCAGATAGCAGTGGGCGATCGCCCAGTCATTATCCGGGAAGATATCCCGGCAGGACACAAAGTGGCTTTGAAAGATTTTGTAACCGGCGATCATATTATTAAATATGGTTTCCCTATCGGACACGCCCGATCTGATATCCCTACCGGAACCTGGATAAACGAGAAGAATATAAAAACAAATCTGGACGGGTTACAGGATTATACCTGGCAACCGCAGGATACAACATTGCATATTCCCGACAAAGGCTTAACTTTTAACGGCTACCTGCGTAAAAACGGCGAAGCTGGCATACGCAATGAGATATGGATCATCCCGACAGTCGGTTGCGTAAACGGCATTGTTAACCAGCTGGCAGAAGCTCTCCGACGAGAAACGGAAGGAAAAAACGTAGACGCGATCGTAGCTTTCCCGCATAATTACGGATGTTCCCAGCTAGGCGATGACCATGAGAATACCCGCAAAATCCTCCGGAACATGGTAAAACATCCGAACGCCGGTGCTGTATTGGTCATCGGTCTGGGCTGTGAAAACAACCAACCGGATGCTTTTCGTGAGTTTCTGGGAGAATATGATACCGAACGCGTTCGTTTCATGGTTTGCCAGAAGGTAAAGGATGAACACGAAGAAGGAATGAATATCCTGCGGGAATTATACACAATCGCCTCGGCCGATAAACGGACAGCCATTCCCATGAGCGAACTGCGCGTCGGACTGAAGTGCGGTGGTTCGGACGGCTTCTCCGGCATTACGGCCAATCCGTTACTGGGCGTATTCTCCGACTTCCTGGTTGCACAGGGAGGAACAACCGTTTTAACGGAAGTCCCGGAGATGTTCGGTGCGGAAACATTGTTGATGAACCGTTGCGCTACAGAAGAGTTATTCAATAAGACCGTCCGTCTGATTAACGATTTCAAAGCCTATTTTCTGGAGAACAAGCAGCCGGTCTACGAGAATCCCTCACCGGGAAATAAAGCCGGAGGGATCTCCACACTGGAAGAAAAGTCATTAGGATGCACGCAAAAGTCCGGCAAATCCGGAGTAAAAGATGTCCTCATGTACGGAGACCGGCTAACCACCCGCGGACTGAACCTGTTAAGCGCCCCGGGCAACGACCTGGTAGCCAGCACTGCATTGGCAGCTTCCGGTTGCCACATGGTGCTCTTCACCACCGGACGGGGAACGCCTTTCGGAACCTTTATCCCTACTGTCAAGATATCGACAAACACCACTCTATCGGAAAACAAACCCGGCTGGATTGACTTTAATGCCGGAACGTTAGTGGAAGGCGAATCAATGGAAACCCTCAGCGGACAGTTTATCCGATTCATACTGGAAGTAGCCGAAGGACGTTCCATAAACAACGAAAGGAAAGGATACCGGGAAATTGCCATCTTCAAATCCGGAGTCACTCTCTAAGCGGCTAGTTACAAAAAAGTGTTTCTCCCTAATGAAACAGTTGTTTCTTACTGCAGAAACAGTTGTTTCATTAAGGTGAAACACTTTTGATATAGCAGGATCGAGTTTTAGAGAATCACAATCACGATTTAAACTTTCAAGATTGGTTGATTCATAAAAAATGGTCTGAAGGATTTAGACTACTATTTAGTGTTGCAAAAGATATGTAGAGATAAATCTATACGGTATCTCCTCCCTTTTACGTATCTTTGTTTAGGAAAAGGAGGTTATACGGAACGTAAAATCATACATATAGATATGGATGCATTCTATGCATCGGTTGAACAACGGGACAATCCGGAACTGCGTGGAAAAGCGTTGGCTGTCGGCTATTCGGAAGAACGAGGTGTGGTCGCCGCTGCCAGTTACGAAGCGCGTAAATACGGTGTCCGTTCCGCCATGTCTTCACAAAAAGCCAAACGGTTATGTCCGAACCTTATCTTTGTTCCGGGCAGAATGAGTGTGTACAAAGAAGTGTCACATCAAATCCATGAGATCTTCCATGAATATACAGATATCATCGAACCCCTCTCACTGGATGAAGCATTTCTCGATGTCACTGAAAACAAAAAGCAAATACCTTTGGCCGTCGATATCGCCAAAGAGATCAAACAACGGATACGACAGGAGTTGAACCTGGTTGCTTCAGCAGGCGTATCTTACAATAAATTCCTGGCAAAAATAGCATCCGACTACCGGAAGCCGGACGGCCTTTGTACGATCCATCCGGCACAGGCCCTCGACTTTATCGCCCGGCTACCGATCGAATCATTCTGGGGAGTCGGTCCGGTCACTGCCAAAAAGATGCATACGCTAGGTATTCATAACGGAGAAAAACTTCGGGAATGTTCACAGGAAATGCTTACCCGTCAGTTTGGGAAAGCAGGTATCCTGTATTATGAATGTTCCCGTGGAATAGACCTGCGCCCGGTAGAAGCCATACGTATCCGTAAATCCGTAGGATGCGAACATACGCTGGAAAAAGATATTTCCCGCCAGTCGTCCGTCATTATCGAACTTTACCATGTAGCGACCGAACTGATCGGCCGCCTGCAACGAACAGGATTCAAAGGAAACACACTGACATTAAAGATTAAATTCCACGATTTCACCTTAAAAACAAAAAGTATTACCCAATCTCGCGAACTGACTACTTTAAACGAGATCCTCCCTCTTGCCAAGCAACTGCTGAAAGAAGTCGATTACGAAACAAACCCGATCCGGCTACTCGGCCTTTCTGTTTCAAACCCGCAGGAAGAACGGGAAGAAACCGTTAAAAAAGAACGGTGGGAACAATTAAGTTTAGAGTTTAGTGATTGGAAAGTTTCGTATTAAAGTTATATTTGCATAAAATCTAAAAGAGATACTATTATATGCACAAGCGGTTCCTCTCCATATCCGGGCAAACCGATGACGAGTTACTTATTCTTTTGCAAAAAGGAAATGAGAGGGCCTTTACTACGATCTATGAACGGTATCATAAATTGCTTTATGTCGTTGCTTTCAAATATTTAAAGGATAACGATACCGCCAAAGATGCCGTCCAGCAAATATTCCTGAAACTCTGGGAGTCGCGTACGCTCCTCAACATCCAGATCAACCTAAGAAATTACCTGTACACCATGTTGAAAAACTATCTGTTGAACGAGATCAGGAATAACTATAGCGCATTAGAAAAAAATTATGAACTGGCACAAGAGACAATCGAGTATGAAAACGAAATACTGGAGAGACTGGAAGAAAAAGAAATGAACGAACAGTTATACCGGGCTATCGGCGACCTGCCGGAACAGAAGAGAGCCGTCTGTCTGTACAAACTGAAAAAAGGATTATCCAATCAGGAGATTGCTGAAAAAATGCAGATATCGATACCGACAGTCAAAACCCATTATTCTCAGGCCATCAAACTGCTCAGGGAACATTTCGAGAAGTTGTTAATCCTATTACTCTTCTCCCTTTTCTCCTAAAAAAGAAAAAAGAATAATAGAGACTCATACCAACAGTCCAGTTATGTGTCAATTAAGAAAACAGGAATAAGAAAATGAAAACACCAGATAAACATATCATCGACAGAACACTCGACAATACCGCTACTCCGGAAGAAGCACGCCTGGTAATCCGCTGGTTCTCCACTCCCGAAGGCTCTCGATATTTGTCGTCGCTAATGGATGAAGATATGGAAAAGATACAGCCCGGCAACGAAGAACTGTATGCAGAACGGTCCATTCCTACAGACGAAATGTACCGGTTCATCATGAAGAAAATCCACCTGCAACAAAGAAAACGGATCATTTTCCGTGCAGCCGCCATTCTCATTCCATTACTGTTGTTCCTCGGGCAATTCTGGTACATAGATAAACGTATCGATCTTTTCACCGATTCTGGTTACGAAGAAATATATGTACCTAAAGGTGAACGCATGCAACTGATCTTCCAGGATGGTTCGCGAGCCACCCTCAATGCCGAAACACGTATTAAATATCCCCGGAAATTCGGCTTTTCCGAGCGTAAAGTGGAGTTGGAAGGGGAAGCATTCTTCGAGGTCTCCCCGAACAAGGACCGCCCGTTCATTGTCGATATGAAAGATGTCAATGTTAAAGTACTGGGTACCACATTCGATGTAAAGGCATACGCAACCGATCCGGATATCTTTGTTACTCTGGAAACAGGGAAAGTGGTACTGGCTAACAATTCCAGTTCATTAGCTCATATGAAACCGGGAGAGAAAGCAACGTACAACCGGAAAAGCGGCGTTTGTAAAATATCCCGCCCGGAAAACATAGAGCACACTTCTGCCTGGAAGAATAATCAGATTATATTCAATAATACTCCCTTATCTGAAGTCATAACCACCTTGTCACGCTGGTATAATGTGGAATTCACAATTGCCGACTCATCGGTGCTCTATTACAACTATACATTAACCTCGACAGACCAGGATATCAAACAAATCCTTAAAGATCTCGAGAAAATAACTCCGGTGCAATTCATTGAAGAAGAAGGTGTTATAAGAATAGAACGAAAAAAATAAAACTTTTTACATTTTTCACTCATACTTTTTCTGCCACCGTGTGTCTACTATATAAAGAGAGATCATCAACTTGTTTAACCTTTAAAAATAGAGAGCATACATGAACGACACAACATAACAAACTCAAAAAATAACCGGAAATGTCCCCACATTCCCGGTTATCCGCGTACCGAAATTCAAATTAATTTCTAATACATAAATTCATTTCAAAAGTATGAAAAAAAATTGTTCGTGCCTCATCCCCAGGCACCTTTTAATATTAATTGAGAAAATCCCGAATGCAATGAAACTGACATTCTTATTTCTGGTCATCTCCTTGTTAACTTTTACAGCAGAAGCTTCTGCTCAGCGGGTTTCTATGTCACTCAACAACGTCAAGGTTGAGAAAGTGTTATCTGTCATCACCAAACAGACTGGCTTGAGCATAGCATACAGTAAGCAGATCGTCAATCTGGACAGAAAGGTAAGTATTCAGGTTGAAGATGCAGATGTAGCCCAGGTCTTGGAAAAGTTGATAGCCGATACTAATCTGAGTTACGAGATCAAGAACAATAAGATCTATTTATTTGAGAAACAATCTACTATCGTGATACCGGTTATTACACAGCAAAAGAAACAGATATCCGGAACAGTCATCGATCAAAATGGCGAACCGATAATTGGTGCTAATGTAGTAGAGAAGGGAACTACTAACGGAACGGTTACAGATCTAGACGGCCACTTTTCTCTACAAACTTCATCCAATGCAATCCTATCAGTTACTTATATCGGATACACCGAGAAAAATATCGCAGTTAAAGGAGAAAGTAAGCTGAAAATCACTTTAAAGGAAGATATAGAAACACTCGACGAAATAGTCGTTGTAGGTTATGGTTCAGTAAAAAAAGGGAATCTGACAACTGCCGTCAGCTCCGTGAAAGCCGAAATGTTGGAAAACAGACCTCTTCAGACAGTAACTGATGCATTGCAAGGAACAGTTGCCGGCTTGAATATAGTCCAGTCCAGTAAACCTGGAACAGCTTCTACTATTCAATTGCGTGGAGCCACTTCATTAAACGATGCAGGTTCTCCTCTGTTATTGGTCGATGGTGTTCCCGGAGAATTCAACTATCTGAATGTCGACGATATTGAAAGTGTAACCGTGTTAAAAGATGCAGCTTCTGCCGCTATATATGGTTCACGTGCTGCACATGGGGTTATACTCATAACGACCAAACGCGGAAAAAGTGCCAAACCAACATTCAAATACAATGGATATATCGGTGTAAACACGCCTACTAATATGCCTAAAAGCGTTAGTTCGGCCGAATATGCACGCATAAGAAACGAATCGCAACGAAATCTGGGTAAAGCAGATATTTTTACCGAAGAAGATATCCGGAAATTCTCAAGCGGCGAAGATCTGAACCGTTATCCAAATACAGACTGGCTCGACCTAATGTTTAAAAACAGCATTACTACACGCCATTCCATCGCAGCAACCGGAGGAAATGAAAGTGTAAAATACTACTTAAGCGGAGGCTTCGACCATCAGACCGGAGTTATACCGGAGGTAAACCAAAATGTATTCAATGTTCGTTCTAATGTGGATGTCGCAATCAATAAACGTTTCAATCTCTCTTTCGATATGCGTTACATCCTACGTGAAAAAGGCGAAACCATGGGGACCTCCGACGGGACAGGTCTCGATGGAATCATAATCGATACCTATAAGATGAACCCGACCTATCTTGCCTATTATACCGATGGAAGCTATGCCTATAATTCCAATGGTATCGTAAATCCGTTAGCCTATTTATATGAATCCGGTAACTGGCAGAATGATACACACGATGCATCCGGTATTTTCAAAATAAGCTATGAGTTCCTGGATGGTTTAAAATTAACGGGGCTGGCCAATGTCAATTATATCTTTAACAACGATTCAAAAATGAAACGACAGTTCCATATCACTGACTATAACTCTAAAGACGATGTCCTCCTGGAACAAAATTCACTCGATGAAAGCCGCAACTATAAAGCCTATTATAACCTTCAGGCATTATTAACCTATCAAAAACAAATAGGCAAACATTCTTTGGATATTTTAGCCGGTTATCAGCAAGAGAGTGAAAAATCAAACTGGATCAGTGCTTATAGAGATGGTTTTCCTACCGATCTGGTACATGTTTTAACCGGAGGCTCCATGGATAACTGGAGTAATGACGGCAATGCAGACCATTGGGCTATAGCTTCTTTTCTCGGACGTATCAATTATGATTATGCAGGAAAATATCTGTTGACATTCAATATTCGTTCAGATGCCTCATCCAGATTCGCAAAAGGACACAGATGGGCTACATTCCCGTCAGTCGCAGCTGCCTGGCGTATAACCGGTGAAGAATTTATGAATAACATTTCTTTCATGGATGATTGGAAAATACGTGCGACATGGGGTAAAACTGGCTCCTCATCCGGATTAGGCCTCTATCCCAGTTATACGACAATCGGTATCGGTAATACAGTTTTAAATAACACATGGATCCAAACAGGTTATTTACAGAATTTGGGAAATACGGAATTAGGATGGGAAACTACGACCATGCTGGATTTCGGTACAGATATCCAATTATTGAAAAACAGATTAGGACTTACCTTCGATTATTATATAAAAAATACCAGTAATATTCTAATCGGATTGCCTGTTCCTATGGAATATGGTTTCGACAAACCGAATGTAAATATAGGTAAAGTTCAGAATCGCGGTTGGGAACTGGAGTTACATTGGAATGACAAGATCGGAAATGTAAATTACGGCATTCAGGCTAATTTGTCTAATAACAAAAATGAAGTAAAAGATTTAGCGGGAACCGGCCCCTGGAAAGAGGGTTACACAGACGTAGGATTACCGATGAATTCCATTTATGGTTATGAAGCATTAGGTTTTTTCCAGTCGGAAGAGGAAATTGCTGAATCTCCGTTTCAAAATATAAAAAATAAACCCGGAGATATAAAATACAAAGATCAAAACGGAGATAAGAAGATCGATGGCGACGACAGAGTCATTTTAGGAGACCGCGCACCACATTATTTATTTGGTTTACGGTTAAATGCAGAATGGAAAGGTTTTGACATCAGTGTCTTTTTCCAGGGCATTGGTAAAAAAGACTATATCATGGGAGGCCCAGGTGTACAACCATTAAGCGACTCAGGGAAAGGGCCGGTCTTTGAGCATCAACTGGATTATTGGACAGAAAATAATCGCAATGCCGCATATCCGCGAATACTGGACAATGTCCAAGGATCTTTCAATTATGCCACTTCTGATTTCTGGAAGATCAATGCTGGATATCTACGCATGAAAAACTTACAATTCGGATATAATTTTTCAAATAATCTGATAAAGAGCACAGGTTTTTCTAATTTACGTGTATTCTTCTCGGCATCCAACCTATTCACAATAGACAATTTCGTTCCCGGATATGATCCGGAGTCCGGAAGTGCTTACAGTTATCCGTTATCCAGGACATATTCTTTTGGTTTGAACGTTCAATTTTAATGAAAGGAAAATACGATGAAAAAGATAAATTTATTTATATGTTTATTCGTAGCCATGCTATTCAACAGCTGCGACAGTTTTCTAACAACACCACCACTCGACCAGATACCAGAGTCTGAATGGTGGAAAAATGCAGAACAATCACGCCTGATGGTGAACGAATGTTATGTAAAAATTTACAATAGTGGAATGGACCAGATCGTAGCATTCCGTGATGGGTTTACAGATAATGCTATGTGGCGGGACAACTTTGCGATGGCTGATGGTTCATGGACCGCATATACAGGAAAAGTAAAAGAGGAGTGGCGATATAAAGAGATAGCCAATTTAAATTATGTTCTCGAAGGACTGGAAAAATCCAAAGAGTATCTGACAGAAGATGAATATGCACATCTAACGGCAGAGGTCCGTTTCATCCGGGCTTTTATCTATTACGACATGCTTTTCTACTTCGGAGATATTCCTCTGATAAAGAAAGTGCTGACCATTGAAGAATCAAGAGAGACCAGCAGACAGCCACGGGAAGAAGTTCTGAATTTCATCTTATCGGAACTAAACGAAGTGCTGGTCGATATTAAAAAAGAGCCTTCCGAAGAGAGTGGACGAGTCAATGAGGATGTTGTCAATGCATATCTGGCACGTATTTACTTACACGAAAAACAATATGACAAAGTTTTAGAGCATACTGCCGCTGTAATGAACACCGGTAAATACGAACTCTATCGTGCCTATGAAAATGACCCAGTCAAAAACAGTTACGAGGAATTATTCCGTCCGGCTGCCGATGGGAACAACAATGAAGTTATTTTTGAGAAACAATATTCTTACCCATTGAAAACAACGACACTGAATCGTGATCTATCTCCACAATCGAGTGTCTACAGAGGATGGTTGCGTTTATTACCTGTACAAAGCCTGGTAGACGAATACGAATGTGCCGGAGGACATCCTTATCAACAATGTGAAAAGTTAGACTGCGAATATTGTAAATTACGCAATAATATCTCTGATAATGGCGGATACGGAGAATATGAATACCGTGACCCCCGTTTGAAATCGACCATTATCACACCAGGATGGGAATGGAAAGTAAATGGAGTTATAAAATCCGTTTATGGTATAGAGGATCCCAACAGTCGTGACTATTTGGCCAAAGAGCCTCATAGTACGGGATTCCTAGTAACCAAATGGGTTGATCTCGAAGGAGAAGAAGTTGATGCAACACGTAGTCATAAGAATATGACTATTATCCGTTATGCAGATATTCTACTTATGCGGGCAGAAGCTTTGATTGAGAAAAACGAAAATACGGATGAAGCAGTCCGACTGATCAATGAAATTCGTAGCAGAGCAGGCATGCCTGGTATCGAAATAGCTTCACAAAGTGTACTAAGAGAAAAACTCCGTCATGAACGACGCGTCGAATTTGCTTTCGAAGGATTACGTTATTATGACATCATCCGTTGGAGGATCTGTGATAAAGTGAGAAATGGAAATGTGTATGGATTTGCCAAAATGACTGATTCCGGTAAAAGGGAGAATATCTTCCTTGAAAAAAGAGTCTGGAAAGATCATATGTATTTATGGCCTATTCCCCAGGATGCAATAGATTTAAACAATAATCTGGAACAAAATCCCCAATGGTAAATAGTTGCAATAAATGAATTAACGAGGCTGTTCATAAGAAATAAAACTTATAAAAGAACAGCCTCTGTTTTTTAATTACAAGAATAAATATGGGAAGAATAAAATATATTTTAGCCTGCGCTGTCACATCTCTGTTTGTCAATAGCTGTACATCGAATAACGAAATAGACACCTCTGTTTATATGGATCCGTCACGCTCAACCGACGAACGTGTCGAGGCATTATTAAAACAAATGACACTAGCTGAAAAAATAGGTCAGATGGATATGGTTTCCGAATGGGACATGGAGGCTGTCATCAAAAATAAATACTATGATTTCGGCGCATGGATCGCCGGGAAGGAACCGGAGGTAGTCAATAAGCTCCAAGCTCTATCCGAAAAAACAAGATTAAAAATACCTTACCTGATAGGTATGGATGCAGCTCATGGATATGGAACATTATCGGGGAGAACTATATTTCCGACATCGATCAGTATGGCTGCTACATTCAACCGCGACCTGGTTAGAAAAGCAGCCCAAGCAGCTGCCGGAGAAATTCGTTCGGCAGGCACGCACTGGACTTTTGCCCCTTGCGTTGATATTGTTTACGATGCTCGCTGGGGCAGAACTGGAGAAACGTACGGAGAAGATCCTTACCTTTCCGGAGAACTGGTAAAGCAAGCCATATGGGGATTACAAAAAAATGAAGATCCTCAAAAGCGAGTGGCTGCATCAATGAAGCATCTGGTAGCCGGAGGAGCCTCTGTCGGAGGTATCAACCATGCTCCTGCAGATATTTCAGAACGATCGTTACGTTCTTACTTTTTACCACCGTTCAAAGCTGGAATTGAAGCCGGCTGTATGACGATTATGCCTGGACATAATGACATAGGAGGCATACCTTCACATGCATCCAAATGGTTATTGACAGATGTCGTGAAAAATGAATTTGGATTCGACGGATTTTATATCAGTGACATGATGGATATGGATAATTTGAAGACGCTACATAAAGTAGCTGAAAATCAAAAAGATGCTTTATCTCAATCTATCAATGCAGGAATGGATATGCATATGTATTCACCTGATACGATGCAGTTTGTGGTACCATTGACACAACTTATCAAAGAAGGGAAAGTACCCACAGAAAGAGTTGATGATGCAGTAAGAAGAATTTTAAAAGTCAAATTTGAACTTGGATTATTCGAAAACAGATATGTCGATCCGGATAAAGATATTTATGCCACAACAGAAAACCGGTCTTTATCTTTAGAAGCAGCACGTGAATGCATTGTCTTATTAAAAAACGAAAAGAATCTACTACCTATAGACAAACAAAAATACAAAAGGATCCTAGTCACCGGTCCTAATGCAGACAACCAATCTATTTTAGGAGACTGGACCTTTTTCCAACCCGATAGCAATGTAACTACCATATTGAAAGGTATTCGTGATATTGCACCGGAAGTCGACGTCGTTTACAGTAACAGCGGTAGGATCAAAGCCAAAGTTTCCAGGGAAAAAACAAATACTACAGATCCGGCATTACAAAAACAACTGCTGATAGAAGGTGGGGGTATATCCGATTATTCTATATCCGATGCTGTAACAAAAGCGAGATATTGCGACCTCATCGTGGTTGTGATCGGCGGTTATGGTATTCGATCAGACTGGGGATTACGCACTTACGGAGAATCAGCCGATCGCCCGTCAATCGATTTTTACGGCCGACAACTAGAGTTGGTCCGTGCTCTCCAAAAAACCCAAAAACCTGTTGTCGCCGTAATTGTTAACGGAAAACCGTTGAACAATGAATGGATCACTGAAAATATCCCGGCTATCGTCGATATATGGGAACCTGGCATGTATGGCGGAAAGGCATTCGCCGAAATTTTATTCGGAGAAGTCAATCCCTCTGGCAAATTACCCATCACAATACCTAAAAATGTTGGACAAATCCCTATGTACTATTACCAGTCGCCTTCACGTTACTGGACAGGCTACGGATTAGGCAGTTCTCGCTCGGATGATTATCCGGCATTCTGTTTCGGACATGGATTAAGTTATACGACCTTCGAATACAACAATTTGAAACTCGATACTATTTTTTCAAAGAACGAGGATATTCAACTATCCTTCAACGTAAAAAATACAGGAAAGCTAGCAGGTAAAGAAATACCTCTTCTATTTATACACGATTGTGTTTCAAGCGTAGTAACACCTGTAGCCTTACTAAAAGAATTCACCAAAATAGAATTAAAAGCCGGAGAAGAAAAAACAATTAGTTTTACTATCCCTTATTCTAACCTCGGCTTATGGAATAAAGAGATGAAATATGTCGTAGAGCCCGGGAAATTCACATTAAAAATAGGACGGTCATTTAACGATATACGACTTCAGCAAGATATATACATCCAATAACTTTCTTATGTTCTTATAATTCTCAATAATACTATAATTCTATTAATACCTTTCTCTTTTAGACATATGTCCAAAGGAGAAAGGTATTGATTATCACGCCCTGAAGCAAGTTGATAAATTATCAAAATAAACTTATGCCCAAAAGGGGAACTGTTTTTCAAAGTTATCGTGTATATTTGCGACAACGCATCTTTCAGAAACAGGGAGAACGAAGATCTATATGGAAAAAGAGAAAGAACTACATTTGATTCATTCCCTGAAATCAGGAGATAATCAAGCATATAAATACATATATGACCACCATTATGTATTGTTATGCAAGATTGCCTATGAGTTCCTGAAAGATGATTTTCTGGCTGAAAGTATTGTCGATGATATTATTTTTCATCTTTGGGAGAAAAGAGATACCATCGAGATTACCACTTCCCTGCGCAGCTATCTGGTCCAGGCTGTCCGCAATCGCTGTATAAACTATCTGAATCTGGAAAGAGAAAAAAGAGAAGTCCGTTTCTCTGTTATCGATCAACAGGGTGAGTGGATAAACTCCGTCTTTCCATCCGACGATTACCCGCTGGCACGATTGCTGGAAAACGAACTCGAACAAGAGATCAGGAATGCTATCGACAGACTTCCTGAAGAATGTAAAGTCGTATTCAAGAAAAGCAGGTTCGAAGAAAAACGGTATGAACAAATAGCCGAAGAACTGGGCATCTCTGTTAATACGGTAAAATACCATATCAAAAACGCAATATCCCGCTTAAATGCAGATTTAAGTAAGTATTTGCTTCTCCTCATATGCTGTTTTTGGAATTAAATTAAAAAATTTGTCCGAACACACTACCCTCTCTCCTTTTCTAACTGTCATATATACAAGAAGACGATAAATGAGACCTACAAACATACATACCAGGATAGAAGAACTGATCACAAATTACCTTTCAGGAAGTTTGGGAACAGAAGAATTAGCCGAGCTTGAGAATTGGCTCAAAGCCTCTCCGGAAAATCAAAAATATTTCCGACAGATGCGGGAAGTCTGGTTCTCGACGATCGGAGCCAACGAAGAGATACGATACGATAAAGAAAAGGCTTTTCGACGATTCCTTGCTAAAACCCAGGTGGCATCGGAGAAAAAAGTTGCCAAAAGGTATTCTCTTCATAGATATATGTATGGAGCAGCGGCAATTGCTCTTTTATGTATCATTTCCTTTGCCTCTTATTGGAGTGGCTCCGAACAAGTAAAGAAACAATTTGCCGAAATGGTAGTAGAAGCTCCTTTAGGCTCAAAAACTAAATTATACCTCCCGGACGGAACATTGGTGTGGCTGAATGCAGGTTCGAAAATCTCTTATTCACAAGGTTTCGGAGTTGCAGAAAGAAAGCTGCAACTAACAGGTGAAGGTTATTTTGAAGTCACTAAAAATGAACAATTACCTTTTGAAATCAGAACAAAAGAATTAGAACTGCGGGTGATGGGTACTAAATTCAATTTCAGAAACTACCCTGAAGATGAAGAAGTTTCAGTCAGTTTGCTGGAAGGAAAAGTCCGCCTGATAAATTACCTGAAAAACAATGACCTGTGTTATCTGGAACCCGATCAGAAGGCGATACTGAATAAAAAAGACGGCCAATTAAAGATCTCTCCGGCAGAAGCCCGGTATACCGCAGAATGGACAAACGGTTATCTTTTCTTCGATGAAGAATTATTGCCGGATATCATCAAGGAACTGGAAAGAAGCTATAACGTAAAGATCTATATAAAAGACGAGTCTTTAAAAACATTCCGTTTTTACGGAAACTTTATACGAAAAGAACAGACAATTCAGGAAATATTGGATATGTTGGCTTCGACCGGCAAACTCGAATATAAAATAAACGGAAAAGAAGTACAGCTGTACGCAAAATAAAAGCTTTTATCAATAACTGTATTATTAACTTTAAAATTGAATTTACATGAAAAGAAAAGACCCTGATTAATGGAGGAACAGAGTCTGAAATAAAAAAGAACCGGAAGATCTGCACAATCTCCCGATTCAAATTTCCGGACTTCATCTCTGCGAATTTCCGAAAGTATTGACAAATATAGTAAAACTTTACTTCCGGTATTAAGATTTCTTGTTTAAAACAATTAATTCTAATTACTTATGAAAATCAAAAAGAAGGCCATATATATGGTCCTGGCAGTGTTTTGCCTTAATTTAACAGCGTTTGCACAAAACATCAACCTCAAATTAAATAACGTGACAGTGAAAAAAGCCATGGAGACATTGAAGGAAGAAAATGGGTATTCCTTTGTTTTTGCTTCCGGCGATGTAGATACGAAAAAGGTCATTCAGGTAGATGTACATGATGGGACAATAGATCAGGTAGTAAAACAAATACTACATGACCAAAAAGTTTCATACGAGATCAAGAATAAGAACATCATCGTTCAGAAAGACGTACTTTCAAATCAACCGAAAGCCGATAAAAAGAAAATCACAGGAACCGTCACCGATCCCGACGGTTTACCTATCATCGGTGCCAACATCGTAGAAAAAGGGACGACCAATGGCATCATTACCGATATGGATGGTCGTTTTCAACTGGAAATAGCCGGTAACGCAATTCTACAGGTCTCTTATATAGGATATGTAGCTCAAAACATACCTGTAGGAAAACAGTCCGATCTGACAGTTATACTCAAAGAAGATTATCAAAATATAGAAGAGGTAGTCGTCGTCGGTTACGGTTCTGTTAAAAAATCAGACTTAACCGGTTCTATCTCGTCTATTTCTGCAAAAGACTTCAATAAAGGAATCTCACGCAGTCCGGATCAGTTGCTGGCTGGAAAAGTTCCTGGATTAATGGTAAACCGCAGCAGCGGCGACCCGAACAGTAGTGTGACAATGCAATTACGCGGTCCCTCGTCCTTAACGGCATCCACAGCTCCTTTTTATGTAATCGATGGAATACCCGGAGCGTCTATTAACTTAATATCTCCGGATGATATTGAGTCGATGAACGTTTTGAAAGATGCTTCCGCTACTGCCATTTACGGCTCCCGCGCGGCGAATGGAGTAATCATGGTTACCACGAGGAAAGGACGTACAGGAAAACCTCTGGTAACCTACAGCGGATATGCAGCATTGGAAAGTGTATCCGGCCGGGTGAACGTACTGAATGCCGATGAGCACCGTACATTCTTAGCAGAACATGGCATGTCGCTTGCCGCCAGCGATGAAGGGAATGGCGCCGGTACCGATTGGCAAAAAGAATTATTACGGAATGTCGGTTTCTCACACAATCATAATCTGAGCCTGGTCGGAGGTAGCGAGAATACCAAATACAATGCATCCGTCAACTATCTGTCTAACCAGGGTATTGTGAAACATAGTGATTACGACCGTCTGGTTGCCCGTATCGGTGTAGATCAGGAAGCGTTGAACAACCGCCTTCATATAGGCCTGTCCGTATCCGGCAGTTTCGTCGGATCAGACCATGTGGACTATAGTATATTCAATTACGCAGCCCGCTGGTTACCCGAATCACCGGTCATGTCCGACGATCCTGCCAACCAACAATACGGAGGATACTTTCAGGTACCGGGGCGTATGACCTATTATAACCCCGTCGCCATCCTGGAACAACGAAGCGATCATCGTTCCCGTAACATCCTGCAAGGAATAGGTAAGATCGGATTAGATATCATCGACGGTTTAAGGTTCGACATGTTGACATCCATACAGACTGAAACATACGATCAGGCCTATTATCAAAAAACAACGGATATCTCCGTACTGGGTAAAGGAAATGCCATCCGTGAATTCCTGAAAAACACAGATAAGCTGATAGAGACAACCCTCAATTATTCCAAAACATTTGCCCAGAAACATGACATGAAATTAATGGCAGGTTATTCATACCAGAAAATCATCAACAACGATGGTATACGGGGAACCAATAACTACTTTACTTCGGATGCTACCGGAGCTGATAACCTATCGGTAGGTAACGGAGATAAAGCCATTCATTTCCAGAACTACCCGAATAAAACTCAATCGGTACTGGTGTCATTCTTCGGTAGAGTAAATTATGGATTTGATAACCGGTATTTATTAACGGCAACTTTACGTCGCGACGGTTCTTCCAAGTTCGGAGCCAATAACAAGTGGGCAATGTTCCCCTCTGTTTCCGTAGCATGGAAGATCACGGGAGAAAAGTTTATGGAAAACCAATCCTTCTTCCAGGATTTAAAACTGAGAGTCGGCTATGGTAAATCGGGTAATCAGAATATCGATCCTTACACATCACTTACACTTTACGGCCCGCAATCCAGCCAGTTCATCTACAATGATGAATGGATCAATAGTTATGGGGTAACCCAGAATCCGAATCCGGACCTGAAATGGGAAAGTACCTCTATGACAAACGTGGGGATCGATTATTCTATTTTCGGCGGCAGAGTTTCCGGTAGTCTGGAAGTATATAATAAAGAGACCAAGGACATGTTGTATAAATATAACGTTCCGTCTCCTCCTTACCAATACAACCAGTTGCTTGCCAACGGCGCAAGCATGACCAATAAAGGTATTGAATTCATGGCAAATGTAGTTGCCGTAGATACCCGGGATTTCAGTTGGATCAGTAACTTCAATATTTCTTCAAACAAAAATAAGATCGGATCGCTGGATAGCAATATCGAAAACTTATCCATCGCCGAACGATATGAAGGAACCATGACACTGGAAGGATGGACAGCCCAAACAGTCTCCCTGGTCAAACCGGGATTACCTATCGGTACATTCTATACATTTAAATATGTCGGTTATGACGAAGAACAGCAGAAAACTTTGTACGAAAATGCCGCAGGCGAAATCGTGACAGTCGATAAACTGAAATCGCCGGATGATTATAAAGAAGTAGGAAAAGCTCTGCCCAAAGTTATCTTCGGTTGGAACAATACTTTTCGTTATAAACGTTGGGACCTGAATTTCTTCCTGCGGGGAATGGCCGGCAACAAAATCTTTAACGCCAGTCGTGCCGACCTTTCCAGACTGAACCAGGCAGCGACTTGTAACATCTCGCACGAAGCCGTAAAAGACGGTATCATGGAAGCTCCGCAACCCTCCAGTCGCTGGTTGGAAAACGGTTCTTTCCTGAAACTGGACAACCTGACGCTAGGCTATCAGTTCAATATGGAGAACATAAAAGAGATCGGTCAGCTACGTCTTTACGTAACGGGGCAGAACCTGTTTACCATTACCAAGTACACAGGTGTAGATCCGGAAGTGAGTCTGAGTGGTTTGGCTCCGGGTATCGATAATCGTAACTACTATCCGAAGACACGTTCTTTCCTGTTAGGTGTAAATATTAGTTTTTAAAATTGTCTAATCACATGAAATCATTCGTTATGAAACTAAATTGCATATACATTGCCGGAGCACTGGCATTTACATTGAATTTTACAGGATGTACCAATCTGGACGAAAAGGTCTATTCATCTTATACAGATGAGAATTTCCCTTCTTCACCCGAACAGTATGCATCTATGACCGGCCCTATTTATGTGGCTGCACAGAAACTTTTCGATAACAATCTATACGAATTGCAGGAGATGGGGACAGATGAGATCATCGTTCCCACCCGAGGTGGCGACTGGTATGACGGAGGACGTTATGTCGATATGCACTATCACATCTGGACTCCTTCACATATCCTGATAAAAAATGCCTGGGACTCTGGTTTTAGCGGGATAGGAACCTGCAACCAGGTATTGAGCCAGTTTGAAGCGTTACCTGACAATGACGGGAAAATACAGACGATCTCAGAGATCAAAGTCATGAGAGCCTGGTTCTACTTTTATATGATGGATACTTTCGGTGGAGTCCCCATTGTGACAAAGTTCGATCAAAGCGTTGCCGCACCGTCTGCCAATACGCGTCAGGAAGTATTCGATTTTATCGCTAAAGACCTGGAAGAAAATGCCGAATACCTGAGTAGTGAAGCGAACAACCAGACTTACGGCCGTCCCACACAAGGTATGGCCTACACCCTGGCAGCCAAACTATACCTGAATGCAGAGACATATACCGGTAAGCCGCAATGGGAGAAAGCTGAATATTATTGTGACAAAGTCATTGCTTTAAATCAATATCAGCTCGGAGACTATTTCGATATGTTTAAACCGGATAATGGTGCAAAAGATAAAGAACCCATCTTCTCCGTTCCTTTTGATGCGAACAAAGCCAAAGGAAACCGTTGGTTCCTTCGCACATTGCATTTCAGTCATCAGAAAACATTTTCTTTGTCGCAGGCTCCTTACAACGGTTGGTGCGTAGCTCCGGATTTCTTCGACTTCTATACGGATGACGATATCCGGAAAAAGATATTCCTGTATGGTCAGCAATATGACGCTTCGGGAAATCCGATGATCTATAACGGAGTAAACGTTGTATTGGATCCTTATGGGTTCAATGCATTCGATGTTGGAGGAGCTGACGACAAAGGTCGTCTGGTCGGAGCACGTTGTATCAAATACTATCCGGATAAAGATGCCATCGGCGGTTGGGCAAACAATGACTTTGTTGTTTTCAGATACGCCGATGTATTGATGATGAAAGCGGAGGCTTTACTCCGTCAGGGAAAAGAGCTTTCTACCGCGGTTGAACTAATGAACCAGATCAGAAGCCGGGCCTTCCCGAACAATCCGGAAATGTTGTTCACTACAGCAACATTAAACCTGGAATCCCTGTATGAAGAACGTGGGCGTGAATTGATCTGGGAAATGCACCGCCGTGTCGATATGATCCGTTTTGGAAAATTTGAAGACCCTATGCTCTTTAAGCCATCCACAAAAGGAGAAGAATACAGACGGATATTCCCTATCCCAACTTCCGTATTGGCATCCAATCCGAATCTGGACCAGAATACCGGATACTAAATACTGCTAGTAAATAAGATCGTATGGGAGGATAGTTTTTTCTTATTCTCCCATACATAAACAAGATAATCATGAATAAAGCTTTATTCTTAGCAATCAGCTTCTTGCATATTACTATTTCTCACAGCGAGAATATCGACAAGGGATTCAGTGTAACGGATGATTCATTGCAGATATCCGTTTCATCTCCTCGGGACAAAATTATCCATGTACAAGTTGTACCTTTAGGTTCGCAACCAAGTAAATCGTTGATCATACCAGAAACATCAGATCCCGTTCCTGACTGTCAGATACAAAAGGGAGATAATTATATTTCACTGAGAACGACGTCCGTTACAGCCACTTATTCCTATACGGATAAAAATATACGCTTTACTGATTCGAAAAGTGGGAAACAGCTGCTTCAGGAACAGGCACGCTCTTTCGAACAAAAAAAAGTGGCAGGCGAAACAGTATGGCAGATAAAACAGATATTCAAATTACATCCGGACGAAGCATTATACGGACTGGGACAGTATCAGGAAGGTATTATGAATTACCGGGGACAAAAGGCTAAACTCGTACAGGCCAATATGGAAATTGTCAATCCATTCCTGTTATCCACACAACCATATGGTATTTTATGGGATAATTACTCCAAGACGTTGTTCGAAGATAATGAAAAAGGAGCCTCCTTCTGGTCGGAAGTAGCCGATGCCATCGATTACTATTTCGTTTACGGCACCGATATGAAGGATGTTGTAGCCGGTTATCACCGACTGACAGGAAAAGTGCCCATGTTCCCCAAATCCGCATTCGGATATTGGCAATCCAAAGAACGCTACAAATCATTTGATGAACTTATTGATGTCGTAAAAGAATATCGCAAACGGCATATTCCACTCGATAACATCGTACAGGACTGGGAATACTGGGGAGACCGCGATCATTGGAACAGCCTTCGATTCGATACTGTCAATTTCAATCATCCCACAGATGTTATCCGTCAATTGCACGATCGATACAATGTGAGCCTGATGCTTTCCGTATGGCCGGGATTCGGAAAGAAAACGGACGTATACAAAGATATGGAGAAGATCGGAGCACTGTTCGACGAACCGACCTGGGCAGATTATAAAGTCATGGATATATACAATCCGCAAGCTCAAAAGATTTTCTGGGAACATCTTTATAAAGGACTATACCGCACAGGAGTGGACGCCTGGTGGATGGACGCCACAGAACCATCCTTCAGGGAAGGTTTTACCCAGGATAAACAAGAGGAAAAAACAAAGTCGGCCGGGCAAACTTATATAGGTTCATTCGACCGTTACCTCAATGTTTATTCCTTATTCTTATCCAAAGCCATGTACGAAAACATACGCAAGCAGGACAATAAACGAGTAACAATTTTAACCCGTTCCGCATTTGCCGGTCAACAGCAATATGGAACTGCCGTATGGTCGGGAGATATTACTGCCTCATGGGATGTATTCAGAAAACAACTACCTGCCGGATTAAACCTCTGTATGAGTGGAATACCCTACTGGACAACAGATATCGGAGGTTTTTTTGTAACGACAAGGGGCAGCCAATATACCAAAGGTCTTGCCGATCCTTCTTATAAGGAACTTTATTTAAGATGGTTCCAGCAGGGAGTATTCTCCCCTATTTTCCGTGCTCACGGCAGTAATGTCCCGCGGGAAGTATGGCAATTCGGCGAACCGGGAGATCCTTTTTATGACGGGTTATTAAAGATGATCGACCTGCGGTACAGTTTGCTCTCCTATATATACTCATCAGCCTGGCAGGTAACATCAAATTCCCGATTAATGATGCGCGGGTTGGTCATGGATTTTCCGGATGACCGGAATGTACATAACGGAGCAGATGCTTATATGTTCGGTCCCTCATTACTGGTCAAACCGATAACAAAGCCGATGTATTATACAACAGAGGGAGCTATCGGTACACCTGACACAAAAGAGTCTGTTTATCTACCAGAACACACAGGTAAATATTGGTTCGATTTTAATTCCCAGCAGATCTATACGGGAGGTAAAACTATTTCATATCCAACTCCACTCGATGTTATACCGGTATTTGTAAAAGCCGGTTCTATTATTCCCATAAATAAAGTAGTCCAATATGTCGGAGAACAAAAAGAAGAAGAGTTGGAACTAAGGATTTATGCCGGGGCAGATGCCGATTTTGAACTTTATGAAGACGACAATAAAACTTATGCTTATGAAAATGGCGTTTATTCACTTGTCCGGTTTCATTGGGATGATCAAAACAAGCAACTGAGTATATACGATAAAGAGGGGACATTTGTCGATTATCCGCAAAGAAGTTTCCGGATAAAACTTTATATGCCGATAGAAAACGGCTCAAACTATTCTCTCCGAGAAAAGCTTATCCGATATGAAAATAAGCATATTACGGTCGATATGATCAAATGAATTAAAAACCCCTTTTAAACGATATTGAGGTTCGTTTAAAAGGAGTTTTTCACTTTATTTCTTCACAAATTTGAATGTCTTCCTGTTACCATTTGCACAGACTACCTGTGTAATATAGACACCCTTGCTTATTGAGCGAATATCAATGGTCACAACATTGGTCATCGGTGATTCTTTTCTAATAAAACGTCCCGAAACATCTAAGATATCTATATTACGAACAAGATCGGTTGCCTCAATGATCAGGTATCCGTTGGAAATTTTATAACTGATAGCCTCATCACTGATATTCTCATTTCCTGTCGGTTGATCTTTAGAGAAATAGAGATTATCCAAATAGAAGGTTCCTTTTGCATCACTTTCAAACCGAATATATTTAACAATATTCAAATCAGGTAAGAAAAATTGGAAGATCTGCCATTTTTCTTTTGCAACCGGTAATGTGGCAAACTCTATTTCATCTATTCCGTCCGACAGATAAATCTTCAAAGTTTCTTCATAAGGACTCCATACGTCCAGGTGTAGATATTCCATAGAAGAAACATCCAATAACCCTACGTTGACCGCCAACAGATTCGTGTTAGTCAGTTTCCATACGGGAACGCCTTTGATCGTAATAATTTCCACTTCCGTTTCTTGTCCATCCACCCTTTCAAAGATAGAATTAATATTCTCATAAGGATTGCTATGTACAGAGACCACATTTTCCTGATGGAGAGTAGGTGCAGAAGCAGGCCAGACTGGTGCAGGTTCCTCTGGATCGGGGTCGGGATCAGGGTCAGGGTCGGGGTCGGGATCAGGGTCAGGGTCGGGGTCTGGATCAGGATCTGGATCAGGTGTTACCGACTCTTGGTATAGGTAGACATGATCCAGATATATCCTGCGCTCTTCACCGGCCCCACCTGAAAAGTTGATACTTTTAAGTTTTCCTCCCGTCCGGGATAGAAAGTCGGCTAAGTCTATATCAATGCTATTCCATGCATGTGGTTTCAATGTATAACTTTTTTTAGATGAAGTTATTCCATTTCCAGTAGCAGTAATAGTTATATCAAACCAGCTTCCCGGATATATTTCCAGATGAAGTTTCGTTTTATTTTCCGGAAACATTTCATTGAAAGAAAGTGCTTCCGATGCAAAATTCGAGAATAAGATTATTTTTTGGTTCTTCGTATCCAATGCGGAATCATCATCCGGCAAATCATACAAATTCACTTTATATTGTGAGCTGAAAATACTTGACACATTTTCAACACTTTTGGATGGAACAGGAGCCTTGGGAATTATTTCAGAACCCTTTTTTATAGTTATATCTTTTAAAGTTACCGTCGCTTCCCCTCCATTACCCAACTCAAATGCTATACGAGCGGAATTATCCGTTTCGTGATGCATGGTAAAGGTATAGGAGAACGTTTGCTCATTCAATCTCGGGGTAAAATAAAAACTTCCATATTTAGTATAAGGCTCATCATTAAATCCGATGTAACTCGAATAAATATCGCCGTTATTACTCGTTGTCTTAGCAATAAAGGAAATCTCATAAGTTGCATTTTTTTCTATGGTGAAGCCTGACAACAATGTCATAACCGAATAAGTTACATTGCCTCCATCGGTTATTTCTATTGTTAAAGATCCTTCGCCTTTATTCAATTTAGCATTTCCTCCCTGATTTTGAAGCAATGCCCAGATTTTACCTTTCGGATCATTGATATCATAAACAACTTCTTTAGAAAGGAACTGTATTTCTGCTGCTTTAGCTGGGATGCCATAAGTCAGCAATGCATCGGGTAAATAAGGATATTCTCCTACCGATTCGTTGTATATACTCGACGTCAGATGCCAGTAAGCAGAACTAAAGCCGTATTTCTCAATTGTCCGAGCTATATGATTTGTCCACAGGAGGCGTGAATCGATATCCGCTTTATAATGAACACCGAACTCTCCGATATGGATAGGAACATCGTTGCTGTCACTAAAAGCTTTTATCTTGTCAAAATCAGCGGTAACAGCATCTCGCTCGCTCTGAGTATCGCTCCACCTTAACCCGACGGGGTACATAGGATTTACCCATTCAGCTCCCTGATGGGTAAAAGGTAATGGATTGTAATAATGGATTGTTACGATCAGATGATCATCATTTTCCGGCAGTATTAAAGCATTCGCACCTTCCAGGCCATAAATTGTACCCCAATTGGTCGTACCGACCATGATGGCGCGATTTTTATTATTATCGTTCCTGAAATCGTATGTTTGCCTTATCGTTTTGATAGCCTCCGGAAAAACATGATTCCATTCACTATCCATCTTATCCCTGGGCTCATTCAATATTTCAAATACCAGTCTTTCATCATAGTTCTGAAAATAGTCAGCCAACTGCTCCCAAAGAGTCATGAAGCGCTTGATCTCACCAGTCTGGGCTTCACCCGACAAGTCCATCAACGGGTCATAATGGTGCATATTGAGAATAACTTTCAGATCGGCAGCCAAAAGTTTATCAACGACTTTCTGTATCTCAACCAGAAATTCCGCTTTTATATTATAAGGAGCCTTATCCATACTCCTAGGATCCCCCTCCGGATAATCATCCCAACGGACAGGGAGACGTACATGTTTAAAGCCTTTCTCTTTTATCTTTTCAATATATGTATCACTCCACGGATAGTCGGCCTGTTGTTCAAAAGTGGCACCGATGTTAACACCACGACCTAACTGATTGTTAAATACGGCAACAGGAGTTGGGGTAAAAGATGCTTGTTTGTTATAAAAATATATATTGTCGATAAAGAAGGTTTTAGTGCCTTGATGACTATTAATTGACAGATATATGCCATACAAAGGACCTGATAATCCATTCGTTACATCTATCCGTGTCCATTCATTGGCAGTAAGTTTCTGAGCCGGAATTTCATAACTATCATCTCCTATCAAAGTAATAGTTAATTGTGTCTCTACCTCTGAATATACATCTATATGGAAAAATTCCATAGCACTAACATCGATTCCCGGAACATTTATTGGAATATGATTCATCTCGGCTAATGCCTTTACTTCACGATCGCCAATAGATGTAGGCAATGGTACTGTTGTCTGGTATTGAGTACCTGTAACAAAAGTAAGCTCACCCTCAATTCTGGAATCAAGATATGAATCGCCAAATAAAGAAACCACATCTTCGGTATTACGCACAGGGGGAAGATAAGCGGTGAAATCAGGCGTACCTTCAACAGTTATTTGTTTGCTGTCATAAAAATAGATATGATCTAGGTATACAGTTGAACTTCCGGAAGAAGGCTGAATAACACTTACATATTGATTATCCCCTGTTTCTACGTAATATTCAGAAAGATCTACCTCAATAGAATTCCATTTACCGCCAGTAAGATTCTCAAATGTGAATTCCTTTGAAACCTCATCCGAAATCCCCCCCACTCTGTCTTTATAAAGAATGAGCTTTACAGCAAATGAGATATTGGTTTCAGGATATACTTCCAAATGTAATCTATCTTTTCCACTAATATTCAATAGATTATTATCCGGATTATATTGTATACCCATCCAGCCCAAATTCGAGAATTTGAGAATGTCTTTTTCATTTTCATCCTTTACGACTGATTTTACAGTTGGAGAGCCCCATGGTAGATATTCCATACTAATCCCTGTTCCATATTTTGTGCTGTAAAAGTTTTTGACATTAGAACTTTGACGCATTGGAACAGGTGCAGCTTTGATAGATGTCGGAGAAGGATTCTTTTCTTTATAGAAAAAAATATTATCTAAATAGGCTGTTACTTGTCCCTTAGCAGAACTACCCGACTTATCCACAACCGTTAATTCTATAGAATTTATTTGCTCCAATTGATTCTCACCTCTCACATATTCAAATTCACTTAAAGGAATCCTCAGTATATGCCAACTATCTGGAAGCAATTCACCACCCATATTATCTGTTGAAACAGTATATTCATAGACTGGTTTTGAACTGGGAGCATGCAATTTTATATTAAGCTCATCTATTTTCTCACTTAGATAAATATCGATATTGATATAGTCAATAGATGACGTTTCTATCTTAATATTAGGTTCACTCGCCTCCTCACTATAAAAGGCTATAAACTGGTTATCAAATGTAGAAAACTTAATTATATCTTGATCATTCCCGTTTTTCTCAATGGACTGTACTGTCGTATGATTTGGCTCCCAAGATACAAATTGTAAATCAGTACGCTTTCCATAGTAATTACTATAAATAAATTTTATACCATCATCTATTCTATCAAATCCGGGATCATTTGCAGCCGGAATAGTTTCCGCCCATACATTCTGTATCCCTGTAATCCCCGTTAATAAATACCAGATAATAAATAACTTTGAAAAAAAACTTGTTCTCATACTTGTGCACATACTACTCCTCATACACTGAATATCTTCGCCTGTAGGAAAAGCGAAAGAAACCCAGTAACAAATTGGTTTTTAACTCATTATACTCAAATACAAATATCGCTATATTTATTAATATAACAGATATACATTAAGTTTATTTGTAATTTAATAAAGAATAGACTTCCTCATTTAGACAAAAGAGATTCCTGAAAAACCATTATCCATATTTTTATTTATCTTTACCCTATCAATCATTCGATATGGAGAATATTTCAGAGATAAAGGAATTTAACAAACTGTTTTCAAACTATCAGGGAATTTTCATCCGTTTTGCTCATACCTATATTCAGGATAAAGAGACGGCAGAAGATATAGTAGTTGACAGTTTAGTATATTATTGGGAAAACCGACACACTCTCTCCTCCAATTCAAACATTCCCGCCTATATCATGGAAGTTGTCAAACACAAAAGCCTCAACTACCTGCGCAATCAACGGATACGGGAAGACATTGAACAAAATCTATGGACTCATATGGAAAGAGTCAGAAAATTGAAAATTACTACACTGGAAGCCTGTGATCCGGAAGAATTATTCAGTTCCGAAGCACAACGTCTGATAGATGAAGCATTAGACCATCTGCCCGAAAAAACACGGGTGATCTTCATTATGAGCCGATATGAAAATAAAACACATAAAGAGATAGCCGATCATTTTGGCTTGTCCACCAAAAGTATTGAATTCCATATCACTAAAGCTTTAAATGTATTAAGAAATAGGTTAAAAGATTATCTCCCGCTCTTTATCTTATTTTTAAATTAGCAGTTCATCTTTTACTCTTTTCTTAAAAAATAAGTTTTTTCATTAGGGATACCTTCCATCTATGTGCTTATTAAGTATGGAAAAGAAAATACTATATCGTTTTTTTGAAGGAAAAGCATCCTACAAAGAAGAAGAAGAGGTTTGCAACTGGACTGAAGCTTCAGAAAAGAATATGCAGGAATATCTGAAAGAGCGTAAATACTTCGACCTCCTGATCGTCCAGAACAGGAAAAATCGTATACAGCCAACCTCATCTGGTAATGTATTCTATCTGAATAATATAATCAAATATGCAGCTGCAATCGCAATATTTATCATCTGCGGTATACAAATTTACAATCATACAAAACCAGATGTAAGCCACCTGGAAATGAACACAATATCAGTCCCTGTAGGACAGAGAGTAAATATATTGCTGTCCGACGGAACAAATGTATGGCTTAACTCTGGTTCAAAAATGAAATATCCGGCATCATTCACCAAAGGGAAAAGAGAAATCACATTGAATGGAGAAGGTTATTTTGAAGTCACAAAAGATACCAAAAGACCATTCGTTGTGCAAACTGACAAATATAATATAAAAGTACTGGGAACAAAGTTCAACGTAGATGCTTATGATAAAACATCCTTTTTTTCTGCGGCATTAATGGAAGGTTCCATACAAATTTCAGAGAAAGAAGAACCCAGTAACAGTATTGTATTACATCCTTTGGAAAAAGCAGATCAGGTAGATGGGAAACTGGTAATTGAAAAGATACAGAACTATGACATTTATCGCTGGAAAGAAGGCTTGATTTGTTTTGAAAATACCACATTCAACGACTTGATGAAAGAGTTTGAAAAAACATACGATATACAAATCATCAATGGGAATAAGAATCTGGACAATTATATCTGCAGTGGGAAATTTCGTATTTCAGATGGTATAGACTTTATATTACAAGTTCTCCAGCGAGATATCAGTTTCCGCTTCCAAAGAAATGAAAACAACACTATTATTTATATAAAATGACATGTTAAACCTTTAAATCATACTGCCTATGATATAATATCCAAAGAAAAAAGCGATAAATGCGGGAACATCTATCGCCTTATGACTAACACAATTATCAAAAACTGTATTAATCTCTAATAATTACAAAGTTATGAATAAAGTATCTTTGTCGGGACCCTATTATCTAAAAAAATCACGACATAAACATTTTTTCAGAATTATGAGAATCTCCTCATTCCTTTTGTTTGTACTGATATTTTCATTACATGCAATCAATTCAAACTCACAAAATGCACGGATTACCGTTCGAACCAGTAATACAACTTTAAAGGATGTATTGAATACCATCGAAAAGCAAACAGATTATTTGTTTGTATATAATATTAATGTAGATACAAATCAAAAAGTAGCTTTAAACACGGTCAATCAACCGGTAAAACAAGTATTGGATAATCTGTTTAAAGAAATCGGACTAAGCTATGTATTGGAAGGATCCTATATTGTCGTATCCAAATCGGAAACAGAACAACAGAAAAAATTTGTAACCGGAACAGTCCTTGATATGAACGGTGAGCCAATTATTGGTGCGAACATCATAGAAAAAGGGACCACGAACGGTATAATCACAGACATAAACGGAAAATTTTCTTTACAAGTTCCTTCTGATGCAGTACTACAAATATCGTATATTGGGTATAATACCCGTGAAGTTGCGGTTAATGACCAATCTTCGATCACTATAAAACTGACAGAAGATACTCAAACGATCGAGGAAGTCGTTGTCGTTGGCTACGGAGTTCAAAAAAGAGAGAACTTAACAGGAGCCGTCTCTGCCATTATGGGAGACGATCTGATGAAAAGACCTGTCGGACAAACATCTGTCGCCTTACAAGGAATTGCTCCGGGAGTAACTATTACACAACAATCCGGACAACCGGGCCAAGATGCCGGAACAATCCGGATCAGAGGAATAGGAACCCTGAACGATTCCAACCCGTTGGTTTTAGTAGACGGAACTGCAATGGACCTGAATAGTGTCGACCCTAATATCATTGAATCGATTTCCGTTTTAAAAGATGCAGCCTCATCTTCCATCTATGGTTCACGTGCTGCCAACGGAGTGGTACTGATCACTACCAAAAGAGCTAAAAACAAAGAATTTTCTGTTTCTTACAATGGATATGCCGGATGGCAAACACCAACCGACCTGCCTGATAAAGTAAATGCCATCGACCATATGGTCATGTTGAACGAAGCATACAAGAATGTCGGGAGAAGTCCGCTATACACAGATCAGTATATTCAGGAATATAGAGAAAAAGGTCCTTCCGACCGTGATCATTATCCGGATGTAGATTGGCAAAAAGCAGTTTACAATAAATATGCATTCCAACAAAACCACTTTTTCACTCTTAATGGAGGAACAGATAAAATGAAACTTCTTGCAGCAATCGGTTATTATGATCAGCAAGGTATTACTCCAAATACGGATTATAACCGATTTACGGTCAGATTAAATTCAGATATGCAGTTTACCCGACGTTTTTCTGCTAAATTAGATCTGTATTTAAAATACAATACTCAAAAGACTCCTGGTAGAGGTATATATGACGTTATATACTGGATAAACCGAACACCTTCCATTTATCCGGATGTTTTATCCAACGGGAAATATGCAGTCGGTTGGGATGGAGATAATGTGTTAGCTTTTGCCAAAGACGGAGGATTCGCTAAAACAAAAACGCCCTCAGCCTCCATCAATATGGCTTTAAGCTACCAGTTTACAGATTTTCTGAAAGCCGATGTTAGCTATACTCCTATCTATAACAACAATATAACCAGCACCTACAACAAAAGTGTAAATACTTATTATGCCGATGGAGAGCTTGCTTACAGTAAACCGAGTAAAAGTGCACTATATGAACACCGGGGCTGGGGTTTATCGCATGACTTCAAAGCACTAATAAATTTCGACAAAGCATTCGGACAACACAATCTGAAAGCTTTGGCTGGTTTCCAATGGGAAAGTGGAACTGATGATTATATCGATGCTTCCCGGGATACCTTCATATTCCCTCAATATCCTAAATTGAATGCAGGAGGTAGTGACAATCAAAAAGCATCCGGTTCTGGTTCTGAATATGCGCTTGCCTCTTTCTTCGGACGTATCAATTACGATTATCAGGGGAAATATTTATTTGAAGCGAATGTCCGTTACGATGGTTCCTCTCGTTTCGACCTGGGACATAAATGGGGAGTGTTCCCTTCATTTTCAGGCGGATGGAGAATTTCAGAAGAAAGTTTTTGGGAACCTATACGGGATATTGTCGACAATGCTAAATTCAGAGTTTCCTGGGGGCAACTGGGAAATCAGAATATAGGGAATTATGCTTTTGCCTCTGTTGTCAGCTATAGTTCTTATATTATCGGTGGACAACCGGTTACCAGCGGTGCGATCAACGATATGTCGAATTCTGCCATTTCATGGGAAAAAACAGAAATGCTTGACTTTGGGGTTGACCTGCAATTTTTCTCTAGGCTCTCTGCGTCATTCGATTATTACAATAAAAAAACAAGCGATATTTTATGGAAACTCAACGTTCCATTAATCATCGGTTTAAATCCAACCTATCAAAACGCGGCAAAAGTTTCCAATAAAGGATGGGATCTGGAATTAAGATGGAATGACCGGATCAATGATTTCAGATACGGTGCTTCTTTCATATTATCTGACGTAAAAAATAAGGTGGTTGATCTAAAAGGCATCAGTATGACCGGATTGACCGTAAACCGGGAAGGATATCCTATCAATTCAATCTATGGACTTGAGGCAATAGGTTACATATCTAAAGAAGACTATAATGCCGACGGTTCCTACAAGCATGCTACTCAATTCGGTGCATTTGCTCCTGGTGATATCAAATATAAAGACCAGAATAATGATGGGATAATTAATAATGAGGATGAAGTAATCATCGGCAATACTGTTCCACGCTTTACTTACGGATTAAATCTAGATGCAGGCTGGAAAGGATTCGATTTCAGCATGTTCTGGCAAGGGGTAGGAAAAGCGGATGGATATTTGAATAAACAAGCAACAATGCCATTCTACTGGGGAGCCTCCGCTCTGGAAATGCACAAAGACCACTGGACGGAAGAGAATCCTAATGCCCGTTTCCCGCGTTTGGCTTTCAATGAAACAAACAATGAACAGAATTCTAGTTTCTGGATGGCAAATGCAGCCTATTTAAGGCTAAAGAATGTAACTTTAGGGTATACGCTTCCCAAAGCGTTAACTGAAAAAATTAAGTTCTCTCACGTCCGGCTTTATGTCAGCGGACAAAATCTTTTATCCATTGACAAGTTCTGGGATGGATTTGATGCAGAAGCACCTGTCGGAGACGGAGCTTATTATCCTCAGGTGAAAGTGTTCACTGTCGGACTGGATGTAAAATTCTAAATGTAAAATCATTATGAAAAATCTTTTATACACATGCCTGATAATAACAGGTCTATCTTTTTTCTCTTGTGACAGTTCACTGGAAAAGTATCCTTTGGATAAACCCTCCTCAAGCACGTACCCCAGTAATGAGACAGAACTGGAAATGGCTTTGTGGGGATGTTATGGTTCTCTATGGTTAAGTACGAACTATGGAATGGTTATGCCTGCGCTCTTAGATATAACAACAGATATAGCCTGGGAAAGAGCCGAAGTTCCTATGCAATCGATCGGAAACGGATCTCATGATGCCAATAATTCATGGTCCGAACAACTTTGGAAAAACTATTATATCAGTGTAGCTCGTTGTAATTATTTGCTGGACAATATGGAACGAGCTAAATCAGAAACAACTCCGTCTGTTTATGAAAGAATAAAAGGGGAAGTTAAGTTCTTAAGAGCTTACTTTTATCTGATGCTGACAGAAACATGGGGAGATGTTCCGTTAGTAACAAAAACCCTAACTCTGGCAGAAGCTCAAATCAATCAGACACCCAAATCTGAAGTAGTCGATTTTATACTAAAGGAACTGGATGAGGCCATTCCAGTTCTTCCAGTACATATCGATGCCAATGAGTGGGGACGCATCAGCCAGGGAGCTGCTCTTGCCATAAAAGCCAGGACTGCTTTATACAACAATATGTACGATATTGCAGCTAAAGCAGCTAAAGAGGTTATAGACTCTGGCGAATACCAGATAGACGACAGCTTTGAGAATTTATTCAAATCTGCCACCCAATCGAATAGTAAAGAAATGATGTTCTTCATTACTTATAAGGAAGGTTACCGCACTCCTGGGGTAGTAAGGGGGTGTACTTCAAGAATGGGTGGAGGCTACAGTAGTAAAATACCAGTTCAGGCAACTGTCGATTCATACGAATGTATCGATGGATTACCCATAGATAAATCTCCCCTTTATGATCCTCTAAAGCCATTCGAGAATCGAGATCCCCGTTTGGGATATACGATTGTCCTACCTGGTTCCGAATATATGGGATTTCAATTTGAAACTCATAAAGACAGTGTGGAATGCTGGAACTATAAAACTTCCCCTGTAAGCCGAGTAGCCAACCAGGATGCATTAAATCCTTATGCCACTTTCTCCGGTTACATCTGGAGAAAATATAATGAAATATCCAAACCGAATGAGTTGGACAACAGTGAAACAGCATTCATCATCATCCGTTATGCAGATGTACTGCTCATGTACGCAGAAGCTAAGACCGAATTGGGAGAAATTGATAATTCCGTTTACCAAGCAATCAATGAGATCCGGCAAAGAAAAAGCGTAAATATGCCTCCTGTTGCAAATAAAAATCAATCAGAACTACGTTCAATCATTAGAAAAGAACGAAAATGTGAGTTTGCATGGGAAGGATTGCGGTGGTCGGATATTCGTCGCTGGGGAATTGCTGAAAATGTCATGAATAAAGTTCTATATGGCAGACCACCAAAGGACTACCTACACTCTGCTCCTAAGATTGACGAAAATGGGACACCGGATTATAATGTTGTCCCCAATAAAAACGATATGCGTGTGATCGAACTTCGTTCATTCAACAAAGACAGAGATTATGTACTTCCTATTCCCAGAATAGAAATAGAAACAAATACGGCATTAAAACAGAATCCTAATTACTAATAGGATTTATCAGTTTTCTACTACTTCAACAGAGATTGCTCTTGCCTTTATTGAGGCAAGGGCAATCTCAAAAAATCAATGATATATGAAAGAAAAGTACTTACTCACAGTAATTATAATACTCTTTTTTCTGCCTGTCACATCTGCTCACGGACAAATATGGGTGGAAGCAGAGCAATTTCAGGAAAAGGGAGGATGGATCGTCGATCCTCAATTTATAGATCAGATGGGATCTGCTTATCTTCTGGCTCATGGATTGGGAGAACCTGTTCAGCCAGCAAGAACAATCTTACAAATAAAAAAAATCGGAAATTATCATCTATGGGTTCGCACAAAAGACTGGGCCCCCTATCCTACAGGTCCCGGAAAATTTACTATTTCGATTGATAGCGATACATTACCAACAGTCTTAGGGCAAGACGGCAATTCCTCATGGCATTGGGTATATGCAGGTGTCTCTATGATTAAACAACCAGAGATCACCCTGTCGATAAACGATTTATCCGGATTTGAAGGACGGGTAGATGCTATCTATCTGACTCAAAAAAACAATGATCAACCGCCGACATCTAAAGATACCCTGGAGTTGTTCAGACGAAAAATGTTACATTTACCAAAGGATCCCAAAGAAGCCGGGACATATGACCTCGTGATCGCAGGAGGAGGAGTAGCCGGTACGTGTGCTGCCATTCAGGCTGCCAGATTAGGATTGAAAGTCGCTCTTATCCAAAACCGGCCAGTTTTAGGAGGTAATAACAGCTCGGAAATCCGTCTCCCTATGTCCGGAGATATCTATCATAACCTCTATCCTAAACTGGGACGTATTGTGAGGGAACTGAATACAGGAACTACCAGTGAAATAGCCTCCGCCGATCAATATGGGGATAAAAGAAAACTGAACATTGTAAAAAATGAGAAGAACATTACTTTATTTCTTTCCACCCATGTTTATAAAGTAGAAAAGACTGATAATCGCATAACGGCAGTTATTGCCAGACATGTTGAAACCAATCAAGAACTCCGCTTCATCTCTCCTCTTTTTGCAGATTGTACCGGGGATGCAACTCTCGGTGTTGCCGCAGGAGCAGACTACAGAAGTGGCAGGGAAAGTTTTTCTCTTACCAGAGAGCCTAAAGCTCCGCAGATAAGTGACAGTTTAACAATGGGTACAACTAATCATTGGTTTGCCCGTTTCGAGGAAAAATCTTCGAAATTTCCTTTATGTCCGTGGGCTGTTCAATTCAGTGATAACTATCATTTAGAAAACACAGCAAGTGCCTGGTTCTGGGAATCCGGCTTTTATAAAGATAAAATTGAACAGGCAGAAGAAGTAAGAGATTACAATTTCCGGGTTGTCTATGGGCATTGGTCTTACCTTAAAAATCAGAAAAGAAAACAATATTCAAACTGGAAACTGGAATGGATGTCATTCATTGCCGGGAAACGAGAATCTCGCCGATTAATCGGTGATCTGATCCTTTCAGAATTGGATATAAATAATCAGGTACAATATCCGGACGCATGCGTCACAACAACATGGGGAATCGATCTTCATTACCCAGATCCGCAAAACAGTCAATATTACCCGAGAAATGAGTTTTTAGGCATAGCCGATCATAACCGGGACTTCGAACCTTATCATATACCATACAGATGCTTTTACTCAAAAGACATCAACAACCTATTTATGGCAGGCCGTAATATCAGCGTTACTCATATTGCTTTAGGGACGGTCAGAGTTATGCAAACCACAGGAATGATGGGAGAAGTGGTCGGGATGGCGGCTTTCCTATGTAAAAAATATAACTGTTCACCCCGCGATATATATACACAACACCTGGAAAAATTGATCCAACTGCTAACAGCAGAGCATAATTAAGATTAGAACCGGGTAATAAAAAAGCGAATTATCTATTAATTAGATAATTCGCTTCATTTTTGTGGTCCCACTTGGGCTTGAACCAAGGACTCCCTGATTATGAGTCAGGTGCTCT